>JABLTH010078220.1_pt1 | contig 22084 bp, 19 predicted proteins | sample 7875711 | NCBI WGS metagenome assembly JABLTH01 (sample SAMN14941262, study PRJNA633318) | bioreactor metagenome | isolation source: bioreactor | place: China | collected 2019-03-05 | reverse complement strand
GTGGAAGTCGTTAACCTGCCCGCGCACGGTGTTGACCTGAGCGATGGCAAGAGCATCGGCATGAAAGACTACGAACGCGCCGTTGTAGATGCTATCAATCGCCATCCCGGAAAAGTCACGCTCGTCGGCCATTCGATGGCGGGCATGATTATCTCCCGCGTAGCGGAAACAATGCCCGAGAAGGTCGATAAGCTGATCTACGTATCCGCCTTCCTGCCAAAGAACGGTGAGAGCCTCAACGGGATCGTGAACCGGTTCCTCAACGGACAACCCCTCGACATTTTCGAGTTCAACAGCGATTATACCCTGATCGGTGTGAAGAAGGACGTGTTGCCGACCGTCGTTTGCGAGGATTGTCCGGCCTACATGAAAGATGTGCTCGTGAAATACCACCGTCCGGACCCGGTGAAGGCGTTCAACGATACGGTGATGCTCGGTGCCAATTTTGCCAAAGTACCGAAGTACTATCTCAGCACGAAAAACGACAAGGCCGTACCCTACGCGCTGCAACAGCAGATGATCCGCGAGAACGGAACCGTCCGCAAGGTATACGAACTGGAAACGTCCCACCTGCCGTTTGTCGTCCGACCCGAAGAGTTCGTCAACATCATCCGCGGAATCCAATGATCGCACGGATCCTCTCCCGCGCCTGTCTGCTCCTGGTCTTGCTCGCAACTGCGGGCAAGGCCGGGGCACAGTTGCCGGTCGAAGCGTTCGGCGGCGACAAGAAGGCGACCTTCGATGCCTTGTTCTTCCATTTTTTTCGAAATGCCAACGACCAGCCCTCGCGTTTTCTCTTCTTCAGCCGGACGCGCGCTTCGGTCGACTACAAGATCACTTCGACGACCAATCTGCCTTCGTTCGGACTGACCGAAGCGTTCAGCTACAACGCCCCGAAGCTGAAAGGCGTAGCTCCCGTGGCGGTGGTGCAGTTGTTGAACCGCGGCCTGTATCCCAAAGCCGGTGTACAATACGTGTTGTTGCGAAAGGAAGTCACCCTCTTCACCTGGTTGGTGAGCGAACCGGACAACGAGCCCGTGGTGGATCATTTCCTGCTCGTTCGCTATACTCCGAAGATCACGGAGCGTTACCAACTCTTTCTTCAGGCCGAATCGATCAGCGCTTTTCCGTCGCAAGCGAACGAGAACCGCTCTTTTACACAACGCTTTCGGCTCGGGCTCATGCGCTCCGCCTTTCAGTTCGGAGCCGGCATCGACCTGACCGAAGCCGGTCGCGACGAATATACCGGTACGCAGAACACCGGACTGTTCCTGCGCTACGATTTTCGGTGACCCCTGTGCACAACCGGTTCCTAAGTATCGCAGGAAGCTTAGTATCTTGTGCTTCGGGCGTATCGATACGTTCGTTTATCCGGCGTTATGTACAACTTTTCTTATTTCAAAGAGCAGGACCGGCAGCGACTCCTGCATTTCATGGAGGAGCATCCCTTCGCGTTCCTGACCGGAAGCACCTTAACGGGCAAACAGGTGGCGACCCAGCTGCCTGTCTTGTTCGAAGAACGTGACGGTGAATTATACCTGCAGGGCCATTTGATGCGGAACACCGATCACCACAAGGCGTTTAAAGAAAATCCCCAGGCCCTGCTCGTCTTCACCGGCCCGAGCGCTTACGTGAGCGCTTCCTGGTACAGCAATCCGCAGATCGGTTCGACCTGGAACTACATGAGCATTCACATCGGTGGGACGATCGAATTCATGTCGGATGCTGAATTGGTCGAGTTCATGCGGAAATTCACCCTGAAGTTCGAAGAAGGAAACACCAGCTCCAAGACCATCTACGATAACCTGCCGGATTCCTTTCTCCATAAGATGATGCCGGCGATTGTCGGATTTGAGTTAAAGGCGGAACAGTTCGAAAACGTTTTCAAGTTGAGCCAGAACCGCGACGAGCAGAGTTATCGCAACATCATCACCCGCCTGGAGGCGCGCGGAGGCGAAAGCGCCCTCATCGCAGCAGAGATGAGAAAGCGACAGGAGGAGTTGTTTCCGCCGGGGGTGGAGTGGGATGGATCTAGATTCGATTCGTAAAGTATACTGTTACCGGAAACCCTATTTTGCGACCGTGCTGTTATCAAACTGACGGACTTTTAATAATAGGACAAGACAACTTTTCCGACTTCGGGACACACCCTTTTCATCGACAGACCCTGCTTCGTATTTTTATTTTTTCCCCACGCGCAAAAATAAATTGAAGTTTTTAATGCCTCGCAAGTTTGGCACATTTGCCTTTGCCTGCCAGCGCACAAGCCAACCCGAAGGCAAAGTCAAAAGAGCCAAACCGCCAACGCTTTGTTTAGTGCAGTGATATGAATAAACCTTTTGCGGAAACAATAAACTTTCAATCATAAAACAATATTACCTTTGCCGTAGCGTTTAAGCGACTGAATGAAAAGAATTGCCGTCATACTCTTAATGTTCCTTTACCTGATACCCGCCATCGGGGTAACGGTTTCGGCTCATTACTGCGGTGGTAAGGTTACTTCAGTTTCATTCAATCCGTTTGACACCAAACACAAATGTCCCTGCGGCAGTAAGAAAATGCCAAAGGACTGCTGCAAAGACGAAACCGCTACAATTAAGTTGGATGACGAGCAGCAAAAAACGCAACAGGTTTTCTGTAACATCATAAAGGTTTCTGACTTTCAACCTGCACTTATTACCAACCTGACTTTTGACTATCAAACTCCGCTTCTTTCAACCGAGTTTGACCATAGCGCACATCCGCCTGATGACTTAAAGCATCCGCTTTACATCCGCTATCTCGTTTTCCGAATTTGATTTTACTGTTTTTGCTTTAAAGCCGACACTTTTAAAGTGTATCGGCTTGTTGTGCTTTTATCAGCCCGACAGTTTCAATCATTATTCAAAATCAAAAACAGTAAAAATGAAAATCACAAAATCAATTTTTCCAACAGCAGCTATCGCTGCTCTTGCTCTTATCGTTAGTATTTCTTCTTGCAAGAAAGACCACGGCAACGACCACGACATGGATATGCTCAACATTGACTATCCTGCCGCTTACATTGTCAATGGCAGTTCCAACAACATTTCGGTTGTCAAACTTGCCGACAACACCGTAACCGAAACTATTTCACTGAATGGCGCAACCTATCCGCATCATATTTCCCTGAACCCTGCTAAAACAAAATTGGCAGTGGCTATCACCAGCACCGATTTAAGCGGTGGGCATGGCGGCCATGGTGGCACACTCGCAGGTTTGAAAGTTCAAATCATTGATGCCGTTACCGGAATGATTGACAAAGAAATTGCGCTCAACAAAATGCCACACAATGCAATTTTCAATCCTTCGGGAACAGAACTTTGGTTGGGTCAATCCGACAGCATTCAAAGTCAGGTCTTGGTTTACAATACTTCGGACTGGTCTTTGAAAAACACTATTAATGTAGGCGCAGGGCTTTCAGAAGTTACTTTTTCATCAGACGGCACAATGGCTTTTGCATGTAATACAGATGACGGAACCGTTTCCCTCATTGATGCCAACAGCAAAATGATACACACTACGCTTACCGTTGGACAAGACCCTGTTGGCGCATGGACGGCAAGCAACGGCAAAATGTATGTGGACAATGAAACGAGCCAAACCATTTCTGAAATTACGGTTTCATCCATGAGCGTTACCGCTACCATCAATCTTGGTTTCAAACCCGGGTATGCTGCTTACAACTCTTCAAATAGTGAGTTGTGGGTTTCCGATGCTACCAACGGCAAGGTTGCATATTACACTTTTGACGGAACTAACTGGAATTTGCAGGGCAACATTACAACCGGAGCAGATGCTCATGCCATAGCTTTTATTGCCGATGGCAGCAAAGCGTATGTTACCAATCAGGGCGCAAACACGGTTTCGGTTATTGATGTAGCTACTCATGCGGTTACAGCAACCATCAATGTAGGCACTAAACCCAACGGCATTGTCATTAAACAGTAATTCAAAATCTATCAATCAATAAAAACAAACAAAATGAAAAACACCGTAATCCTATTTTCCATGATAGCAACATTAGCATTTGCATCATGCAACAATTCGCAAAAAACAGAAACCAAAACAGATAACACGCAAACTACAGCTTTGTATCAATGCCCGATGGACTGCGAAAAAGGTAAAACTTACGACAAGCCCGGACAATGCCCCGTTTGCAACATGGACTTGGTAAAAAAAGAATAACAGATGAAACTCTTCATCAAAAACATGGTCTGTAACCGTTGTAAAATGGTGGTGAAGTCTGAGTTGGAGAAACTTGGGCTTCGCCCCCTTGCGGTTGAGTTGGGCGAAGTAGAAATAGCAGACGACTTACAGGGCTACCAACGACAGGACATTCATTCCGCGCTGCAAAAATTCGGCTTCGCTTTATTAGACGATAAAAAAAGTGTCATTATAGAACGTATCAAAAACCTGATTGTTGATTTGGTGCAAAACAAAAACAACCAACTGCAAACAAACCTGTCCGACTATTTAAGCAAAGAACTACGCCAAGATTACACTTACATCAGCAATCTGTTTACACAGGTAGAAGGAACAACTATTGAACAGTATTTCATCGCGCAAAAAATTGAACGGGTAAAAGAATTATTGGTTTACGATGAATTGAGCTTGAGCGAAAACGCCTACCAACTCAATTACAGCAGCGTGGCGCATTTAAGCACACAGTTTAAAAAAGTAACGGGCTTTACCCCTTCGCATTTCAAACAACTGAAAGAAAAAAAACGCAACCCGCTTGAAGAACTGTAAAACATATAAATCATTTCAAAAATTGTATAACGCCTTTGGCGTAATACCGATGCAACTTTGTGCCATTGTTAAACAAAAAAATAAAACAACATGACACATACTTATCAAATTACAGGAATGACCTGCGGCAGTTGCGAAGCCAAAGTAAAAAGTGCTTTACTCACATTGCCCGATGTAACCAATGTAGAAGTTACAAGAACCTCAGCAACCATTTCAATGGACAAACACATTGCTTTATCAGAACTGCAAAAAGCAATTGGAGCAAAAGGCAACTACACTATTTCAGCAGAACATCACAGCGAAGCGGCTGAACAAACCAAGTCATGGTTCGCCATTTACAAACCAATTCTTTTAATCTTCGCTTACATCACCGTTGTTTCTTTCATCGCTTCATTTCACAATGGAGCAATTCACGCCATGCACTTCATGCAGATTTTTATGGCGGGGTTCTTTCTCACTTTTTCATTTTTCAAAATGCTCAATCTATCGGGCTTTGCCGAAAGTTATGTCATGTATGATGTAATTGCCAAACGAATTCCCATTTGGGCTTACCTCTATGCCTTTATTGAACTCGCTTTAGGAATTGCTTATGCTGTCAACTTCAATCCGCTGATTACAAATGCCACAACATTTATTGTAATGTCGGTAAGCATCATTGGTGTTTTGCAAAGCGTGTTGAACAAAAAGAAAATTCAATGCGCTTGTTTGGGAGCAGTTTTCAATTTACCCATGAGCACTGTTACTATTATTGAAGATGCGCTGATGATTGCTATGTCGGGCATCATGTTAATTCAAATAATCTGACATGACCAACATAAAATAATCAACCTATGCAACAGCATCACCATCATCCGCAGGGCCAGCATAAGCATGACCACCATCATGCCGAAGAACTTCATGTTTCAAATCATCCATCAAGCGGACACGACAAACATGCCGGGCATAATGTTTCTGATTTTTGGAAAAGGTTTATTGTATGCTCTATAATATCTATCCCTATGCTTGCCCTTTCGCACATGATACAACTGTGGTTTGGGTTTGAATTAGCTTTTATAGGAGATAAATATGTATTGGCAGCACTCTCCACTTTCATTTTTGTTTATGGTGGATTTCCTTTTCTGAAAGGTTTGTATGACGAAGTAAAAGACAAAGCAATTGGAATGATGACGCTGATTGGCGTAGCCATTTCTGTTGCCTGGGCTTATAGTGTTGCCATCACTTTCGGGTTGAAGGGCATGGATTTTTATTGGGAAATGGCAACGCTGATAGACATCATGCTCATTGGACATTACTTTGAAATGAAATCAGTAATGGGCGCTTCTCGCTCTTTGGAATTGTTAGTCAGAATGATGCCATCAACGGCTCACCATGTAGTGAACGGTGCAATTCATGATATGCCTGTTAGCGAATTGAAAATTGAAGATGTAGTATTGGTAAAGCCGGGCGAAAAAATTCCGGTTGATGGAATTGTAATAGAAGGAGAAAGCTATGTGGACGAGAGTATGCTCACAGGCGAAAGCAAGCCTGTAAAAAAAGAAAAGAACAGTAAAGTAATTGGCGGTGCAGTTAACGACAATGGTTCACTCACTATAAAAGTAGTAAGCACAGGCAAAGACAGCTATCTGAACAAAGTTGTGAAGCTGGTTGAAGATGCACAAAAGGTGAAATCAAAAACTCAAAATTTTGCCGACCGTGCAGCAAAGGTGTTGACATTTATTGCTTTAGGCGGTGGTGTCATTACGCTTGCTGTTTGGTTACTATTAGGTTTTCCATTTGTGTTTGCCTTGGAGAGAATGGTAACAGTAATGGTTATTTCTTGTCCTCATGCGTTAGGATTAGCCGTTCCTTTAGTAGTAGCTATTTCAACATCTATTTCCGCACAGAAAGGTTTGCTCATTCGCAACAGAACCGTTTTTGAAAATGCACGGCTGATTACAACCATCATCTTTGACAAAACCGGAACACTTACTAAAGGTTCACATGAGTTACAGGAAATAAAAGTGTTGAATACAAATTTTGATGATAAGGAATTACTTCGGCTTGCATCAGGCATTGAACAGCATTCCGAGCATTATATCGCAGCAGGTTTGTTGAGGAAGGTTAAAGAATTGAACATCGCAATTCCCAAATCTGAAAACTTCAATTATCTCCCCGGCAAAGGATTAGAAGGGATTGTTGAAGGAAGTAACATCAAAGTAGTTGGTCCGAATTACTTGAAAGAAAACAATATCAGCATAACTGAAACTAACGATGATTTTACAGGAACAGTTGTTTATGTTCTGATTGATAAAAACGTTGCAGGATATTTTACCTTCTCTGACCAGATAAGAGAAAGCTCCTTTGAAGCTATTCAAATACTGAAAGATGCAGGAATTAAAAACTTGCTGCTTACAGGCGACAATGAAAAAGTAGCAAAGAGAGTAAGGGATGAATTGAATATGGATGGCTTTTTAGCCAACGTATTGCCGCACGACAAGTTAGAAAAAGTAAAAGAGCTTCAGGGAAAAGGTGAGTATGTTGCCATGACAGGCGATGGTGTAAATGATGCGCCTGCATTGGCTCAGGCGGATGTGGGCATTGCTGTTGGTTCGGGAACGGATGTGGCAGCGGAAACAGCCGACATCATATTGGTAAACTCAGACCCGAAAGACATTGCCAACCTGATTTTGTTTGGTAAAGCCACCTACAATAAAATGATACAAAACCTTTGGTGGGCTGCGGGTTATAACATTATCGCCATTCCTTTAGCAGCAGGTGTTTTGTATCAATGGAACATAATGTTAAGTCCGGCAGTAGGGGCTGTGCTGATGAGTTTAAGCACTATAGTAGTTGCCATAAATGCACAACTTTTAAAAGCAAAATTCAGATGATAGAAAGAATAATCTCTTGGTCAACGCATAACCGCTTCTTTGTATGGCTCGGCATTTTACTGATTGTCGTTGGAGGCGTTTGGTCTGTAATGAATACTCCTGTGGATGCCATTCCCGATTTATCCGAAAATCAGGTGATTGTTTACACCGAATGGATGGGGCGCAATCCGCAAATCATGGAAGACCAAATCACCTATCCTTTAGTTTCCAACCTGCAGGGCATTCCCAATGTAAAAGTTATTCGTGCCGCTTCCATGTTCGGCATGAGTTTCATCTTCGTCATTTTTAATGATGATGCTGAAATTTATTGGGCGCGAACCCGCGTGTTGGAGCGTTTGAACTTCGCACAAAAAGCATTGCCGCAGGGTGTAACGCCAACTTTAGGTCCCGATGGAACAGGTGTTGGTCATGTATTCTGGTATTCGCTGCAAGGCGATGGTTATGATTTAGGCGAGTTGCGAGCCGTGCAGGACTGGTATGTAAAATTCGCTTTGCAGAATGTAGAGGGCGTGAGTGAAGTGGCATCCTTCGGAGGTTTCCAAAAGCAGTATCAGGTCAGCATCAATCCCAATAAATTGATTTACTACAACATTTCGGCTATGGATGTAGCCAATGCCCTTAAAGCCAACAACCGCGATGTGGGTGGAAGCATTTACGAAATGAACCGCATGGGTTACATGCTCAGGGGCTTGGGCTATATCAAAGACATTCAGGATATAGAAGAAATTGCTGTTGGCTCCAATAAAAATATCCCCATAAAACTGAAAGATGTTGCCGATGTGCAAATGAGCAGCGACATCCGTTTGGGTATTGTGGATGAAAACGGAGAAGGTGAAGTTGTCGGAGGTGTGGTAGTTGCCCGTTACGGTGAAAATGCCAAAGAGGTAATTGACAATGTAAAAGCAAAATTGGGTGAAGTGGAAAAAGGATTACCCCCCGGAGTAAAAATAAAAATCGCTTACGACCGCAGCGATTTGATTGAAGCAGCCGTTGCCACCCTGAAAGAAGCATTGATTGAAGAAATAATTGTAGTGTCCTTAGTGGTATTGCTTTTTCTTTTTCATATCCGAAGTGCGGTGGTCGCCATCATCACCATTCCACTTTCAGTGCTAATCGGCTTTATCGTAATCAAATTGTTTGGCATCTCACTCAACATCATGTCGCTTGGTGGTATTGCCCTTGCCATTGGCGATTTGGTCGATGCGGGAATTGTCATGACAGAGAATGCTTACAAAAGTTTGGTGAACGCAGTTTTAAAAACAGACGAATAATGGGAAAGCAAAGAGTAGGTAATACAAAAGAACTCAGCGAAGAAGAACGTATTACAATTATTGAACGTTCATCACGCACCGTTGGACGGGCAGTATATTTTTCCATCCTCGTTACGCTCATTTCATTCGCGCCCATTTTGTTTTTGGAAGGGCAGGAAAAGAAATTATTCGCTCCCTTAGTTTGGACAAAAACATTCACCATGATTGGCTCTGCCATTGTTGCCCTTTTCATTGTGCCCATGTTGCTGCGCTCATTGATGAAAGGAAAGCTCATTCCCGAAAGCAGAAATCCGGTTGCCAATTTCTTTATAAAAATATACAGCCCCGTTTTGCGCCTTTGCCAGCGTTGGAAAAAAACAGTCATTGCCGTTTCCGTTCTAATCGTGTTGGGCAGTATTCCTTTTGTTCTCCGTTTGGGTTCTGAGTTTATGCCACCCTTAGATGAAGGTTCATTGTTGTTCATGCCTGTTACCCTACCGGATGTGTCAAACAATGAAGCCAAACGTATTTTACAGGTGCAGGACAAACTCATAATGTCTGTTCCCGAAGTGGAAAATGTATTGGGTAAAGCAGGAAGGGCATACACCGCTACCGATAACGCGCCCATGAGCATGATTGAAAGTATCATTCTCTTAAAACCAAAAGCACAATGGCGGGAAGGTATGACCACCGAAAAATTAATTACTGAACTAAACGATAAAGTGCAGATACCCGGTGTTACAAGCGGATGGACACAGCCCATCATAAACCGCATCAACATGCTTTCAACCGGAGTGCGGACGGACATTGGCATAAAAATTTACGGACAGGAGTTAGATACCATTTACAACATTGCCCGTCAGGTAGAGAAATCACTACAAGGCATTGAAGGTTTAGCCGATTTATATGTAGAGCAGCTTACCGGAGGAAAATATCTTGATATAAAAATTAAGCGCGAAGAAATTGCCCGTTACAATCTTTCTGTTGAGGAGGTGAACATGCTCATTGAAATGGCTTTGGGCGGAATGCCTTTAACACAAACGGTGGAAGGTCGCCAGCGTTTTAGTGTGTCCATGCGTTTGGCGCAGGATTTCAGGAAAGACATTTCCGAAATAAAACGCACTCCCATTCAAACAGCAGGTTACGGTGTTGTTCCACTTTCATCTGTTGCCGATATTGAGATTAACGAAGGTCCGCCAATGATAAATTCCGAAAACGCCATGTTGCGCGGAACGGTATTATTTAATGTGCGGGGCAGGGATATGGGCAGTGTGGTGAGCGATGCTAAAAAGAAAATTGAAGAAGATTTTAAGCAACTGCCTAAGGGTTATTACATCAACTGGAGCGGGCAATACGAAAGTAAAGTCCGCGCAGAAAACCGTTTGAAAATCATTATCCCTATCACACTTCTAATCATTGCTTTCGTTCTCTATTTCACTTTTCATTCTGCACGGGAAATGCTCATTGTGCTTTCCAGTATTCCCATTGCTTTAATTGGTGGCGTGTATTCCATTTATTTTTTTGAAGTGAATTTTTCGGTTGCGGTAGCAGTGGGTTTCATTGCACTCTTTGGCATTGCGGTAGAAACAGGCGTGTTGATGTTGGTGTATATGAACGAAGCCATACATCAGGCAGTGGACAGAAACAAAAGCGCGGCAATCACTAATGAAGCAATAAAGAATGCGGTTTTTTCAGGTGCAGTCATGCGCGTTCGCCCAAAGCTAATGACCGTAATGGCAGACATGATTGGGCTATTACCAATTCTGTTGGCAACAGGTGTAGGTAGCGATGTGATGAAACCGATTACTATTCCTTTTGTATTCGGGCTGATTACATCCACCCTTTTTGTATTGATAGTGCTGCCTGTTGTGTATCAATTAGTAAAGGAATATGAGTTAAAGAAACATGGTAAAGTGGAATACTTGGAAATTAAAGATTAATGGAAAGAAAGCAACATCATGCACACCCAATAAATAAACTTTTCGCTGAACTGAAAAGCGATAAGGAAAAAGGACTTTCAAATACGGAAGCCGAAAAACGACTTGTTGAATTTGGCGGCAATATCATTCAATCCGAAAAAGGAAAACATCCTTTGAAAATAGTATTGGCACAGTTCAAAAACCTGATGGTTTACCTGTTGCTTTTCGCTGCTGCAATGTCTTTTTGGTTTCAGGAATACTTAGATGCCATTGCAATTCTGTTGGTAATCCTTATCAATGCGGTTATTGGCTTTTGGATGGAGCTACAAGCGCAACGCTCCATGAATGCGCTTCGTAAATTAGCAAGCGTTCCTGCTAAAGTTTTCAGAGATGGGAAACTCATTGAAATATCATCAGAAGAAGTAGTTCCGGGCGATGTTTTGTTTTTGGAAGCAGGAGATATGATTACTGCCGATGCACGAATTATTCAGGCAACACAGCTTTCAGTAAACGAGGCATCGCTTACCGGAGAAGCCATGCCCGTTGAAAAACAAGACAATGAATTGCAAGAAGAAACTCCACTTGCAGAACGCTCCAATATGTTGCATAAAGGAACTTATGTTACTAATGGAAATGCCAAAGCATTGGTAACAGCAACGGGCATGCAAACGGAACTTGGGAAAATAGCCCATTTGGTAAAATCAGCCGGGCAATCAGCCACACCGCTTGAACAAAAATTAAAGGTATTCAGCCACAAACTTATTTACATCACAGTGGCTTTGGTAGTATTGATTTTTGTAGTGGGGCTTTTTACGCATGGTGATTATGTGGAAATGCTTGAAACCGCCATCGCACTTGCGGTAGCTGCTATTCCCGAAGGTTTGCCCATTGTAGCAACATTAGCATTGGCACAGGGCATGATGAAAATGGCAAAGCACAAAGTAATTGTAAAAAAACTGGCTGCCGTTGAAACGCTTGGCGGAACTACTGTTATCTGCACTGATAAAACTGGAACGCTTACACAAAACAAAATTGAAGTATCAGATGTAGTTCCAACGGATACCCATTCAGAAGAAAACAAAAAACTTTTGTTACACATAGGAGTTCTTTGCAACACAGCAAGCATTGAAGCCAACAATAACGGGTTCAAAGAAATTGGCGACCCATTAGAAACTGGCTTATTGAAATATGCCTACAAACAAAATATCATCAAGCGCAATTTAGAACAACAATTCCAGAAACTGAATGAAGCACCGTTTTCATCCGAAACAAAAATGATGGCAACGTTGCATAAAACACAAAATGGGTTTATTGTATTTGCCAAAGGCGCTACCGAAGAATTACTCAATTCCTCCTCTCATATTTTCAGCAATAGCGGAAATGTTGAATTGACCGAACAAGTCAAAAAAGAATGGAAAGAAAGAGCATATCAGCTCTCAGCATCCGGTTTACGCATTATTGCAGGAACATACAAAGAAACAGAAGATGAAAGTGCTCCATTACTTGACAACCTCACATTTGCGGGTTTGTATTGCATGATTGACCCTCCCGCAGAAGATGTATTTCAGGCAATTCAGGAAGCCAAAGAAGCAGGAATTAAAGTAGTGATGATTACAGGCGACCACCCTGCCACAGCTAACTACATTGCTAATGAATTAAAAATTGCTTCCGTTGCCGAAACTCCGCTCACGGGAAAAGAAATGCAACCCTATGAACAATTATCTAACTCCGATAAAAACCTATGGGCAAACACTTCTGTTTTCGCACGGGTTACACCTGCTCAAAAATTAGATTTAGTAGCAGTATTGCAGGAAAAAGGCAATATCGTTGGCATGACGGGCGATGGTGTAAACGATGCTCCCGCGCTGAAAAAAGCGGACATAGGCATTGCTATGGGGCAACGGGGAACACAAGTGGCACAGGAAGTTGCCGACATGGTATTGAAAGACGATGCCTTTTCATCCATTGTGCATGCCATTAAACAAGGACGGATTATTTTCAAAAACATACAAGAGTTTGTTATTTACTTGCTTTCCTGCAACATGAGCGAGTTGTTGGTAGTTTCCCTTGCCGCTTTATCTAATCTGCATTTTCAACTGTTGCCTCTGCAAATTCTGTTCATCAATTTGGTAACCGATGTATTACCTGCTCTTGCATTGGGCGTTAGCGAAGGAAATCCTTATGTAATGAAACACAAGCCCCGAAATCCTGCCGAACCCTTGTTGAAAACAAAACAATGGTATGCCGTATGGTTCTACGCAGCAGTAATTTCCGTTTGCACTTTGGGAGCAGTATTCATCAGTCATTTATTTATTCATACCGGAACTGGGTTTGACCCGCAACAATGCAACAACATTTTGTTTTTCACACTCATTTTCTGCCAGTTGTTTCATGTGTTCAACATGGCTTCTGTTAATGTTTCCTTCTTTAAATCAGAAGTATTCAGAAACAAATTTGTTTGGTATGCACTTATTGCCTGCCTATTAATTATTGGTTTCGCCTTTTTTATTCCATCGGTGCGCACTGCTTTAAATATTCAACCGCTCACAGCAGCAGATTGGCTGGTGGTTTTGGCTTCATCTCTTTTTTCCTTATTGGTTATTCAATTATTAAAACGCACAAACATTATTCACGATGAAGACTAACGTTGAAAATATAAACATCACCAAAGCATCAGGGCTTAAAGTTCCTTTTAATAAAGGAAAGTAAAAAAAACTCTGTTGCGTTCCGGTGCAAATTCAGCGCAAGCCGATGAAGTGGTATCGGAAGTAATGGAAATGCTCGTTGAAGGGATGTCCACCCGCAAAATTTACAAAACAGCATTTCGCTTACTGAGAAATGTTTCCCGCCCAATGGCTGCAAGGTATAAACTGAAACACGCTATCATGGAATTAGGTCCTTCCGGTTTTCCTTTTGAACAATTTGTTGGCGAACTTTTAAACTACAAAGGTTACAAAACACAAGTTGGGGTAATCATAAAAGGGCATTGTGTAAACCATGAGGTGGATGTAATCGCAGAAAAAGACCACCACCATTTTATGATAGAATGTAAATTCCACAACCGTCAGGGCTATGTGTGCGATGTAAAAATTCCACTCTACATACAATCACGTTTTTTAGATGTAGAAACTTCATGGAGAAAATTAGACGGTCATGCTGAAAAATTTCATCAGGGATGGGTAGTTACCAATACGCGATTTTCTGACGATGCTGCTCAATACGGCAAGTGCATGAATTTGAACTTGGTAAGTTGGGATTACCCCCAAAACAACGGGTTGAAAGACTGGATTGACGGTTCAGGGCTACATCCAGTTACCTGCCTTACCACCCTTACGCAAAAAGAGAAACAAATGCTATTGGATAAGAAAATAGTCTTGTGCAAAACCATACATCATAATCATTCCGCCCTGCAAAGCATCGGTATAAAATCGCCACGCCTGGAAAAAGTGATGGAGGAGTGTGAGGCATTATGTAATGAATTTACCCTTTCATAAAAATAAATGACATGAATAATAAAATTCAAATCCATTTCCTCGGAGCAGCCGGAACAGTAACCGGCTCCAAGCATCTTATATCCGCTTTTGGCAAAAATATTTTAATTGACTGCGGGTTATTTCAGGGCTTAAAAGAGTTGCGGCTGCTGAACTGGAAACCGCTTGCATTTCCGGCAAAAAAAATAGATGTGGTATTGCTCACTCATGGACATTTAGACCACACAGGTTATTTGCCGCGATTAGTAAAAGAAGGATTTTCCGGTGCAATTATTGGCACATCTCCAACCTTGCAAATAGCCGAAATCATTTTAAAAGACAGCGCAAAAATTCAGGAAGAAGATGCCATACGAGCCAATAAGCATCACTACTCTATACACAGCCCCGCATTGCCTTTGTATAACCTTGATGATGTGGAGAAAACGCTCCCCTTTTTTCAAGGAGCATCATTAAACGAGTGGACAAATATTGATGAGAATATACGTTATCGTTTCCGATACAACGGGCATATTCTGGGAGCTACATTTATTGAACTTCAAGTTGGCAAAAAGACATTGGTTTTTTCCGGTGATATAGGAAGGATTAACGACCCCTTGCTTTTCCCGCCTGAAAAACCCGAAAAAGCGGATATTCTTTTCATTGAAGCTACTTATGGCAATCGTATTCACCCTTCACGCACTGCTCAAGATACTTTGGGAGAAGTGATTAACAACTGTATTTCCCGAAAGGGCACCATCATTATTCCCAGTTTTTCGGTAGAGAGAACCCAGTTGCTCATGTATCTTTTCTGGCAATTAAAAAAAACAGGAAGAATTCCCCGTATTCCAATTTACATGGATAGCCCGATGGGAAGGAATGTGTTGGAAGTATTTCATAAGAATACTGAATGGCATAAGCTGTCATTGGATGAATGTGCCGAAATGTGTGATGAAATAAAGCGCGTGAAGTCAGTAGATGAAACCTTCGCCCTTGCAGAGAATACAGAACCCAAAATTATCATTGCGGGTAGCGGCATGGCGGCTGGAGGAAGGGTGCTGACCTATTTTACCAAATATTTAGGCGATAGAAATGCAACCATTCTTTTAGTCGGCTTTCAGGCGGAAGGAACACGGGGCAGGGCATTGCTGGAAGGCGCAAAAGAAATAAAACTCTATGGCAAATATTTTAAAGTAAACGCCCACGTTGAAAACATTGAAGGGCTGTCTGGTCATGCCGACCAAAACGAACTAATCAGTTGGTTGAGCAACATCAAACAATCTCCTGAAAATATTTTCATTGTCCATGCCGAAAAAGAAGGTGCAGAAGCGTTACGCTTAAAAATTAACGACATCTATCAGTGGCAAGTTGATATTCCTCGGCTGAACGACACGCTTGAAATTGAACTCAACTAAAAACATTTCAGAGGATGCTTAAACACAAAGAAATCATAACTAACTGGTGTGTCATTACCGGAGGACCTTGCACAGGCAAAACAACCGTAGTTGAACTGCTTGCCCAAAGGGGTTACAAAACTACTATTGAACATGCCCGGCATTACATTGACACTCAAAAAAATCAGGGTAGAACAGTTGAAGAAATAAGGGAAAATAAAAAGGAGTTTCAGTTAGGTGTTCTCAATATGCAGATTGAGGAAGAAGGAACATTAGATGTAAATGAATTGGTGTTTTTAGACCGTGCTTTGCCCGATGCAATGGCTTATTATCAATTTCTGGAATTGGAATATGACACTCGGTTAATTGAACAATGCAATAAATACTGTTATAAAAAAGTATTCATTTTAGACCGACTTCCCTTGGTAAACGATTACGCCCGAAGGGAAGATGAAGCAGAGCAAATACGAATTCATAATCTTATTATCAGCGTTTACGAAACATATCCTTGCCCGATTGTGCATGTGCCGGTTTTACCGCCAAATGAACGGGTTGATTTTATACTAAAAAACATTTAATACTATGAACCGTGTTAACAAAACCATATTCATTTTCGGGTTGTATTCCCTTCTTATTGGAGTGGTGCTGCTTTTTATCCCGCACCTGATTTTACCTTTATTCAACCTTCCCTTGTCGGGAGAGCCGTGGTTAAACCTACTGGGCTTTGTGCTGATGTGTTCTTCCTACTATTACTTGCGTTCAGCATTTTCCGGAGATATTCAATTTGCAAAATACACTATTCATACCCGTTTAACTGCCCCGCTTGTAGTTGCTTTTCTTATAGCAACAGGTAAAGCAGATTGGCATTTCTTATCATTTGGAATAATTGATGGTTTAGGTGGAATATGGACATGGTATGAAGTCAAAAACAAAAAAGAACAAAAAAGAACAGAGCCATGAAAAATACACTTCTTACGATAGCCCTTTTGTTCTGTCTGTTCAGCATTCAGGCACAAGACACCACCTACATTTCGTTGGATAAATTACTGCAACAAGTTGAAACCAATTATCCCTCTATCATTCAGTATCAATACAACATTCAATCCATACAGGCAAAGGCAGACGGAGCAAAATCATGGATGCCCCCTACATTTTCAACAGGCATCATGCGTTTTCCTTACATTGTCACCATGATAAAGGATAAGAACGACCCCATGAACCAGGCGGGTATTGCTTTCTCCTTAGAGCAGATGATACCTAACCAAAGTAAGCTTAACGCAAAAAAAAGTTACATCAGTTCGTTGGCTGAAATTGAGAAAAGCAAAAGCGAATGGACAAAAAACGAGTTGAGGCGCGAAGCAAAAATTCTATACTACAATCGTTTTGTAACAGAAAAGAAACAACTCGTTTTAAAAGAAAGCGAAGAAATACTACAACTGCTCATCACTACATCCGAAGAAAAATTCAGCAACAACCAATCGCAACTGCAAACCATTTACAAAGCCAAAGCCCGTTTAGCCGAACTCAACAACATGTTGTTGATGCTCAACGGCTTTATCGCAGAAAGCAACATCGGTTTAAACATCCTCATGGTGCGTGATGTAAATACATCATTCCGAATTGACACGCTTGTTGTTCCGAAAAATTATTCAATCAATCTTGCCGACACGAGCAGCGTTTCCAACCGCAGTGACATTACAGCCCTCAACAAATACATTCAATCCATGAAGTTGGAACAGAAAGTAATGAAAATTGGAAACCGTCCTGATTTTGGAGTTCGGGCAGAACACATGCAAATGTTTGGTATGCCCAATCAATGGTCGGTTATGGGAATGATGACAATCCCTATCGTGCCTTGGTCTTCAAAAATGTATCGTTCCGAAACAAAATCCATTGGTTTTCAAATTCAGTCAATGGAACTGGAAAAACAAACAATGGAACTGATGGCAAAAAGAATGTTGTCAGATAAACTCACTATGCTCAGTTACGAAAACGCGCAATATCAGAGCTACACTAAAAACATTATTCCCGCCTATGAAAAAAACCTGCAAGCCAACATCCTTGCTTACAAGCAAAACACTGGCGATTATTTTGTGCTGTTGGATGCATGGGAAATGTTGCTGATGAAAAAATTGGAAGCGTATGACAAACTGTTTAACATCTTAAAATTAGAAGCAGAATATGAGTATGAGAAGGAAATTAAATAGCATCGGCATCTTTGGTCTGTTGCTATTCTTTTTGGTGCTGTCCTCTTGTAACAACAAGCACGAAGAGCATCAACAATCAAACGGGCATGAAAATCACAGCGGCACAGTTTACACTTGCCCCATGCACCCCGAAATTGTAAGCGACAAACCCGGCAACTGCCCTATCTGCAAAATGAAATTAGAACCTGTGGCAAATGAAAGTTTGCCGCAAATCATTTCGCCAAACCAACAGGTTTTATCATCACAGGCAACCGTAAAACTGCAAGCAGGTAACAATGGTAATACGCTGAAAGCAGAGGGCTTTATTGTTCCCGCACAAAACCGCAATCAATCTGTTGCCGCTCGTTTTGGTGGAAGAATTGAAAAACTCCATGTCAAATTCAGCAATCAATATGTAAAGCAGGGCGACAAAATCATGGACTTATACAGTCCTTCGCTTCGCACCATTCAGGAAGAACATCTTTTTCTATTCAATTCAACCACCGAAAATTCTTTGCTGGAAAAATCAAGAGAAAAACTTCGCTTGTTAGGCATTTCCGAAAATCAAATTACTCAGTTGGAAAAAAACGGAACAGTGACTTTGACTGTTTCAGTTTTCAGCCCTGCAAACGGCTATGCGTTTTTCAATACACAGTCAGCACAGGAAAATACAACAGCAAAAAACACATCACCAATGAACGCCATGAGTATGTCGCAAAGCACAAATAATGAAAGTTCTTATGCTGCATCCGCTTCACAAATTCGTGAGGGCATGTATGTAAACGAAGGGCAAACACTTTTCAGCGTAAACGACTTGCAGGAAGTCTGGGCGTTGGTTTCTATTTCAAATCAGTATGTAAGTCAAATTCACGAAAACCAAAGCGTTGAAATTATTACAGAAAACAACCCTTCAAAAACACTGAAGGGAAAAGTTGCATTGATTGAACAAACCTTTGAAGAAGCTAATCAGCGTTTTGCAAGAGCGAGAATAGTATTGCCGAATGCAAATAACATCTTAAAAATAAATTCCCTTGTTACTGCACAGTTCGCTTTAACTGGAAATAAGAATTTACAAGTCCCTGCATCGGCAGTTTGCAAAACAGGATTAAATGCTTATGTGTGGGTAAAAACCGACACCACAAAAAATGGCACGGGAATATTTCAGATGCGAAAAGTTATTGTAGGTGCAAGCAACAACGGAATGCTCAGTATTACAAGCGGTCTTTCATCCGATGAAGAAATTGCAAAAGAAGCTGGCTTAATGATTGACAGCGAAACATTTTTAAATGGAAACTAACATGAAGCAGATATTAATTTCAACCATCCTGTTTTCAATTCTTATTGTTTCGGGTTGCAAAAACGGACACGAAAATCATCAGGCAATATCCGGCAGTTATTACACTTGCCCCATGCACCCAAGCGTAGTAAGCAGCACACCGGGCTCATGCCCCGTATGCAATATGTCTTTAATCAAGGTAGAGAAAAATGAAAACGAACATGCGGGGCATCAAGGCAATTTCATCACCATTGACAAACGCAAACAGGAATTGGCGGGAATTAAAACAGACACAGTTAAATTAAGAAACATCACTTCTGCATCAACCATTATAGGAACAGTAGCCATTGATGACGAACAGGTAAAAACCATCAGCAGCCGCGCAAAAGGCAGGATTGATAAACTGTTCATAAAAAACACAGGCGCATTTATCAAAAGCGGTGAGCCGCTTTACAGCATTTACAGCGAACAACTGCAAGCCGATGAAAAAGAATATCTCTCCCTGTTTGAAAAATCTAAAACAGTTAATGCCACAACGCAACTCACCAAAGAATTAGCAGGAGCAGCAAAAAACAAATTGCTTTTGTGGGGCTTATCCGAAAAACAGATTTTTGATTTGGAAAAGTCGGGCAATGCAAGTCCTTTGATTACTTTCTATTCACCCGAAGCGGGATATGTAACTGAAGTGAACATTACCGAAGGTATGTATGTGCAAGAGGGCAGCCCACTTTTAAAAATCACTTCACTCAATCAGGTTTGGGTGGAAGCGCAACTCTATTCCAATGAAGTTTCGGGAATTGCGGAAAATAAATCCTTTAAGGTTTTCAGCGAAAGCAACCCCGAACAAATTTATACGGGCAAATTGGCTTACAGCAATCCGGTAATTGAAGAAGGTAAAAGAATTTATCTGCTCAAAATAAGGGTAAACAATCCGAAAGGAAATCTAATCCCCGGAACATTGGTTTCTGTTGTTCCTGAAAAATCTTCTGCCAGTGTTTTGGCAGTTCCGAAATCTTCCGTGCTGTTGGAAAAAATGAAAACAGTTTGGGTATTGGCGCATGAAAACACATTTGAGCAGCGCATGGTGGTAACAGGCGCAGAAAATAAATACTGGATTGAAATTACATCAGGTTTAAAACAGGGCGATGTGGTTGTTACCGAAGGCGCATACTTAATCAGCAGTGAATTTATCCTCAAAAGCGGAGCAGGTCAAAGACATGAACATTAAGACAATAACCGAACTAACCAAAGTTGCCATCACGCTTGACAATGTTGGCATGACAATTTAAACTTTTCGTTTCCTGACTTTCACTTTTTGTAACACACTTTTCAATTCATCCATGTTAATCCGTATATCTCCTCTGATAAACAACAAAATACAGGCAACGCAAAAAAAATACACTCTTGCAAGTCGCGCAAGCCAAACCGCAGACCAAAACTTGCAAGAGAGTATTTTCTTCTGCCGCCCAATAAAAGACTTCAATTATTTTCTCCCTCTCTTCTAAAAAAAATACTCCACCCGCCCCCTAACCCGATAATTTCCCTTTTCTTTCCAGTGTCCTTCGCAGACAATTTAGTGCTAAACCGACACGACAAACCATTGGACAAACAGCAGGGCATCCGGTAACAAGGGCTTAAAGAAATGGCGGGTGCAGTCGTTAATCAAACATCAGTGCATTTACATACATTTGTCGTGGGCTGACAGTTTGTTGCATCTAACCCGCCACTTCTTTAAGCCCCGAAACGTTTTACGAAACGGCAGGACACGCCAAGCTTCGATTCGAGATTCCTGACAAGCCCGCGGAATAGTTTCCGAGCGAGAAGTTGATTTAGTTGAATCGCTTAGAGCGCCACATACTTCACCGGATCCAGCGCGGTGCCGTTGAACCAGAGCTCGAAGTGGAGGTGCGGACCGGAGCTGAGTTCGCCGGAGTTGCCGATGATGGCGATGGCGTCGCCGGCTTTGACGTAGTCGCCGACTTTTTTCAACAAGGCGCTGTTGTGCTTGTAAAAACTGAAAAGGTTGTTGCTGTGCTGGATGCCGATCACCCAACCGGTCTCGGAGGTGAAGTTCGCGATCACGACCGTACCGTCGAGTGTCGCTTTGATGGGTTCGTTCTGGTTGGAGACAATGTCGATGCCGTAGTGCCGGCGCACCGCGTCGAAACGATTGGTGAGGGTTCCTTTCAGCGGAGGGAAAAACAGGAAGCCTCGGATGCTGTTGGACATCGAACCGGCGTCATCGATGGCAAGCGAGAATAGATCCTGTGCTTCGAACTCCTTGCGCAAGACCGAGTCCTCCGGCGATTTTCGTAACTGCCGGATCGTGTCGTAGCGCTGCAATTGCTCCGGCTTCAGGATCACCGAGTCGGCAGGAATTTCCCCGTTGATGATCCGGCGGAGGTTCTCCAGATAAATGTCGCGGGCGGTCAGCGCCAGTTGCATGGAATCGGCTTTCTGCAAGAGGCTAATGACCCGTCGTTGCGTCTTCACGTCGGCGTAGCCGGGGATGTATTCGCGTAATCCGGTGAACGCGATGATGAAGGTGGTGATCGTGATGAGCAAGATGATGCTCAGCCCCGTCGTTACAAATACATTCAACGGCCGGAGCCGGAACGAGGCCTTCTCCTCCAGCGTATCCTCGTTCATGATGACCAGCCGGAAGCGGGACTTGAGGCGGGTGAGGAGTTTGCGGGCCATGAAGGCGAGGGACGAGGGGCGAGGGGCGAGTAGCGAGACCGAGACCGAGACCGAGACCGAGACCGAGACCGAGGAAAATGGGTTGCAAGTTAGTTAATGCATAATTTTCTATAGCCTTCTCCAAAACCCACTTTCGACCTGGTCATACTTTCGAAAGATCCACGCACCACACACCTCGCACCTCGTCCCTCGTCCCCCGTCCCTCGTCCCCCGTCCCCCGTCCCCCGTCCCCCGTCCCCCGTCCCTCGTCCC
>JABLTH010040077.1_pt1 | contig 22109 bp, 23 predicted proteins | sample 7875711 | NCBI WGS metagenome assembly JABLTH01 (sample SAMN14941262, study PRJNA633318) | bioreactor metagenome | isolation source: bioreactor | place: China | collected 2019-03-05 | reverse complement strand
GAGCCTGGAGAGCCTGGCGAAGCTCAAGCCCGCCTTCAAGAAGGACGGCACGGTCCCCGCCGGCAACGCCCCGAGCGTGAACGACGGGGCCGCCGCGGCCCTCGTCACCACCGAGGACTTCGCCCAGGCCCACGGCCTCGCCGTCCAGGCCCGCATCCTGGGCTGGGCCACCGCCGGCCTCGACCCGGAGTGGGTGACCATGGCGCCGGTGCCGGCCATCCAGAAGCTGCTGGGGAAGCTGGACTGGAAGGTCGGGGACGTCGAGCTCTGGGAGATCAACGAGGCCTTCGCCGTGCAGATGGTGGCGACGGCGAACGAGCTCGCGATCCCGACGGACCGCATCAACGTCCACGGCGGCGCCGTGGCCCTGGGCCACCCCATCGGCGCCAGCGGCGCCCGGGTCATGGCCACCCTGCTGGGCGCCCTGAAGCGCCACGGTAAGGCCCGCGGCATCGCGGCCCTGTGCCTGGGTGGCGGGAACGCCATCGCCATGGCGGTGGAGCGGGTCTAGCCTGACGGCGTGGAACCACGCTCCGCCCTCGAATCCATCCTCCGCCGCGCCTACTCCGGCGAACTCACAGCCGCCCTGGCCTACCACGGCCACTGGAGGAGCCTTCGCGACGCGCAGGAAATCGCCGACATCAGCCAGATCGAGGCCGAGGAGTGGCATCACAGGTTTCGCCTTGGAGTCATGCTTCGCGAGTTGGACGCGCGCCCAGATCCCATCCTCGAAGTCCGCATGGCCCTCCTCGGCACGATCATCTGCCTGGGCTGCCTGATGGTGGGCTGGTTCATCCCCATGTACTTCGCCGGGCGCCTGGAATCGCAGAACGACCGGGAGTATGAGGAGGCCGCGGCCCTGGCGGAGGGGCTCGGATTGGGGGCGCTGCGGGACGAGCTGAAGGCCTTTGCCCAGCTGGAGCGGGACCACGAGGCCTACTTCCTGGGGAAGGTCGCAGGGCATCCCGCCCTGCCCTACTGGAAGCGCTGGTTCGGGTGGGGGCCCGGAGCCTGACCATTGCGCCGCGGGCGCAGGGTTGGCATAACGGCCCAACCCCCGAGGCCGCCATGACCCTGCGCTCCCGCACCTTCGCGATCCTGGAGACGTCCCAGAAGGACGACAAGGCCACCCTGGTGGACGACGCCCTGCTGACGGGGCTCATCCTCGTGAACGTCGTCGCGGTGGTGCTGGAGACCGTGCCCGGCTGGGCCGCCCGCTACGGGACGGTCTTCAACGCCATCGAGTGGGTCTCCGGCCCGGCCTTCACCCTGGAGTACGGCCTGCGGCTCTGGGCCTGCCAGGAGGATCCCCGCTACGCCCGTCCGGTGGCGGGGCGCCTGTGCTGCGCCCTGCGGCCCCTGCTCCTGGTGGACCTCCTGGCCATCCTGCCCTTCTGGCTCCCCATGCTCATCCCCCTGGACCTGCGGATCCTCCGCGCCCTGCGCCTCATCCGCCTCCTGCGCCTCTTCAAGATGGCCCGCTACGTGGAGAGCCTCCACACCATCGGCACGGTGATCCGTTCCAGGCGGGAGGAGCTGCTCATCACCCTCTCGGCCATCGGCATCCTGCTCCTGGTGGCCTCCACCCTCATGTTCTACGCCGAGAACGCCGCCCAGCCCGAGGCCTTCTCCAGCATCCCCAAGGCCATGTGGTGGGGCGTGACCACCCTGACCACGGTGGGCTACGGGGACCTCTATCCCATCACGCCCCTGGGGCGCTTCATGGGCGCCATCATCGCCATCCTCGGCGTGGGCCTCTTCGCCCTCCCCGCGGGCCTGCTCGCCTCGGGCTTCAGCGAGGCCCTCCAGAACCGCCGCCCCTCCGCCTGCTGCCCCCACTGCGGGAAGGAGCTGGCCTGATGCGCGATCCCGCCCGGCGCCGCGCCGAGGGACAGGCCGCGCGGGCGGTCCTGCCCCCGACCGGGCAGGCCTCCTGGGGGCCCGCCCCGGACCGGCCTGACATCCTCGATCTCCTCGCCGCCGCCGTGGCCCATCGCCACACGGACCTGCTGCCCATCCGCTGGGCCCGCATGGCGCAGTCGCCCTTCTATTTCTACCGGGGGAACGCCGCGCTCATGGCCTGCGACCTGAAGCCCGGGCCGGTGGCCGGCCTCGAGACCCAGCTCTGCGGGGACGCCCACCTGCTCAACTTCGGCGCCTACGCCAAGCCCGACGGCGGCCTCGTCTTCGACCTCAACGACTTCGACGAGACCTGCCGCGGCCCCTTCGAATGGGACCTCAAGCGCTTCGCCGCGAGCCTCGTGCTGGCGGGCCGGGAGGCCGGGCACGGGGACCGGAGCTGCGGGGAGGCCGTCCGCGCCGCGGTGCGGGCCTACCGCGAGGCCCTCGACCGCTTCGCGGGGATGAAAGTTCTGGATCTGGCCCGCGAGGAGCTCGGCCCCCACAACGACGGCGACCACCTGGAGCCCGTCTTCGAGAAGGCCCGGCGGGATACGCCGGAGCGGCTGATGGCGAAGGGCGTGGAGGCCGACGGGGACTCCTTCCGATTCCGCGCGAAGGGCCCCTTCCTGCGCCCCCTGACGGAGGCGGAGGCCGCGCCCTTCCGCGCCGCGTTCCCGGACCTCCGCGCCAGCCTCGGCCCGGCCCGGCAGCAGGTCCTCGACGCCTACGCCCCCGTCTGCTTCGGCCGGCGGGTCTCCGGCTGCGGCAGCCTCGGCGTCACCGACGTGCTGGCCCTCTGCTTCGGCAACGGCCCGGAGGATCCGCTCTTCCTGGAATTCAAGGCCCAGCACGGCAGCGTCTGGCGGCCTTCCCCCGAGGGGACCCACGAAGGCCGCCGGGCCGCCGAGGGCCAGCACCGCATGCAGACCTGGGCGGATCCCTTCCTGGGCTGGTGCCGCGCGGGAGGCCAGGACTTCCTGGTGAAGCAGTGGTCCGACCACAAGGCCTCCATGGGCGTGGAGGACCTCGGCGGGCACGCGCTGGCCCCCTACGGCGCCCTCTGCGCGAGCGTGCTGGCGAAGGCCCACGCCCGCAGCGGGGACCCGGCGGCCCTGGCGGGGTACGCCGGGGATGGCGAGGACCTGGACGATGCCCTGGCAGGCTTCGCCCTGGCCTACGCGGACCAGGCGACGGCGGACTGGGAAGCCTTCCGCCGCGGCGCGGCGGCAGGCCGGATCCCCCTGGCCGAGGTCTACGAATGAACCGGACCCCGGGCGGTGGACTTCAGTCCGCCACGAGGTAGCCCCGGAGGATGATGTTGGTGGTGAGGTTGCCGGAATTCACGGGCTGGTATTTCGTCCAGAAGATCCCGTACTCCCCGGGGATGCGCACACCCGCCGCGAGCACCAGCGTCTTCGCCGCGCCGCTGGGCGCGGCCTCGAGGGAGACCCTCGCCACCTGGGTCAGCCCATTGGCCGGCTGGCCCGGCATGGCGAGCTGGAGGTCGAGGTGCCCCCAGGCGGTGATCCCGGAATAGAGGCAGTCGATCTCCAGGATCACGAAGGAGTAGCCCTTGGGGACGAACCAGGACATGGCCTGGCTCCATCCGGGCGTCTGCCCGTCCTGCCAGAACTGCCAGGTCGGGGCCCCGCAGCCGGACCACCAGCACTGGGTGACGTTGAGGGAGACGATCTGCTTCGCGGGTACATTGAGGTGCGAGCCCTGCTGGGCCGGAAGAGCCGGCGCCAGGAGGGCGGACAGGGCGAGGGCGCGAAGGGTTCGCATGGGGACTCCGGGGAGGGTTTCCTGGAGTCTCGGAGCTTTAGTGGTCTATAGCTTGGTCCAGTTCGACATTTATGTATTAGACCAATCAGTCTCCCATCCGGGCTTCCAGGAAGGGCCGGAGCCGGCCCCCCTCCGCCAGGGCCTTCACCAGGGCGCTGCCCACCACCGGCGTGGCACCCCAGCGGCGGACCTCCCCCAGGCTCGTGGGGTCGCTGAGGCCGAAGCCCACGGCAAAGGGGCGGTCCGACAGGGACCGCAGGGCCTCCACCCGCGTCTTGACCGGCCCGAGATCGGTGGCCTGGTCCGTCCCGGTCACCCCCAGCCGCGCCACCACGTAGGCGAAGCGCTGGGCGAAGGGTGCGCCGGGGCCGGGGTCCGGACGGCGGGCGAGCAGCCCCTTCGCGCGGTCCAGGTCCGTGGTGGGCGCCAGCAGGGGCACCATCGGGTAGCCCGCCGCCCGCAGCGCCCGCTCGAAATCCGGCTCCTGGTCGTCGGGCAGGTCCACCACCAGCAGGGCCCTCACGGGCGTGGACCGTAGCCGCGCGATGAGCCGGTCCGCGCCGATCTGGAGCAGCGGGTTCAGGTAGGTGAAAAGCACCACGTCCGGCGCCTCGGCGCAGCGGGCGAGGGTTTCCAGCACCCGCAGGGGCGTCGCCCCGGCCGTGATGGCGCGGTGGGCCGCCGCCTGGAGCACCGGCCCGTCAGCGATGGGGTCGCTGTGGGGCAGGCCCACCTCGATGGCGGGAAGGCCCAGGGCCTTGGCCTCGGCCAGCAGGCCCGGCAGGGCCTCCAGGGAGGGGTCGCCGGCCATGAGGAAGGGGAGGAGGGGATTCATCGTCGGGTCCATGTCGTCGGGTCTCAGAGGCCGAGGCGGGCCTGGTAGGTCGAAAGGTCCTTGTCGCCGCGCCCCGAAAGGCCCAGCAGCACCGTGCGCAGGCCGAGGCCCGCGAGGCGGGGCAGCACGCCCAGGGCGTGGCTGGATTCCAGCGCCGGTAGAATGCCCTCGGCCTCGCAGAGGGCCTTCGCCCCCTCCAGCGCCGTGGCGTCCGAGGCCCGCAGGACCTCCACCTTCCCGTCCACGGCGTAGGCCGCGAGTTCGGGGCCCAGGGCCGGGTAGTCCAGTCCCGCGCTGATGCTGGCGGTCTCCGCCGTGTGGCCGTGGGCGTCCTGGAGCAGCAGCGTCTTGCAGCCGTGGAGCACGCCCACGTGTCCGCCGCCGTGGCCTTCGACGGGAACCCGCGCCGCGTGCTCGCCCAGGGCCTCCCCGTGGCCCCCCGCCTCCACCGCGAAGCGGCGCAGGGGATCGCCCAGGAAGGGCACCAGCAGGCCCAGTCCGTTGCTGCCGCCCCCGGCACAGGCGATCACCGCCTCGGGCAGGCGCCCCGCCTGCTCCAGCACCTGGGCGCGGGCCTCCTCGCCGATGACGGTCTGGAAGGTGCGCACCAGGGTCGGGAAGGGATGGGGCCCGAGGGCCGAGCCGAGGATGTAGTGGGCGGCGTCGCAGCGCCCGGCCCAGGCCCGCAGGGCCTCGTTCACGGCCTCCTTCAGGGTCCCCTGCCCCGTGGCCACGCCCACCACCTCGGCGCCGAACATGCGCATGCGGGCCACGTTGGGAGCCTGGCGGGCCATGTCGGTGACGCCCATGTAGACCGTGCACTTCAGGCCCAGCCGCGCGCAGGCCGCCGCCGTGGCCACACCGTGCTGGCCCGCCCCGGTCTCGGCGATGACCTCCGCCTTGCCCATGCGCCGCGCAAGGAGGGCCTGGGCCAGGGCGTTGTTGATCTTGTGGGCGCCGGTGTGGGTGAGGTCCTCCCGCTTGAGCCACAGGGCCTCCAGCCCGAGGCGCGCCGCCAGGCGCGGCGCCGGCGTGAGGGGCGTGGGCCGGCCCACGAAGTTCCTCAATTCAAGCTTCAGCCCGGCCTGGAAGCCCGGGTCCGCGACCGACTCGCGGAAGGCCGCCTCCAGGTCCAGGAGGGGCTGCATGAGCGTCTCCGGCGCGTAGCAGCCGCCGAAGCCGCGGGCGCCGAAGCGGGTGGGGAGCGCGAAGTCCGTCGTGGTGGCCATGGTCATCCCTTGAGCAGTTCGTGTCCGCGCGCCACAAAGGCACGCACCTTGTCCGGATCCTTGATCCCCGGCGCCGCCTCCAGCCGGGAGGCCGCGTCGAAACCCCGGAGGTCCCCCAGGGCGCCCCGGGGCACCGCCTGCAGCCTCGCCAGGAGGTTGTCGCCGTCCAATCCGCCCGCCAGCAGGTAGGGCCCCGGGGGCGGGACCTCCATGGCGTGGGCCTGGCCCGAGCCGCCGGCCACGCCGGTGCGCGCGGGATCGGGCTCCCAGAGGTGCAGGTCGGCCTCCACGGTTTCCTGGCCGGGCCGGTCCGCCCAGGGCAGCAGCACGAAAAAGCCCGCGGCCTTGAGCACCCGCACCACGTCCGCGCGGCGCGCCTCCGGCACGTGGGGCTGGATGCGCCGCACCCCGGCAGCCCGGGCGAGGGCGAGCATGGGGTCGGCCGCGTCGCCCACCGTCACGACGACCGCGCGCTCCCGGATCGCCGCGCGCTCGGCGTGTTCGGCGCTGCAGGCATTGCCGGGCGCGTTCAGCAGGGCCGGGAGGTCGGCGACGTGGCGCGGGCTCGGGGGGTGCACCACGAAGCCCAGCAGGTCCGCTCCGCAGGCCAGGGCGTGGCGGGCGTCCTCCAGCCGCGTGAGCCCGCAGACCTTGACGAGGCCCCGGTCGGCGCCGTTCACCGGGCCTCCCGGGCGAGGGCCGCGAAGAGGCGGCCGAGGAAGCCCCTGGGATCCGCGCTGCGCATGAGGGCCTCGCCGATGAGCACGGCGTCGAAGCCCGCGGCGAAGGCCGCCGCGGCGTCCTCCGGGGTCGCCAGGCCGCTCTCCCGGATGAGGACCGCCTCCGGGAAGGCCTCCCGCAGGGGCTCGGCCCCCGGCGCGCCGAGGGTGAAGGTGGCGAGGTCCCGGGCGTTGATGCCCACGAGCCGCGCCTGGGCCTCCTTCGCGAAGGGCACCTCCGTGAGGTCGTGGAGCTCCACCAGGGGTTCCAGGCCCCGGGCCCGCGCCGCTTCGGCGAAGGCGGCTGTGTGGCCCTTCAGCACCCGGGCGATGAGGAGCACTCCGGCGGCGCCGCAGGCGGCGGCCTCGTCCAGCTGGGCCTCGGCGAGGACGAAGCCCTTGTAGAGGCAGGGCGGGCCCACGTCGGCGCCCCGGCGCAGGTCCTCCGCCGAGCCGAGGAAGAGGGCGGGCTCCGTGAGGATGGAGAAGGCCGCGGCGCCGCCGTCCCGGTACGCCTCGAGCTGGGCCCGCAGGGGCGTGCCCGCGGCGAAGGGGCCCAGGGAGGGCGAGCCCTGCTTGTATTCGGCGATGACGGCGCCGCCCCGGACCGCCCGGGAGGCCCGCAGGGCCGATTCCAGGGAGCCGCCTGTCGCGGGCAGCGCAGGCCGGGGAGCGGGCACGTCCACGCGGAGGGCGGCGACCCGCGCGGCTTCGAGGCCCACCACCCGGGCGAGGTGGGAGCCCGGAGGGAGGTCCGCGGCGGCCAGGACGGCCTCAGGGGCGGGAAGGGTCGCGGGGCTCATGGGACCTCCGGGAGCGGCAGGGGGAATCCGATGTCGAGGCGGCGCCGGGCCTCCGCCAGGGCCGCGCCCAGGGCGTCGAGGCCCTGCCTGCGATGGAGGAGCAGCCCCAGCCCGGCCTGCAGGGCCACCGCGTCCGCCAGGGCCGGGCTGAAGCCGGGGTGGCCCGCGCCGCCGTGGCAGGCCCGGGCCAGGGCCAGGGCCTCCCCCCGGTCCCGTACCGCCAGGGCGTCCTTCGGCGGCTGGGCGAGGCCCAGTTCCCGGGGCACCAGGACGCCCAGGTCCGTCACCTGGGCGCCGGCGACCTCGAGCACGCGGGTCGGGCCTTCGGTGGAGGCCTCGTCCATCCCCTGCCCTTCGGCGTCCTTGCCGTGCACCACGAAGGCCCGGGTGACGCCCCGCCGGGCGAGGGCTCCGGCCATGGGCTGGAGCAGATCCTCCCGGGCCACGCCGAGCACCATGTGGGCCGGGCGGCCGGGGTTCAGCAGGGGGCCCAGGAGGTTGAAGATGGTGGGGATGCCCAGGCGCTTGCGGATCTCCCGCAGGCGGCCGAGCAGCGGGTGGTAGGCCGGGGCGAAGAGGAAGGCCAGGCGCCCCCGCCGCAGGTCCTCCCGCAGCTTCGAGGGATCCCGGGTGAGGTCGCAGCCCAGGGCCTCCAGGAGGTCGGCGCTGCCGCACACGCCGGTGGCCGCGCGGTTCCCGTGCTTGAGCACCGGCACGCCCATGGCAGCGAGCAGGAGGGCGGCCAGGGTGCTGAGGTTGGCCGTGGCCCGGGGCGTCCCGTCGCCGGCCCTCCGGGTGTCGCCCCCGGTGCCCACCACGTCGAGGGCCGCCACGCCGGGGGCCGGGAAGGGCACCGCGACCTCGGAGAGGGCCTCGGCGAAGGCCGCCAGTTCCTCGGCGGTGGGGGTGCGCTGGGCCAGGAGGGCCAGGCAGGCGCCCACCAGCAGGGCGTCCGTGTCCTGGTCGATGAACATGGCCATCAGCTCCTTGGCCGTGGCCGCGGGCAGGGGGCGGATGGGATTGTGGGTGGTCAGCAGGGTCATCTCAGGCTCCATCGCCTCCCCCGGCGCGCGCGGACGCGGCGAGGTCGAGGAAGTTCTTGAGCAGGGCGGGTCCGTCGGGGGTGAGGATGCTCTCGGGGTGGAACTGCACGCCCCAGCGGGGCAGACTGCGGTGGGCGATGGCCATGATCTCGCCGCCCCCGTCCGGGAGCCGGCTGCGGCCCGTCACCTCCCAGCAGGCCGGCAGGGTGCCCGCGTCGGCGATGAGGCTGTGGTAGCGGCCCACGGGGAAGCCTTGGGGCAGCCCCGCGAAGAGGCCCTTCCCGTCGTGGTCCAGGGGCGTGGCCTCGCCGTGGAGGGGCTCCCGGGCGTGCACCACCTTCCCGCCGCTGGCCGCCACCAGGGCCTGCTGGCCCAGGCAGACGCCGAGGATGGGCACGGCCCAGTCCGACCCCGCCACCGCCATGTGCCCGGGGCTCTCCGCGGGATGGCCCGGGCCCGGGGAGAGCACCACCGCCTCGGGGCGCAGGGCCCGGGCGTCCTCGAGGCCGAGGGCGTCGTGGCGGACCACCTTCACGGGGGCGCCCAGGGTCTCGAAAGCCTGGACGAGGTTGTAGGTGAAGCTGTCGAGGGCGTCGATGAGCAGGATCACGGGCGGCCTCCGTCCAGGGTCACGCCGAGGGCCTCGGCCACGGCGCCCATCTTGTGCAGGGTCTCCTCGTACTCCCGGCCCGGGTCCGAGGCCCGGACCACGCCGGCCCCGGCCTGGAGCCAGGCGGCGCCCGCGGCGTAGACCGCGGTGCGGAGGATCAGCGCCGTGTCCAGCACCCCATCGGCCCCCAGGCGCACCAGGGCGCCGCCGTAGGGGCCCCGCGCCTCGCCCTCCAGCTCGGCGATGCGCTGGGCGGCGCGGATCTTCGGGGCGCCGCTGACGGTGCCCGCCGGGAAGCTCGAGGCCAGCACGTCCAGGGCGTCCAGGCCGGGCTTCAGGGTGGCCTTCACGGTGGTGGTGAGGTGCAGCACGTGGCTGGTGCGCTGGAGGGCCAGGGGCTTCTCCACCCGCACGCCCCCGGGAACCGCGATGCGGCCCAGGTCATTGCGGGCGAGGTCCACCAGCATCTGGTGTTCCGCCAGCTCCTTCGCGTCCCGCTTCAGGGCCTCGAAGCGCGCCGCGTCCTCCTCCAGGGTGGCGCCGCGGGGCACCGTGCCCGCGATGGGCAGGGTCTCGGCCTCCCCCCCCGCCACCCGCACCAGCATCTCCGGCGAGGCGCCCACGAGGGCGAAGTCGTTCCAGTCGAGGAGGAAGGCGTAGGGCGCGGGGTTCAGCCGGCGCAGGCGCCGGTAGGCCTCCAGGGGCGGCGGCGCGCCGTCCACCCGCACCCGCTGGCTCGGGACCAGCTGGTAGACATCCCCCTCGAGGATGCGCGCCTGCACCCGGCGGACCACGTCCTCGAAGGCGAGCCGGTCCGTCTGGGGCGTCGCGGCCGCCGAGAGCCCATGGACGGGGGGCGCTTCGTGGCGCGCCAGGGCGGCCTCCATGGCCTTGAGCCGGGCTTCCAGTCCCTCGGCCTCGTCACCCAGGGCCTGCAGCTCGGCGACCTGGTGGAGGTGGTCGATCACCAGGGCGGCGTCGAAGCGCCGGGCCCACACGGACGGCAGGCCGAGGCTGTTCCGGCCGGGCCGCGGGAGGCTGGGCTCCAGGGCCCCGAGGGCTTCGAAGCCCACGTAGCCCGCCAGGCCCACGCCCACCGGCGGCTCCTCGCGGATGAGGGGCAGCTCCGGCGCGGGGAGGCGGCGGGACGCCACGCCCGAGCCCCCGGCCAGGTCCCGCAGGGCCTCCACCCAGCCCCGCCCCGGGGGATCGAGGCGCACCTCCCCGGTCCCTTCCAGGAGGACGAAGCTGTAACGGCCCACCCGCTCCCCCAGGTCGCTGGACTCCAGGAGCAGGCTGGCCCCCAGGGGCCTCAGGGAGAGGTAGGCCGAGAGGGGGGTGACGAGGTCCGCGGCGATGAGGCGGCGCAGGAGGAGCATGGTCGGTCCATAAACGAAGAGCCCGGCGCGGGGGCCGGGCTCGGAGGAAGGCGGTTCGCGGTCAGCGGGTGCGTTCGCGTCCTTCGTCCGAGCCCGTCCGCCACCACCAGGCCTTGGAGGTGCGGAGCGCGCAAGCGTGGACGAACGACGTCATGCCTCCATGTCACCCTGCCCCTCCGCGCCTTGTCAACCTGGACCTTCCGCCCCGGCCCGGGCAATCCGGGTTCCAGTGTGCTTTGATGGAGGGTTCCGGAAGCCCCATGGACGAGACCCCCCAGGACGACCTCACCGAATCACGGCCTGCGCCGCCCCAGGGCATCCACGCCTTCGGCGAGGAGGGCGCCCTCCTGCCCCTCGGCCCCTGGGCCTTCCTGAAGCCCTCCCTGTCCGGGGCCTTCCGCGCCTCGGGCTGGCTCCTCCTCGCGGGCTGGGTCTTCCTCCAGGTCTCCACGAGCACCGCCTGGGCCCTCCACCTCCGCGGCTTCACGCGGTTCGCCGGGGGCTGGAGCGCCCTGCCCCAGCACTGGGGCGAGATGCTCACCGCCAAGGACCTCTGGAACCTCGCCGTGAACGGCGAGATGTCCAAGGCTCCCTTCGGGACCCTGACACCCCTCCTGGGCCTCGTGGGCCTCGCCTGGGTGCTCTGGGCCTCCTGGAAGCACCAGGCGGAGGAAGCCGGCCTTCCCGCCCGCCTGCGGGACTGGTTCCTCGGCGGCCTGGACGCCCTCCTCATCGGGCTCATCCCCCTCCTGCTCCCCTGCCTTCTGGTGTTCAAGCTGCTGGACGCCCTGGCCTCCACCGGCATCCAGGGGCTGAACTGGCTCGCCTTCGCGGGCAAGCCCCTCCTCACGTTCGCGTTCGTCTCGGCCTGGATGGGCCAGTGGAGCCTCTGCCGCCTCAACCGCGCGGCGGCGGCGGACCTCGGCCTCCTGCCCTTCCTCAACGCCTACCCCCTCCACCTCAAGGATTCCTTCCTACGGCTGTGGCAGCACCCGGTCCAGTGGACCGCCCTCCACCTCGGGGGCGCGGTCCTGCGGAGCGGGCTCGCCTTCGGGGCGCTGGTGCTCGGCTGGCGCTGGGGGGGCGGCAGCTCCGGACGGGTCTGGGCCCTCCTGGGCGTCCAGGTCCTGGCCACGGCCCTGGGCGCCTTCCTCCTGGGCTGGATGCTGCGCCTCACCGCCCGCTACTGGCGGCGGCGCTGGGAGGTGACCCGCGAGATGCAGGCCCTCGAAGGGGCCCGCCGCGCCGCCCCCGAGCCGCCCTCCCCTGAACCGCCCGCCGACCCGGCCCCGGAGTCCCCGTGATGCGTTTCCCCGCCGTCCTGGCCCTCGCGGGCTGCGCCCTCCTCGCCCAGAACCCGGCCCCGAAGGCCCAGGTGCTGCCGGTGAACGGCGAGGTCCCCGAGGATCCCGCCATCCTCAAGCTGATCGAACCGGCCCGGGCCGAGATCATCAAGACCTTCGAGCAGCCCCTGGTGGAGTGCCCGAAGGGGCTCTTCAAAGGGCGCGGCACCGACGAGAACCTCCTGGGCTACTGGGTGGCGGACGAGATGCGCCGGCGCGCCGCCGCAGCCGCGGGGGCCGAAGTGGCCTTCGCCTTCACCAACCGGGGCGGCCTGCGGGCCAACCTCCGGGCGGGGACGCTGAAGGTGGGGGACATCTTCGAGCTGATGCCCTTCGAGAACGAGCTGGTGGTGGTGGAGCTCACCGGCGCCGAGGTCATCAAGGTGGTGGAGTCCGGCGTCCTGCGCCGGGGGGGCGAGCCGGTCTCCGGCGTCAAGGTGAAGGTCACGGGGTCGGCGGAGAAGCCCGACATCCGGATCACCTGGGCGGACGGAAGCCCCATCGATCCCGCCGCCACCGTGAAGGCCGCCTCCACGGACTACCTCGTGGGCGGCGGCGACGGCTACAAGAGCCTTCGCGGCGGTCGCCGCCCCTTCACCACCGGGCTCCTGCTCCGGCAGATCCTCCTGGACGCCTGCGCCGACCTCGCCAAGCGCAAGGAGCCCCTGCTGCCCCCGGCCACAGGGCGCTACGCCTTCGAACCCGTGGAGCTCCAGCAGGCCATCCAGGAACGCAAGCAGGCCCCCGCGCCGAAGTGAGGACGACATGGACCGCCGCAGCTTCCTCTCCGCCCTCTCCGCCGCCGGCGCCCTCTCCGCCGCCGGCGTTCCTCGCCCCGGCCTCCAGGGCCCCGAGCCCCTGCCCCCCGGCCACGGCCGGGTGACGCTGCTCCACACCAACGACACCCACAGCCGCATCGAGCCCTTCGGCCCCGGCAACGGCCAGCTCAGCGGCCGGGGGGGCATGGCCCGCCGGGCCACGATGGTGAAGCAGCTGCGCAAGGCCCTGCCGAACGTGCTGCTCCTGGACGCCGGGGACACCTTCCAGGGCACGCCCTACTTCAACCTCTACAAGGGCCGCCTGGACTACAAGCTCATGAGCATGCTGGGCTACGACGCGGGGACGCTCGGCAACCACGACTTCGACAACGGCGTGGACGCCCTGGTGGAGGCCATGCAGGAGGCCACCTTCGACTTCGTGAACTGCAATTTCGACTGCAAGGGCGCCCCGGCCCTGGAGAAGCGCCTGAGGCCCTATGTCATCAAGGAGTTCCCCGGCGTCCGGGTGGGCATCGCGGGCGTCGGGGTGGCCTTCAAGGGCCTGGTGGCGCCCTACAACCACAAGGGCGTCGAATGGATCGAGCCCGACAAGGCGCTGAAGCCCGTGGTGGCGCATCTCCGGGAGAAGGAGAAGGTGGACCTGGTGGTCCTGCTCAGCCATCTGGGCTACGACGAGAAGGGCGCAGGCTGGGACGACCTCAGCCTGGCCAAGGCCGTGCCAGGCATCGACGCCATCATCGGCGGCCACAGCCACACCTTCCTCGACCAGCCCACCAAGGTGGCCACGGACCGCGGGGAGACTCTCATTTTCCAGGTGGGCTTCGCCGGCGTGAACCTCGGGCGCATGGACTTCGCGGTGGCGAAGGGCGAAGTGAAGGCCGCCGCGGGCTTCCCCGTGCCGGTCGTCCACCAGGCCTGAGGCCTCCGTGGACCTCGGCGAAGCTCAGGACCACTACTTCGACGGCCCGTGGCTCGTCTTCACCGAGGCCCACCACCTCCGGCGGGGATCCTGCTGCGGCTCCGGGTGCCGGCACTGCCCCTTCGAGCCCCGGGCCCTGAAGGGCAACACGGCGCCCCACCCGCGCTTCCTCGCCTCCCGGGAGGGCTGAAGGCCTCGGCCGGGAGGCCATGATCTTGGTCACGGTCCCCTCCCCGGCCGCGCCAGCGCTTGATCCGCCCCTCCCCCCATGGGACGCTGGACTGTTTCCTTGAAGGAGCCCCCCATGGCCGACGTCCAGCTTCAGGTGCCTTCCGGCGGCGCCAAGATCCGCATCGAGAACGGCAAGCTCTTCGTGCCGGACAACCCGATCATCCCCTTCATCGAGGGCGACGGCACGGGGCCCGACATCTGGCGCGCGTCGGTGCGCGTGCTCGACGCGGCGGTGGCGAAGGCCTACGGCGGGAAGCGGAAGATCCACTGGATGGAGGTCTACGCCGGGGAGAAGAGCTTCACCCAGTTCAACACCTGGCTGCCGGACGAGACGGTGGAGGCCTGCCGGGAGTTCCTGGTGAGCATCAAGGGCCCGCTCACCACGCCCATCGGCGGCGGCATCCGCAGCCTGAACGTGGCCCTGCGCCAGATGCTGGACCTCTACACCTGCCTGCGCCCCGTGCGCTGGTTCAAGGGCGTGCCCAGCCCGGTGAAGCACCCCGAGAAGGTGGACATGGTGATCTTCCGGGAGAACACCGAGGACATCTACGCGGGCATCGAGTTCGAGGCGGGCACCGAGGGCAACGCCAAGCTCATGGCCTTCCTGAAGGAGAACTTCCCCAAGGACTACGCCAAGATCCGCTTCCCAGGCTCCGCGGGCCTGGGCATCAAGCCGGTCTCGAAGGAGGGCACCGAGCGCCTGGTGCGCGCGGCCATCCAGTACGCCCTCGACAACAAGCGCAAGTCGGTGACCCTGGTTCACAAGGGCAACATCATGAAGTTCACCGAAGGCGGCTTCATGCGCTGGGGCTACGAGCTCGCCAAGAAGGAGTTCGGCGCGGTCGAGATCGACGGCGGCCCCTGGTGCAAGCTGCCGAACGGCATCGTCATCAAGGACGCCATCGCCGACATCACCCTGCAGCAGGTGCTGACGCGCCCCGACGAGTTCGACGTCATCGCGACGCTGAACCTCAATGGCGACTATCTCAGCGACGCCCTGGCGGCCCAGGTGGGCGGCATCGGCATCGCGCCGGGCGGCAACATCAACTACGTCACCGGCCACGCGGTCTTCGAGGCCACCCACGGCACGGCGCCCAAGTACGCCAACCTCGACAAGGTGAACCCCGGATCGGTGATCCTCAGCGGCGAGATGATGCTGCGCTACATGGGCTGGACCGAAGCCGCCGACGCCATCATCGCCGGCATGGACAAGGCCATCGCCTCCCGCGCCGTCACCTACGACTTCGCCCGCCTCATGGAGGGCGCGACCGAGGTGAAGTGCTCCGGCTTCGCGGACGTGATCATCGCCAACATGTGAGCCGCAGGCGGGTCGCGAAGCGCGCGTCAGCGCGGCGGAGCGGGGACCCGCCCGGCGAGCACACGTTCGAGGTTTTGAAGAAGGGCCCGCAGCGCGGGCCCTTTTCGATTCGACCGGAGCGCCGGAAGGTCAGATCTTGAACTTCACCTTCTGTCCCTCGCCGCTGACCTCCACGGCCTGCCGGGTGCCCTTCACGCTCACCACGTGGCTGCCGCGGCTGAGCTTGATGGGGGTGCTGCCGTCGCTCTCGACGCCGGTGCTGACGCCGTCCACGCTGACGGTGCCCACGCCGGGGAAGGTCTCCACCAGGATGCTGCCCATGCCGGGGGTGTTCACCACCGCGGTCTGGCCGGGCTTCACGGTCACGGACCTCACCTCGCGGTAGAAGACCTTGGGATTGCTCAGCTCGAGCTTGTAGGTCCCGGGCGGGAGGGCCTCGCCCTTGGGGCCCAGCTCGCCCTTGTCCGCCCCGTCCACCTTCACCCGCACGGGGAAGGCGCCGGCCACCTTCAGCACGCCGGCGGCGGTGGGATCCACGGCGGAGGCGGTGCTGGCGTCCACCAGCTTGAAGACCTCCCCGTCGGGGGCCTCGCCCGCCTTGAAGTCCCGGGTGAAGGCCAGGCCCTCGCCCTTGGTGAGGGTGAGCTTGTACTCGTGGCCGTGCTTCCAGTCCAGGGCCAGGGGCGTGGTGCCCTTCATCTCGCCGTTCAGCAGCACCGTGGCCCCGCTGGGGTCGGACTTCAGGGTCACGGGTCTGACGATCTCCTTGAGGGTGAGGCTCTTCGGCAAGTCCGCGGCCCCCTGGATGGTCTTCTCGAAGGGTTCGAAGCCCTTGGCCTCGATCTTCACCTTCGCCCCGGCCTTGAAGGCGATGGGCACCGTGTCGGTGGCGCCCACCTTCTCCCCGTCGATGTAGACGTCCGCCTTCGGCGGCTGGGTGGCGAGGAGGACCTTGTCGCCCCCGCCCTTGACGAAGAGGAACCAGCCCCCCGCCGCCAGGGCCAGGACCGCGGCGGCGCCGCCGGCGATGAGGCCCCCTTTGCCCCGGCCGCGGGCGGCCTGGGTGGCGTGGGGCGTGTAGACCGTCTGCTGGCCCGCCACGTTCACGAGGGGGGCCGGCGCCACCTGGGTGCCCATCTTCAGGATCCCCAGCAGCTCGCGCTTCTCCTCGATGTGCAGGTCCGTGGCGCTCTCCATGAGGTCCTTCACGAAGAGGGCGCAGGACTCGTAGCGGTCCGCGGGCTTCTTCGCCAGCACGCGGCTGAAGATCCGGGCCCAGCCCTCCGGCAGCACGCCCAGCACCGGGGGCTTCACGTCCACGGGGGGCTCATTGACGATGCGGTAGAGGATGGTGTTGATGCTGTTGCCGGGGAAGGGCGACATGCCCGAGAGCAGCTCGAAGACGAGGACTCCGAAGGAGAAGATGTCCGAGCGGTTGTCCACCGTGCCTTCCCGGATCTGCTCGGGGCTGGCGTAGCTCGGGGTGCCCAGGAAGGTGCCGGTCTGGGTGAGGTTGGCGTCCTCCCGCTTGGCGATGCCGAAGTCCATGAGCTTGGGCCGCCCGTCCTCCGTGATCATCACGGTCCCGGGCTTGACGTCCCGGTGGACGATGCCGTGGTGGTGGGCGTGGTCCAGGGCCTCGGCGATGCCGGCGGCGATGCGGAGCTTGTCCCGCAGGCTCATGGGCTGGTTGGCCTTCATGAGCCCGTCCAGGGGGTTCCCCGGCACGAATTCCATGGCCAGGAAGGGGCCCAGGTCGCTTTCGCCGAAGTCGTAGATGGCCACGATGCCCGGGTGGTTCAGGAGGCCGCTGATCTCGGCCTCCCGCTGGAAGCGCATCATGTACTCGTGGCGGTCGGCCTCGGAGCGCAGGGCGTCCAGCTTCACGGTCTTGATGGCGACCTTCCGCTTGATCCTGGGGTCCTCCGCCAGCCACACGCTGCCCATCGCTCCCGCTCCCAGGAGCTTCCGGACCTCATAGCGCCCGATGGATTCGGGCAGCTTCTGCGCATCGTTCATGGATTCAGCCTATCCGGGGGCCCGGAAAGCCACCAAACTATCTTGAAAAAGTCCTTAATATCTGTGGATTTTTCCAACCAATTGGAGACAATTTAAGGATTACTTGCCCGGCGGCAAGCCTCTCCGGAGCCCAACCCCACCATGGACACCATCAAGGCGCTGGTCCTCGGTACGTATTTCACCATCCTGACGATCCTCAGCATCTACGGCGCGCACCGCCTGTGGATGCTCATCCTCTACTTCCGCCACAAGAAGGACGTCCCCCAGCCCCCGGCGGGCTCCGACGCCTACCTGCCCCACGTCACCGTGCAGCTCGCCATCTTCAACGAGGTGAACGTGGTGGAGCGCCTCGTGGACTCGGTGATCCGCATGGACTGGCCCAAGGAGAAGCTGGAGATCCAGCTCCTGGACGACTCCACGGACGAGACCGTGAACGTGGCCCGGGCCGTCTGCGAGCGCTACCAGCTCCTGGGCTTCGACATCCACCACATCCACCGCACCGACCGCACGGGCTTCAAGGCCGGCGCGCTGGCCCACGGCCTCAAGACCGCCAAGGGCGAGGTGGTGGCCATGTTCGACGCCGACTTCATCCCCACCGAGGACTTCCTCCGGAAGGCCGTCCCCCACTTCTCGGACCCCAAGGTGGCCTTCGTCCAGGGCTGCTGGGACCACCTCAACCGGGACTTCAGCCTCCTGACCCAGGTGCAGGCCATCCTGCTGGACGGGCATTTCGTCTTCGAGCACACCGCCCGGAACCGCTCCAACGCCTTCTTCAACTTCTCCGGCACCGCCGGCATGTGGCGGGTCTCGGCCATCGCCGACGCCGGGGGCTGGGAGCACGACACCATCACCGAGGACGCGGACCTCAGCTACCGGGCCCAGCTCAAGGGCTGGCGGGGCGTGTACCTGAAGGACATGGTGGTGCCCGCCGAGCTGCCCGTGGACGTGAACGCCTTCAAGAGCCAGCAGCACCGCTGGGCCAAGGGCAACGCCCAGGTCATCCGCAAGCTCATGAAGACCATCTGGAAGTCCGACGCCAGCCTCCACACCAAGCTCGAGTGCTGGTTCCACCTCACCGCCAACTGCAACTACCTCCTCATGGTGGTGCTCGCGGTGCTCATGGTGCCCTGCATGATCATCCGGGCCGGCACGCCCTGGCAGATCCTCCTGGCCACCGACGGCCCCTTCTTCCTGCTGAACGCCGTGAGCGTCGGCCTCTACTTCGGCGTGAGCCAGCGCGAACTGTCAGACAACCGCGGCTGGACCTCCCGCCTGAAGTACATCCCGGCCCTGATGAGCCTGGGCATCGGCCTCGCCCTGAACCAGGCCAAGGCGGTGCTCGAGGGCTTCTTCACCGACGACAAGGAGTTCAAGCGCACCCCCAAGCTCGGGGTGGACGCCTCTGGCAAGGCCGTGAGCAAGCGTGCCTACAAGGTGCCCAAGTCCCTCATCACCTTCCTGGAGGGGGGCTTCGCCCTCTACTACTTCGCCGCCCTGCTCGCCGCCATCTCCATGCGCAAGTGGGCCTCCGTCCCCTTCCTCTGGCTCTTCTTCACGGGCTTCGCCTACATCAGCCTCTTCAGCCTCATGGACGTGAAGCTCTTCCGCCGCCTCGCCATGGAGGAGCTGGAGGACGCCGAGAACGCCTCCCACTTCGTGCAGTGATCCAGGAAGCTCCCGCAAGGCGGGCCCCCGGGCCCGCCTTGCCGTTCCAGGCCCCATGATCGACCTCCACACCCACACCTGCTGCTCGGACGGCACCGACACCCCCGAGGCCCTGGCCCTGGCGGCGGACGGCGCCGGGCTGGAGGCCCTCGCCCTCACCGACCACGACACCCTGGAGGGCCTGCCCGCCTTCCTGGCCCAGCAGCCGAGGGTGAAGGCCCGCCTCATCCCCGGCACCGAGCTGAGCTGCCGCTTCCTGGGCCGCTCCCTCCACGTGCTGGGGCTCTTCGTGGATCCGGCGGACCGGGTGCTGGAGGGCCGGCTGGCGGAGTTCCGCCGCAGCCGGACCGAGCGCAACGCGCGCATGGTGGCCCGGCTGAACGCCCTGGGGGTGGCGCTCACCCTCGAGGAGGTGGAGGCCCAGGCCCGGGGCGTGGTGGTCTCCCGGGTGCACATGGCCCTGGCCCTGATGGCCAAGGGCCTGGTGCGCAGCCTGCCCGAGGCCTTCGACCGCTTCCTCGGGGACCAGGCGCCGGGCTACGTGCCCCGGGAGGAGCTGGACCCGCCCACCGCCGCCCGGTGGATCCGGGAGGCCGGGGGCGTGCCCCTGGTGGCCCATCCCGGGCGCTTCGCGGGCCGGAGCTTCGGCTGGGACGAGGCCATGGACCGCCTCCGGGAGGCCGGGATGGCGGGCTTCGAAGCCTACTACGGCGAGTACGGCCCGGCGGAGCAGGCCTACTTCCTGGATCTCGCGGCCCGGAAGGGCATGCTGCCCTGCGGGGGCAGCGACTACCACGGCGCCAACAAGCCCCACCTGCGCCTGGGGGTGGGACGGGGCCGGCTGAGGATCCCCGGGGAGGTCCTCGAGGGCCTGGAGCGGGCCCGGACCGGGGGCGCCTGGCACTGATCCCGGCCCCTGGGGCAGGCGGCTGGAACCGCGTCCTGGCCGGGGACGAAAGGCGAAGGACCAAGTAAACTCCCCCCATGGCCCAGAAGCTGCTGCTGGTCGAGGACGACGCCATCAACGTCAAGTTCATGCAGGTGGTGCTCACCCGGAAGGGGGGCTTCGAGGTGGTGGTCTCCGAGGATCCCCTGGAGATCCTGGAGATCGCGCGGACCGGCGGCGTGGCGGGCATCATCATGGACGTGAGCCTGGCCCGGTCCACGATGGACGGCGTGAAGATGGACGGCCTGGGCATCACCCGCCTCCTCAAGGCGGATCCGGCCACCGCCCACATCCCCGTGCTCATCGCCACGGCCCACGCCATGTTCGGCGACCGGGAGCGCTTCATCGCCGAGACCGGCGCCCAGGGCTACCTGGCCAAGCCCTTCCACGACCCGGACGCCTTCCTGAACGAGGTGCGCCGGGTGATCCCCACGGAATGAGGCCGGGCAGGCCCGCCGCTCCGAAGCCGCCGCGGCCCGGAGGCCCGGGGGACGTCGCGGCCTTCCGCCTGCTGTTGGAGTATGACGGCTCGAAATTCCAGGGCTGGCAGCGCCAGGGGCCCAAGCAGAGCGCCGAAGGCGTGCGCACGGTGGCGGGCAGCCTGGAGCACGCCTGCCGGGAGGCGGGCCTGAAGGTGATCGAACTGGTGGGCGCGGGCCGCACGGACGCCGGCGTCCACGCCCTGGGGATGCCGGCCCACCTGCACCTGGCGTCGAAGGGCGCGCCGGAGGCGCGGGACCTCATCCGGACCCTGGACCCCCACCTGCCCCACGACCTGGCGATCCGCGAGGCGAAGGCCTGCGGCCCCGCCTTCCACGCGCGCCACGACGCCGAGGCGCGCACCTACCTCTACCAGCTCGCCCGGCGCCGCACGGCCTTCGGGAAGCCCTACGCCTGGTGGGTGAAGGGCAGCCTGGACCTGCGGCTCCTGGAGGCCGCGTGGAAGGCCTTCGAAGGCAGGCACGACCTGTCGGCCTTCGCGGACCTGGAGGCCGGGGAGAACGGCAAGGTGGCCCTCGAGGCCCTCGAAGTGAAGGAGCACGGCAGCCTGGTGCTGCTGCGGGTCACGGCCAGGCACTTCTTCCACCGCCAGGTCCGCCGCATGGCGGGCGCGGCGGTGGCCTGCGCCCAGGGCAGGGCCCGGCTCGAGGAGCTGGCGCACGACCTGAAGCGTCCGGTGAAGGAGGCCAACCTGCGCTGGGGCGCCCTGGCGGCGCCGGCGGCGGGGCTCTTCCTGGAGCGCGTGCGCTACGGCGGCGACGGGCCGCTCCCGCCCCTCCACTCCATGATCGAGGTGCCCTGAATGCTCACCCGCGACGAAGCCTGGACCCTGCTCTGCGACTGGACGCCCTCGGAGAAGCTCCGCGTCCACGCGCGCTCGGTGGAGCTGGTGATGCTCGACCTGGCGAGACGGCTCGGCGAGGACGAACGCACCTTCGGCCTGGCGGGCCTGCTCCACGACGCGGACTACGACCAGTGGCCCGGGGACCATCCAGCGCGCATCGTGGCCTGGCTGCGGGAGCGCGGAGAGGAGGCCGTGGCCCACGCGGTGTCGGCCCACTACACCCAGTGGGGCGTCAGCTACGACAGCCTGCTGGACAAGGCCCTGCTGGCCAGCGACGAGATCACGGGTTTCGTCACCGCCTGCGCCCTGGTGCGGCCGAACCGGACGGAAGGGCTGGAGCCCAGGAGCGTGCGGAAGAAGCTCAAGGACAAGGCCTTCGCCGCCGGCGTGGACCGCCACGAGGTGGCCGAGGGCCTGCGCATGCTGATCGAGGCCGTGGGCGGCACGGAGGAGGAGCACCTGGCGCGGATCATCGCGGTGGTGCACGCGCACCGGGAGGAGCTGGGCTTGCTGCCTCCGGCGTAGAATCGAGCCAGGAGTTCCCATGCCCGCCACCGATTCCCGTTCCATCCTCGCCAGCGACCTCTGGGAGCGCACGGGGGAGGACACCCTGTCCCGCAACGCTTTCCTGGGCCTCACGGGGGCGCTGACCCTCTACGGCCTGGCCCTCAACGCCGGGCTGGCCTGGTGGACGCTGCAGGCGGGCTGGCGGCCGGGTCTCTTCGGGATGATCGGCCTGGGGATGGTGCTGCCCCTGGTGGGCGTCTTCACCGCCAGCCGGGCGCGGACGATGGGCGTGGCCCTGCTGGGCTACCACCTGCTGCTGGTGCCCTTCGGCCTCATCCTGGGCCCCATCCTGGAGGCCTACCTCCGGGTCGGCGGCACGATGCTGGTGATGCGGGCCCTGGTGCTCACGGGCTGCACCACGGGCGTGATGACGCTCCTGGGCCTGAGCTACCCGAAGGTCTTCGAGAAGCTGGGCGGCGTGCTCTTCGCGTCCCTGATCGCGCTCGTGGTCCTGCGCCTGGTCGGGATGTTCGTGCCTTCCCTCGGCGCGGCGGGCTGGATCGAGTGGCTGGCGGCGGGCATCTTCACCCTCTACATCGGCTTCGACTGCCACCGCGCCATGGCGATCCCCGCCACCGGCCGCAACGCCGTGGACGTGGCGGTGAGCCTCTACCTGGACATCTTCAACCTCTTCCTCACGATCCTGCGGATCCTGAGCCCGCGGGACTGATG
>JABLTH010053682.1_pt1 | contig 22151 bp, 20 predicted proteins | sample 7875711 | NCBI WGS metagenome assembly JABLTH01 (sample SAMN14941262, study PRJNA633318) | bioreactor metagenome | isolation source: bioreactor | place: China | collected 2019-03-05 | reverse complement strand
GGGCCTGCCGGCAGCGATGGGTGCTGCCGGCAGGCGTCTGGGCCTAAACTAACGTGAAATTCGCGGATCGAACGGCGATGCCCGGCGTCGCCGGGTGTGCCGGTCGATCGAAACCGAAAGCCGCGGTTGAGCGGAAGTGCCCATGGCCAGCAGGCCGGGCACGGACCCCGCTCCGCTGCGGCTCATTTTTTTGCCGAACAAAGACATGAGCACCATTCCGATTACCAAGCGCGGCGCAGAACTGCTCAAGGAGGAACTGCACCGCCTGAAGGCCGTCGAACGTCCGGCCGTGATCAACGCGATCGCCGAGGCGCGTGCCCAGGGTGACCTGTCCGAAAACGCCGAGTACGACGCCGCCAAGGAAAAGCAGGCTTTTATCGAAGGCCGCATCCTCGAGGTGGAGTCGAAGCTGTCGGCTGCGCAGGTCATCGATCCGACCCAGCTCGACACCGACGGCCGCATCGTGTTCGGTGCCACGGTCGACCTCGAGGATCTCGAGTCGGGCAGTGCAGTGCGCTACCAGATCGTCGGCGACGATGAGGCCGATCTCGAGAGCGGCAAGATCTCGGTGAGCTCGCCGATCGCCCGTGCCCTGATCGGCAAGTTCGAGGGCGACGTGGCCACGGTGCTGGCACCGGGCGGCGAGCGCGAGTACGAAGTCATCACTGTCAGCTACGTCTGAGGCGCGGGCGGGCGCGGCCGGCCGCAATGCCGGCTGCTGCGCGCCACCGGGCCGACTACGATCACGCCACGCCGATAAACGCCGACACCCAGCCGTGTTCTCCGCCTCCTACGCCAGCCTGCCGCCATTGCCGCACCGCATCTTCCTGTTGCTGACCGTGATCTGGGCAGGCAGCCTGTGGACGGTGGGCTATATGGTGGCGCCGACGCTGTTCTCGATCCTGCCGAGCCGCGAGACCGCAGGCATGATCGCAGGCCAGCTGTTCTACACCGAGGCCGTGCTCGGCGTGGTGGTCGGCGTGCTGCAGTTGGTGCTTTGCAATGTGATGATCCGGCGTGGCGCGGTCCGCTACCGTGCACTGCGCTGGCTGGTGCTGGCCATGTTGTGCTGCGTGCTGGCCGGCTATTTCGGTGTGCAGCCGTTCATGGAGGCGCTCAAGGCCAAGGCCCATGCACTGGGCGTGGGGGTTTCCGAATCGCCCTACCGTGGGGATTTCGGCATGCTGCACGGGATTTCCAGCGGTTTCTATCTGCTGCAGAGCGTGTTGGCCCTGGTGCTGGTCTGGCGCGCCGCGGCACCGCGTTCGGCCGGCGAGTGAGCGCAGTGTCCGTGCCGCCTGCGCGGCGCGGACGGCCGGGGCTGGCGCCCCGGCGGGCGGGCTTCAGCCCAGTGCCTTCTTCTTCTGGCTGGCCGGGCGCTGACGTGCGCGTTTGACGTTGCCGCCGGCGGTGACACGTTCATTGCCCAGTACCGTCACCTGCTTGCGCGTCGGGCGCCGGTTCGGCGCCGCGCTGGGCTTGCGGACCGTGACGGTGCGCGGGGCGGAGCCCTTGCGCTGAGCCTGGCGGGGCAGCTCGCCGGGCTGGTTTTCCTTCAGGCGTGCAGGACCCGGGCGCCACACCACCAGCAGCTTGCCGATGTGCTGGATCGGGGCGGCATCCAGCGCCTCGCAGATCGCCTCGTAGATGGCGATGCGGGCTTCGCGTTCGTCGCCGAACACGCGGATCTTGATCAGGTCGTGAGCCGCCAGGCTGCGGTCGATTTCCGCGAGCACCGCCGGCGTGAGGCCCTCGGCGCCGATCATCACGACCGGATTGAGGCCGTGGGCGCGGGAGCGGAGTTCGGAGCGCTGGGCGGGGATGAGTTGGAGTGCGGGCATAGGGTCAGGCGCCGGCGAGCGGCGCATACGGGGCCGGGGGCGGCCGGTCAAAGCGAATTGGCGCGTATTATCCGTCAAATCGGCCCGCATCGGCGGCAAAATCAGCAAAATTGAACGGGAAAGCCTGGGGCGGACGGCCTCCGCGCGGTAGCTTTCCCGCTAATCGGTGTTTGGAATGGCCAAGAACAAGTTCAACCAGTCGTGGCTGCACGACCATATCAACGATCCCTATGTGAAGATGGCGCAACGGGAGGGCTATCGCGCCCGCGCTGCGTACAAGCTCAAGGAGATCGACGAGCAGGACAAGCTTATCCGTCCAGGTCAGGTCATCGTCGACCTGGGCGCGGCGCCGGGAAGCTGGAGCCAGTATGTGCGCAACAAGCTGGCGGCCTCGCCGCGCGCCAAGGATGGCCGTATCGACGGTGCTGTGGTGGCGATCGACCTGCTGCCGATGGAGCCGATCGCCGACGTGACCTTCATCCAGGGTGACTTCCGCGAGGAAGAAGTGTTCCTCCAGTTGGAAAAAGTGGTGCTCGATGCCTCCGGCGGTGCAAAAATCGACCTTGTATTGTCGGATATGGCCCCCAATCTGTCGGGAGTGGCTTCCGCCGATGCCGCCCGCATCGAGTACTTGTGCGATCTGGCATTGGATTTCGCCCAGGCGCACCTGAAGCCGGATGGCGCGCTGCTGGTAAAGTGTTTCCACGGCAGCGGCTACAGTCAGATCGTGGAGAAGTTCAAGCAGGTGTTCAAGGTGGTCGCGCGGCGCAAGCCGAAGGCTTCCCGCGACAAATCGTCCGAGACCTTCATCCTCGGGCGCTACCTGAAGACAGCCGCTTGATGCCAGATGCCTGCCGCCTGGCGCCGCTCATTGGCCGCCAGGTGGATGCGGAGGCATCTCCGCGGCGCCGCGCCCGACGCTGGCGGCATGGGACGGCGGCAAGCGAACGGGCGCTGGCCGCGAGGCTATGGGTGTCATAAATTCAGTGTTTCCCCCCGGGGGCGAGCGCTGCATTACAATGCAGCTATCCGTTGGCAAGGCAATCGCAAAGGAGTTCGGCCTTGAATAACAACCTGTTTCAAAAGGCGGCAATCTGGCTGGTGATCGCACTGGTCCTGTTTACCGTCTTCAAGCAGTTCGACAAGCCCCGCACCCAGGAGGGCGTCACCTACTCGCAGTTCATGGATGACGCCAAGAATGGCAAGGTGGGCCGGGTCGACGTGCAAGGCCGCAACCTGGTCGTGACGCCCAAGGAGGGCGCCAAGTACACCATCATCTCGCCGGGCGACATCTGGATGGTCGGCGACCTGATGAAGTACGGCGTCCAGGTGACCGGCAAGGCCGATGACGAGCCGAACGTGCTGGTACAGGCCCTGTACTACCTCGGGCCGACCTTGCTGATCATCGTCTTCTGGTTCTACATGATGCGGCAGATGCAGGGCGGCGGGAAAGGCGGTGCCTTCTCCTTCGGCAAGTCCCGCGCGCGCCTGATCGACGAGAACCAGAACGCGGTCACCTTCCAGGACGTCGCCGGCTGCGACGAGGCCAAGGAAGAAGTGGTCGAACTGGTCGACTTCCTGAAGGACCCGCAGAAATTCCAGAAGCTGGGCGGCCGCATTCCGCGCGGCGTGTTGCTGGTCGGCCCCCCGGGTACCGGCAAGACGCTGCTGGCGCGTGCCATCGCCGGCGAAGCCAAGGTGCCGTTCTTCAGCATTTCCGGCTCGGACTTCGTCGAGATGTTCGTCGGCGTGGGCGCGGCCCGCGTGCGCGACATGTTCGAGAATGCCAAGAAGCAGGCGCCTTGCATCGTGTTCATCGATGAAATCGATGCGGTCGGCCGCCATCGCGGCGCCGGCATGGGCGGCGGCAACGACGAGCGCGAGCAGACCCTGAACCAGATGCTGGTGGAAATGGATGGCTTCGAGGCCAACTCGGGCGTGATCGTGATCGCCGCCACCAACCGGGCCGACGTGCTGGACAAGGCGCTGCTGCGTCCGGGCCGTTTCGACCGCCAGGTCTACGTGGGCCTGCCGGACATCCGCGGCCGCGAGCAGATCCTGCGCGTCCATATGCGCAAGGTGCCGATCGGCAACGACGTCGACGCTTCGGTGATCGCGCGCGGCACGCCGGGCTTCTCCGGCGCCGACCTGGCCAACCTCGTCAACGAGGCCGCGCTGTTCGCCGCCCGCCGCAACAAGCGCGTGGTCGACATGCAGGACTTCGAGGATGCCAAGGACAAGATCTTCATGGGTCCGGAGCGCAAGTCGACCGTGATGCGCGAGGAAGAGCGCAAGGCCACGGCCTACCACGAGTCCGGCCACGCGGTGGTGGCGAAGCTGCTGCCCAAGGCGGATCCGGTGCACAAGGTCACCATCATGCCGCGCGGCTGGGCGCTGGGTGTGACCTGGCAACTGCCCGAGCATGACAAGTACTCGAAGTACAAGGACAACATGCTCGAAGAGATCGCCATCCTGTTCGGCGGTCGCGCGGCGGAAGAGGTCTTCCTCAATGCGATGAGCACCGGCGCGTCCAACGACTTCGAGCGCGCCACCAAGATCGCCCGCGACATGGTGACCCGCTTCGGCATGAGCGATTCGCTCGGCGCCATGGTCTATGTGGATACCGAGCAGGATGGCATGTTCGGCAAGATGTCCGCCAAGAGCGTGTCGGAAGCCACGCAGCAGAAGGTCGACGCCGAGATCCGCCACATCATCGACGACCAGTACGCGCTGGCCAAGCGACTGCTGGAAGAGAACCGCGACAAGGTCGAGGCCATGACGGCCGCGCTGATGGAGTGGGAAACCATCGACGCCGACCAGGTCAACGACATCATGGCCGGCAAGCCGCCGCGCCCGCCGCGCGGTGCTACGGGTACCAGCGGTGGCGGTGGCAGCACGCCCTCGGGCGGCTCGCCGGTGGCACCGTCCAACGCACCGGCGACGGCCTGAACGCCGCCTGACCGGTTCGTGCAGTACCGATGACCTGGAAGCCGGTGCCATGCGCACCGGCTTCTTGCATTCCGGCGGCCGCGCGCCTTGCACTTGTTGACTTGCTCGCGTGCCGCTTTCCCAACCGGCTACGGCCCGTGCGCTCGGTGCGCAGGGCGGCGGGCCGGCCCCCATCACAACCGCTTTGCCTTCCGATGTCGTCCAATCCGCTTCCCCCGGCTCCGTCGCACTTCCAGTGCGGACGATTCCGTTTCGACCTGGCCCGCCGCCCCTTGGTGATGGGCATCCTCAATGTCACGCCGGACTCCTTCTCGGATGGTGGCCAGCATGCCGGCCTCGATGCGGCGCGGCGTCACGCCGAACGCATGATCGCCGAGGGCGTCGATATCATCGATATCGGCGGGGAATCGAGCCGGCCGGGCTCGGCCGCGCTGCCGCTGGAGCAGGAACTGGAACGGGTGCTGCCGGTGGTGGAGGCGCTGCGCGATTGCGGCGTACCGCTCTCCATCGATACCTATAAGCCGGAGGTCATGCGTGCCGCACAGGACGCAGGCGCCGACCTGATCAACGACATCTGGGGCTTCCGCATGCCCGGCGCGGTCGAGGCGGTCGCCAGTGGCCAAACCGGACTGTGCGTGATGCATATGCAGCGCGATCCGCAGACCATGCAGGAGGATCCCGTTTATACCGATGTGGTGGCGGAGGTGCGCGATTTTCTCGCCGGGCGCGTCGCGGTCTTGCGCGCGGCCGGCGTCGAAACTTCCCGCATATCCCTCGATCCGGGGTATGGCTTCGGCAAGACACCGGATCATAATCTGCGTCTGCTCGCACAACAGCCCCGCCTGGCGGCGGACGGGCTGCCTCTGCTGGTGGGGCTGTCGCGCAAATCGACGCTCGGCGCCATCCTGGGCGGCCGACCCCCGCAGCAGCGCGTGGCCGCGAGCATTGCTGCTGCGGTCTGCGCGGCGGAACGCGGTGCATTCATCGTGCGCGTGCACGATGTGGAACAGACGGTGGACGCCCTCAAGGTCTGGTGGGCGGTCCGCCATGAGACGGTCGCCGGTGCGAACGGCTGAGGCGACCGGATCGACCGATAGCGAACACAGAATCCTGGAGATTGAGCCAATGACTCGCAAATACTTCGGCACCGACGGCGTGCGCGGCAAGGTAGGAGAACTGCCGATCACCCCGGACCTGGTGATGCGCCTCGGCCATGCCGCAGGCAAGGTGCTGGCGCATGGCGCGCGCCAGCATGCGCAGGGCCGCCCGACGGTGCTGATCGGCAAGGACACCCGTATCTCGGGCTATATGCTGGAGGCCGCGCTCGAGGCCGGTTTCACCTCGGCCGGCGTCAACGTGCTGCTGACCGGCCCGCTGCCGACTCCCGGCATCGCCTACCTGACGCGGGCGCTGCGCCTGTCGGCCGGCGTGGTGATCTCGGCCAGCCACAATCCTTACTATGACAACGGCATCAAGTTCTTCTCGGCGGATGGCGACAAGCTGCCCGACGCGGTGGAGCTGGAGATCGAGGCCGAGCTGGAACAGCCGATGGGCTGCGTGCCTTCGGACGAACTGGGCCGAGCGCGGCGCATCGACGACGCGGCAGGCCGCTATATCGAGTTCTGCAAGAGCAGCTTCCCGTACGAACAGGACCTGCACGGCCTGAAGCTGGTGGTCGACTGTGCCCATGGCGCCGCCTACCATATCGCGCCGCACGTCTTCCATGAACTGGGCGCCGAGGTGATCGCCATCGGCAACCAGCCGGACGGACGCAACATCAACGCGGGCTATGGCGCGACCGCGCCGGAGAAGCTGGTGGCCGAGGTCAAGGCGCGCGGCGCCGACCTGGGCCTAGCCTTCGATGGCGACGCGGACCGCCTGCAGGTGGTCGATGCCGACGGCCGTCTCTACAACGGCGACGAACTGCTGTACCTGATCGCGCGCGACCGCATCGCGTCCGGGCAGAAGGTGGAAGGCGTGGTCGGTACCCTGATGACGAACATGGCAGTGGAGCTGGCCTTCCAGCGCATGGGCATCGGCTTCGTGCGCGCCAAAGTGGGCGACCGCTATGTGCTGGAGGAACTGCACAAGCGCGGCTGGACACTGGGAGGCGAGGGCTCAGGCCACCTGCTGTGCCTCGATCGCCATAGCACGGGCGATGGCATTGTCTCGGCCTTGCAGGTGCTGGCAGCGCTGCGCCGCAGCGGCCGCCCGCTGGCGGAACTGCTTGGTGGCGTGGCGCTGTTTCCCCAGACCCTGATCAACGTGCGCGTGGAGAAGGGCTTCGACTGGCAGAGCCACGCCGGCCTGCAGGCCGCCCGTGCCCGGGTGGAGCCGGAACTGGAGGGGCGCGGGCGGGTGTTGATCCGTGCATCGGGGACCGAGCCTGTGGTTCGCGTGATGGTCGAGGCCGAGCAGGCCGATGCCGCGGAACGCGCGGCCCAGGCCTTGGCGCAGGCGCTTCGTTCCTGAAGCGGAGGCTGGCGGATGTGACGAAATGCCGGGTGCACCCGGCATTTCTTTTTTCCTATTTTAGCAATTAACCGTCAGAAAATAAGGGGTGAAACGGGGTGGCAGACTCGGCTGGGCAATACGTTTCAAGAAGATTTGATGCTGTCATGGAATTGTCATCTACGGGGCATAGAGTTCGACTTGTCAAAAATTTGTCATTCCCAACCCCCTGTTCTCTGGAGGACATATGAAGCTGGTCAAGACTGCCGTGGCAGGCATCGCATCGTTGTTGGTGGTGGGCACTGCGTTCGCGGCGGAAATTACCGGTGCTGGCGCGTCCTTCCCCGCGCCCGTCTATTCCAAGTGGGCCGACGCATACCAAAAAGCAACGGGTAACAAGGTCAACTACCAGTCCATCGGTTCGTCGGGCGGCATCAAGCAGATCGGCGCCAAGACCGTGGACTTCGGCGCATCGGATGCACCGCTGAAGGACGAAGAACTCGCCAAGCAAGGCCTGGTACAGTTCCCGACGGTGATCGGCGGCGTGGTGCCCGTGATCAACCTGCCGGGCATCAAGCCGGGTGAACTGGTCATCACCGGCGACGTGCTGGCCAACATCTACCTGGGCAAGATCAAGAAGTGGGACGATCCTGCCATCAAGGCGCTGAACCCGCACGCCAAGCTGCCGAGCCAGGACATCCTGCCGGTGCGCCGTGCCGACGGTTCGGGCACCACCTTCATCTTCACCAACTACCTGTCCAAGGTCAGCGCCGACTGGAAGGGCTCCGTGGGTGAGGGCACCACGGTCAACTGGCCGGGCGGCGGTACCGGTGGCAAGGGCAACGAAGGCGTGGCCGCCTTCGTCCAGCGCCTGAACGGTGCCATCGGCTACGTCGAGTACGCCTACGCCAAGCAGAACAAGATGACCTACCTGAGCATGAAGAATGCCGCGGGTACGGTGGTGCAGCCGAGCGACGATGGTTTCAAGGCCGCCGCCGCCGGTGCCGACTGGAGCAAGACCTATTACCAGATCCTGACCAACGAGCCGGGCAAGACCGCGTGGCCGATCGCCGGCGCAACCTTCATCCTGGTCCATAAGAACCAGGAGAAGCCGGCACAGGGCACCGAAGTGCTGAAGTTCTTCGACTGGGCATACAAGAGCGGCGGCCATCTGGCCACCGAGCTGGACTACGTGCCGCTGCCGGAGTCGGTCGTGAACCAGATCCGCAATACCTGGAAGACCAGCGTCAAGGACGGCTCGGGCAAGGCGCTGTACAACTGATCAACGGATCGCGATCGGTTGAACGACGCCTGACCTCCCGGGACGCCCGCGCGTCCTGACGAGCCGGCCCGGTGCGCCGGGCCGGCTTCCCAACGAATTCACTGTTTCCACTCGACAACATGGCGACCTCGTCCGACCTCCCCGCCGTGCGCCCCCCAAGCCGGGCTGGCGACCTCCTGTTCGGCGGCCTGACCCGGGCAGCAGCCATCGTGACGCTGCTGCTGCTGGGCGGCATCATCGTCTCGCTGGCGATCAGCGCCTGGCCGTCGATCCAGACGTTCGGACTGCGCTTTCTCTGGGCTGCCGAGTGGGATCCCCCCGCGGATGTCTATGGCGCGCTGGTGCCCATCTACGGCACCATCGTGACCTCGATCATCGCGCTGATCATCGCCGTGCCGGTCAGCTTCGGCATTGCCCTGTTCCTGACCGAACTGTCGCCGGCCTGGCTGCGCCGCCCGCTGGGGACCGCGATCGAACTGCTCGCCGCGGTGCCGTCGATCGTCTACGGCATGTGGGGCCTGCTGGTGTTCGCGCCGATCTTTGGCGAGTATTTCCAGAAGCCGCTGGCCGCCACGATCGGGCAGGTGCCGGTGATCGGCAAGCTGTTCCAGGGCGCTCCGCTGGGCATCGGCCTGCTGTGTGCCGGCGTGATCCTGGCCATCATGATCATTCCCTACATCGCCTCCGTGATGCGCGATGTGTTCGAAGTGACGCCGGTCCTGCTGAAGGAGTCGGCATACGGTGTAGGCTGCACCACCTGGGAGGTGATGTGGCGCGTCGTGCTGCCCTACACCCGCGCTGGCGTGATCGGCGGCGTGATGCTCGGCCTGGGCCGGGCTCTGGGCGAGACCATGGCCGTGACCTTCGTGATCGGCAACACCAACCTGCTCGACAACGTTTCGCTGTTCTCGCCGGGCAACAGCATCACCTCGGCGCTGGCCAACGAGTTCGCCGAGGCGGGCGCAGGCCTGCACACGGCCGCGCTGATGGAGCTGGGCCTGATCCTCTTCTTCATCACCTTCGTCGTGCTCGCGCTGTCCAAGCTGCTGCTGCTGCGCCTGGCCAAGAATGAGGGGGCAAAATGAGCCAAACCAGCCAAGCCACGATTTCGACTTCCTCGATCCCGGCCGTCCACCAGGACGCCGACGCGGTACGTGCCCGCTTGCAGGCGCGCCGCCGCCGCACCAACCTGTTTGCGCTGGCCGCGTCGCTGGGGGCCATGGCCTTCGGCCTGTTCTGGCTCGCATGGATACTGTGGACCACCGTCACGCTCGGCGTGGGCGGCCTGTCGATGGACCTGTTCACGCAGATGACGCCGGCGCCGAACACGGCCGGCGGCGGCCTCGCCAACGCCATCTTCGGCAGCTTCGCCATGGTCGGGCTTGCCACGCTGTTCGGCACGCCGCTGGGCATCCTGGCCGGCATCTACCTGGCCGAGTACGGCAAGGCCGGTCCGCTGGCCAGCGTGGTCCGTTTCATCAACGACATCCTGCTGTCGGCGCCTTCGATCGTCATCGGCCTGTTCGTCTATGCGTTGGTGGTCACCCGCATGGGGCACTTCTCCGGCTGGGCCGGGGTCTGCGCGCTGGCCCTGCTGCAGGTGCCGATCGTGGTGCGCACCACCGAGAACATGCTGAACCTGGTGCCCAACGCCTTGCGCGAGGCCGCCTTCGCCCTGGGTACGCCCAAGTGGAAGATGGTGCTGTCGATCACGGTGAAGTCGTCCTATGCGGGCATCATCACCGGCGTGCTGCTGGCGGTTGCGCGTATCGCCGGCGAAACCGCGCCGCTGCTGTTCACCGCGCTGTCGAACCAGTTCTGGAGCTCCGACCTGAACAAGCCGATGGCCAACCTGCCGGTGACCATCTTCCGCTTTGCCATGAGCCCGTTCACCGAATGGCAGCAGCTGGCCTGGGCGGGCGTGTTCCTGATCACCATCGGTGTGCTCGCGCTGAATATCCTGGCGCGCATGATGTTCAAGAAGTAAGGCGCCAGCCGCGCCGATTGCCAACGAATTTCCGCGAGACAAGAGCATGACTTCGACCGTCATCGACATCCCCGACACCGTCCGTGCCAAGATCGACGTGCGCAACCTGAACTTCTTCTATGGTCAGTTCCATGCGCTGAAGAACATCAATATGTCGATTCCCGACCGCAAGGTGACGGCCTTCATCGGCCCGTCCGGCTGCGGCAAGTCGACGCTGCTGCGTACCTTCAACAAAATGTACGCGCTCTACCCGGAGCAGCGTGCCGAGGGCGAGATCAACATGGACGGCGAGAACCTGCTGACCAGCCGCCAGGACATCGCCCTGCTGCGCGCCAAGGTCGGCATGGTGTTCCAGAAGCCGACGCCGTTCCCGATGTCCATCTACGACAACATCGCCTTCGGCGTGCGCCTGTTCGAGAAGCTGTCGCGCTCGGAAATGGACGACCGCGTGGAGTGGGCCCTGACCAAGGCGGCGCTGTGGAACGAAGCCAAGGACAAGCTGCACCAGTCGGGCTATGGTCTGTCGGGTGGCCAGCAGCAGCGCCTGTGCATCGCGCGCGGCATCGCCATCCGCCCCGAAGTCCTGCTGCTCGACGAGCCGTGCTCGGCGCTCGACCCGATCTCGACCGGCCGCATCGAGGAGCTGATCGCCGAGCTGAAGGACGAGTACACCGTCGTCATCGTGACGCACAATATGCAACAGGCGGCGCGCTGCTCGGACTACACCGCCTACATGTACCTGGGCGAGCTGATCGAGTTCGGCGAGACCGAGAAGATCTTCATCAAGCCGCATCGCAAGGAAACGGAAGACTACATCACCGGCCGGTTCGGCTGATCGCCATCGGCCCGTTCGATTCCGGTCCATGCCGCACGTGCGGCGACCGGTTCGCGGCCAGGAGGACACCATGACCGACAAGCACCTGTCTACCCAATTCGACGCCGACCTCAACGCCATCAACACCAAGCTGCTGCAGATGGGCGGGCTGGTCGAGTCGCAGATCGAGCGCGCCATGCGCGCGCTGGCCGACTTCGATGCCGACCAGGCCGACCAGGTCATCGCGCGCGAGCAGCAGGTCAATGCGATGGAAGTCGAGATCGACGCCGACTGCGGCAATATCATCGCGCGCCGCCAGCCTACCGCGCGCGACCTGCGCCTGGTGATGGCCATCTCCAAGACCATCACCAACCTCGAGCGCGCGGGCGACGAGGCGGACAAGATCGCCAAGCGCACCAAGCACATCATGGAGGATGCGGCGGGGCACAATATCAACTACTCCGAGGTCAAGCTGTCCGGCGACATGGCCATCGCGCTGTTGCGCCAGGCGCTGGATGCCTTCGCCCGCCTCGACACGGTGGCCGCCGCCCGCATCGTCAAGGAAGACAAGGCGATCGACGACGAATTCCGTGCCTTCGTGCGCAAGTTGATCACCTATATGATGGAAGATCCGCGCACCATCTCGGTGGCGCTGGATTTCCTCTTCGTGGCCAAGGCCGTCGAGCGCATCGGCGACCACGCCAAGAACATCGCAGAATTCATTATCTACATCGTCAAGGGAACCGACGTGCGCCATGCCTCGCGTGAGGACATGGAGCGCGAAGCGTTGAGCTGATCGGGAGAACATCGCATATGCCTAGCAGTATTCTTGTCGTCGAGGATGAACCGGCCATCGCCGAACTGATCGCGGTCAACCTCCAGCACGCCGGCCACTATCCGATTCGCGCGTATAACGCCGAGCAGGCGTTGTCGCTGATGAGTGACGTGCTGCCGGATCTCGTGCTGCTCGACTGGATGCTTCCGGGCAAGTCGGGCGTCAATTTCGCGAAGGAACTGCGCAACAACGATCGCACCAAGCAGATCCCCATCATCATGCTGACCGCGCGCAGCGAGGAGCAGGACAAGGTGATGGGTCTGGAGGCGGGCGCCGACGACTACGTCACCAAGCCGTTCTCGCCGAAGGAGCTGCTGGCGCGGATCAAGGCGGTGCTGCGCCGCCGCGCGCCGCAGCTGACCGACGACGTGGTCGCCATCAATGGCCTGCGCCTCGATCCAGCCACCCATCGCGTCACGGGCCAGGATACGGGCGGCGAGGCGATCAAGCTGGATCTTGGGCCGACGGAGTTCCGCCTGCTGCACTTCCTGATGACCCATCCGGAGCGCGTCCACAGCCGCTCGCAGTTGCTGGATCAGGTGTGGGGCGACCACGTGTTCGTCGAAGAGCGCACGGTGGACGTCCATATCAAGCGCTTGCGCGCGGCCCTGACGCCGGGCGGATACAGCAATATGATCGAGACGGTGCGCGGCAGCGGCTACCGCCTCGCGCGCGCTCCCGGCGCCTGACGGCCGAGGCCCGGCGGCTGCGCCGGCGCTCCGTTCATGGCACACTCCTGCGCAACTATCGTTTGGCGCGGCTGTCCGGCCGCGCCTTGAATGTCCGATGAACGTCATCTGGGCCCGTTCGGCGGCCATCCTGATCAGCGTGGCCGTCGCGTCGGCCGGGCTCTACCTCTGGCGCGGCCCGGTCTGGGCGCTGTCGCTGGGCTGCCTGGCCCTGCTCGGGCAACTGGGTTACTACCTCTATCAGATCAACCGCCTGTGGAAGGTGCTGGATGCGCCCGCCTACGGCGAGATCCCCAGCGCGCTCGGCCTGTGGGGCGAGGTGTATTACCGGCTGCACCGGCTGGTCAAACGCTGGCGCTTGCAGGTGCTGCAGGTCGAGCAGCAGCACCTGCGCTTCATCCAGGCCATCCAGGCCTCGCCCAATGGCGTGCTGATGCTCGATGATGCCGACCAGATCGAATGGTGCAACGACGTGGCCGAGCACCACCTCGGCCTGAACGCGCGGCGCGACGTGCGCCAGCGCATCACCCACCTGATCCGGCGCCCGGAGTTCGTCCAGTACCTGATGCGCCAGCGCTTCGATGACCCCCTGGTCATGCGAGACATGGGTTCGCACAAGCACGGCGTGATCGCCGTGCAGATCCTGCCGTATGGCGAGAATCGCAAGCTGGTGCTGACGCAGGACATCACCAAGCTGGAGAACACCGAGGCCATGCGGCGCGACTTCGTCGCCAACGTCTCGCACGAACTGAAGACGCCGCTGACCGTGCTGACCGGTTTCCTGGAGACCGTGCGCGACCTGCCCGTGTCGGAGGAGGACCGCCGCCGCTACGTGGACCTGATGCTGGTGCAGTCGATGCGCATGCAGCATATCGTCGAGGACCTGCTGGCGCTGGCCAAGCTGGAAAGCGACGCCCAGGCGCCGGGCTACGAGCCGATCCCCGTCAACGGTATGATCGCGCACCTGCTGCACGACGCCGAGGCATTGTCCCAGGGGCGCCACCGCATCACCAGCGACGTGGATGCCGGAGTGATCCTGCGCGGCTCGGAAACGGAACTGTTCTCGGCGCTGGCCAACCTGGTATCGAACGCCGTGCGCTACACGCCCGACGGCGGCCAGATCGGTATCCGCCTGGCCATGGACGAGGGCCATGCGGTATTTTCCGTCAGCGATACGGGCCTGGGCATCGCGCCCGAGCACATCCCGCGCCTGACCGAGCGCTTCTACCGCGTCGACCGCAGCCGTTCGCGCGATACCGGCGGGACCGGTCTCGGTCTGGCCATCGTCAAGCACGTGCTGTCGCGCCACCATGCCGACCTGCGTATCAGCAGCGAAGTGGGCCGGGGCAGCGTGTTCCGCGTCGTATTCCCGCTCGACCGCAGCGGGCATGAGGCCCAGCAGGTGCGTGGCGGCGATATGCCGCAGCGCGCAGCCTGAGGCTGGCGCGCCGATACGAGTCGACCGGCCGCGTCAGGAAGCGTGAGGCACGGGGGGCTGGGGCTGTAGAGGCTGACCAGGCGCCAGCAGGCAAGCGGGCCGCTCGCGCCTGCGGCCCGTCCGGGTTCAGCTGGGGTCAGCGATTGCTGAACAGCGCCAGCAGGTCGGTCTGGCTGACGTGCTGCAGCTTGGCCTTGGATTGCTTGTGCACGTATTCGCCATCACCCTGCATGATCCAGGCCGAGGCATTGTCGCGCAGGTGCACGCGCAGGCTTTCCTGGATCACGCGCTGCTTGAGCGCCTTGTTCTTGACAGGGAAAGCGACTTCGACACGGCGGAACAGGTTGCGGTCCATCCAGTCGGCGCTGGACAGGTAGACCACCTCCTCGCCGTCGGCCAGGAAGTAATAGACGCGGTGGTGCTCGAGGAAGCGGCCGACGATCGAGCGTACGCTGATATTCTCGGACAGCCCCGGCACCCCGGGCCGCAGCGCGCACACGCCGCGCACGATCAGATCGATCTTCACGCCGGCGCGCGACGCCTTGTACAGCTCGTCGATGATCGATGGCTCCAGCAGCGCATTCATCTTCGCCATGATGCGGGCACGCTTGCCGGCGCGGGCATTGCGGGCTTCGGCGCGGATGTGTTCCACCAGCTGGTCGTGCATGGTGAAAGGCGACTGCCAGAGCTCGTTGAGGCGGATGCTGCCAGCGGTGCCGGTCAGCAGCTGGAAGACGTGATGGACATCCTCGCAGATGGTCTCGTCGGCCGTCAGCAGGCCGAAGTCGGTGTAGAGACGGGCCGTGCGCGGGTGATAGTTTCCGGTGCCCAGGTGCACGTAGCGGCGCAGCTTATGGTCCTTGGACTTGATGCGCTCGCGGCGCACGATCAGCAGCATCTTGGCGTGGCACTTATGTCCGACCACGCCGTAGACCACGTGGGCGCCGGCATTCTCCAGCCGTTCCGCCCAGTTGATATTGGTCTCCTCGTCGAAGCGCGCCAGCAGCTCCACCACCACCGTGACTTCCTTGCCGTTGCGAGCGGCAGTCATCAGGGCTTCCATCACCAGCGACTCGTTGCCGGTACGGTAAACCGTCTGCTTGATCGCCACCACGTCGGGATCGTTGGCCGCAAGCTGCAACAGGTCGAGCACCGAACTGAAGCTCTCGTATGGATGGTGCAGCAGCACGTCCTGCTGGCGGATGGCGTCGAACATCGAGACGCCACCGGAGAAGGCCTTGACGGCGGCCGGTACGTGGGGAGGGAACTTGAGCGCGGGGCGGTCGACTAGGTCGGGGATCTGCATCAGCCGTACCAGGTTGACCGGGCCACTGACGCGGTACAGGTCCTGCTCGCCCAGGCCGGACTCCAGCAGCAGGCGGCGTGCCAGTTGCGGCGGGGTGTCGGATGAGACTTCCAGCCGCACCGTGTCGCCGAAGTGCCGTGTCGGCAGCTCGCCCTGCAGCGCTTCGCGCAGGTCGGTGATCTCGTCTTCCGAGACGAACAGGTCCGAGTTGCGGGTCACCCGGAACTGGTAGCAGCCGTGCACCTCGATGGCGGGAAACAGCTCGTGCACGAAGCCTTGCATGAAGGACGACAGCAGCACGAAGCCGAAGGGGTAGCCGGACAGCGATTCCGGCATCTTGACCACGCGCGGCAGGGCGCGCGGCGCCTGCACGATGGCCAGCTCGGCCTCCCGGCCGAAGGCGTCGGTGCCCGACAGTTCGACCACGAAATTCAGGCTCTTGTTGAGCACGCGCGGGAACGGGTGGGCGGGGTCGAGGGCGATCGGCGTCAGCACCGGGCCGAGTTCGCGCAGGAAGAAATCGCGCGCCCAAGTCCTCTGGGCGTCATTCCACGAGCCGGTCAGGTGGAAGAAGACACCTTCCTTCTCCAACAGTGGGAAAATCACGCTCTGCAGCATGTCATACTGCATGCCGACGAGCCGCTGGGTGCGTTCGGTGACGAGCTGGTAGGTCTGCTGGAAGGAGAGGCCGTCGGGCGTCATGCCGGACGGGTTGTCGCGCAACTGTTCCTTGAGGCCCGCCATGCGGATCTCGAAGAACTCGTCGAGATTGCTGGATACGATGCAGATGAACTTCAGTCTTTCCAGCAGCGGGACCTTGGGATCTGCTGCCTGCGCCAGGACACGAGCGTTGAATTCCAGGATGCCGAGCTCACGGTTGAGCAGCGTACCGGGCGGCGTCGTCGACATTGGCATGACCTTATTTTGGTAATGCTGCGACTTTTTCATAGAATCATGTCAGTTTGATGACATTGTGATTTTGTCATGCTCCGGTCATGAGCAAGACATATTTTGAGGGATTGGGCCATGGACAGGGAAGGTGCCGCAAGTGCCGCCGGTTGCCGGGCCACCGAGAATCCCACATCTGAGTTCCGCACACAACGATGAATGAATCCCCACGCTTGCTGGCCGCAGTCGACATGGGTTCGAACAGCTTCCGATTGATGATCGGGCGGGTGGACGAGACCATGACCGCATCGGGTCCGGCGAGTCAGATCTTCCAGGTCGACGCGCTGCGCGAGCCTGTCCGGCTGGCAGCCGGCCTGACCCCTGACAAGTATCTCGACCAGCCCGCGCGGCGACGCGGCGTCGATGCGTTGCGGCGCTTCGGTGACCGCTTGCGCGATTTCGCGCCCGGCCAGGTGCGCGCGGTGGCGACCAATACGCTGCGGGTGGCGAAGAATGCGCCGGAATTCCTGATCGAGGCAGAGGCGGCGCTGGGCTTCCCGATCGAAGTCATCGCCGGCCGCGAAGAGGCGCGCCTGATCTACCTCGGTGCCTCGCACGATGCCCCGGCGTGCCAGGGCAACCGGCTGGTGGTCGATATCGGCGGCGGCTCGACCGAGTTCATCATCGGCAGCGGCTTCCAGCCCAAGCTGATGGAGAGCCTGTACATCGGCTGCGTGTCGCACAGCCGGCAGTTCTTCCCCAGCGGCAATGTCGACGACTACGCGATGAAGCAGGCCGAGCTGGCCGCGCGGCGCGAGATCCAGGTGCTGGTGCGCCAGTATCGCGGCGCCGGCTGGCAGCAGGCGGTCGGTTCCTCGGGGACGGCGCGCGCGCTGGCAGAACTGATCGAGCTCAACGGCATGAACGACAACCCGGGCGAGCACGGCATCACCCGCGAGGGACTGGAGCGGCTCAAGCGCGCACTGGTCAAGGCGGAGAACGCCAACCGGGTCAAGCTGGCCGGGCTCAAGCCGGACCGCATCCCGGTGCTGCCGGGCGGGCTGGCGATCATGCTGGGCGTGTTCGCCGAACTCGACATCGAGCGCATGGATGTCACCGACGGGGCGCTGCGCCTCGGGGTGCTCTACGACCTGCTGGGCCGCAGTCATCACGAGGACATGCGCACCGTCACGGTCGACCAGTTCATGCGCCGTTATGCGGTGGACCGCGCGCAGGCCCAACGCGTGCGCAATGCCGCGCTGAGCCTGCTGGCGCAATTCCCCGAGCCGCCCGACGAACTCCGCGAGGACAATCTCGCCCTGCTCGGCTGGGCGGCAAGCCTGCACGAGATCGGGATGTCGATCTCGCACAGTGGCTATCACAAGCACTCGGCCTACATCGCCACGCACGCCGATATGCCCGGCTTCTCCAAGACCGACCAAGCGCGGCTGGCCGCGCTGCTGCTCGGGCACGCGGGCAAGCTCGGCAAGCTCTCCGGCAGCGGACGCTTCCTCGACTGGCGCATGCTGTTCAGCCTGCGCCTGGCCTTCGTGCTGTGCCGCCGGCGTACCGACTCGCCGCTGCCGCAGATCCGCGTGCGCCAGCGCGCCGATGCGCTCGACGAAGGTTTCGAGGTGCGGTTGCCGCGCGACTGGATCGATGGCAATCCGCTGATCGAATACAGCCTCGCCCAGGAGGCCGATGAGTGGGAGCGGGTGGGCAAGCGCTACAAGGTGGTCTACGCCTGAGCACGGCACCCGCCGCCGGGGCAGGGTGCCGGGGCCCGCAACGGGCCCGTTTCAGGCTCGTCCGGAGTCCATTGCCGAATGCGCAGGCCGGCCGTGCGCGGCTCAGCGGCTCAGGCCGAGGAAGTGGCGGGCGTAGCGCGGATTCATGTCGGCCACGCGCAGCAGGGTCAGGAAGTCCGCGACGTTGAAGTCGGGATCCCAGGCGGGCAGGCCGCAGATACGCGCGCCCAGGCGCAGGTAGCCCTTGATCAGCGCGGGCGGCTCGACGTCCAGATCCTGGTTCAGGTCGTCCACCGGCAGCGGGAGGCGCGGGAAGGCATGGTACTCGATCGGTGCCAGCGAGCGCTCGGCGAAGCGCCGGTACAAGCTGGCGGCATAGTGGCCGCCATCGCTCATCGGCACGCTCGCACAACCCAGCATCGACTCGATTCCCCAGCGCTGCAGGTACTCGCCGAGCCCGCCCCACAGCGCCATGATGACGCTGCCGGAGCGATAGTCGCGATGCACGCAGGAGCGGCCGAGTTCCAGCATCTTCGGGCGCAGGTGGGCCAGGCGCACCAGGTCGAATTCCGATTCCGCGTACAGGCAGCCAATGCGCTTGGCCTGGTGCGGCGGCAGCACGCGATAGGTGCCCACCACCTTGAGCGTGGTCTGGTCGCGCACGATCAGGTGATCGCAATAGGCGTCGAACATGTCGACGTCCAGTTCGGGCACGGTGGAGGTCAGGCGCGCGCCCATTTCCTCCGCAAAAACCTTGTAGCGCAGCCGTTGGGCTTCGACTACCTCGTCCTGGTGGCGCGCCCACGCCACGCTGAAAGCAGCCGGCTCATGCGCTGGTGCATCCGGTTGGCGATGAAGACGCCTCCGCGCCGTCTGGCCGTTCAGGCCATTGGGCAAGGCGTCGAAGAGCGGCTGGGTCGGCGTCGGCAGATCTCGCATCAGTATGTCCTTTCGATGACGTAACTGTTGCGAAGCAATGTAGAGAGGCCGGGTGACAGCGCCGTGAAGAGGTAATGACGGTTGCGTGACGCGGCGCCGGCCGAAGGCAATTCCGGTGCGCGGGAGGGCATCGCGCGGCGGGCGATGCACTCGCCCTGGTGCCGGGTCAGAGGAATTCGGGGTTGACCACGGCGCGTAACACGACCTGCGCCTCGTTTTCGCGGGTCCGGCTTGCGAGCCACCAGATGCCGCTCTTGCGTACGCTCCAGTCCATCTCGCTGCCGGCCAGCAGCAGGCTGGCCACGCGGCCGAGCCAAGGCTGGTGCCCTACCACGATGGTGTCTGGGCCTTCCGGCCAGCCGACCGCGGCAAGCACGGTGCTGACGTCGGCGCCGGGCACCAGTTCGCGCACGATCTCGGGCTGTGGCGTCAGTGCGGCGGCAGTTTCGCGCGCGCGCACTGCCGGGCTGCAGAGCACGCGGATGCCGGGTGCGGCATGCGCGCGCAGCCATTTCGCACAGGCTTGCGCCTGCTGGTGGCCCCGCCGCGTCAGTGCGCGCTGCAGGTCGCCGTTACGGGTGAGGCCCAGCGGGCCGGCGGCCTCTTCGGCCTCGGCATGGCGCCACAGGATCAGGTTCATGACGTGACAGGCGTGCGCTGTGATCGTAACGGCCGAGTATGGCGAAACCGCCGCTCATGCGCAAGGCGCACGACCGCCTTCCCGCGGCCGGCAAGCCCCGCGGCTGAACCTGAGGCTGGCGGGCGCTGCTCCGGCGACGTGCCGGACGAAGCGCCCGCCGGCGAAGGATCAGGACTTGTGACGGAAGTTGATGCGACCCTTGGTCAGGTCGTATGGCGACATTTCCAGGGTCACGCGATCGCCGGCGAGAATACGGATGCGGTGCTTCTGCATCTTGCCGGACGCATAGGCCCAGATCTCGACGCCGTTTTCCAGCGTGACGCGATAGCGGTTGTCGGGGAGGGCTTCCGACACCACGCCGCCAAATTCAATCAGTTCTTCCTTAGCCAATCTGTCTTTCCTTTTCCGCAGCCTCAATGGGGCCGCATGAGTTGAGAGAAATGCATTCTATGCCGCGATTTCCCGATCGGCACGAGCCGCCGCATCGCGGCGCAACGCCCGCATGCAGCGCGGAGTGTCGTGAAATCGAGAAAAGGGCGGAATTGCCCCAGCCTGCAGGCCGGGTCCAGTACCGACGCGGCCGTGAAATGCGCACGGTGCTGCTGGGCAAGAAACAAAGCTGGCTCGCCGCAGCCGCGCCGTGGGGATGATGTCGTTTTCAGCGGGGGCGCCCGGTGACAGGGCACGCTGCGCCTGATGCTGGCGCCATTCAACATTGTATCACGAAGCCGGAGACTGGCTCGATAGGACTGGTGCGCGGCAACAAGCAGCTGCCGGGCGCCGGCCGGGCGTGCTGCCGGGGTGCGGTAGCGGCCGCTTGGCATTTTCCCGCGGCGACCTATATGTATCTATGAGGGCGGCGCGTTTGCCGAGCCGGGTTGGTGTGGCAGGTGCGCACGCTGTGCTGTCCCCGGGGGGATGCCGAGCAAGGAGGTTCATATGGAACTGCACCTGCATTCGCACCGCTTCGTCCACCGTATGCCGGACTGGCGGGCAGCGGCCTTTGCGGGGCTTGCCGCTGGCGTGGTCTATGTCGTGATGGAATTGCTGGCGGCGCGCTTTGTGCTCTATCGAGGGGCCTGGGACACGGTCAAGATGGTCGCGGCGATCATGCTCGGCAGCGGCGCGCTGAGTTCGCCCGATGCGTTCAGTTGGATCGTGGTGCTGGCTGCCGCCATCGTGCACTTCGGCCTGTCGATCGTGCTGGCGCTGGTGCTCGCCATGCTGATCGCCGCCTTCCGGCTGGATTCCGGTCAGGGCCTGGTCGCGCTGTCCGGCGAGCTGTTCGGCGTGGGAGCCTACCTGCTGAACTTCTATGTCTTTACCCGCTACTTCAACTGGTTCGATCAGGCGCGCGGCTTGGAGAGCTTGCTGGCGCATGCGGTGTTCGGGCTGGTTGCCGCCCTGGCGTACTGGCACCTCGAGCGCCGAGAGCCATTGACGTCATTGCCCTGAAGGTGGGCCGGCCTGAAAAGAGGTCGTGTAGGAGGGTGACGCCTCCTACACGCCAAACGGCAACGGGAGTGTGAGTGTGTTGCCGAGCGTCATTCTGCGATGCGAGCGGTGCAAATGTACCCCTACCGACGTTGGGGTTACTCCTTTTGGGGGTATGGGTCGAGCAAGTTGCTCAAGGGCAATGTCTTCCCGGGCGCCATGTCGTGTTTGGTAACGACCAAACATGGTGGCGGCCAAACAAAAACGGCTTGTACCAGCAGGTACAAGCCGTTGATTTGCAATAAAACTGGTCGGGGCGACATGATTCGAACATGCGACCCTCTGATCCCAAATCAGATGCGCTACCAGGCTGCGCTACGCCCCGAAGCAGGCAATTGTAGCCTCCGGCTCGGCTGGCGGTCAATTGCCATGTCGCTGGTGAGCGCGGGACACTTGCCGGGAATCTCGACGGCATCGCGTGGGCAGCCGTTACGAGGCCGCCGCCGGCATGGCTTGACTTGGGCCCCGGCGCTGACATAATCCGCACACCGCTGCGCCGGCGATGCGATGTCCTGCTGCGCGGAGAGCGGAAAAGCTGGCGAAGGGACCAAGATAGAGAGTTCCACGACAACGCCAGGCGTCCGACACATCGTATCGTCGCGACTCGGACCAACCAGACGAACCGGCGCGCCATGACGCGCCGGCACGCCACCCACCCGGTGCGGCTTACCCGGGGGGAAGGTGGCGGCATTGCGGTGCAGAGGCTCACGCCGGTAGCGGCGTCCGGCGGGGGGCGGGCGTCGCCGGAAGCGTGGCAGCTTCGCACTTGGAACGGGAAAACATGTCTCAGTCACAGTGGATCGTGCTCATTGCCGGCCTGTTCGGCCTGCAGATGGGCGTCGTGTGCCTG
>JABLTH010157230.1_pt1 | contig 22155 bp, 17 predicted proteins | sample 7875711 | NCBI WGS metagenome assembly JABLTH01 (sample SAMN14941262, study PRJNA633318) | bioreactor metagenome | isolation source: bioreactor | place: China | collected 2019-03-05 | reverse complement strand
GTCGCTTAGCGCTTTCTTTCATGCCACTGCTCTCGCCTGATACCGACGCCGCCACGCTGCACGCACGCATGCGCTCGGGACAACTGTTGGTGGCGTGCCTGTGTGCCGAGTGGTGCGGCACGTGCCGCAGCTATCGCAAGACCTTCACTGAGCTGGCGGAGCGGCATCCGGAGTGCTGCTTCGCCTGGGTCGATGTGGAAGACCATGCCGACGCGCTGGGCGATTACGACGTTGAGAACTTCCCGACCCTCCTGATGCAGCGCGGGCGCGATGTGTTGTTTTTCGGCCCTGTCTTGCCTCACGCAGGTGTTGTGGAGGGATTGCTTTCGCGTGATCTAGACGTGGCTTCTGCGGTGTCAGCGGCCCCGGATTTGCGAGGCTGGTTGCTGGAATCGGCGTGATCGCCGGCCTTGACAGCGCTAAGCGATGCATGCGCCACTCTATTGCGCCTGAAAAGGAACCGCGCTTATGATTGGCGGCCAAATTTGGGGCTGATCTATGGATTGACGGCCCCGGCGCGCGTTCTGACGAGGCGCCCGCGGTACTTGAAGTCGGCAGGCGTTGCCATAAGACTCTAAAAAAAATACGCGAACGGTCGCTATAGAAAAGCGACTTCTTCTTTACCCGATTACTTGCGATCGCCAGGATCCGCTCACATGTCCAAGGCTCTCATCATTGCCGAAAAACCGTCGGTCGCCGCTGATATCGCGCGCGCGCTGGGTGGCTTCACCAAGCACGACGAGTACTTTGAGAGCGACGACTACGTCCTCTCGTCGGCGGTTGGCCACCTGGTCGAGATTGCCGCGCCGGATGAATACGAAGTCAAACGCGGCAAATGGAGCTTTGCGCATCTGCCCGTGATCCCGCCGCACTTTGACCTCCGCCCGATCGCCAAGTCGGAATCACGCCTGAAGGTGCTGACGCGCCTGATCAAGCGCAAGGACGTGACCAGCCTGATCAACGCATGTGACGCGGGGCGCGAAGGTGAATTGATCTTCCGCCTGATCGCGCAGCATGCAAACACCAAGTTGCCGGTGAAGCGTCTGTGGCTGCAGTCGATGACGCCGCAGTCCATCCGTGACGGCTTTGGCAAGTTGCGCAGCAACGAAGACATGATGCCGCTGGCGGATGCCGCCCGCTGCCGCTCCGAGGCCGACTGGCTGGTCGGTATCAACGGCACACGTGCGATGACCGCGTTCAACAGCAAGGGCGGCGGCTTCTTCCTGACCACGGTGGGGCGCGTGCAGACGCCTACGCTGTCGATCGTGGTTGAGCGCGAAGAGAAGATCAAACGCTTCGTCCCGCGCGATTACTGGGAAGTGCGCGCCGAGTTCATCGCCGCGGCCGGCCTGTACGAAGGCCGCTGGTTCGACCCCAAGTTCAAGAAGAACGAGTTCGATCCCGAGCAGCGCGATTCGCGTCTGTGGAGCGAGGCCGAGGCCAAGAGCATCGTGGCTGCGTGCCGCGACAAGCCGGGCTCGGTGACGGAAGAATCGAAGCCCTCGACGCAGATGTCGCCGGCATTGTTCGATCTGACCAGCCTGCAGCGCGAGGCCAACGGCCGCTTCGGTTTCTCGGCCAAGAACACGCTGGGCCTGGCGCAGGCGCTGTATGAAAAGCACAAGGTGCTGACCTACCCGCGTACCGATTCGCGCGCGCTGCCCGAAGACTACATGGGCACGGTCAAGCAGACGCTGGACATGCTGGGCGAAAGCTCGCCCAACTACCTGACGCACGCGAAGAAGATCCTGGCCAACCAGTGGGTCAAGCCGAACAAGCGGATCTTCGACAACAGCAAGATCAGCGATCACTTCGCCATCATCCCGACGCTGCAGGCGCCGAAGAATCTGTCGGAGCCCGAGCAGAAGCTGTACGACCTGGTGGTGCGCCGCTTCCTGGCGGTGTTCTTCCCGGCGGCCGAATACCAGGTCACTACGCGGATTACCGAGGTGGCCGGGCATCACTTCAAGACCGAAGGCAAGGTGCTGGTGAATCCGGGCTGGCTGGTCGTGTACGGCCGCGAGGCGCAGGGCGAAGACGCCAACCTCGTGCCGGTCGCCAAGGACGAGAAGGTCAAGACGGACAAGGTCGAGCCGGTGGGCCTGACCACCAAGCCGCCCGCACGCTACAACGAAGCGACGCTGCTGTCGGCCATGGAAGGTGCCGGCAAGCTGGTCGACGACGACGCGCTGCGCGAAGCCATGGCCGGCAAGGGCCTGGGCACGCCAGCGACGCGCGCGGCCATCATCGAAGGTCTGCTGACGGAAAAGTACCTCGTGCGCGAGGGTCGCGAGCTGATTCCGACGGCCAAGGCCTTCCAGCTGATGACGCTGCTGCGCGGGCTGGGCGTGGAAGAACTGACGCAGGCCGAGTTGACCGGCGGCTGGGAGCACAAGCTTTCGCTGATCGAACGCGGTCAGCTGGAGCGCGACGAATTCATGCGCGAGATCGCGCAGATGACGCAGCAGATCGTCAAGCGCGCCAAGGAATACGACAGCGACACCATCCCCGGCGACTACGCGACGCTTTCCACGCCGTGCCCGCAATGCGGCCACGTGGTCAAGGAAAACTACCGCCGCTTCGCCTGCAGCCACTGCGACTTCTCGATCAGCAAGATCCCGGGCGGCCGCCAGTTCGAACTGGACGAGGTAGAAGAGCTGCTGACCAACAAGACCATCGGCCCGCTGCAGGGCTTCCGTAGCAAGATGGGCCGTCCGTTTGCGGCCATCCTCAAGCTGGCGCAGGAAGACGGCCATTGGAAGATGGAGTTCGACTTCGGCCAGAACGACGAAGACGACGGCGAGCCGGTCGATTTCTCTGGCCAGGAAAGCGTCGGCCACTGCCCGAAGTGCAACGGCAGCGTCTACGAGCACGGCCTGAAGTACGTGTGCGAAAACGCCGTGGCCCAGCCCAAGACGTGCGACTTCACCACCGGCAAGATCATCCTGCAGCAGGAGATCAGCCGCGAGCAGTTGGCCAAGCTGCTGACCGAGGGCAAGACGGACCTGCTGACCGGCTTCAAGTCGGCGCGCACGGGCCGTAACTTCAAGGCGTTCCTGGTCAAGCAGCCGGACGGCAAGATCGGCTTCGAATTCGAGCCGCGCGGCGAAGGCAAGGGCAAGCCCGGTGCCAAGACCGCGGCGAAGAAGACGACGGCTGCGGCCAAGACGCCTGCCGCCAAGAAGGCACCGGCCAAGACTGCGAGCAAGACGGCCGCCAAGAAAGCCCCGGCGCGCAAGAAAGCCACTGAAACCGAGGCTGACGAGGAAAGCACCAGCGAGACCTGAACGCGGTTTCGCCGGCATCAACGCAAACGGGAGGACACTGTCCTCCCGTTTTGCTTTGGCTGTGCGGCTCGGTTTATGCGGCTTCGCTCAGGCCGCGCCCGGCGCGCGCCTCATTGTGCTTGACCTCCATCGCCTGGGCCAGCATGTAATCGATGAACGTGCGTACCTTCGTCGGCAGGAACTTGCGGCTCGGATACACCAGCGACAGCGACCGGTGCGGCAGCTTGTATTGCGGCAGCACGCGCACCAGGCGTCCGGACTCCAGGTCCGGCCGTGCCATGTACGACGACAGTATCGCGATGCCCATGTCGGCAAGCACGGCGCGGTGCATCAGTTCCGCATTGCTGGTGACGAGCGAGGGCTGCACCGGCACCGAAATCGACTGGCCATCGGCGGTGCTCATCTCCCACTCGTGACGCAGTTGCGGGTGCCACATCGCAATGACGCGGTGCTCGGCAATATCTTCGGCGCGCTGCGGCGTGGAGTGCTGGCGGAGGTAGGCCGGGGTGGCCGCCATGACCATCTCGGCGGAAATCATGCGGCGCGCCACCAGGTGTGAACCCAGGCCGAGTTCCGAGACCATGATGCCGACGTCTCGGCCATCCTCGACGATGTCGATCGGGCGATCGGACAACGCCACGTCAAACGTCACTTCGGGATAGAGCTGCTGGAAGCGTGCGAGCAGCATCGGCAGCACGTGCAGTCCGAACATGACCGGGGCGACGATGCGCAGACCACCGACCAGCGCCTGGCTGCGCGAGGTGGCTAGCGATTCCGCCTCGTCAATGTCGAGCAGGATCTGCGCACAGCGCTGCAGGTAGGTTTCGCCCACGTCGGTCAGCGACAGGCTGCGCGTGGTGCGGTTGAGTAGGCGCGTGCCGAGATGCGCCTCAAGGTCGGCCACGTAACGCGTGACCACGGCATTGCTCATCGACAGATGCTGGGCCGCCCGGGCGAAGCTGCCAAGCTCCACTACCTTGGAAAACACCCGCATCGACTGCAAACGATCCATTCCAGCCTCTCACATAATTTGTTGTCAAAAATAGAACAAATCTGTCGTGACAGCAAATGTTTAATATTGGCACAAGCAATTCACTGCCTAGGGGGCGTTCCTTGAATGTGAGTGCACGCTCATTTGAGAATGCCGTCCCAGTCGTGCTTGCAAACTTTTATTGCCAGGGCTGCGTATCCGACTTCTCACCGATTGACGCAACAGCAGATTTGCGCCGAAACTCTATACCGAGCGGTAGATTTTTTGGGGGGATTCGTCTTGCGCGAGGTCATGTTTGACCCAAATCATGGGTGGAACGCGGTTTTGCGCAAATCGGTACGGCGGTGGCCAGATGGCTTCGCCATACTCGAACAATGGATGCCGAGAACCCCGACCCGCATGAGCGCCCCGCAACGAGGGCAGCCATCACGGCCGATGTGTCGCCCCGCGATGCCGGCGGCCGAGGAGACACCACATGACCATCCATAACCGTGAACCGGTCAACTATCTGGCGGGCGAGATGCCGCTGCACCGGTATTGCGCCCTCCATGCGCAGCAGACACCCGAGCGCATCGCCTTGTTGTGGTACGGCCGCACGATCTGCTGGCGCGAGCTGGATCAGGCGTCCACGCGGCTGGCGGTGCAGTTGCAGCGATTGGGCGTGACACGCGGCGATCGCGTTGCGCTGTTTCTGCACAACTGTCCGCAAGCCATCGTGACCCATCTGGCCACGGCCAAGCTGGGCGGCATCGTCGTACCGTGCGGGCCGCTGTCGCGTCAGCACGAACTGCGTGACCAACTGGCCGATTGCGGCGCCAAGATTCTGGTGGCGGCGGCCGACCTGATGCCGATTGTCGACGCCGCGCGGCCGGGCACGTCGGTCACGACCGTCATCACCACGCGCTATGCCGATCTGCAGCCCGCGCAGCCGGCGTGCCGCAAGGCGCTGGCCGTGCCGCCCGAGCTGATTGCCGCCGATGCCTCGTCTGCACCGCCGCTCAAAAACAAGCCGGGCGCCGCGCAACTTGATCTGATGCAGTTGATGGCTGAGCCCGTGGATGTGGCCGAGCGCAACGCCGTGGCTGCCATCCAGGTGAGCCTGGACGACGTTGCGCTGATGGTCTACACGTCTGGCACCACCGGTCGCCCGAAGGGCGCCATGCTCACGCACCGCAACGCGCTGTACAAGACCGCCGTTACGGTGCAGGTCAGCGGCATCCACGCTTCGGATGTGATGCTGGCGGTGGCGCCGCTGTCGCATATCGCCGGCATGCTGATGGGCATGAACGTGATGCTGTATTCCGGCGCGACGACCATCCTGCTTTATCGGTTCGATCCCCTGGCCGTACTGCAGGCGATTGACCGCTATCGCGTGACACGCTGGTACAGCATGACGCCGATGAACCTGGCCGTCATGGCGCATCCGGACGCGGCGCAGTACCGTATGGAATCCTTGGTGGCCAACCCGTGCACCAGCTTCGGTGTCACGCTGACCGAAGCCATTGCCGACCGGTGGCGTGCCTTTGCCGGCCCGCAGTGCCGCATCTATGAAGCCGCCTATGGCCTGTCGGAAACCCACACCTGCGACGCCATCACGCCTGCCGATGCCCCGCGATGGGGCTGGCATGGCAAGATCGTCCCGCAGACTGAGGTACGCATCGTCGACCCGCATACCGGCGCCGAACTGCCGCCCGGTCAGGCCGGCGAAATCACCATCCGCAGCCCCGGCGTGTTCCGCGGCTACTGGCAGCGCGACGAGGCCACGCGCGCCGTCCTGCACAACGGCTTTCTGCGCACCGGCGATATCGGCCAAGTCTCGCCCGACGGCTACCTTCAGTGGCAGGGCCGCATCAAGGAGATGATCAAGGTGTCGGGCTACAGCGTGTTTCCGGAGGAGGTCGAGGCGCTGCTGTCGCGCCACCCGGGCATTCGTCAGGTGGCCGTGACGCCCATCCCCGATCCCGACAAAGGCGAAGTCGTGTGCGCACACGTGGTGCCGATGAACGGTGTAACGCTCTCGGAAGCTGAGCTGATTGCTTGGTCGCGCGACAACATGGCGCCGTACAAGGTGCCGCGGCGCGTGAAGTTCCATGATGCGCTGCCCGCTACCGCAACGGGCAAGGTGCTGCGAAGGTTGCTGCGCGAAGACGCCATCGCCGCCTGAAAGCAAAACGACCGCCAAATTCTGGCGGCCGTTTCGTTTGTCAGGTGTCAGGTCTGCACGAAGCGTTTCTGTCGGGCAATGCTCATCAGGATGCCGATGCCCATGCCCAGCGTGACAAGCGCTGTTCCCCCGTAACTGATGAGTGGCAGCGGCACACCCACCACCGGCAGGATGCCGCTCACCATGCCCATGTTGACGAAGGCGTAGGTGAAGAAGATGAGCGTGATCGACCCCGCCAGCAGGCGCCCGAACAGCGTGCCCGCGTTGGCGGCAATGAAGAGCCCGCGCAGGATCAGCAGCAGATACAGGAACAGCAGCACGCCGTTGCCCACCAGCCCGAACTCCTCCGAATACACCGCGAAGATGAAATCGGTGTGCTTCTCGGGAATGAACTCCAGATGGGTTTGCGTGCCCTTCAGCCATCCCTTGCCCGTCACGCCGCCCGAACCGATCGCAATGATGGACTGGATGGTGTGGAAGCCCTTGCCGAGCGGGTCGGTGGTCGGGTCGAGCAGCGTACACACACGGTGTTGCTGGTAGTCGTGCAGGATCGGCCAGTTCACGCCGGGGGCGCAGATGCGCGATTCGAACGACACCACCAGCGTGATCGCGGTGACTGCAATCACCAGCACCGGCACGATCAGCCGCCACGACAGACCGGCAAAGTAGATCACGTAGATGCCGGCCGCCAGCACCAGCAGCGCGGTGCCCAGGTCCGGCTGCTTGGCAATCAACCCCACGGGAATCAGCAGCAGCAAGGCCGCCGCCAGATAGTCGTACCAGTGGATCACGCCCTCGCGCTTCTGGAAGTACCACGCCAGCATCAGCGGCATGGCGATCTTCATGATCTCGGAGGGCTGCACCACCACGCCGATATTGAGCCACCGCCGGGCGCCCTTGCGGATCAGCCCGAACGCCGCCACGCCAATCAACAGCGCCACGCCGACGGTGTAGAGCGGTACCGCAAAGCGCATCAGCGTTTGCTGCGGCAGGTTGGCGATGATCCACATCAGCACGAATGACAGCAGGATGTTGCGGACCTGGTCTTCCAGCCGGCCCGGCATGTCGATGGCGGCCGAATACAGCGCGACCAATCCCGTGCCGAGCAGCAAGAAGACGATCAGTGCCAGCGGCCCATCGAAGCCGGTGAAGAGCGACTTGATGATGTTGAATATGCGGCGCTTGTCCAGTTTGTCCATGGCGAGATCCTCAAGCGCAAATATCAGGGCGCGGCCGGCTTGGAGGCCGGTTTCTGCGCGGGCTTCGGCGCCGGCTTGTTGCCCGGTTTGGCGTCCTTGGCACCCTTTGGTGTAGTCGCAGGAGCCGAAGCCGGTGCGGCAGCGTTGCCGCGTCCACGCGGCGGCAGTTCGGGCGCAGGCTGTGCGTGCGATAGCGCTTGCAGCACCTGGGCGTCGAGCGTGGCCGGGGCGACGGCCTCGGCGCTGGTGCCGGCTTCGCGCAAGGCTGGCGCCACGAGATCCGGCGACAGCGGCGGAGCGCTGCGGGTGGCGCCTGATGCCACCGACGATGCCGCCGGCGCCGAAGCGGCGGCCACCGCACTGGCGGCGGGGGCTGCCACACCCGAAGCGGCAGCCACGCCGGACGCAGCTTCTGCCGCCACCTGCGGCGCAGCCGTCGCGCTGGCGATCGTGGCCGTCTTGCCGGTCGAGAACACACTCGGCGTATCCACCGGCGGTTGCTGCTGCGGCTTGGGCGCGGTGGCGGCCAGCTCCGCGGGCCACTTGCCTGTCAGGTAATAGTCCATGACGGCACGCGCAATTGGCGCGGCCGACGTGGCGCCAAAGCCGGCGTTCTCCACGATGACTGCCAGCGCGATCTTAGGATGATCTGCCGGTGCGAACGCTTCGAACAGCGCGTGATCGCGCTTGTTTTCGGGAATCGCGTGGTGGTTGTACTTTTCGTTCTTGCCCAGCGAGTACACCTGCGCCGTCCCCGTCTTGCCCGCCGACACATACTGCGCCCCGATGAACGCCTTGGCCGCCGTGCCGGCCTGGTTCACGCCCACCATGGCGCGCTTGATCACGTCGATGTTCGCCTGCTTGAGCGGAATCCGGTAGCTCTCGGTCGGCACGGTCAGCGAGCGCGACTTGGACAGCGAATCTTCGACCGCCTTCACCAGGTGGGGCTTCATCACCACACCGTTGTTGGCCAGCGTCGATATCGCATGCGCGAGCTGCAGGATGGTGAAGTTGTTGTAGCCCTGGCCGATGCCCAGCGAGATGGTTTCGCCGTCGTACCACTTCTGCTGTTCGGGGCGCTTGTAGGCTTTGCGCTTCCAGTCGGTAGACGGCAGGATGCCGGTGCGCTCGCCTTCGATGTCGATGCCCGTGACCTGCCCGAAGCCGAACGGCTTCATGAAATCGTGGATGGCGTTGACGCCCATGTCGTTGGCGAGCCGGTAGTAATACGTGTCGCACGACATCACGATGGAGCGGTACATGTCGACCCAGCCGTGGCCGCCCGGCACGTCGTCGCGGAACGTGTGGTTACCCAGCGTGAACGATCCCGGATCGGCCATGCCCCACTGCGGCGTGCGCTTGCCAAGCTCGAGCGCGCCCAGCGCCATGAACGGCTTGTACGTCGAGCCGGGCGGATAGGTGCCGCGCAACGGGCGATTCAGCAGCGGTTTGTCCGGCGAGTTGTTCAGCTCGTTCCAGGTCGCGCTGTCGATGCCTTCAATAAACAGGTTCGGATCGAACGTCGGCTTGGAGACGAACGCGAGGATGTCGCCTGTCTCCGGCTCGATCGCCACCAGTGCGCCCCGGCGGTTGCCAAAAAGCTGCTCGGCGAGCCGCTGCAGGTTGATGTCGAGCGACAGGATCAGGTTGTTGCCCGGCGTTGCCTGCGAGGTCGACAGCGTACGGATGGGCCGGCCGCCCGCGCTCACTTCCACCTCTTCGTAGCCGGTCAGGCCGTGCAGCTCAGTCTCGTAGCTCTGCTCGATGCCGACCTTGCCGATGTATTCCGTGCCGCTGTAGTTGTTGGAATCCTTGCGCGGGTCGTACGCCACGCCGGGCTGGCTGTTGGCATCGCTCATGTTGTCGATGCGGTCCAGGTCGCGCTCGGAAATCCGGCCGATGTAGCCGATCACGTGCGACGCCGATTCGCCCAGCGGGTATTGGCGGAACAGTCGCGCATGCACGTCCACGCCCGGAAAGCGGAAGCGCTGCGCCGAGAAGCGTGCCACTTCCTGATCGGTCAGCTGACTACGGATCGGCAGGCTTTCGAAGCTGCGCGCATCTTCCATCAGGCGCTTGAAGCGGCGGCGGTCGCGCGGCTGGATATCGACCAACTGGGCAAGCTGGTCGATCGTGTTGTCCAGCGTGTCCTGCAGCTTGGACGGGGTGATCTCGAGCGTGTACGCCGAATAGTTGCGCGCCAGCACCACGCCGTTGCGGTCCATGATGATGCCGCGATTGGGTTCGATCGGCGCGACCGAGATGCGGTTGTCCTCCGCCTTGGCGGAATACTGCTCGTGCTTGACCTCCTGCAGCCAGAAGAAGCGCGCCAGCAGCAGGCCGAAGCAGACGAGCACGAAAAGGGCGGCCGCCGCCAGCCGCAGGCGGAAGCGCGACAGCTCCTGTTCGACGTTGCGGATTTCGGTCATGCCAAGTGAACGCTAACGGCGGGGTGCATCAGATCGGCCACCTCAGATGGGCCGAGTTTCATCGACGCTCTCCGGGCGACGCTGCGGCGCCAGCAGGAACGCGTTGGCGAACGGCCACAGGGCGGCTTCGATCAGCGGAGGCAGGATGACCTGCCAGTCCGGCAGGTGCGCGCCCATCAGCAGGCGGATGACGATCGGTACCGCATGCGCCAGCACCAGCAGCGGCAGCACATGCAGTGCCTGCGACAGCACCGAAAACCACAGCACGCGCCGGTGAATCGTGATCGCGAAGTACGACAGCATCGTGTAGGCCATCGCGTGTTCGCCAAGCAGACGCGCTTCATGCACGTCCATCAACAGACCCAGCAGGAAGGCCACCACCATGCCCACGCGGCGCGGCTGGTGGATGTTCCAGAACACCAGCACCAGCGCCACCAGATCGGGAATCCACTGCATGTGGCCCCACGGCATCAGATTGAACAGGAATGCCAGCACGAAGCTGAAAGCGATGAAGCCGGGGTTGACCGGGCGCAGCAGGTATTGGGGCGAGTTCATGATCGATGGCCTCGCTTCAGCGTTTTTGCGCTGAATCGGTGTCCAGCGGATTGCCGTCGGCGTCGGTCGGGCGCGGCGGCGGAGTGTTTTCTTCAGCTGCGGGCGTGGGGCCCGGCACATTGGCCTCGGCCGCAGCGCGTGCGGCGCGGTCCTTCTCTTCGCGTGCGTCGCGGGCAGCGTTCTTGCCCTTGGGCACCGGCGCGGGCGACAGATCCGTCGGCGGCGGGAAGCCCGATTCGTACTTCACGATCAGCAGGTGCCGGTTGCTGCGGATGCCGGCCACCGGTTCGCAGACGACCCGCGAGAACGCGGTGTCGGCCTTGCGCTCGATTTGCGAAATGCGGGCCACCGGCAGGCCCGCCGGATAGACGCCGTCCAGCCCCGACGTGACCAGCAGGTCGCCCTGCTGCAGATCGGCCGAGGCGGCCATGAAGCGCAGGTCCAGCGCGCCCGGGCGGGCACCGCCAAAGGCCACGCTGCGCAGGCCGTTGCGCACCACTTCCACGGGGATCGCCTGGTCCTTGTCGGTCAGCAGCGTGACTTGCGACTCGAACAGCGACACGCGCGTCACCTGGCCGACCACGCCGCGGTCATCGATGACCGGGTAGCCCGCGCGCACGCCGTCCTTGGAGCCGCGATCGATCACGATGCGCTGCGTATAAGGGTCACGTGCTTCGTAGAGGACTTCCGCCGCCACCGTGGGCACCGCCGCGTGTTGCTTCAGGTTGAGCAGCGTGCGCAAGTTGCGGTTTTCGGCTTCGAGCTGCGAGGCGCGCAGCGATTGCTGCGCCTGGGCAACGGCAGATTCGCGCAGGTTGCGGTTATCAACCGCCAGCTTGGTGGACGATTGCGTGTATTCGAGCGCGGCGCGTGCCGTATCGCGTGGAATCAGCACCAAGCGCTCGACCGGATACAGGATGACCGACACGACTTGCCGGACCACGCCCAGCACGGACATGCGGGCATCGATCACCAGCAACGCGAGCGCGAGCGCGAGCAAAGCAACCAGCCGCGCGGTGGCGGACGGGCCCTGCTTGAAGAGGGGCGGCGGGGAATAATCCATGACCCGGACGCTTCAAATGGGCACGGCAGACGCGTGACGGTCAACGTCAACGGCCTGCCGGCAACAGATTGGGTGTGGCGCTGGTGCGGTGCCCAAGCCCTTGGCGGGCGGAGCACGGCGCACCGGCGCGAGACGCATCTCAGCGGCCCGCGAAGGCGGCTGGCGTGACCACAACGGCAGTCACGAAATCGGTCGCAACTGCGGAACGCGGAGCGGCGTGGTGCATGGTCCCGTTATTCGTACGAGAAGATGCTGCCGAGCTTGTCCATGCGTTCGAGCGCCATGCCGGAGCCACGCACCACGCAGGTCAGCGGGTCTTCGGCCACCAGCACCGGCAGGCCGGTTTCTTCGGCCAGCAGGCGGTCGAGGTCGCGCAGCAGCGCGCCACCACCGGTGAGCATCATGCCGCGCTCGGCGATGTCGGCACCGAGTTCCGGCGGGGTTTGTTCCAGCGCGATCTTCACCGACGAGACGATCTGGTTCAGCGGATCCGTCAGCGCTTCCAGGATTTCGTTGGACGAGACCGTGAAGGCACGCGGAATGCCTTCCGACAGGTTGCGGCCCTTCACTTCCATCTCGCGCACTTCCGAACCCGGGAAGGCGGAGCCGATTTCCTTCTTGATGGCTTCGGCGGTCTGTTCGCCGATCAGCATGCCGTAGTTGCGGCGGATGTAGTTGACGATAGCCTCGTCGAACTTGTCGCCGCCCACGCGCACGCTGCCCTTGTAGACCATGCCGCCCAGCGAGATGATGCCCACCTCGGTGGTGCCGCCGCCAATGTCCACCACCATCGAACCCGAAGGCTCCGACACCGGCAGGCCGGCGCCAATCGCGGCAGCCATCGGCTCTTCAATCAGGTACACCTGCGACGCGCCGGCGCCGAGCGCCGATTCGCGGATGGCGCGGCGCTCGACCTGGGTCGAACCGCACGGCACGCAGATGATGATGCGCGGGCTCGGGCGCAGCAGCTTGGTGTCGTGCACCATCTTGATGAACTGCTTGAGCATCTGCTCGGTGACGGTGAAGTCGGCGATCACGCCGTCTTTCATCGGGCGGATCGCCTCGATATTGCCCGGCACCTTGCCCAGCATCTGCTTGGCTTCCTTACCGACGGCCTGGATGGTCTTCTTGGCGTTCGGGCCGCCTTCCTGGCGAATGGCCACCACCGACGGCTCGTCAAGGACGATGCCCTTGTCGCGGACGTAGATCAGGGTGTTGGCGGTGCCGAGGTCGATCGCGAGATCGTTGGAGAAATAGCTGCGCAAAAAGCCGAACATCGAATGAATCCTGTTTTTCGAGTCATGGGCGGCCCAGCAGCAGGATTGCGGTGCAACGGCTGCACCAACGCGCGGACGCCGCAAGGGCATGCCATGCGGTCCGATCCTGCTACTGCGCTCCCGGGAATGTCGCGGGCTCCGTGGTGATCGGCGGTGGGGTGCCGTGGCACTGGCCATCCTGCCGAGGCTGGGCCGCCCGGAGAGGGGGCCCCCAAGGAACCTTTGATTAAGTGTCGCCTGATGCTGACGGCGCGACTGCCGGGAGGTTCCCGGGGTACTTAATCAGAGGGTCCGTGACTGCACGAAGTCGCCTGCTGACTTAGAAATTTAGTCGGCAATCATACCTTATAATTCGACGGTTTCGCGGGCGTTTGGCGCCAAAATTGCGGCAAATCGGCGCTGTCAAAGCCCAACCTGAGCGGACTTTGCGCGCAGTAGCCGTCGCTTGCCGTACGTTGCCCGCCCGCCGCTGCACTCACTGACCCACTCCGATGGCACTCGAACTCTCCGACGTCAAACGCATCGCCCATCTCGCCCGTATCGAAGTCTCCGATGGCGAGGCGGCCCAGACCCTCACCCAGCTCAACCAGTTTTTCTCGCTGGTCGAGCAGATGCAGGCTGTGGACACCACCGGCATTGAGCCGATGGCCCACCCCATCGAGCAGGTCCAGGCGCAAGCCCAGCGTCTGCGCGACGACGCCGTCACCGAAGCCGACCGCCGCGCCGACTACCAGCAATGCGCACCGGCCACCGAGGCCGGCCTGTACCTCGTGCCCAAGGTGATCGAGTAACCCGGGCAAACAGCGCCCTGCGCCCGTCTTGAGCCCTCTCCATTCGACGTCGCCGGCGCTTGCCGGCAGCCCATCCGAACGTATTCGATGACCGCATCCACGATCAAAGCCCTGTCCGCCCAACTCGCCGCCAAGGAGGTTTCGGCGGAAGAACTGGCGCGCCACTACCTGTCGCGCATCGAGGCCGGGGCGCACCTCAACGCCTTTACCCATGTCGACGCCGAGGCGACGCTTGCCCAGGCGCAGGCCGCCGACGCGCGCATCGCGGCTGGCAACGCGGCGCCGCTGACCGGCGTGCCGATCGCGCACAAGGACGTCTTCGTCACCCGCGGCTGGCGTGCCACGGCGGGCTCCAAGATGCTCGGCAATTACACCAGCCCGTTTGACGCCACCGTGGTCGAGCGCCTGGGCGCGGCCGGCATGGTGACGCTGGGCAAGACCAACATGGACGAATTCGCGATGGGTTCGTCCAATGAGAACTCGGCCTTCGGCGCGGTCAAGAACCCCTGGAACGTCGAGCACGTGCCGGGCGGTTCGTCGGGCGGCTCGGCGGCGGCGGTGGCAGCCGATCTGGCGCCCGCTGCAACGGGGACGGACACGGGCGGTTCGATCCGCCAGCCGGCATCGTTCTCGGGCATTACGGGGATCAAGCCGACGTACGGCCGCGTGTCGCGCTACGGCATGATTGCTTTCGCCTCGTCGCTGGACCAGGGCGGCCCGATGGCCCGCACAGCCGAAGATTGCGCGCTGCTGCTGTCTGCCATGGCCGGCTTTGACCCGCGCGATTCCACCAGTCTGGAACCCGGCCGCGGTGGCGACGTGGAAGATTTCAGCCGCCTGCTCGGCCAGCCGCTGCAAGGCGCCGATGCGGCGCGCCCGCTGGCCGGCCTGCGTATCGGTCTGCCCAAGGAGTATTTCGGCGAAGGGCTGGCCGATGACGTGCGCACCACGGTACGCGCCGCGCTGGCTGAGCTGGAAAAGCTCGGCGCCACGCTGGTCGACATCAGCCTGCCCAAGACCGAGCTGTCGATTCCGACGTACTACGTGATCGCCCCGGCCGAGGCATCGTCCAACCTGTCGCGCTTTGACGGTGTGCGTTATGGCCACCGCGCGGCGGAATACCGCGATCTGGCCGACATGTACCGCAAGTCCCGCGCCGAAGGCTTCGGCTGGGAGGTCAAGCGCCGCATCCTGGTGGGCACGTATGTGCTGTCCCACGGGTATTACGACGCGTATTACCTGCAGGCGCAGAAGATCCGCCGCATCATCGCGCAGGATTTTCAGAACGCATTCGCGCAGTGCGACGTGATCATGGGCCCCGTCGCCCCGACCGTTGCCTGGAAGATCGGCGAGAAGAGCGATGATCCGGTGCAGATGTACCTGGAAGACATCTTCACGCTGTCGACCAGCCTGGCAGGCCTGCCGGGCATGAGCGTGCCGGCGGGCTTTGGCGCCAACGGTCTGCCGGTTGGCTTGCAGATCATCGGCAACTATTTTGAAGAGGCACGCATGCTGCAGATCGCGCATGCATTCCAGCAGGCGACCGACTGGCACAACCGCCAGCCGGCGGCCTGAGGCCCGTACAGACGTATCGCTCCACGCAGGAGGCGCGCATGAACCACCGCATCCGCACTGCACTCGGGCTGGCGCTTGCCGCCGGCCTGCTGGCGGCGTGCGTGCCGATTCCGCTGCCGTCGATTCCGGGCATCAGCCGGCCGTCGAAGCCGCCGCCGATCTCCGACCGCCGCATCGACATCAACGGCTACTGCAGCCAGACCGAAGAAGACGGTTTCCGCGAGCAGGCGACGCTCACCGTGGCCGACAACAACGTCAACGCCATGCAATGGCAGTTGTGGGTCGGCCGGCGCGGTTCGTGTCAGTTCGACCTGTCGACGTTCCAGCAGACCAAGCGCCGCCCCAGCATCGAGCTGCGCGAGCGCTACGGTAATTGCACGCTGATGGTCTGGCAGGACCCGCGCCGCGTCACGCTGGCACACGCCAACTGCGAAGCGCATTGCACGCCCGGCATCTATGACGAAGCTTGGCCGGTGATGTTCGACCCGAAAACGGGCCAATGCGCCCGGAATGCCCGGTGATGCGCGCATCGCTTCGTTTGCTGGTGGCGTTGGCCGGCGCGCTGGCGCTGCACGCCGTCGCGCAACCGACGCCGGACGCCGAAGGCGCCCTGCCGGATATGCCGGCTGCACGCGCGCCGTCGTCGGCGGAGCTGGGCGTGCAGACGGTGGAGATTCCGCGTGCGTCTGTGAAAGACGCCGAGGACGCGCCGCAAACGCTGACCGCTTATTGGGTCGCATCGCCCGTCAAGGCACCGGCGACCGGCGCGCCGGTGGTGATCGCGCTGCACGGCTGCAGTGGCCTCTATACGCAGGTCGGGGCCGATGCGAAAGCGCTGGGCTCGCGGTATCGAGGGTATGCGCAGTGGCTCGGCGCGCGTGGTTACGCGGTGGTGTTTCCCGACAGTTTCGGCCCGCGCGGCAAGCCGCACGGCATCTGCACCGAACGCACCGCCACGCGCGATATCAACGGTGCGGTGCGCCGCGCCGACGTGCTGGCGACGATGCGATGGGTGGCGGCGCAGCCGGGCGCGGATGCGAACCGCATCGTGCTGCTCGGCTGGTCCAACGGCGCGCAGGCCGTGCTGGAGGCGGTGGATGCCAGCCGCGCCTGGCCCGCCGATACGCCTGCCGTCAATCGCGCGGTGGCGTTCTATCCGGGCTGTGCGTCGGCACAGAAGCGGCCGAACTATCGCCTCAACGCGCCGTTGCTGCTGCTGGCCGGCGGCAACGATGACTGGACCCTGGTTGATCACTGCCAGGCGCTCCAGACCGCCGTACTGGCGCGCCAGCCGCAGGCGCGTTTCGAGTTGGACATGTTTGGCGGCGCGTATCACGGCTTTGACGGCACGGCTGCAGTCAAGGAGCGCAATGGCATCCCGAAGGGGCGTCGCTACGGAACGGTCACTGTCGGCGGCGATCCGGCAGCACGCGAAGCGGCCTTTGCCAAACTCGCGGCGTGGCTCGATGCGCCGCACCCCTGATCCAGCGACGCAAGAACACCTGAACACCTGAGTACCTAGACATTCACACCACAACAATCGACAGGACACACGCAACATGCAATGGGAAGTGGTGATCGGCCTCGAGACGCACACGCAGCTCTCGACGGTCTCGAAGATTTTCTCCGGCGCGTCCACCGCCTTTGGCGCGGCGCCCAACACGCAAGCGGCGCCGGTTGACCTGGCGCTGCCGGGCGTGCTCCCGGTGCTGAACAAGGGCGCCGTTGAGCGCGCCATCGTGTTCGGTCTGGCCATCGGCGCCAAGATTGCGCCCAAGAGCATCTTCGCGCGGAAGAATTACTTCTACCCCGATCTGCCCAAGGGCTACCAGATCAGCCAATACGAGATCCCGGTGGTGCAGGGCGGCACGCTGACCATCCAGGTGGAAGGCAAGAACGGCCAGCCTGGGTATGAGAAGACCGTGCAGCTCACGCGTGCGCACCTGGAAGAAGATGCGGGCAAATCGCTGCACGAAGACTTTGCCGGCATGACGGGCATCGACCTGAACCGCGCCGGCACGCCGCTGCTGGAAATCGTGACCGAGCCCGACATGCGCAGTGCGGCCGAAGCCGTGGCCTATGCCAAGGCCCTGCACGCGCTGGTGATGTGGCTGGGCATTTGCGACGGCAACATGCAGGAAGGCAGCTTCCGCTGCGACGCCAACGTGTCGGTGCGCCCCGGGCCGGATGCGCCGTTCGGCACGCGCTGCGAAATCAAGAACCTCAACTCGTTCCGCTTCCTGGAAGAGGCGATCAACTACGAAGTGCGCCGCCAGATCGAGCTGATCGAAGACGGCGGCACCGTAGTGCAGGAAACCCGCCTGTACGATCCGGACCGCAAGGAAACGCGCTCGATGCGCAGCAAGGAAGACGCGCAGGATTACCGCTACTTCCCCGACCCCGACCTGCTGCCGCTCGTCATCGGCGACGACTGGATCGAGCGTGTGCGCGCCACGCTGCCCGAGCTGCCGGCTGCCATGGCCGCGCGCTTCGAGTCGGCTTACGGCCTGCCGAAGTACGACGCGAGCATCCTGACCGCCACCAAGGCGACGGCCGCGTACTTCGAAGCTGTCGTGGCGGATGCCGGCGCTGCGAACGCCAAGGCTGCGGCCAACTGGATCATGGGCGAGGTCGCTTCGAACCTGAACCGCGCCGACCTGGACATCGATGCCGCACCGGTCAAGCCTGCGCAACTGGCCAAGCTGCTCGCCCGCATTGCCGACGGCACGATCAGCAACAACACCGCGAAGAAGGACGTCTTCCCCGCCATGTGGGCCGGCGAACACGGTGGCGATGCCGACGCGATCATCGCCGAGAAGGGCCTGAAGCAGATGTCCGATTCGGGCGAGCTGGAGAAGATCATCGACGACGTGCTGGCGGCCAACGCCAAGTCGGTCGAGGAATTCCGCGCCGGCAAGGAGAAGGCATTCAACGCGCTGGTGGGTCAGGCCATGAAGGCCACGCGCGGCAAGGCCAACCCCGCACAAGTCAACGAACTGCTGAAGAAGAAACTCGGCGCAGCCTGATGAGCACCTCCACGATGAACGCACAAGACGTCGCCAACTACCTGCAGGCGCATCCGGCCTTCTTTGAAGAGCACGCCGAGCTGCTGGCCGCCATCCAGCTCACCAGCCCGCACAGCCACCGCGCCGTGTCGCTGCAGGAGCGCCAGATGGAAATCCTGCGCGACAAGAACAAGCACCTCGAGCTCAAGCTGTCGGACCTGATGCGCCACGGCAACGAGAACGACCGCACGCAGCAGCGCGTGCACGCGTGGACGACGCGCCTGCTGGGCGAGGCCGACACGCATGCGCTGCCGTATGCCGTGCAGGATGGCCTGCGTGAAATCTTCGACGTGCCGGCTGTGGCGCTGCGCGTGTGGCAGGTCGGCGAAGAATTCGCGCACCTGGAAGTCGCGCAGGGTGTGAGCGAGGAAGTGCGCCTGTTTGCTGCGGGCCTGCGTGCGCCGTATTGCGGCGCCAATGCGGGTTTTGAAGCCGCCGGCTGGTTGGATACGTCGGATACCGGCGAGCCCATCGAATCGCTCGCGATTGTGACGCTGCGCGTGCCGGTGCGGGGCGATGCCGATGCCAGCGCGGCGCCGGCATTCGGCCTGCTGGTGCTCGGCTCGCCGGACGCCCGCCGCTTCCATGACGGCATGGGCACGACCTACCTCGCGCAGATCGGCGAACTGGCCGCTGCCGCGCTCAATCGCCTGCGCGACTGAGCGCAGCCCGCCGTATGTCGCATTCTGCATCCGCCGATGAACATGGCGCGCAGCCGCCACATCCGCAGATTGCGGCGTACCTTGACGCACTGAAGTTCGAGCGGCAGCTCTCGCCGCACACGCTCGAGAGCTACACCCGCGAGCTGGCCGTGCTGCAGCGCCTGGGCGCGCAGCACGCTACCAACGTCGATCTCACGCAACTGCAGTCGCACCATATTCGCCGCATGATGGCGCAACTGCATGGCGACGGTTTGTCCGGCCGCAGCATTGCGCGGGCGCTGTCGGCTTGGCGGGGCTGGTTCAAATGGATGGCGCTGCGCGATGCCGCCGTCACCGCCAATCCCGTTGACGGCGTGCGCGCGCCCAAGAGCCCGAAGCGGTTGCCGAAAGCGTTGTCCGTCGAGCAAGCTGTCGCGCTGATGGAGCAACTGCCCGGCGACGATGCCGAGACGGTTCGCGACCGTGCTGTCAACGAGCTGTTCTATTCGTGCGGACTGCGGCTCTCCGAGCTGGTCAGCCTGGATATGCGCCACGTGAAGGCTGGCGAGTATGAATCTTTGAGCTGGCTCGACCTGGAAGCGCGCGAAGTGCAGGTGCTCGGCAAGGGCAGCAAGCGGCGCACCGTGCCGGTGGGCACCAAGGCGGCCGAAGCGCTGGCCGCATGGCTCGCGGTGCGCGAGCAACTGGCCAAGCCGGACGCGGCACCCGAAGACGCGCACGCGCTGTTTCTCTCCCCACGCGGCAAGCGGCTGGCGCAGCGGCAGATTCAATTGCGCATGAAGCGCAACGCCATCGCGGCGGGTGTGCCGGCGGATGTGCATCCGCACGTGCTGCGGCATTCGTTTGCCACGCACATGCTGCAGTCCTCCGGTGATCTGCGCGCGGTGCAGGAACTGCTCGGCCACGCCAGCATTGCGAGCACGCAGGTTTATACTTCGCTCGATTTTCAGCACCTGGCCAAGATCTACGATCAGGCGCATCCCCGCGCAAAAAAGAAGTAGCGCATTGCCCGAGCCTTCGGGCGCCCCATCCCCAGTCGTATGCAAACCCTGATTCTGAAGCCCGGCAAGGAGCGCTCGCTGCTGCGCCGGCACCCGTGGATTTTCGCCAACGCCATCGATCGCGTGGAAGGCAAGCCGGCCTCCGGTGCAACCGTCATCGTGCGCGCGCACAACGGCCAGTTTCTGGCGCGCGCCGCGTTCAGCCCCGTCTCGCAGATTCGCGCGCGGGCGTGGAGCTTTGATGAAGCCGAGCCCGTCGACCACGCGTTCTTCAAACGCCGCATTGCCGCCGCCGTGGCGTACCGCCGCGCGTGGGTGCACGACACCGACGCCGTGCGCCTCGTCATGGGCGAAGCCGACGGCCTGCCCGGCCTGATCGTCGACCAGTACGGCACCGGGGACGCGGGCCAGCTCGTCTGCCAGTTCAGCGCCGCGGGCGTGGAGCATTGGAAGCAAGCGATCGTCGCCGCGCTGATCAAAGAGACGGGTTGCCCGAACGTCTACGAACGCTCCGACGTGAGCGTGCGCGAGCGCGAAGGCCTGGAGCAGATGACCGGTGTGCTGGCCGGTGCGGAGCCTGCTGCAGACCTGTCTGCTACCGAGCACGGCGTGCGCTATTACGTCGACGTGCGTGAAGGCCACAAGACGGGCTTCTACATCGATCAGCGCGACAACCGCGCGCTGGTCGGCGCCTTGGCGCGCGATCGCGATGTGCTGAACTGCTTCTGCTATACCGGCGGGTTTTCGCTGGCGGCGCTCAAGGGCGGGGCGCGTTCGGTGGTGTCGATCGACTCGTCGGGCGAGGCGCTGGCGGTGGCCGAGCGCAACGTCACGCTCAACGGCTTCGATCCGGCGCGCGCCGAGTGGTTGGATGCGGACGTCTTCAAGTCGCTGCGCAACTTCCGCGCAGAAGGCCGCCAGTTTGACCTGATCGTGCTGGATCCGCCCAAGTTTGCGGCGTCGGCGCAGCAGGTCGATCGCGCGGCGCGGGCATACAAGGAGATCAACCTGGTCGGCATGCAGTTGCTGCGCCCGGGCGGCTTGCTCTTCACGTATTCGTGCTCGGGCGCGATCGACTCCGACTTGTTCCAGAAGATCGTCGCGGGTGCGGCGGCCGATGCCAAGGTGACGGCGCGCATCCAACGCCGGCTGGCCGGCGGCTTGGATCACCCGCTGCTGACGAGCTTTCCGGAAGGCGAATACCTCAAGGGCCTGCTGCTGCAAGTCGGCTAGCAATTTGTCGCAATTTTTGGCTTGTCCCGGCAAGCCTGCATTGCGAAGATGCGGTCCTTCGTTTTCCGCATCACGTCGATGGCATCCAATGCAGCCCATCACGCGACGGGCTGGGCGGCCGGTCTGATTGCCGCCGCCGCCGTCGCACAGGCTTCCCATACATCTCTCGAACATCTCGGCAGCCTCCTGGCGTTTTGCGCGGCAGTTGCGGGCAGCACCGCGCCTGACTGGATGGAGGTGGCCTGGTGGACCCGTGCGCGCCGCCTCTGGATCACGCACCGCACCGCCACCCATTGGGGCATTGGCTGGATCGCGGTGCTTGTGCTGTCGTATCACGCGTTGGGCCATGCGCACCTGTGGGCGCCGCTGCTGTTCGGCTTCGCCTGTGGCGGGCTGATGCATCTGCTGGCGGACTGGCCCAATCCGCTGGGCGTGCCCTGGATCTGGGGGCGCCATTCCCTGAACTTGTGGAAGAGCGGCCGCTGCGACCTGATCGTGGTGACGCTGGCGTGGGTCGCCGCATGCTGGCTGGTGCGGCCGCTGTGGGCGGCGACGGCCACGCGGGTGGTGGGTTGGTTCGCCCACCTGGCGCGATGAGCCTGCCGGCTCGGCATTGTCTGATGGAAGCCGGGCCCGCGAACGACTAAGTTGGAACCGCCGGACGCCACGCGTCCGAATCCAACTCCGTTTGCGCAAGCGTTGCGCAAACGCCCTCACCGGGAGTCGTCGATGACACTGGATGTGACGCGCCAAGACCCTCGCTACAACACGCTCAAACATGGCTTCAACCTGCGCTGGCCGGCGACGGATGCGCAGGCCGCCAGCCGCATCGCGCTCATAGAAAAGCCCGACGATGTGGCGCC
>JABLTH010035368.1_pt1 | contig 22157 bp, 18 predicted proteins | sample 7875711 | NCBI WGS metagenome assembly JABLTH01 (sample SAMN14941262, study PRJNA633318) | bioreactor metagenome | isolation source: bioreactor | place: China | collected 2019-03-05 | reverse complement strand
GCACCGTCTTGAAGTCGCGCCGCCGCGGCGCGGCCGCGAGGCGGCGCGTGAGGTCGGCGAGGTGCGTGGCGCCGCCGGGCAGCAGCGCGCCGGTTTCGGGCGCGGCGGCGCGAGCGGGGCGCGCGGCGGCGAGCAGCGCGGTGCCGGCCGCGAGGCCGAGTGTCTTGAGCGCGCCTCGGCGCGCGTGCCGGTCGGACATGGGGTATCTCCCGGAATCGTTTTTGTGGGGGGGCGTGCCGCGTTGCGGTACGGCGGTACGGCGCTGCGGCGTCGCGAATGCGTAGCCAGTCTAGCGGCGCGCGTCCGGTACGGAAAATCGCGGTATCGGATGGGAGATATTCGGGAGGCTGATGATTGGGCGGCCGGCGTTGGGGCGATCGGTGAAACGACCATCGGTTCGGTCATTGCACCCGGCTTCGTTCGGCGAGCCCCGTCGTTCAGGGGTTTCCTGCGGACGGTTCCGGTTTCGGTTTAGATCGGCGAATCGATCTTCCTGTTGATACGGATAGCTTATTATCTGGAACGGGCTGAACTGGATCGACTTGTATAATCGCCTCCTGCAAATTCACACATGCCTGACCGAGAGAGAGAACGTTACTCATGAATTGGGACGATGCCCGCGTTTTTCTGGCCGTTCATCGCACCGGGACGCTGCGCGAGGCCGCGGCCGTTCTCGATGTCGATCAGGCCACCGTGGGGCGACGGTTGACCGCACTCGAGAAGGCGCTCGGTGCGAAGCTGTTTCTCAAGACATCGTCCGGTTATGTCGTGACGCCGGTCGGCGAGCATTCGCTGCAGGCCGCGGAAGCAATGGAGCAGGCGGCGTGCGAATTCGAGCGTCGCGTCCAGGGCTCGGACGATCGCCTCGAAGGCGAGGTCCGGGTGACGACGACCGATTCCCTCGCGATGGATTTCGTCGTTCCCGCGATACGGGAGCTGCGCCGGAAATGTCCGGCGATACACGTGATCCTGACGACGTCCGTGCAGGTGCTCAACCTGACGCGACGCGATGCGGATCTCGCGATTCGCACCGTGATGCCGGAAAATCCCGACCTCGTGCGCCGGAAGCTCGCCGAATGGGAGGTCGGGCTGTTCGCGAGCCGCGAGTATCTGGATGCGCATGGCGAGCCCGCGATCGGAGCCGCCTTCGAAGGGCATGACCTGGTCGTCTACCAGCCCGGCACGACGTCGAACCAGGGGAGCGCGCTGTGCGGCGAGTCGATGGAGCGCGGGCGCATCGTGGCGCAGGTGAGTTCGAGCCTGATGCTGGCGGCGTCGATCCGGTCGGGTATCGGCATCGGCGAACTCCCCGCGTATATGGCGCAAGACGACGATTCGCTCGTGCGAATCTGGCCCGACCGGACGCGAGCCGCGCCGTATCAGGTCTGGCTCGTATCGCATACCGACCTGAACCGGACGGCGCGCGTTCGGGCGGTCACCGCAGAGATCGCGGCTGCATTCGACCGTTATCGATAGCGGTCGGAGCATCGCCCGTGCAGGGCCACGGGCTCAACGGGGGAGTGTGTCGCGCATCGAGAGCGTGCGCCGCGCGGCACACCAGCGCGGCACGATCGCGACGGCCGCGACGATCGCGAAGAACGGGATGGCCGCTGCCAGCACGTGGCTTCCGGTGCCGAGCAGGCCGCCGGACACGGTGGCGGCGAGCGACGCACTGCCGATCTGGAAGAAGCCGACCAGCCCCGACGCCGTCGCCGCGCGCCCGTGTTCGCTCGCGATGGCGCCCGAGACCGCGAGCGACAGCGACGATCCATTCGACAGGCTGACGAGCACCATCGGCATCACGATCGCGACGACCCCTTTGACGTGCCACGATTCGCACAGGGCGAACGCCATGCCGCCGGCAACGAAGCAGCCCACGCCGGCCACGACGATCGAGTCGTAGGACATTCGGTCGAGCATGCGGCGCGCAACCAGGTTGGCGGAAACGATGCCGGCGGTCAGCGGCAGATAGAGCCAGCCGCTTTGCCGTTCCGAAAGACCGAGGCCGGAGAAGATGAACGGCGACTGCGTCAGGTAGACGAACCACGCGCAATAGATCGCACAGACGACAAGCGTGTAGCGGATGAAGGCCCGGTCCGCGAGTACGCCGGTGAAGCCGGCCAGCGGTGCGGCGCGATGTTGGCCTGGCGCGACGGGCGGCCGGGTTTCCTTCAGGAGCAACTGAACGAGCGCGAGTGCGACGACGCCGAATGCGGCGACGAAAATGAAATCGCTTCGCCACCCGAACGCCGCAGCCAGATATCCGCCGATTGCGGGGGCGATTGCAGGAGACAGCGACACGAGCGGATACACGATGCTGTAGATCTTCGCGGATGCGTTCTTGTCGCAGGTGTCGGCGATGATCGCGCGACCGATGACGAGGCCGGACGCCGCGCCGAGCGCTTCGAGGACGCGCCATCCGAGAAAGCTCGCGAAGCCGCCGGCGCTTGCGCAGCCGATCGAGCCAAGGATGTACAGGACGATGCCGGCGGTCAGCACGGGTTTGCGTCCCCATCGATCGGAGAGGGGGCCGTAGGCCAGCTGCGCGCAGGCGAGCGCGATCAGGTAAGCCGATACCGTTTGCGGCATCTGCCATGCGCCGATCGAAAACTCGTGGGCCATCGACGGCATCGCGGGCAGGTAGACGTCGGACGCGATCAGGCCGAAGGCGCTGAGCATGGAGACGACGAGGGTGAGTGAGAGGTTGGACATGTTCGCAGGTGGTTGGAGCGGAGCGCGAGCGCGAATGGAGACGTAGACGCGCATCGCGCCGCCGTGGAGAAAAGCCGGGGCGATCATACGGCGCGCGATGCGGTTCGGGAGCGGGCGGAAATGCATCGCTCGGATGCATTTTTGCGGGCGGTGAAGCGAGTGCCGGGGAGGCGTGTGAATGGCGGCGTCGGGTGCCGCGCGGGACGGCAGTCAAGCGGAATCCGGCGCTGGTGTGGGCGGCAAGCAACGGGTTGATTCGCTGTCGTTCCTGCTTCGCCGGCGGATCGGACGATGTTCCGTCGCCGCGTCGTCGGTGGTTGTCCGGCACAGCGCGCGCGGATTCGCGGTGACCGCTTGCGAAGCGGCAAGGATGCATCACCGGGGCAAGGGGCGAGCCGCTACGCGTCGCGAGCGGCTGCGACTACGGCCGTGGTGCATGGGCCGCCGCGTTTGGGCTGGCCCATGCACGCATCGGGCGATCGGAACGTCAGGCCATCAGAACGACACCGTCGTCGTCAGCGTGACGAGCCGCGGCTCGCCGACCGCGACGATCAGGTTGTTGTTGCTCGACGGGTAGTAGGTCTTGTCGAGCAGGTTCTTCACGTTGAGCTGGAAGCGTGTCGGGAACTTGCCGATCGTCGTTTCGTAGGCTGCGAATGCATCGACGGTCACATAGCCGGGCAGCGTGAAGCTGTTCGCCGTGTCGCCGGGGCGTGCGCCGACGAGGCGCGCGCCGCCGCCGAAGCGCCAGCGGCCGGGCAGATTCGCGATGGCCGTGTCGTACACGGCGAACAGGCTCCCGGTGTGGCGCGCGACGTTCGTGAGCGGGGTGTTGCTGTCGCGATCGGTCGCGTTCGTATACGCATAGCTGCCGATCACGCTCAGGTGGCGCGTGATCTGCCCGGCGACGTCGAGCTCGATCCCGCGCGAGCGCGCGGTGCCGATCGTCGACGTGATGTCGCCGACCGTGACCGCGACGTTGCGCTTGTCGATCTGGTAGACCGCGAGCGTGCCGGTGATCGCGGGCTTCAGGCTGAACTTCAGCCCGGCCTCGAGCACGCGGCCGTATTCCGGCGCGAGCGGCGCGGCGACGTTCGATGCGACGTTCGGCTTGAACGACCGGCTCACGTTTGCGTAGGCGGTCAGCGCCGGCGTGAGCGCGTATGCGAGCCCGAACTGCGGCAGCCAGACGCTGCCGCGCGAGCGGTCGGCGAACACGAACGGCCGGCCCATCCCCGATTCCTGCTGCCAGTTTTCCCAGCGCAGCCCGCCTACCGCGGTGAGGCGGTCGGTGATCTTCACCGAGTCCTGCACGATCGTCGAATACGCATGCACGACCGAGCGCGAATCGCTTTGCTTCGCGTTGGGCGTGCCGCCCGCCGCGAGCAGGCCGTACACGGGATCGTAGAGATTGAAGCCCGTCGTGGCCTTGCCGCGGATCGTGTCGCCGCGGAAGCTGCGCTGCCGTTCGTATTCGCCGCCGATGTAGATCGCGTGGTTCATCCCGGCGAGCGTCACGTTGCCGAGCAGGCCGAGCGTCGCGATCTGGTCGGAGTCGTTGCGGCCGAGGTTTGCGTCGGACGAGCGTGTCATTGCGCCCGTCTTGCTGTTGAACGAGTTGCCGCGGGTGATGGTTTGGTCGTAGCGGTCGCGGCCCCAGCCGTAGGTCGCGCGCACGCGCCATGCGTCGGAGAAGCGGTGCTCGATGCGCGTCCGCAGCGTTTCCTGGATGCCGCTGCTTTGCGACCATGCTTCCTCGTAGCGGCGATAGCGCAACGCATCGTCGAGCTGGCCGTTCACGAGCACGGTGCCGCGATCGAACGGCATCGTGTAGTCGACGTACTGATAGCTGACGTCGATCGACGTGTTCGCGTCGTGCCACGACAGCGCGGGTGCGATCAACGCGTTGCGTTCGCGGCCGAAGCTGCGCCAGTAGCGGCTCGTGTCGTATTCGCCGGTCAGCCGGAACGCGAGCGTGCCGCCCGCGACCTGGCCGGGGTTGCCGAGCGGGCCCGTGAGATCGAACTGCGCGTTGCTGCCGCCGTGGTTCGTGCGCGATGCGGAGATCGCGCCGCCGAACGTGTCTTCCGGCTTGCGCGTGACGAGGTTGATCACGCCGCCCGGATCCTGCATCCCGTACAGCAGCGAAGCCGGGCCCTTCAGCACCTCGACGCGGTCGATCGTCGCGAGATAGCTGTGCAGCACCGGCGTGCGCACGCCGTCGACCAGCACGGAGCCGTCGTTGTTCGATCCGAAGCCGCGCTTGATGAACGCGTCGCGCGTGCCGCCGAGCGTGTTGGTTTGGGTCACGCCGCTGATGTTGCCGAGCACGTCGTCGAGCGAACGCGCCTGCTGGTCCTGCATCACGCTGCTGCTGACCACCGCGACCGATTGCGGGATCTCTTTCAACGGACGGTCGCTGCCGCCCGCGATGCTGCTGGTGCGCGGCTGGTAGCCGATGGTCGGGTCGACGGTCGACGATGCGTTGACGTTGATGGCGGGGAGTTCTTTCCCGGCCGGCGTCGCGGGGGCCGATGCGGTTGCACCGGATTCGGCGTTGGCCGCATGCGCGCCGCTTGCGACGCAAAGGGTAATCAGGGCAGGCAGGCTCGAGCGCCACGGACGCAGGGTCCGGACGCGGCGGGGCGTTCGACGGGATGGCATGAATCGATACAGGAGGGAGTGCTAAGGATCGTGTCGCGGGCCGCGGCGTTTCGTTACGGCCAAGGCGTGCATGATATATGTAATGAGAATCATTTGCAATTGTAATGACAGGATTGCCGGCGCCCGGGTGTCGGTTGCCGGGCTGGCGGCCGTCTGCTACCGTAGCGGCCAAAATCAGACGCAGTGAAATTCAACGAGAGAACCGGGGGCCGCACCATGTCATCTTCCTGTCACGTCGCGTTCCGCGCGACGCCACGCACCGCGCACGACCACGCGGGCGATGAAGTGATCGCAGCCGTCATCCGCCATTCGAACGATTAAAGCAACGGAAGCGAATTCATCCGGCGTTGCGCCGGGCTTCAATCACTTCAACCACCACGCTAGACGGGAGACCACCCATGAAGAAGATTTCCGCGCCGTTCGCGGCGGCCGCGCTTGCGGCCTGCGCGCTGCTGGCAGGCATTCACCATGCTGCTTGCGCGGCTTCCGATGCCGACCCCGCGATCGACGCGCACTACGGCGCCGTGATCGAGGCCTACACGCAGGACGTGGCCGCCGCGAAGGCGAAGTACGATGGCAAGCGCCTCACGTTCGTCGGCGCCGTGATCCGGATGGGCAGCGATCCGGGCGGCACTTACTTCGGCGCGCTGACGGCCGACGGCGAGCAATTCGATACGCATTTCGACGTGGCCGACCAGGATGCGCTGAAGCCGAAATTCCCCGGCGGCGAAATCAAGCCGTTCGTCACGTCGGCGGCTTTCCGCTTCAGCTGCGTGAACGAAGGCTATATCGATGCGCCCGTGTTGCCGGGCCTGAAGCTGGCCCACTGCCGTCTCGCCAACTGACCGGCGCGCGGGCGTCCGGCGTTCAGAACTTCTGCTGGATGCCGGCCATCACGCCGAGCTGGTTCATCCCGGTGCCGACCGTCCCGCCCGCGGCGACCGCGTTCGCGGCCAGCGTGCTGTTGAACATATAGCCCACCGACGTATAGACGGTCGTCCGCTTCGACAGGAAATAGTTCGCGCGGCCGACGAGCAGTGTCGCGTTCGTGCCGCCTTCGCTGTTTTCCCGGCGTTGCAGGTAGCGGACGCCCTGAAGGTCGAGCGCGAGGTAGGGCGTCGCGTAGTACGTGCCGCCGGCGAACACGATATCGGCCTGCAGGTGCTCGGCTGCCGCGAGGTTGCGGCGAATCCAGCCGGCGCCCAGTTTCGCGGGGCCGATCTTCACGTAGCCGGCGACGATGTCGCGCGTGTCGGTGTACGCCGGATTGTTCAGCGGCGCGAGCGCACCGCCGCCGCCGCGCATCACGTCGTGCGACGCGGCGAACCCGAAATTGCTCGCGTCATACGCGAGCATCGCCGTGTATTGGCGGCAAGCGACGAAGTCGCCGGGCACCTGTCCGGCACAGCCCGTCGCCGACGGCCCGGCCGGCCCGGCCGCGTCGCGGCCGAAGCTGTAGGTGGCGCCGAGCGTCACACCGTGGAACGTGCCCTTGTAACCGATCGCATTGTCGCTGCGTGCGTTCGGCAGATAGGAATCGAAATCCGCCATCGAGTGAATCGACGGGCCGATCACGTCCGCATTGGTCAGCACGATCATCGACATGTTCATCTGGCGGCCGAGGGTCAGCGCGCCGAGCGGACTGTTCACGCCCACGTTCGCCTGTCGCCCGAACAGGCGCCCGCCGTAGTTCAGTGCGCCCGTGCCGGGCTGGAAGCCGTTCTCGAGCACGAAGAACGCCTGGTAGCCCCCGCCGAGATCCTCCGTGCCCCTCAGCCCCCAGCGTGACGGCACTTCGCCGGTCAGTGTCGGCATACCCGTGAACGATCCGCCATGTGCGGCGTTGTTGTAGTAGGACACGCCGGTATCGACGATTCCGTACAGCGTCACGCTGCTTTGTGCGCAGGCCGGTCCGGCCAGCGCCAGCGTCAGTGCCATCGCCGTCGCCGTCGCGACTGCGGCGCCCAGTTTCGTTTTCATGGCTGTCTCCAAACAGTATGTAGATATGCTTATCGATATTTTTATGACCCGAGCCGATCCGGGATGCCGACGGGTATCGGCAAGGCTGCGCGCGTCGTGCGTTACGACATCGCCGGGTCGCGTTGCCTGTGCGGTGCCGCGGCACGCGTACCCACCACGGCGACGGCGATTGCCGCGCCGATCATCGGCACGAGGAACGCGAGATACAGATGGGACACGGACCAGCCGTCGTCCAGCAGCGCACCGACCGTCATCGGCGACAGGATCGCGCCGAGGCGGCCGATGCCGACCGCGAGGCCGATGCCGGTCGTGCGGATTTCGGCGGGATACGGCGTCGGCGACAGCGCATACATGCCGGCCACGCACGCATTGATCACGGCGCCGAGGAATACCCCGACCGTCATCCCGATCCCGAGCGAGCCGGTGTTCGCGCCGAACACGACCATCAGCGCGCCGCCGAGCAGCAGCGTCGCGCCGAGCAGGTTACGGAGGCCGAACCGTGTCGACAGCAGGCTGAAGAGCGACGCGCCCGCAATGCCGCCGAGATTGAGCAGCACGCCACCGGTGACCCCCTGCGATGCCGACAACCCGGCCTGAACCAGCAGCTTCGGTGTCCAGCTCACGACGAAGTAGAAGCTGCCCATCACGAGAAAGAATGCGATCCACAGTGCGATCGTGCGGCGCGTCAGCGGCGCGCGCAGCACGGCCGTCCAGCTCGACGCGGCGTTCGCCGAGTCGATGGCGGCAGTCGCCGCGGGCAGCATGTCGATCGGCGCGCGCTTCATTCTCGCGAGGATGCGGTTGATTTTCTGCAGCGCGTTGTCCGGACGCCTTGCCAGCAGGAAGTCGAGCGATTCCGGCAGCAATGCGAGCACCATCGGGATCGCCAGCAAGGTCAGGATGCCGCCGAACGCGAATACGCTGCGCCATCCCCACGTCGACAGCAGGTAGCCGGCGATGACGCCGCCGCCGGTCGCGCCGATCGCGTAGCCGGTCGACTGCATGCCGATCGCGGCGCTGCGCCATTTGCTCGATGCGTATTCGCCGCTGATGACGGTCAGGCTCGCCAGCATGCCGCCGATGCCGAGCCCCGTGTACGCACGCGTGACGGCGAGTTGAATCGTGCTGTGCGTGGCCGCGCAGGCGAGCATCCCGGTCGAGATCACGGCGAGGCAGAGCAGGATGATGCGGCGGCGGCCGACGCGGTCGGCGAGCGGCGCGATCAGCACCGAGCCGATGCCCATGCCGGCGAGCCCGGCGCTCAGCAGCAGGCCGATTTCCTTGCCGCTCAGTTTCCACTCGGCCGCCAGGTGCGGCGCGGCGAACGCGATGGCCAGCACGTCGAAGCCGTCGAGCATGTTCAGCACGACGCAGGCGGTGACCGCCATCGTCTGGAACGTGCTCATCGGGGATTCGTCGATCGTATTGCGGATGTTTGCGCTCACGTCAAAGATCCTTGTAAATAGTATGACTAATTAAATGGGATGAAATCGAAGCCGGTGTTGGCGAATGGGGCGAAAGCGATTGAACGGGCCGACGGGACACCCCGCGGAGCGCCCGTCGCGACCGGCGGGTGTTGTCGGCGGGGCGGCGCGATGCTCAAGCGGGTTCGAGCAGCAGCCGCTCGATCACGCGCCGCGCGCGATTGGGGCCCGCGTCGACGTGAATGTCGATCTGGCGGCCGCCCGGAAACCGCAGCTGGTTCCGGTATTGCGCTTCGATCACGGTCTTGTCCTCGTCGAACGTCGCCGCGGATTGCTCGATGACCGTTTGCGCGACGCGCTCGATGTCGTGTTGCGGATTGGTCGAGACGGTCCAGAAGTAGTGCGTCGTCGTTTCCGTCTCGGGCGTGATGCCGTGGAAGCCGCGCATGTGAAAGCCGCCGCGTGCCGGATCGTGCAGGTCGCCGGTGCCGGCGTCCATCGCGCCGGTCCAGATCCGGATGTGCGACACGTGGAATTCGATTTCCTGCCAGCGATCGACGCGGCCTGCGAACGGCCACGCAGCGGTATAGGTTGGCGGCGGGTCGGAATCCGGCATCCGGCGAACCAGCGTGACGGTATCGCCGTCGCTGCTGACGCGGGTTTCCGCACCCATGTGCAGCGCCGCGTTGCCGCCGATCGTTTTCAGATGGACATAACCGAGGTGGCTCAGGTCCATCAGGTTGTCGTGAATCAGTTGATACGGTGCGTCGTAATGGTAGTGGCCGCCGCCGAACCGGTATTGCGGATCGGCATGGAACGCATAGCGTGGCGGCGCGCTCGTCGGTCGAGCGTGCGCGTCGGCGCCGATCCAGATCCACACGATGGCGTCCTGTTCCCGTACCGGATACGACGACACGCACGCCTTCGCCGGAATCCGGTCCTGGCCGGGAATCTCCACGCACGTGCCGTCGCGGTCGAACAGCAGGCCGTGATAGCCGCAGCGCAGGCCGCGCGATTCGAGCGAGCCGCACGACAACGGCAGCGACTTGTGGCAGCAGCGATCCTCCAGTGCGCCGACTTCCCCGGACGGCAATCGGAACAGTACGACCGGGCGGCCGAGGAGCGTGCGGGCGACGGGTTTGTCCGTCAGCTCGGATGACAGCGCGGCGACCCACCATCGGTCGGCCGGGAACTGAGTAGTACTGAGCGGTGCCGGGGCATGTTGCTCCATTGATCGTCTCCAGTATTGTGGTTGGCCGCCGCGAGTCGGGCGGTCCGTCTACAGATTTGCGGATCTACAGATCGAGGACCAGCAGGTCGCTTCGCGATCGCGAGCAGCACGGCATGAACTGATCGCCGGCTGCCTTTTCGTCGTCGGTCAGATACGCGTCGCGATGATCGGGCTCGCCTTCGAGCACACGCGTCGCGCAGGTGCCGCATACGCCTTGTTCGCACGACGTCAGCACGTCGACGCCGTTCGCCGCCAGCGCCGCGATGACCGTGCATTCGGCCGGCACGTCGATCACCATGCCGCTGCTCGCGATCCGAACCTGGAACGCACGGTCCGCGCCGGACGACGCAACCGCGCCGCCGAAGAACTCGTAGTGCAGCCGCGCTTCGGCCCAGTTGCGCTCGCGCGCGGCGTTCAGCACGGCGTCCATGAAGCCGCGCGGGCCGCATACATACAGGTGCGTGCCTGCGGGCGCGGCGGCGAGCACGGCGGCGAGGTCGAAGCGTTGCCCGGGATCGCCGTCGTCGACGTGGAGGCGGGTGCGATCGTGAAACCCGGCCGCGTTGATCCGCTCGACGAAGGCCATGCGATCGGTCGAGCGCGCGCAGTAGTGCATGTCGAACGGCATGCCGGACGAGAACAGTCGTTCCGCCATGCTGAGGATCGGCGTGACGCCGATCCCGCCCGCGAGCAGCAGGTGGTGCGGAGCGTCGGGGGCGAGGGGAAACTGGTTGCGCGGCACGCCGATCCGCACGGTATCGCCTTGCCGGACTTCGTCGTGGATCGCGCGCGACCCGCCGCGGCCGTCGGCATCGCGCAGCACGGCGATCTGATAGCGATCGGTGTGTTCCGGGTGATTGCACAGCGAGTACTGGCGCACGAGCCCGCCCGGCAAATGCACGTCGATGTGGGCGCCGGCTTCAAAGCCCGGCAGCGGTGAACCGTCGTCGCTGACGAATTCGAAACCGCAGATGTCGCGCGCTTCCTGCCACTTGCGGGCCACCCGGACCGTCAATGTCGCGGCGCTCATGACGCCTCCTTGACCTGCGCGACCGGAATCACCGGCCGCTGCGGGCTCGCCGCGTTTTCTTCGGCGAGCAGCCGGTCGATCACCTTGCGCGACAGCACGCCGCCGGCGTCGATGTTGAGTTTGAGCAGCTTGCGGTCCGGCCACTGCTCGAGGTTGAGCTGCTGGCGTTCGAGCATCTCGAGATCCTCGGCGAAGATCTTGCCCTGGCCTTCGCGGATCTCGGCGGTCAGCGCGTGATCGTCGGGCCGGAAGTTGCGCGCCATGCCCCAGAAATACCAGATCGAGGTGTCCGTCTCGGGCGTGATGAAGTCGACCACGATCGACGACGCCTTCAACTCGGCCGGCGCGTCGTAGCCGCCGTGGCCCGCATGGGCGACGCCCACTTCGATCATCACGTGGCTCGGCGGCGTGAAGCGGCAGATCTGCCAGCGGTCGACCGGCACGTCGTCGGCGAGCCCGTTGCCGCGCAGCGCCATCCGCCAGAACGGCGGCGGCATCACGTTCTCCATGAAGCGGCTCGTGACGACTTCGTCTCCATGACTGGTGGTCTTCGGCGGCGCTTCGTCGATTTCCTTCTGGCCGATGCTCGACGCATGCACGTAGGTTTCGTGCGTGAGGTCCATCAGGTTGTCGATCATCAGCCGGTAATCGCAACGGATGTGATAGAGGCCGCCGCCGTGCGCCCAGGCCGGGTCTTCGGCCCAGGCCAGCGCGGGCAGCTTGGCGGGATCGGCTTCCGACGCATTGCCCGGCCAGACCCAGACGAATCCGTAGCGCTCGATCACCGGGAAGCTGCGAATCGGCGGGAAGCCGCCGACGCGCTGGCCCGGCATGCCGGCCGCCTTGCCGTCGCAGCCCATTTCCAGCCCGTGATAACCGCACACGAGCACACCGTCGCGCACGAATCCCAGCGACAGCGGGGCGCCGCGGTGCGGGCAGAAGTCCTCGAGCGCGGCGACCCGGCCGTCCGCCGCGCGGTAAAACACCATCGACTCGTTGCAGATCTTGCGGCCCAGCGGCTTGCCGTCGATTTCATCGGGCGTGCACGCCACATACCAAGCGTTCTTGAGAAACACGTTCGTCGTCTCCTTCGGGGCGGTGCCGCTGACATGCGGCAGCTCTTCATTCCGTGTACTGAATGAGATTCAGTGTACGCATTGAGATAAGCCGGGGCAAGGCGAGCGGTATACTGGTTTTCCCGGGAAATGGCGCGAGGCAGCGCCATGCCGTCGGCGCGCGCAACCGGCGCGCGCCGCCTATGTCATCGACTCATTCATGGAAAAAACGAATCCCGCCGACGCGCCGACTTTCCCGCTCGACCTGTACGACGAGCCGGGGCACCTGATCCGGCGCGCGCACCAGATTGCCGTCGCGATGTTCTACGAGAAGCTGGGCCGGGACGTGACGCCGGTGCAGTACGCCGTCCTGCGGATGCTCTACGAGTGTCCGGGGCTCGATCAGGTGACGCTGGCGCAGCGGGTGGCGCTCGACACGTCGACCACGGCCGACCTCGCGGTCCGGCTCGAAGCGAAAGGATTGATCGTTCGCGAAGTGCTGCCGCGGCGTCAGCGGCGCCTGCTGCTGACACCGACGGGCGTCGAACTGCTCACGCGCCTGATTCCGTCAGTGCAGGAGCTGCGTGCCGGCTTGTTCGACGGGATGGGCGAGGAAGATTCGCAGGAGCTCGTACGCCTGTTGCGCAAGTTCGTCCATTTGAACAACGAGCAGAGCCGCGCGCCGCTGCGTGTCGGCGAGGATTCCTAGCGGTCGGTTACGCGCGGCGCACGATGCGACGTGCGTCGGGCCGCACCCCTGCGTCACGGGCGTGACGCTTCCCCTTCCAGCCGCCGCACGGCTTCCGCCACTTCATTCCTGAACCGCACGAGCGCCGCCTGCTCCGGCGCCGGCGGCTGCACGGCGGCCCACAACATGTCGACGAGCTGCGTGGCCGTCGTTTCCGTGTCGAGCTTGCGGTGCCCGAGGATCGCATCCCACAGCACGTGCTCGATCGGCCCGAACACCATCGAGCGCAGCAGGCTCAGCGGCAGGTCGGTACGCACCTGCCCGGCCGCCTGGCCGCGCGCGAGCACGTCCATCAGCGGCGCGGTGTAGCGGCGCTGCAGCGCGGTGAGTTCGTCGCTCAGCGCATGCTGCTTCGCGCGGCCTTCCGACAGCACCAGCGCGCACAGGCCCGTGCCGTTCACCAGCATCAGCCGCAGGTGGGTGCGCACGATGAACGCGAACTGCTGCCGCACCGACGCTTCCTGCGGCATCCCCTGCTCGAACGCGGCGATGTTTTCGTCATACCAATCCGCGATGACACGCGCGCACAGCTCGCGCTTGCCGCGGAAGTAGCTGAACACCGTCGCCTCCGATACGCCGACGCGCTGCGCGATCTCGGCGGCCGTCGCATGCTCGTAACCCTTTTCGGCGAACACTTCCCGGCCGGCGCGCAGGATGTCCTGCACGCGTTGCTGGGATTTGCGCCCGGCGGGCGCGCGCGACGTGTCGGCGCGATCGGCTTTGACGGTGGCGGTCATGGTGTCGGCGGTAGCGGCTGTCATCTCGGCATGATATCTGAGTGTCACTCAAAAAACTATTGACGCCGAACCCGACGAGGCGCGAAACTGTGCAAAATTTACGCTGTATTGGTCAATGAATCGGTGCATTCATTCGATTTGAGCGAAACTCAGAAATCGGTGGGTGCCACACACTTTCTGGAGACGGAGGAGACATGATCAACCTGCCCGGTGTGCAATTCATGCTCGGTGAAGACATCGAGATGCTGCGCGACGCCGTCGCGACGTTCGCGGCGAAGGAAATCACGCCGCGCGCGGCGGAGGTCGACCGCACCGACCAGTTTCCGATGGATCTGTGGAAGAAGTTCGGCGATCTCGGCGTGCTCGGCATGACGGTGGCCGAGGAGTACGGCGGCGCGAACATGGGCTATACCGCGCACATGGTCGCGATGGAGGAGATCTCGCGCGCCTCGGCGTCGATCGGCCTGTCGTACGGCGCGCACTCGAACCTGTGCGTGAACCAGATCCACCGCAACGGCACCGAGGATCAAAAGCAGAAATACCTGCCGAAGCTCGTGTCGGGCGAACACATCGGCGCACTCGCGATGAGCGAGCCGAATGCCGGCTCGGACGTCGTCAGCATGAAGTTGCGCGCCGACAAGCGCGGCGATCGCTACGTGCTGAACGGCACGAAGATGTGGATCACCAACGGGCCCGATTGCGACACGCTGGTGGTCTACGCGAAGACCGACCTCGAAGCCGGCCCGCGCGGCATTACCGCGTTCATCGTCGAGAAGGGGATGAAGGGCTTCTCGGTCGCGCAGAAGCTCGACAAGCTCGGCATGCGCGGCTCGCACACGGGCGAGCTGGTGTTCCAGGACGTCGAAGTGCCCGAGGAAAACATCCTCGGCCAGCTCAACGGCGGCGTGAAGGTGCTGATGAGCGGCCTCGACTACGAGCGCGCGGTGCTGTCGGGCGGCCCGACGGGCATCATGGCCGCGTGTCTCGACGCGGTCGTGCCGTACATCCACGACCGCAAGCAGTTCGGCCAGGCGATCGGCGAATTCCAGCTGATCCAGGGCAAGGTCGCCGACATGTACACCACGTTCCAGGCATGCCGCGCGTATCTGTACGCGGTCGGCCGCCACCTCGATTCGGCCGGCAGCGACCACATCCGCCAGGTGCGCAAGGACTGCGCGGGCGTGATCCTCTATACGGCCGAGAAGGCGACGTGGATGGCCGGCGAGGCGATCCAGATCCTCGGCGGCAACGGCTACATCAACGAATACCCGGTCGGGCGCCTGTGGCGCGATGCGAAGCTGTACGAGATCGGCGCCGGCACGAGCGAGATCCGCCGGATGCTGATCGGCCGCGAGCTGTTCGCGGAAACGATGTAACGCCCCACGTCACGCGAACGGAGCCCCGTCGATGCCGATCATCGAATCGAAACTGAACCCGCGTTCGGAAGACTTCCGCGCGAATGCCGCGGCGCTCGAGGCGGTCGTCGCCGACTTGCGCGCGAAGATCGAACAGCTCGCGCAAGGCGGCGGCCAGGCCGCGCGCGACAAGCACCTGGCGCGCGGCAAGCTGCTGCCGCGCGATCGCATCGCGCAACTGCTCGATCCGGGCGCGCCGTTCCTCTAGTTCTCGCAGCTCGCGGCGAACGGCATGTACAACGACGACGCACCGGGCGCGGGCGTCATCACCGGGATCGGCCGCATCGCCGGCCGCGAATGCGTGATCGTGTGCAACGACGCGACGGTCAAGGGCGGCACCTATTACCCGGTCACCGTGAAGAAGCACGTGCGCGCGCAGGAGATCGCCGCGGAAAACCGGCTGCCGTGCGTGTACCTCGTCGATTCGGGCGGCGCGAATCTGCCGAACCAGGACGACGTGTTTCCCGACCGCGACCACTTCGGCCGCATCTTCTTCAACCAGGCGACGATGTCGGCGGCGGGAATCGCGCAGATCGCCGTCGTGATGGGCTCGTGCACGGCGGGCGGCGCGTACGTGCCGGCGATGAGCGACGAGTCGATCATCGTGAAGGAGCAGGGCACGATTTTCCTGGGCGGCCCGCCGCTCGTGAAGGCCGCGACCGGCGAGGAAGTGAGCGCCGAGGATCTCGGCGGCGGCGACGTGCATACGCGCCTGTCGGGCGTGGCCGACCATCTCGCGCAGAACGACGCGCATGCGCTGTCGATCGCGCGCACCATCGTCAGTCACCTCGCGCCGAAGATCGCGCCGCCGGTCGCGCTGCGCGAGCCGAAGCCGCCGCGCTACGACGCGAAGAGCCTGTACGGCGTGATTCCGGTCGATACGCGCAAGCCGTTCGACGTGCGCGAGGTGATCGCGCGTATCGTCGACGATTCGGAGTTCGACGAATTCAAGGCGCGCTACGGCACGACGCTCGTTACCGGTTTCGCGCATATCTGGGGCCACCCGGTCGGGATCGTCGCGAACAACGGCATCCTGTTCTCCGAATCGGCGGTGAAGGGCGCGCATTTCATCGAGCTGTGCTGCCAGCGCAAGATTCCGCTCGTGTTCCTGCAGAACATCACGGGCTTCATGGTCGGTCGCAAGTACGAGAACGAAGGCATCGCGCGGCACGGCGCGAAGATGGTGACGGCCGTGTCGAACGCGAAGGTGCCGAAGTTCACGGTGATCATCGGCGGCTCGTTCGGCGCCGGCAACTACGGGATGTGCGGCCGCGCGTTCGGCCCGCGCTTCCTGTGGATGTGGCCGAACGCGCGGATCTCGGTGATGGGCGGCGAGCAGGCCGCGTCGGTGCTCGCGACGGTGCGCCGCGACGGCATCGAAGCGAAGGGCGGTTCGTGGTCGACCGAGGAAGAGGACGCGTTCAAGCAGCCGATCCGCGACCAGTACGAGCGCCAGGGCCACCCGTATTACGCGAGCGCGCGGCTGTGGGACGACGGCGTGATCGACCCCGCGCAGACGCGCGACGTGCTCGGGCTCGGGCTGGCTGCGTCAATGAACGCGCCGATCGACGACACGCGCTTCGGCGTGTTCCGCATGTAACGGCCGGGAGGGCTGACCGATGCGATACGAAACGATCAAGGTAAGCGAAGCCGGCCGCGTGGCGACCGTCACGCTCGCGCGCCCCGACGTGCGCAACGCGTTCAACGAGACGACGATCGCCGAGCTGACCACCGCGTTCGAATGGCTCGACGCGCATGAAGGCGTGCGCGCGATCGTGCTCGCCGCGGAAGGCGCGGCGTTCTGCGCGGGCGCGGATCTGAACTGGATGAAGAAGATGGCCGGTTACTCGGACGACGAGAACCGCGCCGATGCGCGCAAGCTCGCGCGCATGCTCGAGGCGATCCATCGCTGCGGCAAGCCGGTGATCGCCCGCGTGCACGGCGATGCCTACGCGGGCGGCGTGGGCCTGGTGGCCGCGGCCGATATCGCGATTGCCGCCGACGGCGTGAAGTTCTGTCTGTCGGAAGCGCGGCTCGGGCTGATCCCCGCGACGATCGCGCCGTACGTGGTGCGCGCGATGGGCGAGCGCGCGGCGCGCCGTTACTTCACGACGGCCGAGGTGTTCGACAGCACGCGCGCGGCGTCGCTCGGCTTCATTCACGAAGCGGTGCCGGCCGATGCGCTCGACGAAACCGTCGCGAAGCTGGCCGCGACGCTCGTCGCGAACGGCCCCGACGCGGTGCGCGCATGCAAGCGGCTCGTCGCCGACGTGGCCGGCCGCGCGCTCGACGCGGCGCTGATCGAGCAGACCGCCGACTGGATCGCGCGAACCCGGGCCGGCGCGGAAGCGCGCGAAGGGATCGCGTCCTTTCTCGAGAAACGCACGCCTGCGTGGCGTGAATGACGGCGTGCCCCTAACTTTCCGGACGACACCGAAGCCATGTTCGACAAGATTCTGATCGCCAACCGCGGCGAAATCGCGTGCCGCGTCGCCGCGACGTGCAAACGTCTCGGGATCGCGAGCGTCGCCGTCTATTCCGACGCGGACGCGAACGCGAAACACGTGGCCGCGTGCGACGAAGCCGTGCACATCGGCGGCTCGGCCGCCGCGGACAGCTACCTGCGCATCGAGCGCATCATCGAAGCCGCGCGTGCAACCGGCGCGCAGGCGATCCATCCCGGCTACGGATTCCTGTCGGAGAACGAAGATTTCGCGCATGCGTGCGAAGCGGCCGGCATCGTCTTCATCGGGCCGCCGGTCGACGCGATCGCGGCGATGGGCTCGAAGGCCGCCGCGAAGGCGCTGATGCACGCGGCCGCCGTGCCGCTCGTGCCCGGTTATCACGGCGACGACCAGGACGCGGCCAACCTGCATCGCGAAGCCGACGCGATCGGCTACCCGGTGCTGTTGAAGGCGAGCGCGGGCGGCGGCGGCAAGGGGATGCGCGTGGTCGAGCGCTCCGACGATTTCCCCGCGGCGCTCGCGTCGTGCCAGCGCGAAGCCGCGAGCAGCTTCGGCAACGACCGCGTGCTGATCGAGAAGTACCTGACGCGCCCGCGTCACGTCGAGGTGCAGGTGTTCGGCGACACGCACGGCAATACCGTGTACCTGTTCGACCGCGACTGCTCGGTGCAGCGCCGTCACCAGAAGGTGCTCGAGGAAGCGCCGGCGCCGGGCCTGCACGACGACGTGCGCGAGGCGATGGGCGAAGCGGCCGTCGCGGCCGCGCGCGCGGTCGGTTATGTCGGCGCGGGCACCGTCGAATTCATCATGACGGGCGACGCGTTCTACTTCATGGAAATGAACACGCGCCTGCAGGTCGAGCATCCGGTCACCGAGATGGTCACCGGGCTCGATCTCGTCGAATGGCAACTGCGTGTCGCATCCGGCGAGCCGCTGCCGCTGCAGCAGGACGAACTGCGCGTGCAGGGTCATGCGCTCGAGGCGCGCCTTTATGCGGAGAACCCGGCGCGCGGTTTCCTGCCGTCCACGGGCACGCTGAAGCACCTGCGGCTGCCGGCCGGCGTCGAGTTCGCGATCGGCGCATCGGTGCGCGTCGACAGCGGCGTGCGCGAAGGCGATGCGATCACGCCGTTCTACGATCCGATGATCGCGAAGCTGATCGTCCACGGCGCGGACCGCGCGGAAGCGCTGGGCCTGATGCTGCGCGCGCTGCGTGCATGCGAAGTGGTCGGCCTGCACACGAATGCCGCGTTCCTGCAGCGGATCGTCGCGTGCGAGCCGTTCGCGACGGCCGATCTCGACACGGGCCTGATCGAGCGCAATCACGATGTGCTGTTCGCGCCGCAAGAGCCGCCGCGCGCGATGCTCGCGCTCGCATGTGCGGCGCTGCTCGCGCGCGAACGCGGCGCGGCCGCGCAGGGTTCGTCGCCGTGGGGCGCGCTGCCGGACTGGCGGCTGAACGGCGGCTATCGCCGCACGCTCGACTGGCATGCGGCCGAGCGCGAAGCGGACGTGACGGTCACGTACGAGGACGACGGCGCTGTCGCGCGCCTCGCGACCGGCGGCGCGGCCGCGCAACCGTTCACGTGGACGCGTGGCGCCACGCCGCTCGATTTCGACGTGACGCTCGGCGGCGTGCGCAGCAGCGGCCGCGTGTATGCGGACGGCGACACCTTCCACGTGTTCTCGCAAGGCGCGGCCGAGACGTTCGAATGGCGCAACCTGCTCGCGCATGCGGGTGATGCGGAGCAGGGCGGCGGCCGCCTGACCGCGCCGATGCCCGGCAAGGTGATCGCGGTGCTGGTCGAGCCGGGCCAGAAGGTCGAGGCGGGCACGCCGCTGATCGTGATGGAAGCGATGAAGATGGAGCACACGATCGGCGCGCCGAGCGCGGGCGTCGTCGCGGAAGTGCTGTACGGCGTCGGCGACCAGGTTTCGGATGGCGCGCAGTTGCTGATGATGGCGGAAGGCTGAGCGGCGCCGGTTTCGCGATATGCGGGCCGGCTGCCACGGCTGCCGGCCCGTAAGACAGGCGTCGTGGTGCGTTGCTCGACCGACACCGCGACAGGTTCGCTTCGATCGCTTCGGCAAAAACGAAGCAATGCGAATCTTTCGATTGCATTACGTCAACCTCTCGTAATCCTCTCCCCCGCGACAGGTGCGCCCCTTGCGTGCACGCGGCGCGCCTCCTTGCACGACACCGTCGTGTAACACGTGATAATTAGCATCTCGCCGTCGACACGACCGGTGCGCACCCGCGCCTGTGTCAAGTCATCACATCCACGGAGAGACGTTATGCGAAAGTCGGCCCTACGGCCTTTCGCGGTCGTTGGCCTGATCGCGCTGACCGCACTCCTCGGTGCCTGCAACGACGACCTGACCGCACCCGCCGCACCCGTGGCGCAGCAGAAGGCCGCATGCGGCGGCGGCGTGGTCGCCACCGCGCAGATGCACTGCCCGCCCGGTTTCACCGCGCCTGCTTCCTCGCCCGCTTCCTGATCCCGGCTGTTTCCACCAGAAATCCAATCAAGAGCAACCAGCATGGCCACCCATTCGCGACGCGATTTTCTGAAGTTCTCCGCCGGCCTCGCCGGCGCGACCGCCGCCACCGCGCTGCTTCCCGAATCGATCCGCAAGGCGCTGGCGATCGAGCCGAATACCGTGACGGGCACGATCCAGGATGTGCAGCACATCGTCGTGTTCATGCAGGAAAACCGCTCGTTCGACCACTACCTCGGTCACCTGAGCGGCGTGCGCGGCTACAACGACCGCTTCCCGGTCACGCTGCCGAACGGCAAGCCGGTGTGGTTCCAGCCGCGGCAGGAGGACAAGACGAGCGTGATCGCGCCGTTCCGCTACGACACGACCAACCCGGGCGTCAACGCGCAGTGCATCGGCGGCCTGCCGCATACGTGGGCGACGACGCACGGCGCGATCGACAACGGCCGAGCCGACCAGTGGGCGGTGCAGAAGTCCAACATGACGATGGGCTACCACGTCCGCGACGACATCCCGTTCCATTACGCGCTCGCGGATGCGTTCACCGTGTGCGACAACTACTTCTGCTCGATCCCGGGCAACACGCACCCGAACCGCATGTACCTGATGACGGGCATGGTCGACCCGCTCGGCACGGGCGGCGGCCCGCTGCTCGACAACACCGACTACATCGACAACCAGTTCGACAAGATCCAGTTGCCGCCCTTCAGCTGGACGACTTATCCGGAGCGCCTCGAGAAAGCGGGCATCTCGTGGCAGGTCTACCAGCAGGGCACCGGGTTCGACAACTTCACCGGCAACTACGGCACGAACATGCTCGCGTGCTTCAACAACTTCGTGAATGCGCCGGCCGGTTCGTCGCTGCAGACGCGCGGGATGAGCACGCGCCCGATCACGCAACTGAAGGCCGACGTGCAGGCGAACGCGCTGCCGCAGGTATCGTGGCTGCTGCCGCCCGCCGCGTATTCGGAGCATCCGAAGTTCACGCCGCTTTACGGCGCGTATTACCTGTCGACGATTCTCGATGCGCTGACGTCGAATCCGGACGTGTGGAGCAAGACCGTCCTGCTCGTCATGTACGACGAGAACGACGGCTTCTTCGATCACGTCGTGCCGCCGTCGGCACCGACGCTGCCGGGCTCCGGCATGAGCACCGTGGACGTGTCGCTCGAGCGGCACAACGTCGTGACCTCGACGCAGACGGGTACGTACACGGCGGACAACCTGCCATACGGCCTCGGCCCGCGCGTGCCGATGTTCGTGGTCTCGCCGTGGTCGAAGGGCGGCTTCGTGTGCTCGCAGGTCTTCGATCACACGTCGGTGCTGCAATTCATCGAGAAGCGCTTCGGCGTGATGGAAACGAATATCTCGCCGTGGCGCCGCGCGATCTGCGGCGACCTGACGTCCGCGCTCGACTTCTCGAAATCGGATGCGACGCTGCCGACCCTGCCGAGCACGCAGGCGTATGTCGCGCAGGCGGACCTGCAGTGTTCGCGCGCGTCGTCGCAGACCGCACCGGCCAGCACCGCGCAGCAGGTCGTGACGGCACAGGAGCCCGGCACGCGGCCGGCGCGTGCGCTGCCGTACGAATTGCACGTGACCGGCCAGCTCCAGGCGCAAGGCTACGCGCTGACGTTCGCGAACACCGGCACGCAGGGCGCGCATTTCTGGGTCTATACGGGCGACCCCACCGCGATGCCGCGCCGCTACACGGTCGAGGCGGGCAAGCAGCTGACCGACACGTGGGCGCTCGATGCGAACGGCAACTACCTGGTGAGCGTGTGGGGGCCGAACGGCTATTTCCGGCGCTTCGCCGGATCGGCCGCCGCGGATGCCGGCGCGAAGCCTGAAATCACGCCGTGTTACGACACGGCCAACGGCGACGTGTACGTGACGATCGCCAACGCGGGCACCGGCCCGCTCACGGTCACGGCGACCGATGTCGCGTACGGCGGCGCACCGCGCACGTTGACGGTTCCGGCCGGGCAGCGCGTCGAAGCGCACTGGGATCTGTCGTGCAGCAGCCACTGGTACGACCTGCAGTTCGCGGTGGCCGGGAACGCCGGCTGGACGCGCCGCATCGCGGGGCACGTCGAAACCGGCAAGGCCAGCATCACCGCCCCGGCCGCCGTGGCGCCGCCGACCTCGGCGTGCTGACGGCAATCCATGGGTGCGGGCGCCGCGCGGGCCCGCGACG
>JABLTH010073728.1_pt1 | contig 22177 bp, 13 predicted proteins | sample 7875711 | NCBI WGS metagenome assembly JABLTH01 (sample SAMN14941262, study PRJNA633318) | bioreactor metagenome | isolation source: bioreactor | place: China | collected 2019-03-05 | reverse complement strand
TGGCAGGATTGCGCCCGTAGCTCAGCTGGATAGAGTATTGGTTTCCGAAGCCAAGGGTCGTGGGTTCGACTCCCGCCGGGCGCACCATCAAAAAAATAAAAGCCAAGATAGTGATTTCTAACTTGGCTTTTTTGTTTCGACTTGGTGCTCTTCTTATAGCTTATAACTACCCTCCCAACTCTTACTGATCAAGCCTGTCTCTGTATGAAGGCGGATTATCAAGGCTATCTCTAGGCGGCTCTGCTGGAGACACTTTATGCTTGTGAGAATAGGGTTGCCTGGGTTTATAGCCACTACAGACATTTATACAATTTTTATTTTTGGCTTTTTTCAATTTACAGGTTTTTAATACCTGTTTTAATAGACTGAATACCTCGTAACAACATGAAAGAGTGAGGTATGTTTTATTTAATTCCTGATGCACCATTGCAGCATTCGCTTACCAAAGCGCTTTTAAATATCCCATATATTCATTCCAGACGCATCCTACGAACACCTAGACACATAGCCAATCATCTGGACTATATTCGAATGACGGTCACCATTGATGTGCATTTAATGTCTCAATTCCGATTCATCTTAGCCACACAGTTCAAAAACCTAGTGCCTTCTTACAGCGTGAAAACAGTTGACCGTTCCAAACGTGTCAAAATATCTATCAAAGCAGTGTCCGGCTGTGAGCAGAAAATCATGTCAGTGGTCATGCAATTCTTTGAATCTGCCGAGTTTGGCCATTTCACGAAGGAGGTTTGAATCATGGATGGAGACTCTGCTTGTTTGGTATCGCATGGATATGAGAAGGTTAAAGACGTACACTCAGTGGTCATAAACGATAAAACACCACTGGAAGGGATCTGGGTACCCTTGGTAACGCCATTCAAACATGGCGAGCTTGATCTGGATGCATTAAAAACGCTTACGCAACGCATGGTAAATCATGGCGTGCATGGTCTGGTGGTCTGTAGCACCACAGGCGAAATGGGTAGTTTGCGACTAGATGAACAATTACAGATCATCCGAACGGTACAGCAAGTCACGCACCAAAAAATTCCAATTCTAATCGGTCTGCTTGGCACAGATACGCGTGCATTAGTACATCAGGCGCAATTACTAGACTCATTAAACCCTTTTGGCTTTCTGATCGCTCCACCATCCTTTATCAGACCATCCCAAGAAGGCTTGTTCGCTCACTTCAGCGCATTAGCTGACGCCATTTCTTCCAGCATTGTGTTGTATAACATTCCCGCACGTGCTGGCGTTCCGATTCACCTGGAGACAGTGCAGCGTCTCGCAAACAATCCCACCTTTATTGGTATCAAGGAATCCAGCGGCAACTCGGAAACTTTGTACCGCACTATTAAAGAAACCAATCTGCGCGTGATGTGTGGAGACGATAGCCTTATTCTGGATGGATTGCTGCATGGTGCTGCAGGTGCTATCTCGGCTTCTGCACATATCCATACAGAAAGCTTCCTTCGTCTGTACGAGCTTGCTAAACAGCAGAAATGTCGTGAGGCCAGCCAACAATTTGCCCACTTGGAAACACTGATTCATTTATTGTTTAAAGAGCCTAACCCGGCACCTGTGAAAACGTTACTGGGGCATCAAGGATTGATATATCCGGAGCTAAGACTACCAATGACTGATGTGACACCTGCGCTCAAAAAAGAACTGATTCAAGCATTTAGCCTGTCAGAGACAGGCCTTATTCAAGCCGCTTAAGCTGTGTCAGCATCCAGTACCAGCCTGTAGCCAACCGCAATTTCGGTTATAAAATGCTTGGGCTGGGCTGGATCTTCTTCCAGTTTGTTACGCAAATGGCCCATATAAATACGCAAATAGTGCGTATGTTCAACATTAGATGGCCCCCAAACTTCTTTCAATAAGTAACGCTGGGTCAACACACAGCCTGCTGAACGCAATAACACGGTTAATAAACGGTACTCAATCGGCGTCAGCGATACGGGCTGTCCATCCCGATAGACCTGGCGCTTGATAAAATCCACCGTGATACGGCCAAACTTGATATTGGACTGGCTATTATTCTGCTGAACTGTATTGTGCCTTCTCAAATGGGCACGTATTCTGGCCAATAACTCTTCAGAACCAAATGGCTTAGTAATGTAATCATCTGCGCCAGCATCTAGCGCGTTGACTTTATCGTGTTCGTTAGAGCGGGCAGACAGCACAATAATTGGGATAGAACTCCAGGTCCGTACTTCTTGAATCAGTTCAACACCATTCATATCGGGCAATCCCAAGTCAATAATAGCAACCTCAGGCTTTCGCGTGCCAATCTCCACCAAGCCACGCTTGCCATTTTCTGCAGAATAAACCGCAAAGCTCTCTGCTTCCAAAATAATGGTAATGAGGCGACGAATTTGATCTTCGTCTTCAACAACGACGATATTACCCTTTGTATCAGACATCTTTAAATCTCCATTTCACTAACCAGTGGCGGTGTTTTCACAGGTAAGGTGAAAATAAAGGTCGTTCCTTTTTTCGGATTTTTTTCCGCCCAGATTTTGCCACCATGGGCATCAATAATTGCCTTGCAAATTGACAGACCTAACCCTATACCAGGAATGGATGATTCGCTACGGCCACGGGTAAACTTCTGAAAGATGCTGGCCTCCATCCCATCTGGCAATCCTTGACCTTCATCAGTAAATGACACATGGATATGTTGTTTATTTTGCTGTGCCGCAATGATGACCTCTGTGCCAAGCTCGCTGTATTTACAGGCGTTATCTAATAAGTTACTTAATACACGTTCAATCAGAATGGCATCAACAAACAGCAATGGAATATGCTCCATTGGTTTTACTGTCACCCGATGACCTTGCAGTGTCGTTTGCAAGCCATTAATAGCAGAACCGACTATTTCTTCTAGCACATGCCAATCACTGTTTAATTTCACAGTACCGGATTGCAATCTGGCCATATCCAAGAGATTCAAAACCAGATTTTGCATCCGGATCCCTTGGTCATGCAAACCAGCGATCAGCTTATACTCATTGGTTGTTACATCAATAGACTCTTTTAGTTGCCCTGTTGTGGCAATGATGCTGGTTAAGGGAGTTCTTAAATCATGCGAAATTGCGCTCAGCAGAGAGTTTCTTAAACGTTCAGTTTCCATCGAAATAACAGCATCACGAGCAATTTCTACATAGTGTTTACGCTCCAGCGCCAGCCCAATTTGCGAAGCAAAAGTATCTAGCAACTGTCGATGTTCTGGCAGATAGATTTCTTGATTACTGTCTGGTGAAATCGCCAGCACACCGCGGGTACGCATGGGGGCTTTGAGCGGGATATATAAAATTTTGCTTGAGGGTAGAGTGTCTGTACCTAATCCGGCTTGCTGTTGCCTGTCATATGTCCATTGCGCAATGCCCAGATCTACCTCAGGTAATTTTGTTTCCAGCAAAGAGATATCGTTAGACTCCGTAACCTGTGCAATTTGCAATTGTTCATTTGAATCTGGCGTCAGAATGGCTACTTTGGAATTAAACATTCTGGCAACGTGATGAATGCTGACTTCAACAATATGGCTGGTAGTCATGGCTGAGGCTAATTCTTTACCCACTTCATACAATGCCAAACTGCGCTTTTCTCTGTAGTTGGCAATCATTGCCTGCTTGCGCAAACTGGAGGTCAGATTGCTGATTACTAAAGCCACTGAAAGCATAATGGCAAACGTGAGCAAGTATTGGGTATCCGAAACAGTAAAAGAAAAACGAGGCGGCACAAAGAAGAAATCAAAAATAGACACGCTCAAGAATGAAGCAGCAATACCTGGGCCTCTTCCATAACGAATAGAAATCAGCATCACGCCAAGCAGATACAGCATGATGATATTTGCCAATTCAAAATAAAGCAGCAAGACGCTGGCTACTAGTGAAGTAATGGCGCTGATGACGACCGCCCAGACATAACCTTGCCGCTTCTGGTTGTTAAAGTGCGCACTCATGCTTAATGCACTCAGTTTTGATCTTTTATGTTTGGATGATCTTTCCCTGCCCTTCATCACGATATGCACATCAATATCTGTAGCTGCTTTTGCCAGTGCATCACTGACACTAGGTTGGAAAAAGCGTGACAAAATTGATCGGGTTGGCTTCCCTATAACAATGCGTGAGACATTATGGCTAAGTGCATATTCCAATAACTTGTCGGTCACTGAGTCGCCGCTAAGATTGGCAGTTGTGGCGCCTAGTGATTGTGCCAATCTGAGCAATTCGGTAATTTCCTTGCGCGCTGCTATGCTGATATTTTGCAATGCAGGCGTTTCGATATAAGCCACCAGCCAGTCAGCCTTCAGGCTTTGTGCCAGTCGAGCTGCAGTGCGGATCAGGCTCTCAGATTCTTTGTTGGGACCAATACCAACTAAAATACGCTCATTAGCCTGCCAGATATCCTGTATCGATTGATCCTGGCGATACTCCTGCATCTGTGCATCAACGCGGTCTGCTGTACGCCTTAATGCCAGCTCACGTAAAGCAATCAGATTGCCTTTACGGAAGAAGTTTTTAAGTGCTTTTTGCGCTTGCTCCGGGATATAAATCCGGCCTTCGTCCAAACGCTGTAATAATTCTTCTGGAGGCAAATCGATGAGTACCACTTCATCGGCTAAATCAAACACGCTATCCGGAATGGTCTCTTGTACCTTTACACCGGTGATTTGAGCTACGATATCATTCAGGCTTTCGATATGCTGCACATTGACAGTGGTATACACATCAATGCCAGAAGACAATAACTCTTCAACATCTTGCCAGCGTTTCTTGTGTCTTGAGCCTTCTACATTCGAGTGAGCTAATTCATCTACCAGAATCACGGTTGGGTGAATGCGCAACGCTTCATCAATATCAAACTCTTTAAGTGTTTTATTCCGATAGGGAATTTCCTTCAGTGGCAAACATCGCAGACCTTCCACTCTTAAAGCAGTCTCTGAGCGGCCATGTGTTTCGATGACACCAACGAGTACATGTACATGTTCCCGTTGCAAGGCATGCGCTGCATTCAGCATGGCGCAAGTTTTACCGACGCCAGCCGAACTACCAAAGAATACTTTTAATTTGCCTCTAAGGCTTTTCCGGTTTTCAAGATCAAGCTGCTTAAGCAATTGATCTGGATTAGGGCGTACCACAGTTTTATTCATTTATCACAGCTTGTATGGGAAGGTGATGCTATCAGTGTAAAGGATGCAAGCCATGCACGCTATTTCCCGGCAAAGACAAAATAATCCTGACGGTCACGTTGTCTGCCAGCGCAGTAGGCACATCAAAAATCATCTGCGTTTTACCGTTCAATGCACCATTCTCTACAGTAAATACATGGATCTGTTGACCACATGTTGCAAAAATCACTTTTTTAACCAAATCTACAGATTCTTTTTGAGCATACAGTTCTATCGAGATGGTTGGCTTGCGCTCAACAATTCTCTGAGCTTGTTTTGGAAATAGCTGAAACATCATCTACCTCTAGGAACGGTTGATTTCATCCAGTGCCAGGTTAAGCTGGAGCACATTGACACGCTGTTCACCAAAGATTCCCCATTGACGACCCACCACATGTTTCATGACTAATGTTTTCACAGTTTCGTTATCCATCTGCCTAGCTTTCGCGACTCTTGCTACCTGATATAAAGCGGCTGCTGGGCTGATTTCCGGGTCCAGGCCGCTGCCTGAGGTTGTAATCAGGTCTACAGGGACTGGATGATTGCTATGTGTAGCGGCCTGTTGGATTTTTACACGCTCGCTCACTGCTTTTGTCAAGGCAGGGTTTAACGGGCCTAAATTAGAGCCGGATGAAGCTGCCGCATTATTTGGGTATGGGCTAGTAGCAGAAGGTCTGCCCCAGAAATACTTTTCGTCGCTGAAGTTCTGGCCGATCAGGGCTGAACCAATCACTTTGCCATTTTTTTTAATCAACGAGCCTTCAACCTGTTCAGGAAAAAATGTTTGACCTATGCCTGTGACCAATAGTGGATAAGCCACACCAGTGACCAAGGTCAGGCTGAGAAACATTACTAGAGAGACATGTACTATATTTTTCATGAAATTCACCTTTCAACTCACTAGACAATGCCAATTGCAACTAGCAAGACATCGATGGCTTTAATGCCGATAAACGGGACGATAGTGCCGCCTAGCCCATAAATCAGCATGTTTCTTCGTAATAATGCTGCCGCGCCTATGGCACGATAGGCCACGCCATTAAGGGCCAGAGGAATCAAAACAACAATAATCAGGGCATTGAAAATCACTGCAGATAAGATGGCAGAGTTGGGTGAGCCAAGATGCATCACGTTGAGTGCAGCTAATGCTGGATAAGTGCTGGCAAAAGCAGCTGGAATAATTGCAAAATACTTGGCAATATCATTAGCGATACTGAAAGTGGTCAGCGAGCCACGCGTCATCAGCATTTGCTTACCGATCTCAACGATCTCAATCAGTTTGGTCGGGTTTGAGTCCAAGTCAACCATATTACCGGCTTCTTTTGCTGCCTGTGTACCTGTATTCATTGCTACAGCGACATCGGCCTGCGCCAATGCTGGTGCATCGTTGGTACCGTCGCCGGTCATGGCAACCAGTTTGCCTTCAGCCTGATGGTCACGAATCAACTGTAATTTCGCTTCGGGGGTTGCTTCAGCCAGAAAATCATCTACCCCTGCCTCTGCAGCAATAGATGCAGCCGTTAAACGGTTGTCGCCGGTGATCATCACGGTTTTGATGCCCATATTGCGCAATTCGGCAAAGCGCTCTTTGATACCACCTTTGACGATATCTTTCAGCTCGACTGCACCTAACACCTTTGCATCATCTGCGACGACCAGTGGCGTGCTACCACGCTTGGCAATATCGTCCACAATCCGAATCAATTCATCAGGATATGCACCCCCCAGGCTAACGACATGCTGTTTGATCGCACTTGCTGCACCTTTGCGGATTTGGCGTTCACCCAGATTGATTCCACTCATTTTGGTATGTGCTGAGAAAGGCACTAACATTGCACCTAAGGATTGCATATCTCGTTCGCGGATAGCGAATTTGTTTTTAGCCAATACGACAATACTGCGGCCTTCAGGTGTTTCGTCAGCTAGCGAAGACAACTGAGCGACATCCGCCAAAGCTTCTTCGGTAATTCCACTAATAGGGAAAAAGGCTGAAGCCTGACGGTTACCTAGCGTGATGGTTCCGGTTTTATCCAGCAGCAACACATCCACGTCACCTGCAGCTTCCACCGCCTTACCAGACACAGCAATCACATTGGCTTGCAACATGCGGCTCATACCGGCAACGCCAATCGCAGACAGCAGTCCGGCAATCGTGGTCGGGATCAGACAGACCAACAAAGCTACTAGCACGACGATAGAAACAGGTTCACCTGCACCCATTGCATTGACGCTGAAGATCGACATAGGCAACAAGGTTACTGTGGCCAGCAAGAAAACAATCGTCAACGACACCAGTAAAATGGTCAATGCAATTTCATTGGGTGTTTTCTGACGCGTAGCGCCTTCTACCATGGCAATCATACGGTCTAAAAATGCTTCGCCCGGATTGACGGTAACGCGTACTACAATCCAGTCAGACAGTACCTGGGTACCACCAGTGACAGCACTAAAGTCACCACCGGACTCACGGATCACTGGTGCAGATTCACCGGTAATCGCGGCTTCATTCACTGAAGCAATCCCTTCAAGCACTTCACCATCGGCTGGAATCGTATCACCTGCTTCAACCAACACAATATCGTCTTTGCGCAGTGACAGACTATCCACTAGACTGACCTTGGCCGACTTGCTAGCGCTGGCCAGTTTTTTGGCAGGCACGTTCTTCTTGGAACTACGCAAACTGGCTGCCTGAGATTTGCTCTTACCTTCAGCAATTGCCTCGGAAAAGTTGGCAAAAATCACAGTGAACCACAGCCATAGACTGATCAAACCAGCAAAGCCTGACTGCGTATTCACTTCGGAGAACAATCCGGCAAAGAACAAAGCTGTGGTCAGGATGCTGCCCAGGTACACCACAAACATCACCGGATTGCGCCATTGCACCTGTGGTGCCAAACGCAGGATGGACTGAACGAATGCCGTTTTCAGTTGATCCATCTTCGGTAAGTTGCTAACAGTATTTGTAGCCATCAATTTACTCACTCTCTTACTTTCTTAGGGTCGCATTAGTGTTGTGAAAACAACATCAAATGCTCAATGCCTGGACCTAGTGCTAGCGCTGGGATATAGGTCAATGCCCCTACCAGAATCACTGCACCGATCAACAGGCCGATAAACAGCGGTCCATGCGTAGGCAAAGTACCTAAGCCCGGTTTAATGCGTTTCTTGGTAGCCAATGAACCGGCAATCGCAAGCACTGGCACAATGATGCCAAACCGGCCAAACCACATGGCAAATGCAAGCATGAAGTTATAAAACGGGGTGTTGGCAGATAACCCGGCAAAGGCGCTGCCATTGTTATTGGCTGCAGATGAGTAGGCATAAAGAATTTCACTCAAGCCATGCGCCCCTGGGTTAGCGATACCAGCAAGACCTGGTTCAACCACCACCGAAATTGCCACTCCGATCAGTACCAACAATGGCGTTACCAGAATAATCAGTGCTGACATTTTCATTTCGAACACTTCGATTTTCTTACCTTGGTATTCAGGTGTGCGACCTATCATCAGCCCGGCTACAAACACGGCGATCACGGCATAAATCAGCATGGTGTACAAACCGGAACCGACACCACCAAACACTACTTCGCCCAATTGCATCAACCACATCGGCATCATGCCGCCAATAGGTGTAAAGGAATCATGCATGGCGTTCACTGCGCCACAGGATGCAGCGGTGGTGATCGTGGCAAATAAGGCTGATGTCACGATACCGAAACGTGTTTCTTTTCCTTCCATATTGCCACCAGGCTGTTGCAAGGTAGAGGTAGTATCCGCACCGACACTGGTCAACAGAGGGTTGCCGATCAATTCAGAACGAATCGTCACGCCAGCCATGACCACGAACATGATGGCCATTGCACCGAATACAGCCCAGCCTTGCCTGCGATCACCCACCATCATGCCAAAGGCATAGCACAATCCAGCCGGGATCAGAAAGATGACCAGCATCTGAATAAAGTTAGTCAGCGGGGTAGGGTTTTCAAACGGGTGTGCAGAGTTGGCGTTAAAGAAACCACCGCCGTTGGTGCCCAGCATTTTGATTGCTTCCTGCGAGGCAACAGGACCCATGGCAATATGTTGTGTCTGAGTTGTTGCCTGCTCGGTCATCTCGCTACCTGCAACGGCCACTTCATATTGGGTTGTTTCAACGGTTCGTGCATCGACATAAGGGTTGAAGTTCTGGATCACCCCTTGTTGCATGAAGATTGTCGCCAGCACTAATGAAGCAGGCATTAACAAATACAAGGTGGAGCGAGTCAAATCTACCCAAAAGTTACCGATGCGGTCAGTGTTGCTTCTGGCAAAGCCGCGAATCAATGCAATCACAACTGCAATACCTGTTGCTGCAGAAACAAAGTTCTGAACAGACAAGCCTATCATCTGCGTGAAATAGCTCATGGTAGTTTCACCGCTGTAACCTTGCCAGTTAGTGTTGGTGACAAAACTCACTGCCGTGTTGAAGGCAGAATCCCAAGTCACGTTGGCAAGTTTTTCCGGGTTGAGTGGCAGCCATGCCTGCAATATTTGCAACAAGAAAACAAACAGGACACCGATTACATTAAACGCTAACAAAGCCAATGCATAAGCTTTCCAGTTCATTTCGATTTTGTGGTCTATGCCGGATAAGCGGTAAATCAGGCGTTCTGGTGCGCCTAGCCATTTGTGATCCTGCAAAGATCGTGTTTCCATGACCTTGTATATCAGCTGTCCTGATGGCTTGGTCAGCAACAGCAACACGAGCATATACAAACCAACTTGTATAAATCCATTCGTGAACATGTTAAAAGCGCTCCGGATTGATAAGGGCGTAAATGAGATATACAAACAGGAACGCTGCTGTGACTCCGCTAATGATGTAAATCATGCTCAGTACCTCTTTAATTTCTAAAACGTCAAAAACAACTTTTGACACCTGAGTCAGGTTACGCCTTCGAAAATAAAGAAGTTGTAATGAAAAAATGCTGGCGTATAAAAAATGTATAAATACACCAGCAAGTGCGGGAGAATCGGAGTTTTAGAAACTCTCTTAGAAGGAAATGGCAAGTAAGGTAGTAGCCATCAGACTGAATCGCCACTAATTTGTAGACTCTGTTCAGCCGATTGATTGAACAGCCTTTCACAGTTAGTGGAGATCCCGAGTGAAAAAACTCGATAGATCACTCGAACCCGTGCCTCTGCTTTTATAAATTAACTGTTCAAACAAGCTCGACTTCAACGAGATTATCGCTAAACGTATTTGAGTGGCCCATGTCCCCATACTCGGCTGAGCTGATACAGTTCACCGTCCCCTTGTTGAGTTGGCGCCAATAGCCCAACGTGGCGACGACGATGCCAGGATTCACGTCTGTGGTGACACGGGCGACCGCTTCAAAAGCGCCTCTTTCGTTATAAGTCTTGACCACCATGCCATCCTGCACATCGCGTGCGACTGCATCCACCGGGTTGATCATCAGGTATTGCTCGCCTTGCACACGAATTTTGGATTCCATATTCGCGTAAGAGGAATTGATAAAGCCATGGCTTTTTGGGGAGATGATGTTTAATGGAAACCTGGCTGCCAGCGCTGCGTTGGTATCAGGTGCTTCCCGACTGGGCACATAGGCTGGCAATGGGTCTAACTCTTCGCCTGGTTGAAAACCGTCATACATCTGCCTGAAGGGGCCTGCGACAAAATTCTGGGCTCCTTCGACCATGAACATGCATTTACCGGTCGGGGTGGGGAAATAGCCCTCGCGATGCGGGGTGCGGTCGTCTTTGGTGCCTACATTCAGTCTTGCAAACCCGTGCTCACGCAGATAGTTCAGGTCTATGCCTTTGCATGCTGGCGAACTCCAATCTACATAGTTTTCAAGGCACTCGCTGTCGCTCCATTTGAAATTGTCTTCTTCGAATCCTAACCGTTTTGCCAAGCGGCGGAATATTTCATTGTTGGGTAAGGCCTCGCCGGGAGGCTCTATGCATTTGGTGTTGTAGGTGAGGTATAAATGGCCCCAGGATAAGATCATGTCTTCCTGCTCTGCACCCATGGCGGCGGGCAAGACAATATCTGCATAAGAGGCGGTATCAGAGATGAAATGATCGGCCACAATGGTAAACAGGTCTTCCCGCTTGAGCCCTTCAATCACTTTGTCAGTTTCGGGCGATTGGGTAACCGGGTTGGTATTCCACACCATGATCGATTTAATCGGCACTTCTAGCGGCGTTTCGCCTAGCAGCGCCCTGCCCAATTGTAGAATATTCACCACCGGCGTGCCTTCGGGAATGAGGTCCGGCCTGCAAATCACATCAAACCTGTAAGGATGTTCCCAGACCGGGAATTGCAGCGCACCGCCGCCTACGTGTCGCCATGCGCCAATAAGCGCAGGCAATGAGGTGACCGCGCGTATTGCCTGACTGCCGCCATAACTGCGTTCCAGCGCGACGCCAATGCGGATGGCGGCTGGAGGCGTGGTCGCATATTCGCGGGCAAATAACCGAATCTGGTCAGCGGGGATGCTTGTGATGTCAGCTGCCCATTCCGGCGTGCAGGATTTGGCTCTTTCTGCTAGCTCGGCATAACCCACGGTATATTTCTCAACATAGTCATGGTCAACCAAGTCTTCTGCAATGATCACGTGCATCATCGCCATCGCCAGCGCACCATCGGTCCCCGGTTTGGGGGCAATATGCCAATCGGCTTCTTTCGCGGTTTCGGAAGCGAACGAATCCACCACGACGATCTTCGCCCCTCTTTTTTGGGCGTCTTTAATAATGTGCCAGTGATGCAGGTTGGTGGAGACCGAGTTACACGCCCAGATGACGATGAAATTGGCATGGATAAAGCTTTCGGGGTCCACGCCGGCGGTTGGCCCGACCGTGAGTAACCAGGCAGTGCAAGAGCCTTCACCACAAAAGGTTCTTTCACAAACGGTGGCGCCCAGCCTGTTGAAAAAGGCATCCCCACCATTGAGTCCATGCACCAGCCCCTGATTACCCAAATAACTGACGGGTAATATGGCGCGGGGGCCGGTATCTTTGATCAATGCCTGCCATCGATCCACAATGGTATCCAGAGCCTCATCCCAGCTGATGCGCTCAAACTGATTCGTGCCTTTGGGCCCGACCCGCTTCATGGGGTACAGCAGGCGGTTGGGGTGATAATGCCGCTTTTCGTAATCTTTTAATTTGACGCATAACCCGCCTCGCGTCATCGGATGATCAGGGTTACCTGAAACTGAAATCAGCTCGCCGTTTTTGACATGAAACTGCATCGCGCAAGTATCAGGACAATCATGCGGACAACCACCATGAAAGGTTTGGACTACATCTGCAACATCATTCATATGACACTCCAAGCGCACTGTTATATGCCGTCATGTTTTAAAAAGAATCAATGCAAGACAGGTCTGTCTATTCCAAATACTATACCCCTTAGCATGGAAATACAATGCTGCTGGATATTGATACTTTTTGTTCTTAAAGCGGATCATCGCCTGCAGATAGAAAGTTTGAACATGGGTTGCATGAATCGCTATTCAAACTCGATATAATTGTTCTAGGCGATACGCAAAAAAATCAATTGTGTTTTCCCAGCGCCCCAATTTATGAATCGCCGCTTATTTTTAAGACTCAATTAATGCAAACCGCCACCCTGCGTGACTTAACCCAGCACTTTAGCCAACACGGTCGACTGGAAACCATTTACCTTCGTCCAGATCGCGGCCAGCCTTGTTTGTCACCCAATCAAGCCTTAGCGATAGCAAACCGTGGATTGCAAGGGGATAGAGCCAGCTTGCGCGCGTCATCACAAGCGAATGGCAGCAAACGGCAAGTAACCTTGCTGCAAGCCGAGCATTTACCAGTGATTGCGGCACTGACTGGTCGGGCGCAGGTGGATCCGGCGGTGCTCAGGCGCAACCTGATTGTCTCCGGGCTCAATCTACTGGCGGCTAAATCGCTGTTTAAAGATCAGCCCTTGCATCTATTGATCGGTGAAGTGGTGCTGGAGGTGACTGGCCCTTGTGAGCCATGCTCACGTATGGAGCAGGTGCTGGGGACAGGCGGTTACAACGCCATGCGTGGTCATGGCGGGGTCACCGCTCGGGTTTTAAAAAGTGGGATACTGCAGCGAGGAGACCCGGTGCGGGTGATGGTCGCTGAGTCTGCAACAGATGCGCCGTTTCAATCGTCTTTGAGCTTCTAGCAGAAGCAGCCCGCAAAATTATTTTTTCCTGACTTGTCTTCGCCGTCCAAACCCCTGGCTAAGCCCGCTTCAATCCCCGGCGTTGAATCAGGGGTTGATACATTTCGTGACAAAATCTTTTGCACAATAATCGCACCAATTGTTAGATTAGCTGCCTAGCAAATGCAGCACTCAATGCGGTGATGCAAGGTTATGCCCTGTAAACAGATATCACAGTGAGTCCCACCCCAATTACAAACTCCTCCCGTTTGCGATTTGGAATTTTCTTTTTCTGGAAAACCAGAATCGGAGGATGGGCGCGATAAAATGCAAGTTGCGGGGGTGAATGATTGACCGCATGAAGAGATGTTTGTATTTTCAACGTTGAGCAAGCATATTGAGTCGGCTATGTCTAATAAAAAAGCGCTATTGAACACTGCAATAGGACTGATTGCCCTGGGATTGGCGATCTGGTTCTGGAAACATTCGCGTACCGATCAAGGGGCTGAGGTGCCCCAGGCCGAGGCGCAAGCTGAGCAGGGGCATGGTCGCGGGCACGGCGGCCATCATGGCCCGGGGGGAGACAAGCCCACGCCCGTGACAGCGGCCACAGTGACGGTTGCCGATATTCCGGTGACACATACGGCGCTGGGGACGGCGATTCCATCTGCGGTGGTGACGGTGACCAGCCGCGTGGCCGGGCAATTGATTCAAGTGGCTTTTCAGGAAGGTCAGCTGGTCAAGCAAGGGCAGTTATTGGCGAAGATTGATCCGCGTCCGTTTGAAACGGCGCTGGGGCAGATTCAGGGGCAGGCGGTGCGTAACCAGGCCTTGCTCAAAAACAGCCAGATTGATTTGGAGCGCTATAAAACCCTGCAAGCGCAAGACTCGATTGCCTCACAACAAGTAGACTCACAAGCCTCGCTGGTGCAGCAATATCAGGGCACGGTGCAGGCCGACAAAGCCTCGGTGGAGAACGCCAGGTTACAGCTCAGTTTTACCAACATCACCGCGCCAATCAGCGGCCGCATTGGCTTGCGTCAGGTCGATAGCGGCAACAATATCGACACCACCAGCCCGATTGCGGTGATCAATGCGATACATCCTATCCATGTGGTGTTTACGCTGCCGGAAGACCGCATCACGCGCCTGGTGGCACAAAGCCAGTCAAGCGCTGGCTTGCACAAACTCAAGGTAGAAGCTTGGGACAAAGGCAATACGCGGCGGTTGGCCAGCGGGGTGCTGGAGAGTATTGATAACCAGATTGATACGACTTCGGGCACACTTAAGCTCAAGGCGGCCTTTGCCAACGAGGACGACCATCTGTTTCCTAACCAGTTTGTGAATGTGAAACTGTTTAGCGAGACGATTCCGCATGCCAGCGTGATCCCGATCAATGCCTTGCAGCAAGGGCCGGACGGCGCTTTTGTGTATAAAATTGTGCCCGATAACAACGGCGAAAAAGTGGTGTTGCAAGCGGTGACGGTGGGGCATACCGACGCGGAAATCGCGGCCATTACCAAGGGCTTGCAGCCGGGTGACCGGGTGGTGAGCAGCGGCATTGATAAACTCAAGCAAGGCGCCAAAGTGCGGGTCAAGGAACCGAATCACGCGCTGGATCCGGCTGAGCAGGCGGACCCAACGCCGGCCAGTGGTAGCGCTGACGGACAAGCATCCAAGCATAGACGTCGCGCGGCAGCCGGGGCATAAGCGGCACGCCTGACGATGATGAACCCTTCACGGCTGTTTATTTTAAGACCGGTGGCGACCTCGTTATTGATGGTCGCCATCCTGCTGGCAGGCCTGCTGGCGTATACCTTGTTGCCCAAATCTGCCTTGCCGCAGGTTGATTACCCGGTGATTCAGGTGGTCACGCTCTACCCCGGCGCCAGTGCCGAGGTGATGGCGATGAATGTGACCTCACCGCTGGAGCGTCAATTTGGCTCTATGGCTGGCCTGGCACATATGTCCTCTGCCAGCTCTGGCGGCGTTTCAGTCATTACCTTGCAGTTCAGCCTGAAAAACAGCCTCGATGTTGCCGTCCAGTCAGTTCAGGCGGCCATGAACGCGGCCAGTACCTTTTTGCCTGCGGATTTACCCTCCCCGCCCATCTATAACAAGGTGAACCCGGCCGATGCCCCGGTGCTGACGCTGGCCGTGACTTCGCAGAGCCTGCCATTGCCCAAGTTACGCGACCTGGTGGATACACGCATGGCGCAAAAAATTGCGCAGGTGAGTGGCGTGGGCCTGGTCAGTGTGGATGGCGGGCAAAAACCGGCGATCCGCATTCAGGTGAATCAGCCCGTGCTGGCGGCCTACGGGCTGGGCATGAATACGCTGCGCACCATCATAGACAGCGCCAACTCCAACCAGGCCAAAGGCAATATTGATGGCCCCTTGCTGGCGTATGAACTTGATGCCAACAGCCAACTGCGGTCAGCAGAGGAATACCGCAACCTGATCATTGCCAACACCGGTGACCGGCCCGTGCGCCTGCGGGATGTGGCTGAGGTGAAAGAAGCACAAGAAGACTTGTATATCTCTGCCTGGGCCAACCAAACGCCCGCCATTCTGGTCAATATCCGCCGCCAGCCCGGCGCCAATGTGATTGAGGTGGTCGAGCAGATTCGCGAGCGTCTGCCCGGCCTGACGGCGGGCTTGCCGGCCGATGTCAGCGTCAGCGAACTCACTAACCGCACGCATACCATCCGCAGTGCGCTTGAAGATGTGCAGTTTGAGCTCATGCTGGCCATTGCCCTGGTGGTGATGGTGATCTTCCTGTTTTTGCGCACGGCGGCGGGCACCGTCATCCCCAGTTTGACTGTGCCGTTGTCGCTGGTGGGCACGTTTAGCATCATGTATGCGGCGGGCTTTAGCATCAACAACCTCACCCTGATGGCGCTGACCATTGCCACCGGCTTTGTGGTCGATGATGCCATTGTCATGATTGAGAATATCGCGCGCCATATTGAAGAAGGCGAGACGCCGATGAATGCCGCCATCAAAGGTGCCCGCCAGATCGGTTTTACCATCATCTCGCTGACCTTTTCACTGATTGCGGTGCTGATCCCCTTGCTGTTTATGGGCGATGTGATTGGCCGCTTGTTCCGCGAGTTTGCCGTCACACTGGCGGTCGCCATCCTGATTTCGGCGGTGGTCTCGCTCACCCTGACGCCCATGCTATGCGCGCGCTTGCTCAAACCGGCCAAAGCCCCTGTCGCAAACCAGACTATCCTCATAGACCGCATCATTGCCTATTACGGCAGAGGACTGCAGGTTGCCTTGCGGCACCAGCCGCTGGTATTGCTGCTTGCCGCCGCCTCGCTGGTGCTGACGGTCACGCTGGTGATCAGCATCCCCAAAGGCCTGGTCCCGACCCAGGATACCGGCTTTATCCAGGTGATGACTGAGGCCAACGGTTCGGATGCCTTCAGCGTGATCAGCCACAAGCAGCAAGCCGTGGTAGAAGCCATTTTGCAGGATGCCGATGTAGAAAGTATTTCTTCGGTGGTGGGCGTGGATGGGGTCAACACCACGCATAACAGTGGCCGCATGCTGATCAACCTCAAGCCCTACCCGCAACGCCAGGCCAGCGCCAGCGAGGTCATTACCCGCTTGCAATCTCGCCTGGAGGCCACCGCCCCGCTCAAGCTGTTTATGCAACCGGTGCAAGACCTGACGCTGTCAGACCGTGTCAGCCAGACCCAGTATCAATACCTGCTGACCAGCACCGATCCGCAGGCCTTGCAAAGCGCGCTCCCCGGCTTTATGCAAGCACTGCGCAAGCTGCCGCAACTGACCACCGTCACGCATAACCTGCACAGCGACGGCCTGCGCGCCGCCGTGACCGTGGACCGCGACAGTGCCGGGCGGTTGGGCATTACCATGGCGGACGTGGACAATGCGCTCTATAGCGCCTTTGGCCAGCGCATGATCAGTACCATTTTCACCCAGGCCAATCAGTACCGCGTGATTCTTGAGTCGCAACCGTCCTCGGCCTCTGGCTTGCAGGCGCTGGATCAGGTTTATGTCACCAGCAATACCGGGCGCCAGGTGCCGCTGGCGAGCATCGCCCGCATCAGCGAGCAACCGGCGGCGCTGGTGGTGAACCGGGAAGACCAGTTACCCTCGGTCACCATTGGCTTTAACCTTGCCGACGGCTATGCCCTGGGCGATGCTGTGGCCGCGATTGATGCGATCAAACAGCGCATGCAATTCCCGGCCACCATGATTAGCCGCTTTCAGGGCGCGGCGGCCGCCTTTAATGCCGCACTCGGCAACGAATTATTTTTAATGCTGGCCGCCATCCTCACCATGTATATCGTGCTGGGCATTTTGTATGAAAGTTATATCCACCCGCTGACCATCCTCTCCACCTTGCCTTCTGCGGGCGTCGGCGCGTTGCTGGCCCTCATGCTGACCGGGCACCCGCTCAGCGTAATTGCCATCATCGGCATTATCTTGCTGATCGGCATTGTGCAAAAAAATGCCATCATGATGATTGATTTTGCACTGGAGGCCGAGCGCCATCATGGCAAGTCGCCTGAAGAAGCCATCTATGAAGCCTGCCTGCTCAGGTTCCGGCCTATCCTGATGACCACACTGGCGGCGCTGTTAAGTGCCGTGCCGCTGGTCACCGGCGATGGCCCCGGCTCAGAATTGCGTGCGCCGCTCGGCATTGCCATGATAGGTGGCTTGTTGCTGAGCCAGTTACTCACCTTGTTTACCACGCCTGTCATCTACCTGATGTTTGACCGCCTGGCCCAGCCTGGTCAGCGCAAAGCTGTCGCACACAGCGAGGCAAGCCCATGAGTGGGCTCACGCTGTTTTTGCGCCGGCCCGTGGCCACCACCTTGCTGGCACTGGCGATTGCCTTGCCCGGCATTGCGGCTTATGTGGCGCTGCCGATTGCCTCGCTGCCGCAAGTGGAAATGCCCAGCATCGATGTGTTTGCGCGCCTGCCCGGCGCCAGCGCCGAAACCATGGCCTCGGCTGTGGCCTCGCCGCTGGAGCGTTCGCTGGGTAATATTGCCGGCCTCAACGAAATGACCTCCAGCAGCACCAAAGGCCAGACCCGGGTCAGTTTGCAGTTTGATCTGGACCGCAATGCAGACAGTGCCGCACGCGATGTGCAAGCGGCCATCAATACCGCCATCCCCTTGCTGCCAGCCGGCATGCAAAGCAACCCAACCTGGCGCAAGAGTGGCCCGACCATGATCATGCATATCGCGCTGACCTCGGACCGCTACAGCCAGTCCGAGCTTTACGATGTGGCCTACAGCTTGGTCGGGCAGCGCATCTCGCAAGTGGATGGCGTGGGCCAGGTCAACGTCAATGGCAGCGCCTTGCGGGCGGTCAGGGTAGAAGTGAATCCGCTCACTGCCAATCAATATGGCATCAGCCTGGACCAGATCCGCACGGCCATCGCCAATGCCAACGCCCATTTACCCAAAGGCTTTATCGAGAGTGCCAGCAAACGCTGGCAGCTGGAGGTGAACGACAGTAACCGCCAGGCGGCCGATTTTCGTGACCTGATTGTGGCCTGGCACAATGCCGCCCCTGTCAGGCTGCGCGACATTGCCGAGGTGAAAGACTCGGTGCAGGAGCTGCGCAGCGCCGGTAGCGTCAAGCAAAAGCCCGGCGTGGTCATCGCGGTGAATAATATCCCGGGCGCCAATATTGTCGCCACGGTTGATGGCATCAAGGCCTTGCTGCCCAGGCTGCAGCCCTTGTTGCCCCCTGGCATTGCCATGGAAGTGCTCATAGACCGCAGCACCATCGTCCGCAAATCGTTAGAAGAAGTCGAACACAGCCTGCTGATCTCGATTGGATTAGTGATCGTGGTGACCTTTTTGTTTTTAAAAAGCGGGCGCGCGGCGCTGATTCCCAGCATCGCCATTCCGGTGTCCTTGCTGGGGACGCTGGCCGTGATTTACCTGTGCGGTTTCAGCCTCAATAACCTGACCCTGATGGCGCTCATTATTGCCACCGGCTTTGTGGTGGATGATGCGATTGTGGTAGTCGAAAATACGGCCCGGCACATTGAACATGGCCTGAGCCCCTTGCAGGCAGCGCTGCGGGCAGTGCACGAGGTGTCATTTACCATTATCGCCATGAGCCTGGCGCTGATTGCGGCATTTATTCCGCTGCTGTTCATGGACGGTGTGGTCGGGCGCATGTTCCGCGAGTTTTCAATCACGCTGGCCAGTGCGGTCATCATTTCATTGCTGGTGTCGCTGACACTGACACCCGTCCTCTCCTCCAAACTACTGCGGCCGCAAGCAGCAAAGCATGGCGCAAAGGCAGGCGGCGCTGACCATACGAGTCCCGCTCCCGCCACGCAGGACCAGCCCTGGCCTACGTCGGTGTATCAGCGTGTCCTACGCTGGAGCCTGCACCACAGGCGCCTGATTCTGCTGCTCTTCACCGTGGCCATCGCCAGCAACCTTTATCTGTATACCCTGGTGCCCAAGGGCTTTTTTCCGCTGCAAGATACCGGCCGCTTGCAAGGCAACTTCGAGGGCGACCAGAATCTGTCGTTTTGGGCCATGCGTGAAAAAGTGGCGCAATTCATGCAGATCATCGCCCGCGACCCCGATATCGATACCTATTATGAATACACGGGTGGCTTTGGTGGCGGGCAATCCAATACCGGCATGCTCAATGCGCGGCTGAAACCCCGTGCAGAGCGCCAGGCCTCCGCGCAAGAAGTGGTGGATCGCTTGCGTCCGCAACTGGACCGCGTGGCTGGCGCGTCGTTACGGTTGCGGCCACAACAGGAATTTAATATCGGCTTGCGTCCCGGCTCGGCAGAATACCAATACACCTTGCTCTCCAGCAGCGTAGACGATTTGCGCCAGTTTGCCCCTAACCTCAAGGATGCCATGGCCAAGCTGCCGCAACTGACTGATGTCTCCAGTGATGCACAAGACAAGGGCTTGCAGATTAATCTGGTGGTGGACCGCGATGCGGCCACGCGCCTGGGCATCACCCAGCAGCAGATTGACAGTGCCTTGAATGATGCCTTTGGCCAGCGGCTGGTCTCCACCATTTACGAGCCGCTTAATCAATACTATGTAGTGATGACGGTGGCGGCCCGCTTTGCGCAGGGGCCGGAGTCCTTGCAGAATATCTACCTGACCAGCCTGAAAAACCAGCGCATTCCGCTGGCCAGTTTTGCCCACTGGCAACCGGTGAATACGCCGCTGGCGGTCAATCACCAGGGGCAGTTTGCCGCCGCCACGGTCTCGTTTAACCTGGCCCAGGGCTATGCGCTGGATGCCGCCAGCCAGGCCATCGAATCGACCTTTGCCGCGCTGGCGCCGCCAGAGAGCATCCATGGCACCTTTGCCGGTAAAGCCAAAGCGTTTCAGGATTCCATGGATAGCCAGCCGTGGCTGATCCTGACCGCCGTGATCGCGATCTACATCGTGCTGGGCATGCTGTACGAAAGCCTGATCCATCCGCTGACCATCCTCTCTACCCTGCCCTCGGCGGGCATAGGCGCCTTGCTGGCCTTGTTATGGTTTGACAGCGAGTTAACCATTATCGCCATGATAGGCATTGTGCTCCTGGTGGGCATTGTCATGAAAAACGCCATCATCATGATTGATGCGGCGATTCATTTGCGGCGTGAACACGCGCTCTCTGCCGAAGCCGCCGTCACCCAGGCCTGCCTGCAACGCTTGCGGCCCATTTTAATGACCACGCTGGCGGCGGTGCTGGGGGCGGTGCCCTTGTTGCTGGGCGTCGGCGATGGTGCTGAAATCCGTCAGCCGCTGGGCATCTCCATCGTCGGTGGCCTGCTGGTAGGGCAAGTGCTGACGCTGGTCACCACGCCCGTGGTTTATCTGTATCTGGATGATGCGGGGCGTTGGCTCAGCCAGCGTTTCGGCCTCTCGTTAAACTCAAATTCTTTGAAGAATCAAACGGTATGAACATAGTCAAAATGTGGGTGCTGGCCATGGCGGGCCTGATGATACAAGGATGCAGCGTCTGGCAAGACTATCTACGCCCGCGCGTCGAGATACCGGCACAATACAAAGAACCGCCGCCTGCAGGCTGGAAAGTGGCCGAGCCCGGTTCACCAGAACTGTCTGCGGCCTGGTGGGAACGCTACAACGATCCCCAACTGACCGCCTTACTCACCCAGGCCAATCAAGCCAACTATACCATCCTGATTGCGGAGGCCAATTATCGGCAAGGGCTGGCACTGGCGCGGGCGAGCCACTCGCCGCAATTGCCCGCACTCAACGGGCAGGCAGGCGCCACCCGCGGAGAGACCACCAATACCACTGGCGTGCGCAGTGATTACAGCATTGGCCTCAATGCCAGTTGGGAGATGGACTTGTGGGGCAGGATACGTAATAGCGTGATTGCCGGCGAAACCAATGCCGAAGCCACGGCCGCCGACCTGGCTGCGGCCAAGCTCTCGGTCCAGTCTACGCTGGCGCAAACCTATTTTCAGCTCAGGATTCTCGACTCGCAAAAGCTGCTGCTGGATAACACGGCCAAAAGCTTTGATCGCTCACTCAAGCTGACCACCAACCGCTATAACGTGGGCTTGGCCTCGCGCACGGAAATCGCCCAGGCCGAAACGCAATTGCGCAACACCTTGGCGCAGTCGATTGATATCAGCGCCTCACGCGCGCAACTGGAGCATGCGATTGCAGTACTGATCGGCAAGCCGCCAGCCGAGCTGTCTATCCCCGAACAACCATACAAGGACGTGGCAAATTTGTCTCTACCCGCCGCGAATACAGGCTTGCCTGCCAGCCTGCTGGAACGCAGACCAGACATAGCCGGGGCTGAGCGCAGGGTCGCCTCCGCCAATGC
>JABLTH010054409.1_pt1 | contig 22193 bp, 22 predicted proteins | sample 7875711 | NCBI WGS metagenome assembly JABLTH01 (sample SAMN14941262, study PRJNA633318) | bioreactor metagenome | isolation source: bioreactor | place: China | collected 2019-03-05 | reverse complement strand
TTGGTCTCAGCCGCGCGTACAGCGCACGGGTCTGCCTCTACAACGCCGCTTACGAATGGACCGGGCGTGCGCAGGATGAAGCGCAAGCGGTGCTCCGGAACGAGCCGGGTAATGCGCCGGCCTGGGCCGCGCTGGGCTACGCGCACGATTGCCGCGGCGAACTGGGCGAGGCCCTGCGCGCTTACGAAAAGGCGCTGTCGCTCGATCCGAAGGACGACGCCACGCGTGCCTCGGCGGCGTATCTCTACCAGGAACAGGGCCGGCTGGCCGACGCGCTGCGCGCCAACCTGGACATGCACGGCGACCCGGCGCGCGTGCGCTTCCGCGATGTGCAGATCGCGCGGGAGCTGGAGCTGCTTGGTTTCGAGGACGCGGCCGAGCGGCGTTTCCGCGAGAGCTTCCAGCTCTATCCGGACAGCGTGTTCTCGAACATCGCCTGGCCGCGCCACCTGTTTCTGCAAGGCCGCTTCGAGGAAGCGCGCGCGGCGCTGGACCAGGCCATGGCACGCAACACGCCACACGTGGATCTGGACCTGCTCGCCGGTGAACTCGCCCTGCTGCGCGGCGACCGCGCCGCTGCGCAGGCGGCGTTCGCGCAGGCGCACGCGCTGCGTCCGCAGATGAGCCTGCCCGAGACGCTGGCGACGCTCTACCGCGACACGCCGCCGGCGCCAGCCTGGCTGGATGGCCGCATCGCCGAACTGCGGCGGCAGTTCGACCAGGGCGCCGGCTTTCCCGTCGACCGTCTCGAACTGGCCTTACTGCAGGATGCGCGCGGACAGCGAGCCGACGCCCTGCGCAGCGTCACCGACGCGGTGCGCGAAGGCTACAGCGATCGCGCCTATCTGCTGACTTCACCGCTGCTCCACGGACTGGCCGGCGAACCGGCCTATGCTGAGGCCGTCGACCTGCTCAGCCGGCGCGTCGCCGCACAGCGCGCGCAGGTGCTCGCGGCCGACTGGCGACCCGCGGACCTGCGCGACATCCACTGAGCCACGTCACTCGGGCGCGAACGCCTTCAGCACGTACTCGCGGAAGATTTCCTGCGACTGCGGATGGGCATAGCGCTGGTTGTACGCCGTGCTGGTGACCACCGCGACCAGCCGCCGCGAGGGCACCACGAACACGTAGTTGCCGCCGTTGCCGCTCATGGCCCAGACCGGCTCGTCGATACCGGTGATCGGGCTGCGCGGCGCCCACCAGAGATAGCCGTAGTCCGCATCGTCACGCGCCTGGGCATGCACCGTCAGCATGGCGCGTATCCACGCGGCGGAGATCACCTGCTTGCCGCGCCAGCGGCCGCCGTCCAGCACGAGCTGGCCCAGCTTGGCCAGGTCCCGGCTGCGATAGCGCGTGCCGCCGCCGCCCATGCCGATACCGAGCGGGGAGGCGTTCCATTGCACACGGTCGATGCCCAGCGGCTTTTCCAGCGTCTCCGCGGCGAAGCGCGACAGCGGCATCCGCGCTGCGCGCTCGACGATCGCGCCGGCCACGAAGGCGCCCGCTGTGCAGTAGGCGAATGCGCGGCCGTGCGGGCTGTCCGCCGGTTTCGTCATCCAGGGCGCGAAGCCTTTGATGGGTAAATCCAGCGCGAACTGCAGCCAGTCCTCACTGACGTACATGCGCTCCTCGTTGCCCGAGGAGAACTCGTTGTCGTCGTTGCATTCCCACAGGGAACTCATGGTGAGCAGGTCTTCCAGCGTGATGGCCTGCTTGCGCAGATCCGGATGCTGCACGGGCTGCTTGTCGGGAAAGAAGCCGTAGACCTTGGCTTGCACGCCCGGAAGCAGCCCACGGTCGATCGCGGCGCCGACCAGCAGCGCGGTCACGCTCTTGCTGGCCGAGCGCACATCGTTGAGGCGATCGGCGTCGCTGCCGTTGAAGTAGCGCTCATAGGCCAGCTTGCCGTCGCGCGCGACGAGGACGCTGGTGATGCCTTTGTAACTGCCATCGGCGATCTTGGCTTCCAGCGCATCGAGCCGCGCGGCGTCCGCGTGTGCGGCTCGGGCATCGACGATGAACCAGCCGTCGTCGCGGCTGGCGGGCGGACGGTAGTCGGCGGCGGCAAGCGGCAGGGCCGCGGCGAGCAGCAGAGCGGCGGCGACGGACTGGCGGGTGCGGTGCATCGATGAGCTCCATGGCGGGGTGTGCCGCGGAGTTCATCGAACGGGAGAATGAAAGGCCGGAAAGGCGAATGAAGAATAGTAAAGGTGCGGCGGATCAGGGATTTGGGCGTGTTCGGCGCTCCGCGCCAGTTAGGCGGTGAGTCGCTGGGGCGCGGGTTCTGCCTTCTCGATCGCAGGCATTTTCTTGTAGCCCGGCTCATTGGTGCGGTCGAACAGCTCGCGCACCCATTCGATGAAGGCCTGCACACGCGCGGAAAGGTGCTTCTTCTGCGGATAGACGATCCATACCGGCTTGCCGGTGGAGATGGTGTCGGTCATCACCAGCTCGAGCATGCCCTTGTCGAGCATGCAGCAGACCAGCATGTGCGGAGCCTGGGTGATGCCGAGGCCGGCGGCGGCGGCCTGGATCACCGACTCGCCGTCGTTGATCAGCAGGTGCGCGTCGATGTCCACGCTGACCTGGCCGCTGGGCGTCTCGAACTGCCACTGGCGCGGGCGGCCGTGGGGGTAGACGTAGTTGATGCAGCGGTGGTGTTTGAGGTCTTCGATGCTGCGCGGTGCGCCGTATTTGGCCAGGTAGTCCGGCGAAGCGCAGACGACGTTGCGCAGGTAGCCGATCTTGCGGGCGATCAGGCTGGAATCTTCCAGCTGGCCCACGCGGATGGCGCAATCGATGCCCTCCTCGTTGAGGTCGGCCGGGCTGTCGCTCATGGACAATTCCAGACGGATATCGGGGTACCGGCGTTCGAATTCGTCCAGGCGCGGGATGACCGCGGCCCGGCCCACGGCCAACGAAATGCCCACCCGGAGCTTGCCCGTGGGCTTACGGTTGGCATAGTTCAGCGCCTCGGTAGCCTCGGCCAGGTCGGCAAGAATTTCCTTGCAACGTGAATGGGACGCGGCGCCATCGTCAGTCAACCGCAGCGATCGTGTCGAGCGGAACAGGAGCCTGGCGCCAAGCCTTTCTTCGAGCCGGGACACCGCGCGGCTCACCCCGGACGGGGTCATGCCCAGCTGGGCGGCGGCGGCGGCGAAGCTCTTGGCTTCAACGACGCGAACGAAGGCAGATATTGCGGCGAAGTCTTCCATAGGGACGATTCTCTGCTGATTCGTGACTACTAGTCACTAGTGCATTGCACAAGAAACGGATTTTCTATACCGGAAGGTACACCTATTCTTCCGCGCCTCGAACGGTTTGAACCAGTCGGTTCACTAATTCTCGGAGCGCATCATGAAGAAACGATGGATCTTCGCCACTCTCGCCGCCGTTGCCGTCGGCGGCAGCTGGGCCATGCTCGGCGGCCATGGGGAGACCCATGCCCAGGCCGCCGCCGGTGGACCGCCGGAGGTGACCGTCGCCCAGGTACTGGTCCGCCCGGTCAGCGATTCCAACGAATTCACCGGCCGCCTCCAGGCGGTGGACACCATCCAGCTGCGGCCCCGCGTGAGCGGCTATGTCGATTCGGTGCATTTCACCGAAGGCGCCATGGTCAAGAAAGGCCAGCTGCTGTTCCGCATCGATCCGCGTCCCTACCAGGCGGAAGTGGATCGCCTGCAGGCCAATCTCAACCAGGCCCGCTCGGAATTGAGCCTCGCCGACGCCAATGCGGCCCGCGGCCAGAAGCTGCTGGAGCAGCACGCCGTTTCCCGCGAGGAAGGCGACCGCCTGACCACCGCGGCGCAGAGCGCGAAGGCCCAGGTGGCTTCCACCAGCGCGGCCTTGGAAGCGGCCAAGCTCAATCTCGGCTTCACCGAGGTGCGCGCGCCGATCGACGGCCGCGTTAGCAACGCCCTGGTCACGCCCGGCACCCTGGTCACCAGCAACGATGTGCTGACCAGCGTGGTCAGCGTGAATCCGGTCTACGCCTACTTCGACGTGGACGAGCACAGCTACCTGAAGCTCGAACAGCTGCGCCGCGAACGCGGCGTGGCGCCGAAGGTGGCGATGGCGCTGTCCAACGAGCAGGGTTTCCCGCACGCGGGCCGCATCGACTTCGTCGACAACCAGCTGCGCCCGGGCTCCGGCACGATCCGCCTGCGCGCGGTGTTCGACAACGCCGACGGCAGCTACACGCCGGGTCTGTACGTGCGTGTGCAGCTGCGCAGCGACAGCCAGCGCCCGCGCGCGCTGATCGACGATCGCGCGGTAGCCACCGACCTGGGCAACAAGTACGTGCTGGTACTGAAGGACCGCAAGGTCGAGTACCGCCGCATCGTCACCGGCCCGCTGCTCGACGGCCTGCGCGTGGTCGAGGACGGCCTGGGCAAGGACGACGTGGTGGTGGTCAATGGCTTGCAGCACGTGCGCCCCGGCGCCGAGGTGAACGCGACCAAGGTGGCCATGGAGACGCGCAGCCTCGATGCCGGCAAGCAGCTGGCCCAGGCTGGAGGCGGCAGCACCAACAAGGTCGCCGCCGAACACTGATCCGCGGCAATACCCGCCGCTCGCGCGGCGGGCGCAAGGAACGAAACGGCATCCCACCGGCGCGTCATGGACGCGCCCGCGGGGCCGGCTTGTCCTAAAGAACACTCAGGACCGATCCGATGAAAATCGCCCAATTCTTCGTGGACAGGCCGATCCTGGCCGGCGTCCTCTCCGTACTGATCGTCATCGCGGGCGGCATTTCGCTGTTCAAGCTGCCGATCGCCGAGTACCCCGAAGTGGTGCCCCCCACCGTGGTGGTGCGCGCCAGCTATCCCGGCGCCAACCCCAAGGTGATCGCCGAAACCGTCGCCACGCCGCTGGAAGAGCAGATCAACGGCGTGGAAGGCATGCTCTACACCTCCTCGCAGTCCACCAGCGACGGCGCGATGACGCTGACCGTCACTTTCGCGCTGGGCAGCGACCTGGACAACGCCCAGGTGCAGGTGCAGAACCGCGTGGCGCAGGCGCTCACCAAGCTGCCGCAGGAAGTGCAGCGGCTCGGCGTCACCACGCAGAAGAGCTCGCCCGACCTGACCATGGTCGTGCATCTGACCTCGCCCGATAACCGCTACGACATGCTGTACCTGTCGAACTACGCGCGCCTGCACATCAAGGACCAGCTGGCGCGCCTCAACGGCGTGGGCGACGTGCAGCTGTCCGGCGCGGGCGAATACAGCATGCGCGTATGGCTGGACCCGGAAAAACTGGCTTCGCGCCAGCTGACCACCGGTGACGTGATCCATGCCATCCAGGAACAGAACGTGGCCGTGGCCGCCGGTGCGCTCAATGCGCCGCCTGGCCCGAGCAACGCCGCATTCCAGCTCAACATCAACACGCAGGGCCGCCTGGTCAACGAGGAGGACTTCCTCAACATCATCGTGCGCACCACCGCCGACGGCGGCGTGACGCACCTGCGCGATGTGGCCCGCGTGGAACTGGGTTCCAACAACTATGCGCTGCGCAGCCTGCTGGACAACCAGCCGGCGGTGGCGATCCCGATCTTCGCCCGCCCGGGCTCCAACGCCATCCAGATCTCCGACGAAGTGCGCGCCACCATGGCGGATCTGAAGAAGGAGTTCCCGCAGGGCATCGATTACCACATCGTCTACGACCCGACCGTGTTCGTGCGCGGTTCGATCGAGGCGGTGGTGCACACGCTGTTCGAAGCCATCGCCCTGGTGGTGCTGGTGGTGATCCTGTTCCTGCAGACCTGGCGCGCTTCGGTCATTCCGCTGGTCGCCGTGCCGGTGTCGTTGATCGGTACCTTCGCGGTGATGTACCTGGCGGGCTTCTCGCTCAACGCGCTGTCGCTGTTCGGCCTGGTGCTGGCGATCGGCATCGTGGTGGACGACGCGATCGTGGTGGTGGAGAACGTCGAGCGCCACATCGAGCACGGCATGCGGCCGAAGGAGGCCACGCGCCAAGCGATGAAGGAAGTGACCGGCCCGATCGTGGCCACGGCCCTGGTGCTGTGCGCGGTGTTCGTGCCCACGGCCTTCATCAGCGGCCTGACCGGCCAGTTCTATCGCCAGTTCGCGCTGACCATCGCCATTTCCACGGTGATCTCGGCGTTCAACTCGCTGACCCTGAGCCCGGCGCTGGCCGCCATCCTGCTGCGCGACCACGATGCGCCGAAGGACAAGCTCACGGTATGGATGGACAAGGGCCTGGGCTGGCTGTTCCGTCCGTTCAACCGCGTGTTCACCAGCGGCGCCAACCGCTACGTGGGTGGCGTGAAGCGCATCCTGCGCGCCGGTACCGTCACGCTGATGGTGTACGGCGGCCTGGTGGTGCTCGGCTTCCTCGGCTTCGCCCACGTGCCGACCGGTTTCGTGCCGCAGCAGGACAAGTAGTACCTGGTGGCGTTCGCGCAGCTGCCTGACGCGGCCTCGCTGGACCGCACCGAGGACGTGATCCGCCGCATGAGCGAGATCGCCCTGAAGCAGCCGGGCGTGGAAAGCGCCGTGGCCTTCCCGGGCCTGTCGATCAACGGATTCACCAACAGCACCAACTCCGGCATCGTGTTCGCCACGCTCAAGCCGTTCGAGGAGCGCCGCGACGCCTCGCTGTCGGCCAATGCGATCACGATGGCGCTCAACCAGAAGTTCGGCGGCATCCAGGACGCCTATATCGCGGTGTTCCCGCCGCCGCCGGTGATGGGCCTGGGCACGATCGGCGGCTTCCGCATCCAGATCGAGGACCGCGGCGACGTCGGCTTCGAGGAGCTGTACAAGCAGACGCAGAACCTGATCGCCGAAAGCCGCAAGACGCCGACCCTGGCCGGCCTGTTCTCCAGCTACCAGGTGAGCGTGCCGCAGATCGACGCCGACGTGGATCGCGAGAAGGCCAAGGCCGAAGGCGTGGATCTGGCCGATGTCTACCAGACCATGCAGGCCTATATGGGCTCGCTCTACGTCAACGACTTCAACCGCTTTGGCCGCACCTACCAGGTGAACGTGTCCGCCGACCAGCGCTTCCGCCACGAGCCGGAAGACCTGCTGCAGCTGCGCACCCGCAACGCGCGCGGCGAGCCGATCCCGCTGGGTTCGTTCCTGACTGTGCACCAGGGCGTGGGTCCGGATCGCGTGCAGCACTACAACGGCTATCCCACCGCCGAGATCAACGGCGGCCCGGCCCCGGCTTCAGCTCGGGCCAGGCGCAGGACGCCATGGAGAAGCTGGCGCGCGAGAACCTGCCCAACGGCATGTCCTTCGAGTGGACCGAGCTGACGTACCAGCAGATCCTGGCCGGCAATACCGCAGTGCTGGTGTTCCCCTTGTGCGTGCTGCTGGTGTTCCTGGTGCTGGCTTCGCTGTACGAGAGCCTGACCTTGCCGCTGGCGGTGATCCTGATCGTGCCGATGGTGCTGCTGTCCGCGATCTCGGGCGTGTGGATGTCCGGAGGCGACAACAACATCTTCACCCAGATCGGCCTGATCGTCCTGGTGGGCCTGGCCTGCAATAACGCGATCCTGATCGTGGAGTTCGCCCGCGAAGCGCAGATCCTGGAAGGCCTGGACCGCAAGACGGCCGTGCTGGAAGCCGCCCGCCTGCGTCTGCGCCCGATCCTGATGACGTCGATCGCTTTCATCATGGGCGTGGTGCCGCTGGTGACCTCGCACGGCGCCGGCGCGGAAATGCGCCATGCGATGGGCGTGGCGGTGTTCGCCGGCATGCTGGGCGTCACCTTCTTCGGCCTGATCTTCACCCCGCTGTTCTACGTGATCATCCGCGGCTGGAGCGAGCGCGCCGAAGCGCGCCGCGCCGCCCGCCGCGCCGCCCTGGGCCTGAATGCGCCCGCGCTGGAGGAACACTGATGTCGATCTCACTCGTTGAAACCGTGCAAGCCTGGTTCGCCCGCCGCGCCCCGCGGCAGGCACGCCTGAGCGCGATGGCCACCGCCCTGTTGCTGGCCGGCTGTGTGAGCGTGGGGCTGGATTACCACCGGCCCGACGAAAAGCCCCTGGTCATGCGCGACGCCAACGCGCAGCAGGAGAGCGCCGAGAATGTCCAGGCGGCGTGGTGGAAGCAGTTCAACGACCCGGCGCTGGATGCCTTGATCCAGCGCGCGGCGACGAACGCGCCCGACCTGAAGATCGCCATCGCGCGCCTGAAGGAATCGCGTGCCCTGCTCGGCGTCACCCGCGCCGACCAGTGGCCCACCGTCAATACCGATATCGATTACCAGCGCAGCCGCGGCCAGCAGCCGGGTTTCACCACCGACCGCGTGACGGCGGAAAGCTATCGCGCCGGCTTCGATGCGAGCTGGGAGATCGATCTGTTCGGCGGCGTGCGCCGCTCGGTGGAAGCGGCCGGCGCGCAAGCCGAGGCCAGTGCCGCGTCGCTGCAGGATGCGCAGGTGACGCTGTTCGCCGAGGTGGCGCGCTACTACTTCGACCTGCGCGGCACGCAGCTGCGCATCGATGTGGCCCAGCGCGACATCGAGAACCAGCGCGAGACGCTGCGGCTGATTCGCGCGCGTTCCGATATCGGTACGGGTTCGGAGCAGGACGTGGCAAGCGCCAATGCACGGCTTTCGGCGGTGGAAGCGCAGCTGCCGGTGCTGCAGACGCAGGCGCACGCCGACGAGGCGCACCTGGCGGTGCTGCTGGGCGAACGGCCCGGCGAACTGGACGTCGACCTTGCGCCGGCCACGTTCAAGCCGATCGACGTGTCGTTGCCGATCGGCAACGCCGGCGACGTCCTGGCCCGACGCCCCGACGTACGCGTCGCGGAGCGCGAACTGGCCGCGGCGAACGCACGCATCGGCGTGGCCAAGGCCGACTGGTTCCCGCACATCACGCTGGGCGGCTTCGTCGGCTTCCTGGCTGGACGCAGCAACGATTTCGGCAGCCCGTCGACGCGGGCATGGTCGATCGCGCCGAGCATCAGCTGGCCCGGCCTGAACGTGCAGCGCGTGCGCAATAACGTGAAAGCGAGCGAAGCTCGCGCCGACGCGGCGCTGGCCAATTACCAGCGCACGGTGCTGCAGGCCGTGGAGGACGTGAGCAATTCGCTGGTCGGCTTCAATCTGCAGCGCGAGCGCGTGCAGAAGCTGATGGACCAGGTCACGCAAAGCCGGCGCGCGGCCGAGCTGGCACGTGTGCGCTACAACGAGGGCGCGACGGATTTCCTGCAGCTGCTCGATGCCGAGCGCACGCAGTTGTCCGCGGAAGACGCGCTGGCCGAGGCGGAGGCCGCGATCAACCTGCGCGCCGTGGCCGTGTACAAGGCCATCGGCGGTGGCTGGGAGGCCTGCGGCGACGAGCGCTGCAGCCAGGTCGCGCAGGCGCCGTGAGCCACGGCCATGAGTCCCCCGCTTCCGTTTCCCCGCCGCGCGCCGCGTGAGCGCGGCCTGGGCACCGAGCCGCCGCCGAGCCAGCGCGTCGCGCTGGTCAGCGGCGCCAACCGCGGCCTCGGGCTGGAGGTGTCGCGCCAGCTCGCCGCCACCGGCATGACGGTTCTCCTCGGCGCGCGCCAGCCGGCCGCCGGGGAGAAAGCCGCCAAGGCGTTGAGGCGCGAGGGCGGGGACGTCGTCGCGGTGCAGCTGGATGTCACTTCGCAAACGGACATCGACGCGCTGGCCGAGCGCATCGAGCGCGACTACGGACGGCTCGATGTGCTGGTCAACAATGCGGGGGCGTTCTTCGACTTCGGCGATCGCGCTTCGAATGTCGACATCGCGCGCGTGCAGGGGGCGCTCGACACCAACCTGCTCGGCGCATGGCGGTTGAGCGAGGCGGTGATTCCCTTCATGCGTCGCCACGGCTACGGCCGCATCGTCAATGTCTCGAGCGGCTGCGGCGCGACCGACAGCGATGGCGAGGATTGCCCCGCGTATCGCGTGTCCAAGGCCGCGCTCAACAGCTACACGCGCATGCTCGCGGCGGAGCTCAAGGGCAGCGGCGTCCTGGTCAATGCTGTCTGCCCCGGCTGGGTCGCGACCGACATGGGCGGGCCCGGTGGGCGACCCGTGGCGGATGGCGCGGCAGGGATCGTCTGGGCGGCTTGCCTGCCGACGAAGGGAGCGATAACGGGCGGGTTCTTCCGGGACCGCACGCCCATTCCCTGGTGAACATGCCGGCGTAACCATGTCGGGATGCGGCGCCGGATGAATCGGCGCCGCGCTTGGTGTTAGCCTCGCGCATCGCCGACGCCAGGGACTGGCCTTCATGTTCGCTCGTGTTCTTGCCGCCATCGTCCGCGCCTTCGCCGACGCAGCCTATGCCCTCGGCATGGGATTCAAAGGGGCTTTCCGGCCCTCGATCCTGCTTCGCTCGGCGGCCATCGCCATCGTCGCGACGATCGTCACCTGGTGGGTGTTTCTGCGGCATTGGGATGTCGCCCAGGTATTCGTGGCGGTCTTCATGCCCGTGATGTTTCTCGGCTTCGGGCTGACCGGCGCACAGAGCAGCGGTGGCCCCGGTGTGCCGGCGACCACGACGGGAGGCTTCGATCTGGTTGGCGGGCTCAGTCAGCTGGGCCATGGCATAGGCATGCTCGCCCATGCCGCCGGCGCGCTGGCACTGGCTGCGCTGTGCGGCTTCCTGTTGTGCGGGACGCTGCTGACCGTGCTGGGCGTACGCGCATGGTTGTTGCCCGAGGTGGTCCGAAGAGCGCGGGCCAGGCAGCCGGAGCTGCCGGCCGTAAGCGATGCGACGAACCGGTGGCGTGCGCTCTGGACGGCCATGCGCTGGATCGTCGGCGTACTGGTGCTGACGCAACTCATTCATCTGGCGGCCGTGTTCGTGCCGCACCTGGGCTTTCTGTGGCTGGCGCCCCTGGCCTACCTGCCGGTGGCGTTCGTCGCTGCGCAGTCGCTGCGCGGCGTGGCCTCCGCGGAAGAGCGTTCGCGCGTGCTGCGGCGCCAGCGGGGAGCGTTCGCCATCCTGGGTTTCGCGGTGCTGGCCAGCGGCTGCGTGCCGGTACTCAATCTGCTGACGCCGGCGATCTTCGCGATCGGCACCACGCGGTTGAGCTATCGGACACTCGCCGGATTGCGGGAATCGGCAGCGGGCTGACCCGGATTCAGCGCTGCACCACCAGCGCGAACCAGCGCCAGCCGCGAATCTTCTCCGCCACCAGCTTCGCGCTGGTGAGCATGGGAACGGCCAGCAGCGCACCGGGGATGCCCCATAGCCAGCCCCAGATCAACAGCCACAGCAGGATCGCCACCGGGCTAAGGCGCATGCGCCGCCCCTGGATCAGAGGGGTGATCAGGTTGCCTTCCATTGAAGTGATACCGGCGAAGGTCAACGCGGGCAGCAGCGCCTGGCCCGGCTGGTCGAAATGCATCAGTCCCACCAGGGCCAGGAGTGTGGTCGTGGTGATCGCGCCGACGTAGGGGATGAAGTTGGCGATCATCGCTACCGAGCCCCACAGCAGCGGATCCGGTACGGCGTAGGCCCACAGCATAGTGGCGGTGACGACGCCAAGGGTGGCGTTGATCACGATGGTAGTCAGGATGTAGCGCGACACCTCGACCTGGATGCTGCGCACGATGGACACGGTGCGGCGCTTGTAGCGGAAGTTAGGTGCGATCTCGACCAGGCGTCGCAACAGCACGTCGCCGTAGATCAGGAAGAAGAACACCAGCAGCACCACCGTCAGCACCGCCGCCAACACTTTGGGCGTGCCGGCGAGCACGTCCCAGGCGTCGATCGCCACGGTCGAAGCGCGTGGCGCCGGACGCGCCGCCTGTCCGCCGACCAGGCTCTGCGTGGCGCGGTTGGCCGCCTCCAGCGGCTGCATCACCGCACGCAGCTTGGGCACGAAGTTGAGCACCAGGCTCGGCGCGTCATGGAACCATTCCAGCGCCGGCGGCGTCAGCCGGGCAATGCCGGTGCCGATGCCGGCGATAAGGGCGATGACCAGCACGCTGGCGCTGAACCAGCGCGGCACGCGGCGGCGCGCAGCGAACGCCACGATCGGGTTTAGCGCCAGTCCGATGAAGCCGGCCAGCACCAGCGGAATGAGCAGCCCGCGCACGATCGTGACCGTGTACAGCAACGCGAGCACGAGCAGAATGTTGAGCACCACGCGGATGCGCAGCAGATGCCGTTGCGTGATGCGCGCGACCGGTATCCGGCGCTGGCCGGGCAGAGGCAGGCCCAAAGGCGATGGCGATGGCGTGGGCGCGCGATCGTCTCCGCCGCTGGCCGGCGGCGGTACAAGAGGACCGGTGGCGTTCATGACGGGTCGAAGCCGCCTTCGCTGAATTCGGTGACCAGGCGCGCGGCCTGCGCGACCAGCTCGGCAGCGCTGCCGCTGAGCAAGGCGCCCAGTCCCGGAACGCGCAACGGATGCACGTTCAGCTGCCCGAGCACGAAACCGATGCCGGCCGCCACGCCGACCGTTCCCAGCGGATGCCGGCGGCCGCGCGCAAGCAGCGCGCCCGCCGGTTCGGCCAGGGCCTGGCGCGCCTCGACGACGCGGCCGTGCGCTTCGCGCACCTGGCGGAGATGCCTGAACATGCTCATGTACCCTCCTCCCGCTCGGCACCGGCCTGGTCGGACGCGCGCGGCCCATCGCCACGCTCGGACCGCCGCATCGCCTGCCGTATGGTCTCACGCCACTCGCGCCGTGAGGCGGGCAGCGTGAGCCAATGCATGCAGCGCCGGAACAGGACGATCATCCCCCAGAGGAACAGCGCCTGCAGCAGGCCGAGCACGACCAATGCCCAAGGCCAGGAGTGCAGCCATGAGGCCAGCAGCACGCCGGCCAGCGCCATCAGGGTAAGGCCCAGGCCCACGCCCGCCACGGTCGCGGCGAGAGCGGCCAGGAGCATCCAGGACACCGCGCTGCGCGCCAGCCCAAGTTCGGCGACGAGCCATGAGAGCTGCGCGCCGAACAGGCGCTTGGCCGCGCGTCCGGCGCGGCCGATCTCGTCGAGTACGCCGGGATCGCCTACGCCCGGGTCGCCGGATGCGGCGCCGTCGGACAAGGGCGGCTCGCCTCCGGACGCCGCAGGACCTTCCTCACGCCCGGAATCGCGCATCCCCTGCCCTCGCCTTGTGCGGAATCAGCGACGCAGGATCCGGCCGAGCAACCAGCCCGCGCCGAGCGCGATGGCCACCGATTGCACCGGCTTCTCGCGTACGTAGTCGCGGGCTTTTTCCAACCATGCATCGGCGCGGTCCATGGCGTCGTCGTAGGCCTCGCGGCCGCGCTCGCTGTACTCGCTCGCCTTCTCGGTGGCACGCGTGGCCGCGTCGGCGGCCTTGTCGGTGGCGCGATGCAGGCCGTCCTCCCCCCGGTCGGCGACGTGGTCGACCTTCTCCTTGGCATGGGCCACGGCATCCGAGGTGGCCCGCTTGAAGCGCTCGGCGCCCTCTTCGATGCGGCTGCCGCCCGTGCCGATGGCCTGCTCCGGAACCGTTTCGTTCGCCTGGACTTCTTTGTTCATGGCGGTCTCCTTGGGACGGGATGGATGACTCTAGCGAACTTCCCGCCCCGTTGTGCGCGGGGCGACACGATCGTTCAGCTGGCTCGCCGGAAGAAAGCGATCACGGCGAGGATCAGGAAGATGACGAACAGGATCTTGGCGATACCCGCCGCCGTACCGGCGATTCCGGTGAAACCCAGCAGCGCCGCGATGATGGCGATGACCAGAAAGACCAGGGCGTAGTGGAGCATGGCGCGATTCCTCGATGACCAATGGAACGGAATCCCCTGTGCGCATTCATCCATAGGCGGCGCCTTGCCCGCGTGAAGGCCGCGCGCCGCGGCCTCCACGTTGTCACCACATCGTTGCGTTACGTACGGGCGGCTAAACGTCCGCTAAGCGCGCACTACCGCGTCGGCGTAGATCGCATACGTGCCGATGATTTCCGCTTCGTCCAGCACGTGGCCGCGCATCGCCTTGCGCAACTCGTCCAAGGTGAAGCCGTCGGCCAGATCGAGTTCCACGTCCATGGCGTACACGCGGAAGTGGTAATGGTGCACGCGCTCGTCGTTCCACGGCGGGCATGGCCCGTCGTAGCCAAGGTATTCGCCGCGCATCTCGCCGTCGCCATCGAACCAGCCGGTGTAGTCGTTTCTGCCCTGCACGCTGCCGGGCGGCCCCGAGGGCGCGCGCTTGCCGCGGCCGACGATGCCGTCGCTGCATGCACCCTCGCCCAGGTCCACGCATTCGACGGGGATGTTGGCCATCAGCCAATGCACGAACTCCACGCGCGGGAGCTCGGCCGGCACGGTGCGGTCCGGCTGGTTGACGTCGTCGCCGCGACTGGGCACGTCGGTGTCGATGCAGGTGAGCACATACGAGCGCGTCGCAGGCGGCACGTCTTTCCATGCCAGATGCGGGCTCAGGTTGTCGGACAAGGCCACCGGATCGCCGGGCTTGCCGAAGGCGAAGCGTGCGGGAATCGGCTGGCCGTTCGCGAAGCTGTCACTGCGAAGTTGCACGTCGTTTCCTCCGTTCGGATGTCACGTCGTCATGGGCTCTGGTAAGTGACGCGATAGACCGCGCCGGCCTCGTCGTCGCTCACCAGCAGGCTGCCGTCGGGCAGCGGCTGCACGTCGGCCGGTCGGCCCCAGGCCTTCTCGTCCTGCATGAAGCCCTCGATCAGCGGCTGGTAGGACGCCACCTTGTTGCCATTGAGCCGCACGGTCATCACGCGGTAACCGGATTTCTTGGTGCGATTCCACGAGCCGTGCTCGGCGACGATCAGCGCGCCCTTGTAACTGGCCGGGAACTGCTTGCCTTCATAGAAACGGAGCCCCAGCGAGGCCACGTGCGCGCCAAGCTTGAGCACCGGCGGCGTGTAGTCCTTGCAGTTCTTGCCCTTGCCGAACTCCGGATCCAGCGTATCGCCCTGGTGGCAGTAGGGATAGCCGAAATGCTCGCCGACGCGGGTGAGGCGGTTGAGTTCGTCGCTGGGCATGTCGTCGCCCATCAGATCGCGGCCGTTATCGGTGAACCACAGATCGTTGCTGCCGGGGCGCCAGGTGAAGCCGACCGTGTTGCGGATGCCGTAGGCCACGTCCTCCAGGCCGGTGCCGTCTTTGTTGAGACGGGTGAGCTTGGCGTAGTCCTTGCCCTTGTCGCAGATATTGCAGGGCGCGCCGATCGGCACGTACAGCTTGCCGTCGGGACCGAAGGCGATGAATTTCCAGCCGTGGTGCGTCTCGGTGGGAAACTTGTCGTAGACCACTTCGGGCTTCGGCGGATCGTCCAGGTGGTTTTCGATGTCGCGCAGCACCACGATCTTGCTCACGGCAGAGACGTACAGGTCCCCGTCCCGAAAGGCGACGCCCACCGGCAGTTGCAGTCCGGTGGCGATGACGCGCACCTTGTCGGCCTTGCCGCTGCCGGTGCTGTCGGTGAGAGCGTAGACCTTGCCGGCGTCGTTGGAGCCGACGAACACGGTGCCCTTGGCGCCGAGCGCGATCTCGCGCGCGTTGGGGGTCTTGTCCGTGTAGACGGCGATATGGAAACCCTTGGGCAGGGTGAGCTTGTCCAGCTGAGGTTCGGCCAGGGCCGGAAAGGCGAGCAGGCCGAGCGCGAGGGCAAGGAACGGACGCATGGGTGACCTCCGTGGGGCGGGTCCGACAGCCTATACCGGCGCGGGTGAAGTTGCCTCCATCCCTCTGATATCGTGCCCGGCCTCGGCTAGGGATCACCCATGAGCGAACTGCAGGACCTCACTACCCTGGTGCGCGCCGCCACGCCGCTGCTCGTGATCGAGACGGTGGACGAGCAGCGGGTGATCGAATGCTTCCGCCACGTGATCTCCCAGTCCCTGCGACCGCTCTGGCGCTGGACGCTCACGGACGGCCTGTCGCGGCTGGATTTCGCCCAGCCCGAGGAGATCGCTCCCGATGCCGGCGCCACCCTCGACGCCATCCGCGAAGCGAGCGAGCGCGGTGTCTACCTGCTGTTCGATTTCCACCCATTCCTGCGCTATGCCATGACGCTGCGCCAGCTGCGCGAGATCGTGCAGCGCCAGCGTTCGGCGGCGCACACCGTGGTGCTGGTGGGCGCGCGCATCGAACTGCCCGAGGAACTGGAAGCGCTTTCGCTACGCGTGCCGCTGTCGCTGCCGGACATCAAGGAGCTGGCGGCGATCCTGCGCGCCGAAGCGCTGGCCTGGCAGCGCGAGCACGGCCGCCGCGTCGAAGTGGACGGCGACGCAGCGCGCACCATCGTGCGCAACCTGCTGGGCCTGGCTGCACCTGACGCGCGCCGCATCGTGCGCAAGCTGATCTACAACGACGGCGCGCTCACCGCGGGCGACCTGCCGGAACTGATGAAGGCCAAGTTCGAGCTGCTCAATCGCTCGGGCCTCCTGCATTACGAATACGCCACCGCCAGCTTCGCCGAGATCGCCGGCATCAGCCGCGTGCGCGACTGGGTGCAGCGGCGGCGCGCCACGTTCCTGGCAGCCGAACCCGATCCGATGCTCGATCCGCCGAAGGGCGTGCTGTTGCTGGGCGTGCAGGGCTGCGGCAAGAGCCTCGCCGCCAAGGCCATCGCCGGCGGCTTCGGCGTGCCGCTGGTGCGGCTGGACTTCGGCTCGCTGTACAACAAGTACCACGGCGAGACAGAGAAGAACCTGCGCGAGGCGCTGCAGAGCACCGAACTGCTCGCCCCATGCGTGCTGTGGATCGACGAGGTCGAAAAGGGCCTGGCCGGCGGCGGCGAGGACGGTGGCGTGTCCCGGCGCGTGCTGGGCTATCTGCTGACCTGGATGGCCGAGCGCAAGTCGAAGGTGTTCGTGGTGGCCACCGCCAACGCGGTGGAGGAATTGCCGGCGGAGCTGCTGCGCAAGGGCCGCTTCGACGAGATCTTCTTCGTCGACCTGCCCAAGCCCTCGGTGCGCGGCGAGATCTTCGCCATGCATCTGCGCCGCCGCAAGCTGCCGGTGGAGCAATTCGACTTGGGCGCGCTCGCCGCCGCGAGCGACGGTTTCTCCGGCGCGGAGATCGAACAAGCCGTGGTCAGCGCGCTCTACGACGCCAGCAGCGGCGCCGCGCCGCTCGAACAGCCGACGCTGCTCGCCGCACTGGGCCAGACGCGGCCGCTGTCGGTGCTGATGCGCGAACAGGTCGAGGGCCTGCGCGTGTGGGCGCGGGGACGCTGCGTGCCGGCCGACTAGGCCTGGGCGGTTTGGGCTTGGCCGACTAAAGCGTTGAAGCGCGCGGCGATGGAGTCGTCGGTGAAGCTGGTCATGTCCGCGCCGCGGATGAAGCCGCAGTGGCCGCCATGCGGGGCGATGTCCAGTTCCACGTTCGGCGGCAGCTCGAGCTTCTCGAACGCATCCACCGGAATCACCGGATCGTCGCGCGCGGTGAGGATGGTGGCGGGAATCCGCATCGCCTGGAGGGCGGCGCCGGCCACCGAATAGCCGTCCAGGTAGGCCTGCAGCGAACCGTAGTCGGTGTGGCGCAGCACCAGCGATTCGGTCAGGCCGCGCAGGTTCTGTTTCAGTTCGTCCAGCTCGAAATACTGGCGGTGCGGGAACGCCGCCTGCTTGGCGCGCAGCGAGCTGCGCCACGTGCGCAGGAAGTAGGCCTGGTAGAACCACGGCGCGGCTTCTTCCAGCGAGAACAGGCCCTCGCCCGGATCGATGATCGGACCCACCGCCAGCGCGTAGTCCAGCGCCACGCCGGCTTCCGGCGCGCGCAGGGCCGCGCGCAGCGCGAAATTGCCGCCCAGCGAGAAGCCGGCCAGCGCCAGCCGGCGCGCCGGCCAGCGCCGGGCGATGTCGCCCAGGGCGTGGACGACCTCGTCGATGCGGCACGAATGGAACAGCGCTTCGTTGAGCGGATGGCTGTCGCCGTGGTCGCGGAAGTTCAGGCGGAACACGTCCCAGCCCTCGGCCAGGAGCCGGCTGCCGGTCTGCAGCACATAGGTGGAATCGACGCTGCCTTCCCAGCCATGGAACAGCACGGCGAGGCCGCGCGCTTCCGGCAAGACCTTCTGCGCGGTGTACGCGCCGGTGAGGCGCACGCCGTCGCCGCCGTCCACCATGACCGCCTCGGCACCTTCGCGCACAGTCTGGGCCGAGCGCGGCAACAGGCGGCGGCGCACGCCGCTGGAGGACAGCATGGTCTGGATGTGGCCGCTGGTCAGCGGCCACGGCGGGCGGAAATCGGCGCCGCGGGGGAGCGTCATGCCGCGCGGTCTTCCAGGGCCGCGGCGATGCGCTCGCGCGAGAGCTCGGCCATGCGCCGGCGTGCTTCCGGCATGGCCGGCACCGGTTCGAGGACGTGCACCTCGGCGTCCAGCGGCGCTTCGCCCAGCAGGCGCAGGAAGTTCTGCATGAAGTTCTCATGCTCGCGGAAGCCCGCATCGATCACCCGCCGGCCGTCGCGGGCGAAGCGCAGGGCGACCGGCTGCACCGCCACCTCCGCGTCCAGTGCGGCCTGGAAGATGCGGGCATGGAACACGCGCAGCACGCCGTTATGGCCGGTGCCGCCCTCGGGAAACACCGCCACCGAGCGGCCGCCGCGCAGGCGCTCGACCATCGCTTGCATCACCGTCGCCAGCGAATGGTTGCTGCCGCGGCGATGGAAGATGGTGCCGCCGCTGGCAGCGAGCCAGCCCACCAGCGGCCAGCTGGCGATCTCGGCCTTGGCCACGAAGCAGGCGGCGCGCTGGCTGTGCAGCAGTTCGATGTCGATCCAGGACGTGTGGTTGGCGACGAACAGCACCGGATCGCGCAGCGGCTGCCCGAAGCGGACCGAGCGCAGCCCGAAGATGCGCAGAAGCTTGGTCGACCACCAGCGGATCATGCGGTGCGCGAACGGCTCGCGGCCGTCCTTCATCACGGCGTGCTTGTTCCAGCTGAGGATGCCGGCGCACAGCAGGACCCCCAGCAGTATGTGCAGCAGCAGCAGGGGGATGCGCCAGAAGTAGCGCAGGAGTCGAAGGGGGTCGCGGTCCGGGGCGGAGACGGTATCGGTACTCATCAGTCCGGTTAGTTTAGCGTTAGTCGGTCGGCGCGTCGGCGATTCGCACGCGTATCGTCCGATCAACGTCCAGCGGGACGTTTCGAGCTACTTCCGCGCCAGGCTAGCGTCGATCAGGCATCGAGCCGCCGCGCCGAGCGCCCGCGCGGGACCGCCCTCGCCGAAGGCCTGCCCGGAGACGTAGCTGCCCTCGATCAACAGCAGCAAGCCGTCGGCAAGTTCGGCCGGATCGCGCGCGCCCATCGCGCGGCACATGTCACCCAGGCGTTCGCGCAAGGCTTGCTTGCTCTCGACGCCGACCTGATGCGCCGGATGGGCGGGGTCCGGGTATTCGATCACCGCATTGGTCAGGCCGCAGCCGCGATAGCCGTCGCTGCTGGCTCGCTTGGAGAGGTAGTCGAGGTAGGCCAGCAGGTGCGCCTTGGGATCGTCCGGATGTTCGGCACCCGGCGCTTCGAAGCGATGGCGGAAACGCTGGTCGTAGTCGCGCAGGTAGGCGGCGATCAGCTCGTCCTTGGATTCGTAGGCGCGGTAGAGGCTGGGCTTGGTCACCCCGGCGCGGCTGACGATCTCTTCCACGCCGATCGCGCGGATGCCTTCCTTATAGAAGAGGTCGAAGGCGGTATCGCGGATACGGTCGGCGGCGCGGCGCGGCGTCTCGGGGGTTTCCGGGGAGGGCTGGGATTTCGAGCGGGACATGCGAGCGACCTGTTGACAATGTTACCGATCGGTACGTACTCTGCGCTTCCGCCACGTACCGATCGGTAACATGACTATACAACGTCCCCGGCCGTTCGGCCAAAACTACGCCTTCGTCGTGGTCGCCGTGATCTTCCTGGCCGTGCTGGCATCGGCCGGCATGCGCGCGACACCCGGCGTATTGATGCTGCCCCTGGGCCGCGCTTTCGGCTGGAGCCGTGACAGCATGTCCTCGGCTGCCGCCGTCGGCATCCTGCTCTACGGCCTGATGGGCCCCTTTGCCGCGGCACTGATGCAGCGCTTCGGCATCCGCCGGGTGCTGCTGACGGCGCTGGCGGTGATGACGTTGGCCGCCGCCTCCAGTGCGCTGATGACGCAGCCCTGGCAACTCGTGGCGACCTGGGGCGTGCTGTCGGGTGCGGGCAGCGGCTGCGTCGCGGTGGTGCTGGGAGCCACCGTGGTGGGTCGCTGGTTCAGCACCCATCGCGGTCTGATGATGGGCCTGCTCACGGCCAGTACCGCCACGGGCACGCTGATCTTCCTGCCGGGTCTGGCCGCCATCGCCGAATACGCCGGTTGGCGCGCGGTGGTGCTGACCATCGCCGCCGTGTGCGCGGCGCTGATCCCGCTGGCGCTGTGGCTGCTGCCGGAGCGGCCGTCCGACATTGGCCTGCGCCGCTATGGCGCTTCCGCCGACGAGCCCGCCGATGCCGGCGCCCCGGCCGGCAACCTGTTCGCGCTGACCCTCGGCACGCTGCGCCGCGCTACTGGCAGCGGCACGTTCTGGCTGCTGTTCGCCACGTTCTTCGTATGCGGATTCACCACCAATGGCCTGATCGGCACGCACTTCATCGCGCTGTGCGGCGACCATGGGATCCCGGAAGTGCGCGCAGCCGGACTGCTGGCCATGATGGGCATCTTCGACCTGGTCGGCACCACCGCCTCCGGCTGGCTGACCGATCGTTTCGACCCGCGCAAGCTGCTGTTCGTCTATTACGGGCTGCGCGGCCTCTCGCTGATCTACCTGCCCTATTCCGATTTCTCGCTGTCCAGCCTGTCGCTGTTCGGCGTGTTCTACGGGCTGGACTGGATCGCCACCGTGCCGCCGACCCTGCGCCTGACCACGGACGCCTTTGGCGAGCGCGATGCGCCGGTGGTGTTCGGCTGGGTGGTCGCCGGCCACCAGGTAGGCGCCGCCGCCGCGGCTTTCACGGCGGGCGTACTGCGCGTGCAGCTGGGCAGCTACCTCACCCCGTTCGTGATCGCCGGAGCCACCGGCGTGGTGGCGGCGTTCCTTGCGCTGCGCATCGGGCGCGGCCGCGATCGCGGCGCGCTGCCGGCGCTGGCGGGCGAAGCGGCCTGAGTGCGGGCCGGGACGTCCGCGTCCCGGCCCCGCGTCATTTCTCCAGCTGCGACAAGGGCAATGCCGCCGACCGCTTCACCGTGCGCAGCACGAAGCTGGAGTTGACGTCGGCCACGCCGGAGGCGTTGAGCAGCCGATCCAGCAGAAAGCGCGAGAAGTGCTGCAAGTCGGCGACGTAGACGTGCATGAGGTAGTCCATGTCTCCGGTCAGCGCGTAGCAGGCCACGATCTCGTCCCATTCGTTCACCTGGCGCACGAAGCGCTCGATCGACTCGCTTTCGTGCTTGGCCAGCTGCACGCGGACGAAGGCTTGCAGCCCCAATCCCACCGCTTCCGGGTCCACCTGAGCGCTGTATCCGGTGAGGATGCCCTCGCCTTCCAGCCGCTGCAGGCGGCGCAGGCAGGCCGACGGGGACAGGCTTACCCGCTCCGCCAGTTCGGCGTTGGTGATGCGCCCGTCGCACTGGAGCACGGCGAGCATGCGCAAATCGGTACGGTCCAGCTGGGGCATGCAAGTTTCTCCGGACAAGAATCGATTATGCGCAACGATATTGCACTCACGGCCCAAGCTGAATCAACAAAACAACCTTCATGCGCGCCCTTGGCCGTATCCTGTTGATCAGCCGACCCGAACCCGGGCCGGCATCACGTCTAACCGGAGGCCCGCCATGGACCACAGCACGCCACGCACAGTCGAACACCAGCAGACCGATCGCGGTTATGTGCCGGTGTACGCCACTGGCGTGGTCGAGCAGCCCTGGTCCGGCTACAGCCGCACCGACCATGACGTGTGGAACACGCTTTACGCGCGCCAGCGCGAGCTGCTGATGGGCCGGGCCTGCAACGAGTTCCTGCAGGGCGTCGAACGCTTCGGCCTGGGCGAGGGCGGCATTCCGAAGTTCGCGGAACTCAACAAGGTGCTGGCCAAGGCCACCGGCTGGGAGCTGGTCGCGGTCGAGGGCCTGCTGCCGGACGAAGTGTTCTTCGACCATCTGGCCAATCGCCGCTTTCCGGTGAGCTGGTGGATCCGCCGCCCCGACCAGCTCGACTACCTCAGCGAACCGGATCTGTTCCACGACCTGTTCGGCCACGTGCCGCTGCTGCTCAATCCGGTGTTCGCCGACTACATGCAGGCCTACGGCCGCGGTGGCATGAAGGCGTTCGGC
>JABLTH010007551.1_pt1 | contig 22219 bp, 21 predicted proteins | sample 7875711 | NCBI WGS metagenome assembly JABLTH01 (sample SAMN14941262, study PRJNA633318) | bioreactor metagenome | isolation source: bioreactor | place: China | collected 2019-03-05 | reverse complement strand
GGCGATGGCGGAAGCGAGACGCGCCTCCGAATGCGGACCGTAGCCGATCACGAGCCCCGGGGCGCCGGGGGTCGACCGGTAGGCCGACAGCGGCGTGATGTGGATCCCCGCGGCGGCGGCCCGTTCCGCGAGAGCCGCGTCGTCGACGTGATCGGGCAGCAGGACCAGCAGATGCAGGCCGGCAGCGATCCCTTCGATCCGTGCACGGGGCAGGTGCTCCCTGACGGCGGCGACCGCCGCGTCGCGACGCTCCCTGTGCCGCCGTCGCAGGCGTCGGATCTGCCGTTCCAGGGCACCCGAGCGGATGAGGTCGGCGAGGGCCAGCTGAGGCAGGGCGGGTGATCCGAGATCCGTGGCCCAGCGCGTGCGCACGAGGTCCGCGTGCCACGCGTCTGGGGCGACCAGCCATCCGATCCGCAGCGCCGGCGCCAGCACTTTGGAGAGGCTCGACACGTGCAGGATCCGATCCGGGGCCGCCGAGTGCAGAGCGGCGACCGGCGTCCGGTCGTAGCGGTACTCGGAGTCGTAGTCGTCCTCGATGATGATGCCGTCTCTCTGCTCTGCCCAGGCGACGAGGTCGCGGCGGCGCGCCGCCGAGAGCACGGCGCCGGTCGGGAACTGGTGCGCGGGCGTCGTGAGCACGGCGCGGGCGTCCGTCGCGGCGAGCGCTGCGACGTCGATGCCCTCGCCGTCGACCGGCACCGGCTCCAGGCGGTCCAGCCAGTAGGCGAGGATCCGCCGGTTCCCGTCGGCGCCCGGATCCTCGATCGCGCACGTCGAGACGCCGTGTGCGCGCATCACCTGGGCGATGAGGCTGAGCGCGCCGGTGACGCCTGCGGTGACGATGATGCGCTCGGGTGCGACGGAGACTCCTCGGCTGCGGGCGAGCCATCCGGACAGCTGCTTCCGGAGTTCCGGCGCCCCCTGCGGGTCGGCGTATCCGAGTTCGCGGGAGGTCGCGGTCGCGAGCACGCGCCTCTCGGCCTGCAGCCAGGCCGAGCGGGGGAAGGCGCTCAGGTCGGGAACGCCTTCGGAGAGATGCAGCACCCCGGTGGGGTCGGGCGTGTCGCTCGCCCTTGGAGAGGGGACCGGCCGCGTCACGACCTCGGCGATCCTCGTGCCGGCGCCCCGGTTCGTGACGAGCAGGCCCTCCTCGGTGAGCCGGCGATACGCCTCGACCACCACGCCGCGGGAGAAGGCCAGCTCTTCGGCGAGTTCGCGGCTCGGAGGCACACGCGTCCCTGCGCCGAGCGTGCCGTCGGAGATCGCCGTGCGCAGCTGCGCGGTGAGCCAGGCCGTCCGGCCGCGCGCCGGCGCGGTCGAGGGCTGGAGGCGGAGGAAATCGGAGCCGGTCATCTGCCACGGATCCTATCCGCAGACGACGAAGAGGCCCGGATCCATGGGGATCCGGGCCTCTTCCTCTGGGTGGCTAACGGGGCTTGAACCCGCGACCCCCGCGACCACAACGCGGTGCTCTACCAACTGAGCTATAGCCACCATGTGCCTGCCGGAGCGGGCAACCTGACCAGTGTATTACAGGTTCGGAGCGAACTCTGACACGACGGCGTCCGAGGCGCTCTGCGCCTCCTCGCTGGACGGGCCGGGCTGGTCCACGAACACCGCGCGACGGTAGTACTCGAGCTCGCGGATCGACTCGAGGATGTCGGCGAGAGCGCGGTGTCCGCCGTCCTTCGTCGGGGCGTGGAAGAACACCCGCGGGTACCACCGGCGGGAGAGCTCCTTGATGCTGGAGACGTCGACGTTCCGGTAGTGCAGGTACTCGTCCACCTCGGGCATGTACTTCGCGAGGAACATCCGATCGGTGCCGATCGTGTTGCCCGCGAGCGGCGCCTTGCGCTCCTGCGGCACGAACCGCTGGATGTACGCCAGAGTCTGGGCCTGCGCCTCGGCGAGGGTGACCCCCTGGGGGATCTCCTCGTAGAGCCCCGAGGTGCGATGCATGTTCGTGACGAACTCGCCCATCTGGTCCAGAGCCGCGTCACTGGCGCGGATGACCACCTGGAACCCCGGATCGACCAGGCGAAGCTCGAAGTCGGTGATCACGACGGCGATCTCGACGAGCTCGTCGATCGCGAGATCGAGCCCCGTCATCTCGCAGTCGATCCAGACCAGCCGATCGTTCTCGGACGAAGAAACCATGCCGCCATCCTACTGACGTCGGCAACGGCTCCCTCGGTGTGGTCCCCCAGGCACGATTCGAACGTGCGACCGGCGACTTAGAAGGTCGATGCTCTTCCGCTGAGCTACTGGGGGTCGTCGTTCAGCATATCCGGACCCATGGATCGGGGCTCTCTCAGGGTCTCCGAGATCAGATACTTCCTGGTCCTGGCGCGCTTCGCCGTGCGCCGCCGATGGCAGTTCGCGCAGACGACCTCGCACTTGGCCATCTCCGCGGCGATCGTCGCCCAGGAACGCGTGGATGCAGTGATCGCCCGGGCGATCTCGAACCGCTTTGCGAACTCCGGCAGATGGTCGAACTCGAGCACGACGGGATCATTGATGCCGCAGTCGACGCAGGGGTGAGTGAGAAGATACTGGATCATGAGCTCGAAGTTGCGGGCACGGTGCTGCGCCTGCATCTCGTACTGTTTCGCACCCTTGCTGGGCATGAGCGGCCCCCTCCGTCATCGACCGCCACGCTAGCGAGGAGGTCCGACGTTCGCCGGGGGAGAGGTCAGCCCCGCGCGGAGCGACGTCCGATGCGCGCGGCGATCACGTCGACGATCAGCCAGCGGACGGCGCCCGCCGTCGCGAGGGCCCAGATCGCGGAGCCGAGCACGTCCGTCGGGAAGTGCAGGCCGTCGCTGACGACGGCGAGCCCGACGATCACGCCGGCGACCACGCCGAGCGCCACGGGCAGCCACGCGAAGCGGGTTCCGCGCAGCAGGAACCAGAAGGCGATCGCGAGGGCGACGACGTAGGCGGTGTGCCCGCTGGGGAAGGACCCGTCGGTCTGCAGCGGGGAGAACGGGTGGGCCAGCAGGGCGGCGTCCGGCCGAGGCCGGTCGACGAGGATCTTGATCGCGGCGACCGGCAGCCAGGTGAACGCGACGGTGAGTCCGAAGAGGATCGCCGTGCGCAGCGAGCGGGATACCGCCCAGACGAGAGCGGCGATGACGAGGGTGATCGCTACGGCGGGAACCGGTTCGATCCCGCGGTAGACCGCATTGCTCACGGCGCCCCACCAGCCGGTGTGCGTCTGGTTCAGAGCGACGACCACGCCCTGGTCCGCCTGGGTCGCCTTCATGACGAACCCGAGGGCGACGACAGCGATGGCGCCGACGATCGCGGTCACCACGAGCGGGATCGGGCGTGAGGTCGGGCGCTCGATCCCGGTGAGCGGGCGGGTGCGCGTGCGTCGAAGCTCGGTCATGGGTACTCCCTCATCGCGGTCCTCGCGATGGCGGCATCGGAGGCGGGCGTCGCGCCTGTGCGCGTGCGCCCGGACCTATGTTCCGATGCGTTGTCTAAGGATTGGCCAAGAACCGGCCGCCGGCTAGAACCGCAGGGCCGCCACGGCGTCGTCGGCGCTCCAGAAATCGCCGACGATGCGGAACAGCCCCGAGGGCAGGTGGAGCCGCTCGGCGCGATAGCGCACACCCAGGTCGTGAGGGACGATCCGCAGATGGCCCCGGATCGTGCCGCGGGAGTCGACCACTCGCCAGAGCCGCTCGCCGGCGGGCTGCAGGGTCTCGACGGCGCGTGCGAGGACGGGCGTCGCCCAGCGGATGGTGGGTGCAGGGGTCGTGTTCGTGGTCATGGTGCCTCCTTCACCTTCGAACATACGGACGGCCACCGACATTCGGCCGCGGAAGGCGCTCGGCGTGCGAATGCGTGCGCCCAGGAGTCCCTACACTGTGCTGGTGACTGTGACCGTGTGGCTTTCGCTGGTCGTCGCGTGCCTGGTGATCAGCCTCACTCCGGGTGCGGGCGCCATCAACACGATGACCAACTCCCTGAACGAGGGATGGCGTCGCTCCATCTGGGGCATCGTGGGGCAGCAGCTGGCCCTCGTCGTGCATGTCGCGATCGTGGCCGCGGGAGTCGGCCTGCTGGTCGCGCGCGTCCCCTGGCTGTTCGAGACGATCCGCTATCTCGGTGCCGCATACCTGGTCTATCTGGGGATCCGGCTGATCGTGGCCCGCGTCCCGGACACGGTCGAGGAACCCGGTCTGGAGCGGTCTCCCGAAGGCCGCTGGCCGATGCTTCGGCGCGGCTTCTGGGTGAACCTGCTCAACCCGAAGGCGATCGTGTTCTTCCTCGCGTTCGTGCCGCAGTTCATCCGCCTCGATCGCGACCCCTGGCCCCAGTACCTGATCCTCATCGGCACGACTGTGGTGATCGACGTCGTCGTGATGTGGTTCGTCTTCGCCGCGACCGCTCAGACCTTCCGGCGGCTCACATCGAGCCGCACCGGTCAGCGCACGCTCAACACCGTCTTCGGCGCTCTGTTCATCGCGGTCGCGGCACTGCTGCTGTTCGTGCACTGAAGCGGCGTTCCGCGGCGGCGTCGCCCTCGCCCTCCACAACCGGGCGATGCCGCCCGTCGCGCACCGATTGCGCGATGACGTCATCGTGGGCTCCCCGCCCGCGTCACGATCTCTGCAGGACCGGAGCCGGCGCGGGCTCCGCGCGAGCAGAGGAGAACGATCATGGCCGACACCATCACTGTCGTGGGGAACATCGCCACGGTGCCGGAGCGTCGCAGCACGGCGACCGGCATCCCCGCGCTGAGCTTTCGGATGGCGACCAACCACCGGCGTCCTGACGGCAACGGGGGATGGGTGGACGCCAGTACGAACTGGTTCGAGATCAGGGCCTACCGGGCTCTCGCCGAGAACGCGGCCGTGTCGCTGACCAAGGGCGACGCCGTCATCGTCGTCGGCCGGCTGCGGCTGCGCGAATGGGAGGGCAAGGAGGGCAGACGCGGCATGAGCGTGGAGATCGAGGCGGACAGCATCGGCCCGGATCTGCGCCGAGGGCGCGGGGTCTTCCACCGCACGATCGCGGCGGCGCCCGGTGCCCCGGCGGATGCGGGTCCGCCCCAGCCTGCGGCGGCGCCGGACGCGGAGACGCCCGGCGACGGATGGGCGACGCCCGGCGAGGACCCGACTCCTTTCTGACATTCCCGGTCGATGTCGTCGGTCATGGTGTCTGCGCGCAGAACCGGGCCCCGGCGAGGCCGGGACCCGGTTCCGTGGTGCCGACGGATCAGCCGAGCCGGATCAGCTGAACTGGTTCATGGTGTTGTCCTTGCCGCCCGCCTTCAGGGCGGCTGCGCCGGCGAAGTACTCCTTGTGGTTGTCGCCGATGTCGCTGCCCGCCATGTTCTGGTGCTTGACCGTCGCGATGCCCTCGCGGATCTCCCGGCGCTGCACGTCGCGGACGTAGGTGAGCATCCCCTCGTCGCCGAAGTAGCCCTTCGCCAGGCTGTCGGTGGACAGCGCCGCGGTGTGGTACGTCGGCAGGGTGATGAGGTGATGGAAGATCCCGGCGCGTGCCGAGCCGTCGCGCTGGAAAGTGCGGATCTTCTCGTCGGCGAGGCGCGCGAGCTCCGTGCCGTCGTATTCGACGCTCATCAGGTTCCCGCGGTCGTACGCCGTCACGTCGGCGCCCTGCTCGGCGAGCTGGTCGAAGACCTGCTGGCGGAAGTTGAGCGTCCAGTTGAACGACGGGCTGTTGTTGTAGACGAGCTTGGCGTTCGGCACCACCTCGCGGATGCGGTCGACCATGCCGGCGATCTGCTCGACGTGCGGCTTCTCGGTCTCGATCCAGAGCAGGTCGGCGCCGTGCCGCAGCGACGTGATGCAGTCCAGCACGCAGCGGTCCTCACCGGTGCCGGGACGGAACTGGTAGAGGTTGCTGGCGAGGCGCTTCGGGCGCAGCAGGCGGCCCTCGCGGCGGATGACCACGTCGCCGTCGCTCAGGTCCGCCTCACCGATCTCCTCGACATCGAGGAACGCGTTGTACTGGTCGCCCAGGTCACCCGGCTCGGACGAGACGGCGAGCTTCTGCGTCAGCCCCGCGCCGAGAGAGTCGGTGCGCGCGACGATGACGCCGTTGTCGACACCGAGCTCGAGGAAGGCGTAGCGGACGGCGTTGATCTTCGCGAGGAAGTCGTCATGCGGCACCGTGACCTTGCCGTCCTGGTGGCCGCACTGCTTCTCATCCGAGACCTGATTCTCGATCTGGATCGCGCACGCGCCCGCCTCGATCATCTTCTTCGCGAGCAGGTACGTAGCCTCGGGGTTGCCGAAGCCGGCGTCGATGTCGGCGATGATCGGCACGACATGGGTCTCGTAGTCGTCGATCTGGGTCTGGATGAACTCGACCGCGGTCTCGTCGCCGGCGGCGCGTGCGGCGTCGAGCTTCGTGAACAGCAGATCGAGCTCACGGGCGTCGGCCTGGCGCAGGAACGTGTAGAGCTCCTCGATGAGCGCGGGGACCGAGGTCTTCTCGTGCATCGACTGGTCCGGGAGAGGTCCGAACTCCGAGCGGAGCGCCGCGACCATCCAGCCCGAGAGGTACAGGTACCGCTTGTTGGTGCTCTTGAGGTGCTTCTTGATCGAGATGAGCTTCTGCTGACCGATGAAGCCGTGCCAGACGCCGAGGGACTGCGTGTAGACGGATGAGTCCGCGTCGTACTCGTCCATGTCGCGACGCATGATGTCGGCGGTGTAGCGGGCGATCTCGAGACCGGTCGTGAAGCGGTTCTGCGCACGCATCCGGGCGACGTACTCGGGGTTGATCGCATCCCAGCTGGAGCCGTGCTGCTTCTTGAGGGCCTCGACGGCCTCGACGTCGTTCTGGAACGCGGTCATGGTGATTCCTCCGTGTGATGGTGGGCCGACGGGAGCGGCTGTGCGGTGGTTGGTTCCACCATGCCTAAGGAGTCGTGGGTCTTTCGAACATTCCAGAGATGAAGATTCGCCAGAATTCTGTGATCCGCAAGTCACAGGTCGCCACCATAGACTCGGGGCGTGCCCAGACGTCCGTCGATCGCCGCGCTGAGGACGACCGTCGTCGTCCTCGCCCTGACCCTGGCGATCCCGCTCGCGGGGTGCGCCCCGATCGGGCAGGCGCCGACGAGCACGTCGGGTCCCCCCGCGACGACCGGCTCGACGCAGGGCCCGGCGACGGCCTCGCCGGCGCCGACGCTGCTGCCCGGCGGAACCGCGGACGACAACCTCCCGCTGTTCCGGGCGGTGACCGCGCAGGTCTGGAGCTCGGATCAGCGCGCCTCGGGCCGGGCGTACATCGACGCGCTGGTCGCGGCGGGCTTCGATCGCAGCGCCATGCAGTTGACGGAGGATCACTCGACGGTCGGCAACCCGGCGGAGAGCTTCCAGTTCTCCGTGCGCTGGGGCGACGCGGAATGCCTCGTCGGCCAGGTCGGGCCCTCCACGGGGGATCCGGTCACGGCCGTGCTCCCGCAGCTCGACGCGGGCGCATGCCTCATCGGAAAGACCGCGCCCGTCGGACCCTAGTCGCCCCGGGTAGGCTGGAGTGTCGATCCCGAGGCTGCGAGCCTCCTGGCCCGCAGTCGTCCGCCTGGTCACCACGATCGTCGTCATCACGACAGAAGGAGCGCCCTCGTGGCCGACTACATCTACTCCATGGTCCGCGCCCGGAAGGCGGTGGGCGACAAGCTCATCCTCGACGACGTCACGATGGCGTTCCTCCCCGGTGCCAAGATCGGCATGGTCGGTCCGAACGGCGCGGGCAAGTCCACGATCCTCAAGATCATGGCCGGCCTCGACACGCCTTCGAACGGAGAGGCCAAGCTGACGCCGGGCTTCTCCGTGGGAATCCTCATGCAGGAGCCCGAGCTCGACGAGACCAAGACCGTTCTGGAGAACATCCAGGAGGGCGTGGCGATCAAGGCCAAGGTCGACCGCTTCAACGAGATCTCGGCGCAGATGGCCGACCCGGACGCGGACTTCGACGCGCTGCTCGCCGAGATGGGCGTGCTGCAGGAGGAGATCGACGCCGCCGACGGCTGGGACCTCGACTCCCAGCTCGAGCAGGCCATGGACGCGCTGCGCACGCCACCCGCCGACGCCCCGGTGACGAACCTCTCCGGTGGTGAGAAGCGCCGCGTCGCGCTCGCGAAGCTGCTGCTGCAGAAGCCCGATCTGCTCCTGCTCGACGAGCCCACCAACCACCTCGATGCCGAGAGCGTGCTGTGGCTCGAGAAGCACCTGCAGGCCTACAAGGGCGCGGTGATCGCGATCACCCACGACCGGTACTTCCTCGACAACATGGCCGAGTGGATCGCCGAGGTCGACCGCGGCCGCCTCATCGGCTACGAGGGCAACTACTCCACCTACCTGGAGAAGAAGGCCGAGCGTCTCGACATCCAGGGCAAGAAGGACGCGAAGCTCGCCAAGCGTCTCAAGGACGAGCTCGAGTGGGTGCGTTCGAGCGCCAAGGGCCGTCAGACCAAGTCGAAGGCGCGCCTCGCCCGCTACGAGGAGATGGCGGCGGAGGCGGAGCGGACGCGGAAGCTCGACTTCGAGGAGATCACGATCCCCGCGGGTCCGCGCTTGGGCAGCGTCGTGATCGAGGCGAAGAACCTGAAGAAGGGCTTCGAGGGGCGTTCGCTCATCGACGGCCTCAGCTTCAGCCTGCCGCCGAACGGCATCGTCGGCGTGATCGGCCCGAACGGCGTCGGAAAGACCACGCTGTTCAAGACGATCGTGGGGCTCGAGCCGCTCGACGGTGGCGACCTGAAGGTCGGCGAGACGGTCAAGATCAGCTACGTCGACCAGTCCCGCGCCAACATCGACCCGGACAAGACCCTGTGGGAGGTCGTCTCCGACGGCCTGGACATCATGATGGTCGGCAAGACCGAGATCCCGTCCCGCGCCTACGTCTCCAAGTTCGGGTTCAAGGGCCCGGACCAGCAGAAGAAGGCCGGCGTGCTGTCCGGTGGTGAGCGCAACCGCCTGAACCTCGCACTGACCCTCAAGGAGGGCGGCAACCTGCTGCTCCTCGACGAGCCCACCAACGACCTCGACGTCGAGACCCTGAGCTCGCTGGAGAACGCGCTGCTCGAGTTCCCCGGGTGCGCCGTGGTCATCACGCACGACCGGTGGTTCCTGGACCGGATCGCGACCCACATCCTGGCCTACGAGGGCACCGACGAGAACCCCGACCAGTGGTACTGGTTCGAGGGCAACTTCGAGGCCTACGAGAAGAACAAGATCGAGCGTCTCGGACCGGATGCGGCCAACCCGCATCGCTCCACGCACCGCAGGCTCACGCGTGACTGACGACGCCACGGACGCCGCGGCGTCCGCCCGCTCTGCCGACGCGGCGGCTCCGGAGGGGGCCGCCGCGGGGGAGCGCCTGCACATCCCGATCCAGCTGCGCTGGGGCGACCTCGACGCGTTCAACCACGTCAACAACACCTCGATGCTCAAGCTGCTCGAGGAGGCGCGCGTGCGCGCGTTCTGGCGTCCCGGCGAGGGCGAGCACGGACCCAGCACCGCGGTGCTGGACTCCGGCATCGACGCCGGCGCGCTGACGCTCGTCGCACGGCAGGAGATCGAGTACTTCGCCCCCGTGCCCTATCAGCGGCACCCGCTCGAGGTGCAGATGTGGTTCGGCAAGATCGGCGGATCCAGCGTCGAGGTCTGCTACGAGGTCTTCAACGACCCGTCTTTCGAGGAGCGGGTGCTCTACGCGCGCTCGACCGCGGTGATCGTGCTCGTCGACGCCGCGAGCGGGCGGCCGACGAGGATCAGCCAGGAGATGCGGGACGCGTGGGCGCCGTACGTCGGCGCGCCTCTCACCTACACGCACCGCTGAGCGGTCCGCGGGAGCCTCACGCCTCCGGCACGCGGATGGTGATCTCCTGCGCGACGCTGGCCACCAGCGCGCCCTCGCGGGTATAGATCCGTCCGCGAGCGAGCCCGCGTCCTCCGCGCGCGTTCGGCGAGTCCTGCACGTACAGCAGCCACTCGTCGACACGGCCGGGGCGGTGCCACCACATGGCATGGTCCAGGCTCGCGACCTTCAGCCCGGGGGTGGACCAGCTCAGCCCGTGCGCACGGAGGATGGACTCCTGGATCGACATGTCGCTGAGGTACGCCAGCGCCGCGCGGTGCAGCGCAGGATCGTCCGGGAAAGGTGCACGCAGGCGCATCCACACCGCCTGCTGCGCGATCCGCTCCGGGCCGGCGTCGAGGAAGAGCGGCCCCTCGACATGGCGCATGTCCACGGGACGCTCGGTCAGCATGCGCCTGGACAGCGGGTGGATGCCGGCGGAGAGCTCTTCGTCCGTGCGCAGCGTCTCGGGGTCCGGGATGTCGGCGGGCATCGGCTCGGCGTGCTCGATCCCCGGGTTCTCGTCCTGGAAGGAGGCGATCATCGAGAAGATGGGCACGCCGTTCTGGTACGCCTGCGAGCGCCGCGTGGAGAAGGAGCGACCGTCGTGGATCCGGTCCACCGCGAAGGTCAGGCCCTGCGAGGCGTCGCCCGCGCGCAGGAAGTAGCCGTGCATCGAGTGCGGGACTCGCCCCTCGGGCATGGTCCGCTCGGCGGCGATGAACGACTGGCCGAGCACCTGGCCGCCGTAGATCCGCCCGGTGGGCATCGGATGCGAGGCGCCGGTGAAGATGTCCTCGGTGGTGCGGGCGTCGGTGGAGCCGAGATCGAGGATCCCGAGCAGCATGTCGACCGAGCGCCGGGCGTCCTCATCCGAAGCCATGGGGTCCTCTCCGCCGCGGTCACGGGGCGGGGCTGCCGCGGGCCGATTGATAGTTTAGAGGGCGTGACCACGCCCCTGATCCTCGCCGACCCCGAGACCGCGCGCGACGCGCTCACCTTCGTCGCCCGCGCAGCGCGAGCCGGTGACGAGGGGGTGCGCCTGCAGGCCGACGGCGGCATCCTGGCGATGACGGCGGCGGCCCTTGCGCCGCAGAGCCTGTTCGATGCGACTCCGACGATCCTCGCGATGCGGATCGTGCGGGCTGATCCCGAGCTGCGCTGCGACATCGTGATCGACGAGCTCACGGCCACCGACGACGCCCGGGCCCTCGCGCTGCCCGATACGGGACGCAGCCCGGCGTGGGCCGGGGTCGCGCCGCCGCGCGGCGGATGGGCGCCGTCCGGCACTCTCGGCGCCGACGTGATCGCGCAGCGCGCGCAGTGGGGGATCTCGGCGGTCGCCCACGGATCGCCGGCGGGGGCGGGGGAGGATGCGGTGCGCTCCCTCCGGGCAGCGATCTGGGGCGAGCCGGACGAGGACCTTCTGGGCCTGCCCCGCGGCATCGCCTTCGCCGCACACGCGTTCGGCTTCATCTCAGGGGCGGAGCTGGTGCCGGTCACGACCTCGGGACGCTGGACCCGCCTCGCCTTCGCGCGCGGGCACGTGCTCAGCCGCGGCCCCGCCGCGGTCGGCCTGACCGCGGTGAGGTCGACGGGCACTGCAGGCTGAATCCGGTCGCCCGGGGAGTCCTCAACCGCGGGCCCGGCGGAGCTCGGCCGTGTACTCGTGCTCCGGCGAGGAGCCGTCGTCCCAGACCGGGCGGACGAGATCGTCGAGACTCACGCCGAAGGCGGCGGAGAGCTTCAGCCACGTCTTCAGGTCGCCGTAGTGCCGGCCCTGCGAGAGGTTGATCAGCGTCTGCCGGCTCACCCCCGAGCGTTCGGCGAGCTGGTCGAACGTGAGGGTGGACGCGTGCCGCGCCCGGTTGAACGCCACGCGGAGCTGATCCAGATCAGGCTCGGGCGGCGTAGGGGGCACGCTTCCAGTCGACCGGGACCGCGCTGATCAGTCAGCAAAGGAACTTGTACTTTCAGTACAACTCTCTGTATCGGGAAGCGGTCAGGTCGCCTGTGCGGCGGCACGTCCCGCCTGGCGCCCGGAGAAGAGGCAGCCGCCCAGGAACGTCCCCTCCAGGGCTCGATACCCGTGCACACCGCCGCCGCCGAAGCCGCTCGCCTCGCCCGCGGCATACAGTCCGGGGATGGCCCCGCCGTCCGCGCCGAGCGCCCGGCCGTCGAGATCCGTCTCGATGCCGCCGAGCGACTTGCGCGTGATCACGCGCAGGCGGACGGCGACCAGTGGGCCCGCGGAGGCGTCTTGCAGGCGGTGCGGGGTCGCGGTGCGGATCAGGCGATCGCCGCGATATGCGCGGGCCGAGCGCAGCATCGCGATCTGTGCGTCCTTGGTGAAGTCGTTGTCGATCTCCCGGTCTCGCGCGACGACCTCGTCCCGCACCCGATCCGGATCCAGCACGTCGCCGCCGGGCAGCTCCTGCATCCGCGCGATGAGCCGGCCGAGGTCGGACTCCACGACGAAGTCCTCGCCGCGGTCGAGGAAGGCCTGGACGGGATCCGTGGGCCCCTTGGCGAGACGCGAGCGCAGCAGCAGCGGCACGTCCTTGCCGGTGAGGTCGGGGTTCTGCTCGCTCCCCGAGAGGGCGAACTCCTTCTCGACGATCTGGCGCGTGGTGACGAACCACGAGTGGTCGTGCCCCGTCGTGCGCAGGTGCGCCAGTGTGCCGAGCGTGTCGAACCCGGGATACAGCGGGACGGGGAGACGCCGGCCCGTCGCATCCAGCCAGAGCGACGAGGGACCGGGCAGGATGCGGATGCCGTGACCCGGCCACACCGGATCCCAGTTGCGGATGCCCTCGACGTAGTGCCACATGCGGTCGCCGTTGATGAGGTGCGCTCCCGCCGCCGCGGACACGGCCTGCATCGAGCCGTCGACGTAGGCCGGCACGCCCGTCAGCATGTCCGCGGGCGGGGTTCCGAGCCGGCTGGGCCAGGCCGCGCGCACGAGGTCGTGGTTGCCGCCGATGCCGCCCGAGGTCACGACGGTCGCGCCTGCCGTGATCTCGAACGCGCCGATCGTCTCCCGGCTGCTCTGCACTCCGCGGGCTGCCGGCGAGGACGCGAGGATCTCGCCGTGCGCGCCGGTCACGACGCCATCCTGCGCGGCGAGCCCCGTCACGCGGTGGCGGGGGAGCACCACGAGACGCCCGCTGCGCTCGGCCTCTTCGAGGGCCGCCTGGAACGGCGCGACGATCCCTGGTCCGGTGCCCCAGGTGATGTGGAAGCGCGGAACCGAGTTACCGGGCCCGAGGGCGCCGTATCCTCCGCGCTCGGCCCAGCCCACGACGGGGAAGAAGCCGACGCCGCGTTCCCGCAGCCAGGCGCGCTTCTCGCCGGAGGCGAACTGGAGGTACGCCTCCGCCCAGCGCCGAGGCCAGGCGTCCTCGTCGCGGTCGAAGCCGGCGTTGCCGAACCAGTCCTGCCGCGCGAGCTCGTAGGAGTCGGATACGTCCATGCGCCGCTGCTCCGGAGAGTCGACGAGGAAGAGGCCGCCGAACGACCACCAGGCCTGACCGCCGAGGTTCGTGCGAGGTTCCTGGTCGACGACGATCACGCGTCGTCCCGCCGCGGCGGCCTCGGCGGCGGCGACCAGGCCGGACAGGCCCCAGCCGATCACCAGGACGTCGGTGGAATGGGTGCTGGTCTTCGTCGTCATGAGATCTCCGTCGAACTCTCGATGTGCGGGCAGGAGGAACGCTTACAGGAGCGGGCGCCCACCCAGGGGTGGAGCGCCGTCGGCACCGGCGCGGCTCGGCTCGAACGTGTTGACCATCGCGTGCGCGGCGCGCTCGAGGTAGTCCCACAGCGTCGCCTCATGGATGGGGGAGAGGGCGGCGTCGTCGACGGCCGTCCGCATGCAGCGCAGCCAGCGGTCGCGGGCGTCGGGATCGACGTGGAACGGCATGTGCCGCATGCGCAGGCGGGGGTGGCCGCGCTGCTCGCCGTAGGCGGTGGGACCGCCCCAGTACTGCTCCAGGAACATGCGGAGCCGGTCCGCCGCGGGACCGAGGTCCTCCTCGGGATACATGGGCTTCAGGACGGGGTCGAGCGCGACCTCGCGGTAGAACACGTCCACGAGGCGCTGGAAGGTCGCGTGGCCGCCGACCTCGTCGTAGAAGGACATCGGCTCGCTCATCGGTCATCTCCCGGGTTCTGCGGATCCTGCGGACTCTGCGGATCGGCGAGGGGAGGCAGAGGAAGGCTCTGCGGCGCGGAGGACGGGGTCTTCGGCTTCTCGGTCCTCCTCGGCCCGGATGAGTCGGCCGGCGCGGGCTTGGTGCGCGGCGGCGGGGTGACGGTGGCCGGCTTCTCGCCGCCGGTCTTCTTCTTACGCCAGAAGCCGCGCTCGGGCACCGACGGCGCGGCCACCGGGTTCGGGCGGGTGCGCGGCGGATTCGCACCGTGGACGCGGCGCGCGCCCTCGGGACCGGCAAGCTGGACCGTGGCCATGCTCGGCACGGTCAGGTCCATTCCGAGCACGGTGTCTCGCAGCCGCATCCGCAGCTCCTGGGCGACGTCGTCCATCGCGTTCGTTCGCGTCTTCATGACGATCCTGATGACGAGAGCGTCGCCGTCGATCGACTCGAGCCCCCAGATCTCGGGCTTCTCGATGATACGGGTGCGCCACTTCGGATCCTTCGCGAGTCCCTGCGCGGTAGTGAGGAGCGCCTCCTCGACGGCCGCGACGTCCGCATCGGCCGGTACCCCGAGGTCGATGATCGCGCGTGCCCAGCCCTGGGACATGTTGCCGATCCGGGTGATCTCGCCGTTGCGCACGTACCAGAGCGTGCCGTTCGCGTCGCGCACCTGGGTGATGCGCACGCTCACGTACTCGACGACGCCCGAGGCGAGGCCCAGATCCACGACGTCTCCGATGCCGACCTGGTCCTCGGCGACGAGGAACATGCCGTTCAGCACGTCCTTGACGATGTTCTGGGCGCCGAAGCCGAGCCCCGCGCCGACCGCGGCCGTGAGCAGGGTGAGGGATCCCAGCAGGGAGTTGTCGATGATGTTCACGATCAGCACGATCGCCACCACCACGAGGATGACGTTGACGATGTTCTGCAGGATCGTGCCGAGCGTCCGAGTGCGCTGCACGAGCCGCATGTCCGCGAGCGGGGAGCGCTCCAGCGCCCTCGTGTCCGTGACCTCGGCCTTGGACTTGGCGCCCGCGACGATGCGTCGCACGACGCGACGGATCGCGAACCGCAGACCGTAGGCGAGGGCTGCGCAGATCACGATGACCAGGGCCGCCTGCAGCGCCTTGCCGCCGATGGCGAGGAGCGCGCTGGGCAGCCCCTCCCACCATTTCGTGATGTCGGTGGCCAGATCCATGGGGACGATGTTCATCGCTCCCGATCCTATGTCCGGGGCCCTTGGCGGGTTCTGAACGGCGACGGCGCTTCCCCGGGCAAGCCGGGCTGCGCACGATCCTGACGCGACGAAGGGCCCGGGGAGAGCGAACTCCCTCCGGCCCCTCGAGCGCAGTCGATCAGGCCTGGGCGGTCTCCTCGACGCTCTCCTCGTCACGCGCCTGGGCGGCCAGTGCGCGCTCGACGTCGGCGAGGTTCTCGAACACCAGGCGACGCAGCGCGGGGGCCGCATCCTGGTGGGCGGAGAGCCAGGCGCGCGTCGCATGGCGGAGCGCGGTGTTCGCGAGCGTCTTCGGGTAGAGCCCGACGATCAGGTAATTGGCCACCTGGAACGTGCGGCCCTCCCAGATCGACAGGAGGCTGTCGAAGTACTTCGGCACGAACGGCTCGAGCAGCGCGGCGCCGGCCGGGTGCGTGAAGCCGAGCGCGGCCGAGCGCACGATCGTGTTGGACAGGTCGTCCCGCTCGACGAGGGAGGCCCAGGCGGCCTCCTTGTCCTCGGCGGTCGGCAGGGCCGCACGCGCCTGGGCGGCGAACTCGCCGCCCTTCGCGGTGTTGTCGCTCGCCAGCGCGGCGTCGATGGCCGCGCCGTCCACGGCGCCGACCGTCGCGAGACCCACCAGCAGCTGCCAGCCGAGATCGGTGTCGATCTCGAGACCGTCCAGCACGAGCTCGCCGTCGCGCAGGCGGCGGACCACGTCGGCGTGCTCCGGCGTGGTGAGCGAGTTCGCGAACGCGGTCACGAACTGCAGCTGGCTGTCGGATCCGGCCGCGGCGCCCTGAGCGAGGGCCCACAGGCCGTCGGCCACCCGGGTGCGCGCCTCGGAGCGGTGCTCTGGGGTGACGTAGAGCGCGGCCGCGGTCTGCAGCTGGCTCAGCGTCGTGCGCACGGTGGTCGATTCGGTCTCACGGCCGATGTTGCCGAGCACCAGGTCGATGTAGTCGCTCGCGGCGCTCTCGGCGTCGCGGGTCTGGTCCCAGGCCGCGCCCCAGACGAGCGAGCGGGCGAGCGGGTCGCTGATGTCGGCGAGGTGCGCCACGGCCGTCGCGAGCGAACGCTCGTCGAGGCGGATCTTCGCGTAGGCGAGGTCCTCGTCGTTCAGCAGCACCAGATCCGGGCGCTTCAGGCCCTGCAGCTCGGGGATCTCGGTGCGGTCGCCGTCCACGTCGACCTCGACGTGGTGCGTGCGCACGAGGGCGCCCGCGGCGTCGAGGTTGTAGAAGCCGATGCCCAGGCGGTGCGGGCGGATGGTCGGGTAGTCCGCGGGGGCGGTCTGGGTGACCGCGAAACGCGAGATCGAACCGTCGGCGGCCTCGGCGATGACGGGGGCGAGCGTGTTGACACCGGCCGTCTCGAGCCACTTCTTCGACCACGAGCTCAGGTCGCGGCCGCTCGTGCGCTCGAGTTCGACGAGCAGGTCGCTGAGCTCGGTGTTCTGCCAGGAGTGCTTGCGGAAGTACTCCGAGACGCCGGCGAAGAACGCCTCGATGCCGACCCAGGCGGCGAGCTGCTTGAGGACGGATCCGCCCTTGGCGTAGGTGATGCCGTCGAAGTTGACCTGGACGTCGTCGAGGTCGTTGATCTCGGCGACGACGGGGTGGGTGGAGGGGAGCTGGTCCTGGCGGTACGCCCAGGTCTTCTCCATCGCGTTGAAGGTCGTCCACGCCTCGGTCCACTCGGTGGCCTCGGCGGTCGCGATGGTCGACGCCCACTCGGCGAACGACTCGTTCAGCCAGAGGTCGTTCCACCACTTCATGGTCACCAGGTCGCCGAACCACATGTGCGCGAGCTCGTGCAGGATCGTGACGACGCGGCGCTCCTTGACGGCGTCCGTCACCTTGCTGCGGAAGACGTAGGTCTCGGTGAACGTCACCGCGCCCGCGTTCTCCATCGCGCCGGCGTTGAACTCCGGCACGAAGAGCTGGTCGTACTTGGCGAACGGGTAGGGGACCCCGAACTTCTCCTCGTAGTACGCGAAGCCCTCGCGCGTCTTGTCGAAGATGTAGTCGGCGTCGAGGTGCTCCCACAGGCTCTTGCGGCCGTAGACGCCGAGGGGGATCACCCGGCCGGATGCGCTGGTGAGCTCGGAGAACGTCTCCTCGTAGGGACCGGCGATGATCGCGGTGATGTACGACGAGATGCGCGGGGTGGGCTCGAAGCCCCACGTGGCCGAGGATCCGGTGCCCGACTCGGTGGACGGGTCGTGCACGATCGGCTCGGGGGTGGGGGAGTTGGAGACGACCTTCCACGCCGCCGGGGCCGTGATCGTGAACTGGAACGTGGCCTTGAGATCGGGCTGTTCGAAGACCGCGAACACGCGACGGGAGTCCGGAACCTCGAACTGGGAGTAGAGGTAGACCTCGCCGTCGACCGGGTCGACGAAGCGGTGCAGGCCCTCACCCGTGTTGGTGTACTCGCAATCCGCGTCGACGACGAGCACGTTGTCGGCGGCGAGCCCGTCGAGGGCGATACGCGAGTCGGCGTAGGCGCTGATCGGGTCGATCTGCTCGCCGTTCAGGGTGATCTCGCGCACCTCGCGGGCGATCAGGTCGATGAACGTCGACGATCCCTCGGTCGCGGTGAAGCGCACCACGCTGCGGGATCCGAACACCTCCGCGCCCTTGGTCAGGTCGAGCGCGATCTCGTACGACTCGGTGTCGACGATCGCGCGGCGCTCCTGCGCCTCGATGCGGGTGAGGTTCTCTCCAGGCACTGCTCAGACTCCCAGGGGTGAGGGGTTTCGACCGCAAGATCCGCGCTGCTGGCGCCGGCGGCAACCGTCCCAGCCTACGCCAGTGCGCGTGTCGCGCGATTCGGAGGACTGCAGCCGCTCGGCGGGCCGCGTCGCAGCGGCGCTCGGCGACGGCAAAGGAAACTCAGGGGAAGATGGAAGGGTGAGTGCGCGAGATGTGACCGAAGCTACCGTCCCCTTCGCTTCCGCGGCTGCGGCGAGCGGCCCCGAGTACGTCGAGGCGCCCGTCGCCTACGACGGGATCCTGCTCGCCGGGTTCGGCGGCCCCGAGGGGCAGGACGATGTGATCCCCTTCCTGCGCAACGTCACGCGCGGCCGTGGCATCCCCGACGAGCGTCTGGAGGAGGTCGCGCACCACTACCGGCACTTCGGCGGCGTGAGCCCGATCAACGCGCAGAACCGTGCGCTCAAGGCCGCCCTCGAGGCCGAGCTGGCTCGCCGCGGCATCGCGCTGCCCGTCTACTGGGGCAACCGCAACTGGACGCCGTATCTCGCCGACGCGGTCACCGAGGCCGCCGATCAGGGCGACACGACGCTCCTCGCCTTCGCGACCAGCGCCTACAGCTCCTTCTCCAGCTGCCGGCAGTACCGGGAGGACTTCGCGCGCGTGCTCGAGGAGACGGGTCTGGACCGGTCGGTGACGATCGACAAGATCCGTCCGTTCTACGACCACCCGGGCTTCGTGGAGTCCTTCGTCGAGGGCGTGCGCGCCGCGGTCGAGACGTTCACGGCGGACGGTGCGGCCCCGTCGGCGATCCAGGTGCTGTTCACGACGCACAGCGTGCCGACCGACGATGCGCTGCGCTCGGGGCCGCGCGACGTCGACTGGGGCACGGGCGGCGCGTACGCGGCGCAGCACGAGGCGGTCGCCGCGTGGGTGATGAGCCGGGTGGCCGAGCTGCTGCCCGTCGCCGCCGAGGTGCCGTGGGAGCTCGTCTACCAGTCGCGGTCCGGACCCGCGTCGCAGCCGTGGCTCGAGCCCGACATCTGCGACGTGATCGAGGAGCTGCCCGGTCGCGGCCGCACCGCGGTGGCCGTCGTCCCGCTGGGCTTCGTGAGCGACCACATGGAGGTGCTCTGGGACCTGGACACGGAGGCCAAGGAGGCCGCGGCCGACGCGGGGCTCGCCTTCGTGCGCACGCCGACGCCGGGCGTGTCCGCGTCGTTCGTCGCCGGGATCGTCGACCTCATCGAGGAGCGGCTGGAAGGACGCCCCGCGGCCGACCGCCGGCACGTGACCTCGCTCGGGCCGGCCTTCGACGTGTGCCGCCCGGGCTGCTGCGAGAACATCCGCGCGGGATTCAAGCCCGCCGCGGCCGGCATCGCCCCCTGACGCCCGACGGGGTGCTCGTCACCCCGTCCGAGGCGCGCCCGGCGCTCCGTAGGATTGGAGCATGCGCATCCACATCGCCACGGACCACGCCGGTCTCGAGTTCTCCACGCAGCTGCAGCATCACCTCGCCGAGGCGGGGCATGAGGTCGTCGACCACGGGCCGGTCGAGTACGACGCCCTGGACGACTACCCGGCGTTCTGCATCCGCGCGGCGCAGGCGACCGTCGCCGATCAGCGCGCCGGCGTGGACGCGCTGGGCGTCGTCTTCGGCGGCTCCGGCAACGGCGAGCAGATCGCGGCGAACAAGGTCGAGGGGATCCGCGCCGCGCTCGTGTGGAGCATCGCGACCGCCGAGCTCGCCCGGGAGCACAACGACGCGAACGTGATCGCCATCGGTGCGCGCCAGCACACCTTCGACGAGGTCGCGGGCTTCATCGACCGCTTCATCGCCACGCCGTTCTCGAACGAGGAGCGGCACGTGCGCCGGATCGCTCAGATCGCCGACTTCGAGCGCGACGGATCCCTGCTGCCGGACCCGCGCGCCTGATGCCCGAGGGCCATTCCGTCCACCGGATCGCGCGGCAGTTCGCCCGCAACTTCGTCGGCAGGCCCGTCGCCGCGTCGAGCCCCCAGGGGCGCTTCGCGGAGGGAGCGGCGCTGCTCGACCGCCGGGTCGTCGAGAGCGTGCAGGCCGTCGGCAAGCAGATGTTCCTCGAGACGGAGGGGGACCTGTGGCTGCGCGTGCATCTCGGGCTCTACGGCGCCTGGGACTTCTCGGGCGAGATCCTCGTGGATCCGACGATCGCCTCGGCGAACGGGCGGATGGGCCAGACGAACCAGCGCGGCACCGATCTGGAGGCTCCGATCCTCGACGACGCGGGGGAGAACTCCCTCGCCTCGATCGGTGCGCCCCGCAAGACGCGCGTGCACGTGCGCATGTCGGAGGCCACGAAGGGCCTCGCCGATGAGGGCGTCGAGTGGCCGCCGCCCGTGGTCGGGCAGGTGCGTCTGCGCCTGATGACGGAGGCGACCTGCGCCGACCTGCGCGGCCCGACCGCCTGCGTGCTGCAGACCCCGGACGAGATGCTCGCCACGGTCGCCAAGCTCGGGCCGGATCCGCTCGTGGGCGACGTGGACGAGGGCGAGGAGCGGTTCGTGGCCGCCGTGCGGCGCCGGGCGGTGCCGATCGCGCTGCTGCTCATGGATCAGGCGGTGGTCAGCGGGATCGGCAACGTGTACCGCGCCGAGCTGCTGTTCCGCGCGCAGCTGAACCCGCACACGCCGGGAAGGGATGTCCCCGAGGAGACGGTGCGCGCGCTCTGGCGCGACTGGGTGCGCCTGCTCGCGATCGGCGTCGAGACCGGGCAGATGATGACCATGGACGACCTGTCGCCGGAGCAGTACCGTGCGGCGATGGCCCACCGGGACGACCGGCACTGGGTCTATCACCGCACGGGCCTGCCCTGCCGGGTGTGCGGCACCGCGATCGTGCTCGAGGAGATCGGCGCCCGCAAGCTCTACTGGTGCCCGCGCTGCCAGGCGTGACGGATCGCGCGACCTGAGTCCCGCGTGTCGGGCGCGACCCTAGGCTGAACTCATGCGCCAGAACCCGAGCTTCGCCATGACCGACGTCGCCGAGCTGCGGCGGATCATCGCCGCGCACCCGTGGGCGACGCTCGTGGGCCGCGACGAGAGCGGCATGACCGCCTCGCACTACGCCGTGCTGCTGGATCCCGACCGTGACGACCTCACGATCGTGGCGCACGTGGGGCGGCCGGACGACCTGGTGCTGGGCCTCGGCACGCAGGAGCTGCTGGTGGTGTTCCAGGGGCCGCACGGATACATCTCGCCGGGCTGGTACGGAGACGTCGCCGCGGTCCCCACCTGGAACTACGTCGCCGTGCACCTGTCCGGCGTGCCGGAGCTGCTCGACCCCGAGGAGAACCTGCGTGTGCTCGGTCACCTCGTGGATCACTTCGAGGGCGGGCTCGCGGATCCGCGCGGGATGTGGACCCCGCCGAACGACGAGGCCTTCGTGCGCCGGCTCGAGGCGGGCACGGTCGGGTTCCGGCTCACTCCGACGCGGGTGACGGCCAAGCGCAAGCTCGGCCAGAACAAGCCCGACGACGTGATCGAGAACGTGATCCTGGAGCTCACCGGTGACGGCGTGTATGCGAACCCGGCTCTGGCCGCCGAGATGCAGCGCGCCCACGACGCGCGTCTCGCGGCCCGCGCCGCCACGGCGGCGGATCGATGAGCGGCGGCACCATCGCGGCGATCCGCGACGTGCGCGTCGCCGGGGCGGGGCGGCATCTGCTTGCCCTCGACGGCCCCGTCGACGTGCTCCTCGAGGACGGCAGGATCGCCGATATCGCGCCCGCCGGGGCCCTTCGGCTGCACGGGGAGGTGCGGGACGGGGACGGCGCGTGGATCGCACCCGGACTCTGGGATCATCACGTGCACACCGTGCAGTGGGCGCTCGCGGCGCAGCGCGAGGATCTGTCCGCGACGCGGAGCGCCGTCGAGGCCGCCGCGCTGATGTCCCGTGCTCCGGTGCTCCCCGACGGACGCCGCGTGGGCGCCGGGTTCCGTGACGTGCGCTGGACGGATCGCCCGACTCTCGCCCTGCTCGACGAGGGCAGCGGAGAGATCCCCACGTACCTCATCAACGCCGACGTGCACAGCGTCTGGCTGAACTCCGCGGCCTTCCGGCGCGAGGCCTTCGACGCGCCGCCGGACGGGATCCTGCGCGAGGAGGACGCGTTCGAGATCTCGCGGCGCCTGAACGCCACGGATCCCGCCGTCGCCGACGAGGCGGTCGCCGCGGCGGCACGACGGGCCGCCGCGCGCGGCGTCGTGGGCCTCGTCGATTTCGACATGGCGTGGAACGC
>JABLTH010083200.1_pt1 | contig 22221 bp, 18 predicted proteins | sample 7875711 | NCBI WGS metagenome assembly JABLTH01 (sample SAMN14941262, study PRJNA633318) | bioreactor metagenome | isolation source: bioreactor | place: China | collected 2019-03-05 | reverse complement strand
GTCTACGCGGCGGCGCTGACGGGAGGCTGAGACGGGGTCACTTTCCGTGCCGGAGGCCACAACGTCGCCCGCAAATCACGCCGCCCGTAATTGTGTGGCCGCGTCGTAGCCTCGATGCAACGAAGTGGAATCGAGGGGTAACGTATCCGCTCCGGCGCCATGTCGGCTGGATCCAACGGCCTCGATTCCGCGTCGCTACATCGCGGCTATGGGTCTACGCAGCTTACTTCGCCGCTTTGGCGAGCTGTTTCGTGATGAAGGCCCACTCGTCATCGCTTACCGACGTGATCGACAGGCGGTTACCGCGCTGCAGGATGCGCATCTCGGCCAGCTCCGGCGCGGCGCGCAAGGCTGCAAGCGGCACCAGCTCGAACTTCTTGACGAAGGCCACTTCGACGCACACCCAGAGCGGGTTGTCCGGCTTCGATTTCGGGTCGTAGTGCGGATTCTTCTTGTCAAACTGGGTGACGTCCGGCGCCGCAGCCTTGGCGATCTTGCAGACGCCTGCAATACCGGGCTCCGGGCAACTGGAGTGATAGAAGAAGGCGAGGTCCCCCACCTTCATGTCGTCGCGCATGAAGTTGCGCGCCTGATAGTTGCGCACACCAAACCACGCACTCTGGCCATCGCGCTTGAGATCGTCAATGCCGTACTCGTTGGGTTCCGACTTCATCAGCCAGTAGCGCATGCAACTCTCCCAAAGACCACATGAAAACGGGGAGCCATGCTCCCCGTTGCAAATTCGAAGACTCCCGCACATGCCGTCACGGCCGTCATCTTGAACCGGGGTTCAAGATTCGGATGCCTCCACCATGACTACCAGGTACAGCTGGCGACCCGGATGCCGAAACACCCGTGAAGAGCCGCGCACACGGCCACAGTAGCAGAGGCGTCCTCGCGACAAGCGCATTGGTTCAAAGAAATTTTCGACCGCAACGCACAGCGCAGGAGCAGGATGGATTCTACGCTTCCTCAGCGAATTTTGCGGGCGAATTGCTACTGCAACGACAACGTGCGGCAGTACAAAACAATGATCGCGTGACGGGTAAATCGTGCCGGCAGGCGGCGTGGTGCTCAGCCAGCGTTGGTCTCGGCGAGCGTGCGGCGCAGGTTGGCCGTCATCGCCGCGATGCGGGATTCGACCCTCGGGTCAATGTCGCCCGCAGGCTGTTTGGCCGCCAGCTCGAGCGCGGCGAGCAGTAGCACCCGCTCGATCTCGGCGGTGGGTTGCTTCTGTGCAATCAGTGCGCATTCAGCCTCGACCACTGCAATGGCTTCCGCCAAGGCCCTGGCCTCGGAGTCCGGTGCGGCGAGGCGAAATGTGCGTCCGTGGATGGTGGCTTCGAGCGTGGTGCTCATGCCACCTTGATTTGCGGCGGTTGCTGTACCTGAGGCGTGCTCTGCGCGGTTTCTTCCGCCGGTTTGGGCAGACGCTCGGCAACCACACGAAGTTTGTTCCCGGCAGTACGCATACGCTCGCTCTTGTCAACGAGCTCGGCACGCAAACGCGAGTTTTCCTCGGCCAGCGTTTTCAGGCGCAGCATCGCATCCTTGAGCGCGGATTCGAGTTGTTCGAGCGAGGAATTCGAGTGCATCCAATAACTATATCAAGCCGGCGGCATTTGTGCATGCCGTTTATCCGCCGATTCTGCCGCCAGTTGGGTGTGACTCGGCGCCAGATGAGTATCGAGTGCCTTGTACTCCACCGCCAGTATCTCCAGCTCCTCAACGCCTGCGGGCGTCCGTAGCGCAATGATGTCACCCTCTCGCCCTTTGGTCAGCGCCCGCGCAATGGGACTGATCCAGCTCACATAGCCGCGCTGCGGGTCAACCTCATCCAGGCCAACAATGGCAATGGTGCGCTCGGCACCGTGCTGGTTGGCCACGGTCACGGTGGCGCCAAAAAAAACCTGATCGGTGTCCCGTGTCACCGGGTCCACAACTTCGGCGTCATCAAGACGCTTGATCAGGTAGCGCGTGCGACGGTCGATTTCACGCAGGCGCCGCTTGCCGTACAGGTAATCGCCGTTTTCGCTGCGGTCGCCGTTGCTCGCGGCCCAGGAGACGATGCGCGTCACTTCCGGTCGCTCGACCGTGGTCAGATGGTCGAGTTCGGCCTTCAGGCGACCGTGACCGCCCGGTGTCATGTAGTTCTTTGTGCCCGCTGGCAACGGCGGCAGCGAGATGTCTTCATCGTCGTCCGGCGCGTCAGAATCTTCTTTGGTAAATGCTTTGCTCATATCTTCCAGTCCTTCCTCACGGGCAGACCAGGGCCTGTTCACGCTATTGCAAAAGTAGTGTGAACAGGCCCTAAGCGAATGTTAGCCAAGCAGCACTCGCCGTATTCAGCGCAGCGTCTGCCGGACGCGGTCGATCGACTCGCAGAGCGTCTGCACCGCTGCAAACGTGCGCAGTGTCGGGCGATGCAATCGCGCGCCGTCCGCAGCAAGCACCCGCGTCGCCGCGGCGCGAGCGTCGAATAGTCGCGCTGACTTCCACTGCTCGCGGACCGCCGTGAGCGACCCTGGATCGGCGACCAGCACTGCATCCGGTTTGGCAGCCAGCACGGCCTCGGACGAAACCTCCGGTGCCGGTAGCGGCAGGCGACCGAACACGTTTTCGGCACCACAGACAGCCAGTGCCTCGCCAACCACATGACGATCGGAGAGCGTAAACAGTCGCCCGGCGCCGAGCTGGTAGAACACCTTTACCCGCTTCGAATCGCCATAACGCCGCTGCAACGCAATAATCTGCGCTGTCGCTTCCCCCGCCAGACGCATTGCCGTACGACGACTGTCATCATCGCCTGCCCACTCGCTGAAGTGACGGGCTTCAGCGAGGATGCTGCCTAACGTATTGAGCTCACTCTCATAAACGCGAACGCCCAGACGCCGCAACGCGTCGAGGTCAGCAGCACGATTGCCGCCGGGCCATGCCACCACCAGATCGGGCTTCAGCGCGATCACTGCTTCGATATTGGTGCCGCGGTAACCGCTGACTTTGGGCAGTCGTCTCGCTGCCTCCGGGAAGTCGCAGGACTCGCTGACGGCAACCACGCGATCACCAGCACCGACCGAGAACAAAAGCTCGGTCGCGTGCGGTGACAGACTCACAATGCGTTGCGGTGTGCCGGCGTGGGCAACGGCAATGCCGGCGAGCAGCAATACGGCGAACCGTCTCACAACGATTGAGATCGCCCTCACCGTTCGCCGGCAAGCTGCAATATCTGTGCTGATCACGGCTTGCCGCTAGCGGTCAATCGCAACCGTGAGCCAGGCGCGCCGACCGCCGGTTGCATAGCCGTAGGCGAGCTGGTAGTCGCGATCAGTGGCGTTTTCAAGCCGCATCCCAAGACGCACACCGGGCCACAGCTGCTTTGACGCGTGCAGATTGAGCACAGCGTAGCCGGGCAGCGCGCGGCTGTTGGACGCGTTGTCGAAACGCCTGCCTGACGCGAGCAACTCAATGCCCGTGGTTACGCCGAACAGGTCGCCGCTGAGTTTCACGGCACCATGCTCGCGGGCACGCCGTGCGAGCTGCGTGTCAGTCGTGGTGTTGCGCGGATCCGCAAGATCAAAGCTGCCGTCCACGCGTACCCCCCCCAACTGCGTACCGCCCGCAAGCGTCACGCCCCGCAGTTGGGCCTTGGCGACGTTCTGTGGCGCGCAGTTGAAGTTGGCGTCGCACTCAAACTGGATGAGATCGCGAACATTGTTCTGATAGACAGTCAGCGACGCGTTCGATTCCGTGACAGACCAGCGGAAACCGAACTCGATATTCTGACCACGCTCGGGCCTGAGGGTGGGATTGGCGTAGCCGGGGTAGTAAAGATCGTTGAAGGTTGGCGCCTTGAAGCTGGTGCCCGCACTCAGCACCGCCCGCCACTGCGGCGCCAGACGATAGCCAACGCTGCCGCTTGCCGTGGTGCGGGTGCCGTACTGGCTGCTATCGTCCAGACGCAGGGTTGCATTGGCCCGCAAGTCGTCGGCGGCCCAGTCACCGCCCAGCAGCACACTTGAGGTCCGGCGTGCAGTCACCGGCAATGCATCGCTACCTTGCACTGTCTCACGCCGCCACTCGAACGCGCCCAGCAGATTGAGTGCTGAACTGACGCGGAAGTTGTTCTGCCATCCCAGCAGATCATTGCGCGTCCTGTAGTCGCCAGGAAAAGCCGATTCGAAGCTGGACTTGTCCGTCGACGATCCAATGCGCAGCGAACCGGTCCAATTTGATGTGAGCGAGAAATCCGCAGTTGCAGCAACGCTGTTGACCAGCGAACGAATGCGATCATCGTGCATTGCATCACCGTCGTACTGGACGTTGCCTCGCGTTTCAAAAGCGTGCAGCGCAAACTTCAGCGTGGACGACGGCGACCAATTGCCGTTGAGCTGGACGGTGTTGAAGCGATAGCCGTCGCGGTCCGGGTTGTAGCTGTAGTCTGCCTTGTTGACGATGGCGTTGTAGCCACGGCTTGCATTCTGGGCCGCGGTCACCGTCACGCCGTTGGCAGCATCACCCAGTCCGGCGTTGGCGCTCAGTTGTTGCGACCGCCATTCACCTGCCGCCGCGCGCATCCCCATGCCACGGTCACCGCGGGTAAATATCTGGATGACACCGCCGACAGCGTCGGCGCCATAGAGACTGGCTGCCGGGCCGCGCAACACTTCGATGCGTTCGATCTGGTCAACGTTGATGAGCTGCAAGGCAGACAGCCCACTGAACGAGGAGGAAACCCGTTGTCCATCAATCAGCAGCAGCGTCTGGTTGCTGTTGGCCCCACGCAGAAAAATCGACGGGGTGGCTCCCGGACCAGTCGTTGCAAATTCAACGCCAGGAAGCAGCCGCAAGGCATCGGCGATGTCGACAATACCCGCCGCGCGGAGACTGGTGCCGTCCAGCACCGAGATGTCGCGCATCGTCGTGTTGATGTCTTCCGGCATCCGCGTGGCGGTGACAACCACGCGATCCAGCTTGCTTTGTGATTGCTGGGGGGCTTGGGCGGCAGCGATGCCAGCCGGCACTATTGCCGATGCAAACGCCAATGCAATGGCGAGTGCGCATGGCGTTGAGCGGTGGTCGGGAATGGTCCGTACCTGGACGGGGGTGAGTAGGTGCTTGTCTGATTGCATGACGATCCTGACGAATCGGGCCCTCCGCCCGACGGTGGGTGGTCCCGCTGGCGAGGCTCAGGTGGCACGGGTCAGGCGATCGTCAACGACGGTGCATGCGCCCGGCACCGCGCATCCCCGCGCAGTGGGCAATGATCCGTCGTCCGAGGAAGGCGACAGAAAAGCCGGGCCGGTCTCCGGACTCGTCGCCGCAGTTTGGTTGCGCCTTCCCGGGAGTGGACTCCCAGTGGCATGGCTGAATCGGAAACGATACAGCACGGCAACCAGCGTTGATGCGACTTACCGTTGCGGGGGCAGTAGCGGCTTTATCGTGCTGGCACGATGCACCGCTTTCCCGTTTCACTTGATGGCAACCGAAGAATCTGGTCACCAGCAAGCACCTTGCTTCGTCGTGCAGTTTATCAGTGGCATGCAACAATTTGCCCATGGCTTCCAACCCCTCTGACTGGCAACGTTACTGGCGGCTGCTGACATACGTGCGCCCTTATCGCGGCCGCTTGCTCGCGGGCATGGCGATGCTGGCTGCGGTGTCACTGGTGGAACCGCTCATCCAGGTCGCTTTCTCGCAGATTCTTGACCGCGCATTCATCGTCGACGCAGCGGCTGGTGCCAACGCAGTTGCCAGCCTGGCCGGCCAGAGTGCACTGGCGAAAGGCTTCCTGGGTCCGGTCACTGCGGTGTTGCTGGCGATACCGATTCTCTGGTTCCCGGCGCTGCTGGTTGGCCTGTTCGCAGTCCGCAGTGCCGCCAATTTTGTCGGTGATCTGGCACTGCACTGGGTTGCCAGCCGGGTGGTGTTTGACCTCCGGCAAGTCATATTCGCGCACCTTTTGCGCCTGCCGGTGAGCTTTTTTGACCGGCACTCCCCGGCGGAATTGACCTCCAAGATTACTTATGACACGCAACAGATCGGCGCGGTGACCAGCCAGGCGCTGACAACACTGGTGCAGGACTCTCTCAAGTTGATTGTGGCAATTACGATGATGGCGTCGGTCAGCTGGAAATTGACGCTCGGTGTCTTCGTCATCGCTCCGGTGGTCGCCGTCGTCGTGCGGGCCATGACCCGTCGTCTGCGGGCTGCGAGCGTGGCATTGCAAACACAGATGGGAGAACTGGCACGCTTCGCAGATGAGGGCTTGAGCAACCAGCGCTCGATCAAAATCTATTCGGCTTTCGAGCAGATTCAACGGGCCTTTTCGCTACGAGCCAACGCTGTCCGGCGCACGATCATGAAGCAGGAAACCGCCAATGCAGCGAGCGCACCACTGATGCACGTGGTGGTCTCGGTGGCAATTGCCGGCATCGTTGCGCTTGCCATTCAGGAAGGCCAGCGACAGGCGATGACCGCCGGTGACTTTTTCGTGTTCTTTACTGCGTTGCTCTCGTTGCTGCCCCCCGTCAAGAGCCTGTCGTCAGTCAATGCGGTCTTGCAACGTGGCCTCGCGGCAGCTAGCAGCGTTTTCTCCGTGCTTGATCAATCGACGGAGCCACTGCCGACCGCTGGTGTTTCAGAACGCCTGCGCGGTGACATCCGGTTAGACGCCGTGTCGCTGCGCTATCCGGGTCGTGACGTGGATGCCCTCACTGACGTGTCACTCAACATCCCGGCCGGGCGCCGGGTTGCCTTCGTTGGCGCCTCGGGTAGCGGCAAGAGTACGGCGATGGCACTTCTCGCCGGCTTTTACTCCGCTCAGCAGGGCGATGTACTGATCGACGGCAAACCAGTCGCACAACTTGGTCTGCGGACTGTTCGCGACAATCTGGCGCTGGTGTCACAGGATGTCCTGCTGGTAAACGACACTGTAACGGCCAATATCGCGTTTGGCGTGGAGCCGGCCGCTGTTGATGGCAACCGCGTGCACTGGGCAGCCACAGCGGCAGGTGCCGACGCCTTTATCAGCGCGCTGCCGTCAGGCTACGACACATCGGTAGGTGAAGGCGGAGGACTATTGTCAGGCGGCCAGCGTCAGCGCATCGCGATTGCCCGCGCGTTGTACAAGCAGGCGGCGATCATTCTCTTCGATGAAGCGACCTCGGCGCTCGACAGTGGTTCGGAGAAGGTGGTGCAGGATTCTCTTCGTGTGCTCGGCGATGGACACACGGTCGTACAGGTGGCGCATCGGCTCAGCAGCATTCGCGACGCTGACGAAATCTTCGTTTTCGAGGGCGGTCGCGTCGTCGAGCGCGGCAGTCACGTCACGCTGGCTGCGGCGGGAGGATCGTACTCAAAGCTGCTGGCGGCGCAGGCGGGCTGAAGTCAATCACCCATCGCTTCAACTCCGCCCTCACATCGTACGGCGAAGGCTGATCCAGCCACCGCAGCAGTTCATCGATGTCTATCGCGGCTTCGAGACTGGCGACCACCCGGCGCACTTTGGCATGCGCTGTCGGGAGAAATTGTTCGCCATCCCCCGTCAGTTCTTCATGCATTTTTTCACCAGGTCGAAGACCGGTGTAGACGATCGGGATCGCATTCGTGGAGCCGCGCGCGAGCCGGATCAGCTCACGAGCCAGCTCCACAATCAGGACCGGACGGCCCATATCAAGCACAAAGAGTGATTGTGGATGGCCCATCAGGCCAGCTTGCAGCACCAGTTGTGCGGCCTCCGGGATGGACATGAAGTAACGGGTCATTTCCGGGTGTGTCACCGTCACCGGGCCTCCGCTTGCGATCTGCTCACGGAATTTCGGAATGACGCTGCCGTTGCTGCCGAGCACGTTGCCGAACCGCACACCGACAAACTTTGTCGGCGTTTCCGGGAGGCTCATGATCGCCAGCTCCGCGAGGCGTTTGCTGGCACCCATGATGCTCGAAGGGCGAACGGCCTTGTCAGTCGAGATCAGCACGAACTTCTCGGCGGCTACAGCGCGGGCGCACTCAGCGGCCACCAGCGTGCCCAGTACGTTGTTGCGTACAGCCTCCCAAGCGTTGACCGTTTCCGTGAGCGGCACATGTTTGTAAGCTGCGGCGTGAAAGACGATATGAGGTCGCTCCCGCTCGAAGATTTCCAGCATGCGCTCGCGGTTGCGGGCATTGCCTACGTACACCTCGATACGCTCGCGAGGCAGCCTGGTTGCGATGTGTTCGCCGACCACGTGCGAGGCAAACTCGGAAATATCCACCATCACCAGACGTCCGGGATGGAAGCGCGCGACCTGATTGCAGAGCTCCGTCCCGATCGAGCCGCCCGCTCCAGTGACCAGCACTGTGCGACCCGAGATCCAGCTTGCCAGCCCCGGGTTGTCCAGAACTACCGGGTCGCGCCCCAACAAGTCTTCCAGCTCGATGGCCCGCAACTTTGCCAGCGGAGACTCTTCCGACAGCAGTTCGTCGTACGACGGTACTGTGAGCACGCTCAGGCCGGCGCTTGCCGCGATCTCAACGGCACGGCGGCGCGCTTCGTGCGTCGTATTCGGCATCGCTATGATCGCGTGACGTGCACCGAAGCGCCGCGCCACATCCTCGGCTTGTGCCAGTCGACCGACAACGGGTGTGTCGTGGACGCGGGCGCCCACTTTTGTCATGTCGTCGTCCAGCAGCGCGACGACCTGCCACGTATCGGACCTGGAAAGCTCGCTGACCAGCCTGGCGCCCGCCGCGCCTGCGCCCAGCACCAGCACGGGCTCTCCCTGGGCAGCGGCCAGTCCATATAGACGGTGTTCCTTCCAGCTGCGATACGCAAATCGCGCGCCGCCCATCAACAAGATCAGCAGTGCAGGCTGCAGCAACAGCACGGATCGCGGCCAGATAAAGCTGTCCGGCCGTACGATCACGAAAAGGACCGCAGTGCTGGCGGCAGCGACAAATGCACCGAGAACGATACGACGCAAGTCAGCCATGCTGGCGAATCGCCAGAGCCCTTCATAGAGACCCAGCCCGACAAACACCAGCGCGTGCACCGGAACGACGAAGGCCAGGCTGCGAGCGACATCCCCTGCGGTGAACTCGGCGCCGTCGATATTGAAATTGAATCGGGCCCAGAACAGCAGCGCCCATGCGCCCGCTGCAGCCGCCACATCGTAGAGCAGCGCGAGAAATGCGCGCGGGTTCATCAGCAGATTGGGCTGCCGGCGTAACGTCCACTCGGTGAGCACCACATAGAACGCCGCGTAAGCCGTCACGGCTGCAGTCGCGAGCGGTACCGCAAGGCTGCGGACGAGACCGGCAACCGCGATCGATAGCAGCATCCATCCCACGATCCAGAACAGCACGCCGCGATGCCCAAGGCCAGCGAGGGTTAGACGCTGGTACAGGTGTTCACGGTGCGGACGCAGCGGATTGTGTCCCCGCAGCAGGCGCCTGACCAGCGTGTAAGTCGCATCCGCCCACAACGGCATAAATATCGCCAGTGGCACGGCGGCCTGCCAAACGCCGTCGGCGACCCCTTTGATGCTCACAGCTGCGAGCGCAAGTCCGAGCACCGTCGATCCCCCATCGCCCATAAACAATCGGGCCGGCGGCAAATTCATCGGCAGAAAGCCGAGCGCCGACGCTGCAACAACGACGGCAGCCCCGATGAGAGCTATCGAGGCTGGTCGAGCGGCATCCGTGCCAGGCAGAAAGACGGCAATTGTCGCCAGCGCCGTGCCGCCAATGATCGCTGCCGATGCCGCGACGCCGTCTACGCCATCAATGAAATTGAACAGATTTACGGACCAGATGACGACAATAATCAGGGGTATAGCCACAATTGTCGACAGACCACCTTCACCCCAAGCGGCTACCACCAGCATCGCCGACAGGGAGTGCACCGCCAGGCGCAACGTCGGAGAAGCGTCACTCCAGTCATCCCACGCGGAGACCATCCACATCAAGGTCAGCGCCAAAGGAATCTGCCATTGCGGGATGAGCACAACGGCACCGAACAGAACTCCAGCGGCGATGCCGAGACCACCACCCCGAGCAACCGGTCGGCCGTGAAGTGAGCGCTCACCCGGAATGCTGTACGGACTAACAAGTCGCCCCGTCAGCACGCCTGTACAAAGCAGAAATGAGAGCGAGGCGCAGACGACAGCGACGAACAGCACCCAGAACATAAAGTCTTTTAATTCAATAAGTTATATGCGATTATTCGAGCCCGCTAATGTGCTCAACGAGAACAACGTTGTCGCATCGGCTTGTTGCAAATTGACAACAATTCGGGCATCGCCAAATCGCACACGACCAGTCAGAAGGTTGGCCGAAACCGGCCGATTTGGCAGAATTAAAGCAGCTTCCGAGATTGCGTTGGAAGAAAAATTGTTGGCATCAAATCCTCGAGCATGAATGTGCGGCGTGATGCGGTGTCGACCGTCAATATCTGAGGAGAGACTGTTATGAACAAGAAACTCGTTGCTTTGGCAGTGAGCGCGATTGCAGCTGGCGCGGCGTCGGCTCAAACCGCAAACGTCACGCTGTACGGCATCATCGACACCTACCTGGCATCGGAGCGTGGCAGTTCACCGACCGTAGCCGCGAACAAGGTTTCCACGACTGGCCTCGTGTCCGGCGGCATCTCCGGTTCGCGTTGGGGCCTGCGCGGCTCTGAAAGCCTTGGCGGCGGTCTGAATGCGTTCTTCAATCTTGAGAATGGCTTCAACGTTGACAATGGCTCGCTCGGTCAAGGCGGCCTGCTGTTCGGTCGTCGCGCCTACGTCGGTCTGTCCGGTGGTTTCGGCTCGATCCAGATGGGTCGTGACTACTCGCCGAACTTCTGGGTGATGTGCAACTCGGACGACTCGTTCGGCGGCTGCCTGAACGGCTGGTCGGCTGTTGCCAACATGGGTGGCTTCTTCGCCAACACGCTGCGCCAGAACAATCAGGTGTACTACAAGACCCCGAACATGGGCGGTCTGACCGCGTCGCTGGCTTGGGCGCTGGGTGAAGTTGCTGGCACGTCCTCGGGTTCGCGTACCCTCGGCGGCAACATCGAATACAAAAACGGTCCGCTGTACGTGGGCGTCGGCTTCAGCGATCAGAAGAACGCTGCGGCAACCGCTTCCAACAAGCAGTTCATCGTTGGCGGTTCGTACAACTTCGGCGTTGCTTACGCTGGCTTGACCTACATCGAGAACAAAGACACCGCTGGCAACAAGACCAAGCCGTTGATCGGCAGCGTCACCGTGCCGTTCGGCTCGGCTCGCGTTGGTCTGCAACTGGCTCAAAGCAAGTCGGGTAGCGCCAAGGCTCAAGCCTTTGGTCTGATCGGTGAGTACGATTTCTCGAAGCGTACCGAAGCGTATGCCGTGTACTACCAGTGCAAGAACAAGGGTCTGGTCTGCGTAGCTGACGGCAACACCGCTTGGTCGACCGCCGGTGTTAACGGCATGACCGCCAGCCTGCTTGGTCTTGGCGTCAAGCACAAGTTCTAATTTGTGTTGATGTAACTGCGATCTGACTAGAGCGGCGGTGGCTACCGCCATCGCTGCTCGTGTGAGGTTGCCAAGTCCAATACCAGCTTTGCAAAAGGGTACTTTCATGAAATTTACGAAAATCGCGCTTGGCGTTGCGGTTGCGTGTGCAGCAGTGGCTGCTCAGGCGCAGTCCGCGAACGTCACGCTGTACGGTTACATCAACACCTCGATCGAATCGAACCGCGGCTCGCAAGATCCGAATACGGCGATCGGCAAAGGTGGCAGCGGTTCTACAGTCAACCGCATGACAGCCAACTCGTCGCGCTTCGGCTTCCGTGGCTCGGAAAGCCTCGGTGGTGGTCTTAGCGCTTTCTTCCAGCTCGAAAACAGCTTCGGCTCTGACGACGGCAGCCTCGGCGGCGGCGTCATGTGGGGTCGTGAGGCATGGGTTGGTCTTGCCGGCACGGCTTGGGGCGAAGTCAAGTTTGGCTATGGCCTGACGCCGTACGATGACGTGCTCGGTCTTGCTCACCAGAACATCGGTTCGACCGGTGCGCAGAACCGTAACAACGGTCTGTCAGGCGGTCCTGGCTTCGGCTTCAACCAGCTGTTCACGAACTACGGCCGCGGCGGCACCTCTGGCGCCAACAATACGGGTCACTTCGACGCTCGCGCTGCTAATGCAATTAGTTACGCGACGCCGACGATGGGCGGCTTCAAGCTGCGCACGATGTACTCGCTCATCGAAGAGCAAGCTGCATCGCCGAAGGCTCGTCTGTGGGATACGTCCCTTATTTACTCGAATGGCCCGGTTACCCTCGGCGCCACCTACGCACTGCATAAGGACTTCGGTGGTCTCGCCGGCGTCACCACCGGTGCCCATGACCAGAACGCATTCCGCGTTTATGGTCGCTACAACTTCGGTGTTGCCCGTATCGACGGTTCCTACGATGTAACCAGCTACAAGCTGTCGACCGGTACGTTGAAGATGAAATACTTCGACGTAGCAGCGCAGGTTCCGCTGGGTGCGCATAACGTCGGCGTTCAATACAGCCAGCGTGACAACGGCGCTGCCTGGGCATGGACTCCGCCAGTTGGCTACACCGCTCCGACGGCTGCTCAGCTCGTGAGCCGTTGGTCGATCGGTGGCGGCAAGCACGTTTCGCTCGTGTATGACTACACGTTCTCGAAGCGTACGCAGTTCTACGCGTACTTCTCTTCGATGAAGAACGAAACGGGCGGCAAGCTCAACACGCCGGCCATCGGCCTGATCCATCGCTTCTAATCGAATCGACAGATCAAAAAAGGGCGCTTCGGCGCCCTTTTTTCATGGCTGCTCTGTCACGCGACGTATTGCCATTACCCAAGGGTGATCGTCGCTGACACTATCAGCTTGATCCGCAAAGCCGCATTCAAATTGGGCTTCACGGCCCATTCGCTACCAAGTCGACTTTCCACATAATGACCGCCTAGCCCTTAGCTAATAGGCCTTCTGAAAAAAAGATGATACGGCTATCGACGTGAAGTCATCGGCAACTTTTGCACGTTGCGCCGCGCATCAGGGCCGCTGAAGCTATCCCACAAGGCGGTTGCTACGCACCATCCGCCCGTCGACGGGAAGGTAATTGCGCCATCACCTCCTGCCTTTGTGTCGGCGTCATCTGCTGCCAGCGCGCAATCTCTTCCAGCGTGCGGGCGCACCCCACGCAAAGTCCGTCCGCTTCGATGACACAAATCTTCACGCAAGGCGATTCAGCGGGAGGCGCTTCCGCCCCTCCCGGGGTCAGCAGATATCGGAAACTCACCTCAGTCGCCCTCCTGTGAAACAAGTCGTGACGCTACGATTCGCCGCACGTTGGCAGTAGTTGCAGCGGCGAAAGCGGTTGGCGACATGCCTCGGACCTCCGCCAGCATCTGTCCTATCTGCGGCAAGTACACCGGGCTGTTGCGGGCACGCGAGCTCATCGTGCCGAGAAAGCTGGGAGGAATATCGGGTGCATCAGTCTCGACGACCACGTTTGCAATGGGTATCTCGCGCAGCAGCGCACGGATGCGCTGCGCCTGTGGAAAAGTCGCCGTGCCCCCGAAGCCCAAGCAAAAACCGAGCTCGATGAACTCCGCAGCCTGTTGGGCGCTGCCGTTGAAGGCGTGTGCAAATCCCCCACACACGCGGATGCGGCGAAGATGCTTCAGGATGTGGTCTTGACTGCGCCGTACATGCAGTGACACCGGTAGATCGAAATCGCGGGCAATCTTCAATTGCTCGGCAAAGAACCACTCCTGCTCCTCCTGATTGAAGTCAGGGATAAAGAAATCCAGACCGATCTCGCCGATGAGCTCGGGTTTCTCCCGCTGCACCCACTCCCGTAGTACCGCGACGTGCTCGCGTGTAGAATGCGCCGACGGCCCCGCCACCCACATGGGATGGATGCCGAAGCCCGTGATGCAGCCGTAGCGTTCACGCGTCTTGCTGGCCTTGGCAAAATGGTCAACGTGGCCCGGCAGGTTGACGATCGCCGCTACCCCCGCCGCCGACGCCTGCGCCACCACCTCGTCGCGATCAGCGTCGAAGTCGGGGGCGTCAAGGTGGCAGTGGCTGTCGATCCACATGGTTAGCTGGCGAACCAATTTTGATTCGTCGTCCCGACGCAGAATGGAAGCGGGACGACGAAGGGAGGATAAAGGCCGGCATGCGCTGCGGGCGCCAGGCCACTACCCGGCCCGCTTCGCCGCCAGCGCCCGGTTCACGCGCGAGTGTGGCGCGCGGCCCAGCGCCTGCGAGATGAACTGGCCGGCCTCGCAGACCAGGTCGAGGTCGATGCCGGTTTCGATGCCCATGCCGTGCAGCATGTACAGCACATCCTCGGTCGCGACATTGCCGGTGGCGCCCTTGGCATACGGACAGCCGCCGAGGCCGGCGACCGAGGTGTCGAAGGTGCTGACGCCCAGCTCCAGACAGGCCAGCACGTTGGCACAGGCCTGGCCGTAGGTGTCGTGAAAGTGCCCCGAGATCTGCGCCAGCGGATAGGCCTTCGCCGCCGCCTCGAACACCGCTGCGGTGCGCGCCGGCGTGCCAACGCCGATGGTGTCGGCGATGCCGATGTCGTCGCAGCCCAGGTCGGCAAAGCGCTGCACGCAGTCGACGACCGATTCGATCGGCACTTCGCCCTGGTACGGGCAGCCCAGCGCGCAGGATACGGCGGCGCGCACACGCATGCCGTTGGCCTTGGCTGCCTCAGCGACCGGGCGGAAGCGTTCGATGCTTTCGGCGATTGAGCAATTGATGTTCTTCTGCGAGAACGCCTCAGACGCGGCGCCGAAGATCACGACCTCGTCGGCGCGGGCCGCGAGCGCGCCCTCGAAGCCCTTGAGGTTGGGCGTCAGCACCGAATAGATGACGCCGGGCTTGCGCTTGATGCCGGCCATCACGTCAGCCGAGGTCGCCATCTGCGGCACCCACTTGGGCGACACGAACGACCCGGCCTCGACGTTGCGGAAGCCCGCCGCGCTGAGGCGGTTGACGAGCTCGATCTTGACCGCGGCCGAGACGTCCTGCTTTTCGTTCTGCAGGCCGTCGCGGGCGCCGACTTCGACGATGCTGACGCGGCTCGGATACTTCATGCGCACCTCGGCTGGCTGATCAATAACCCACTTTGGGATCGACGATACCCGACACAAGCTCGCCACGCTCCATGCTGCCGATCTTGGCGACGATCTGCGCGCAGGCGTCCTTGATCGGCGTCGTGGCTGCGATGTGCGGCGTCACGATGACCTTGGGGTGCGACCAGAACGCGTGATCCTTGGGCAGCGGCTCTTCGTGAAAGACGTCGAGCAGGGCGCCGCCGAGCTGGCCGCTGTCGAGCGCCGCCAGCACGTCGGCATCGACCAGATGGCCGCCGCGACCGGCGTTGACCAGGAACGCGCCGCGCGGCAGCTGCGCCAGTGTCTGTGCGTTGATCAGGCCGCGCGTCGATTCGGTCAGCGGAAGCATCGACACCAGCACGTCGGTGCCGGCCAGGAAGGCAGCGAGTCCGTCGCTGCCTGCGAAGGTCTTGACGCCATCGATCTGGCGCTGCGATCGCGACCAGCCCTGCACCGTATAGCCAAACGCCGCGAGCCGCGTGGCAACGGTGCCGCCCATCTCGCCGAGCCCCAGCACACCGACCGTGGGCCGCCGCACGTTGCCGCGGTCTTCGTGCTGCTGCCAGTGCTTGTCACGCTGCTGCGCGAGATAGATCTGCATGTGGCGCTGGTGATGGATCACGCCGTAGATCGCGTATTCGGCCATCTGCTGCGCCATGCCGGCGTCTTCGAGACGCACGATCGGCAGATGCGCGGGCACCGCACCCATCGCCAGGATGGCGTCGACGCCGGCGCCGTAATTGATCACTGCCTTCAGCTTGGACTGCCGCGCGAACAGCTCGGCCGGTGGCTTCCAGCCGACGACGTAGTCGCAGGGTTCGTCCGATGGCCACGCGTGGTACTGCCAGTCGGGTTGATGCTTGCGCAGCTCGGCGATGATGCCGGGCACGATGTCGAGGCCGGTGGATTGGACGAGGATCTTCATGGCCACATGCTACTTGCTGCGCTGGAAGCGGCGCTGCTGAGGGTTCGCGCGCGGATCAGACGGCAACCGCCTCGGCCAGCGCGACCAGTTCGGCGCCTTCCTTGACCTGTTCTTTCGCCGCGAAGTAGATCGCCTCGACGGCACCGTCGAGTGGCGCCACGATGGTGTGCTCCATCTTCATCGCCTCCATGATGATCAGCGGCTGGCCCTTCTTGACCGTGTCGCCGACCTTGACCAGCACGCTGACCACAGATCCCGGCATCGGCGCAACGAGATGGCCGCCATGGCCGTCTTCGGACTCGGGCGGCGCGTAGCGGTCGACGGCGTCGAACTCGAAGCGCTCACCCGCGAGCAGTACGACGCGGTGCGCGCTCGAGCGCAGCACACGCGCGCTGCGCTGCGCGTCGCCCAGCGTGAGCGTGATGCGCTCGCCGTCGATGTCGGCGCGGGCTGGCAGTTCACGATCGCCGATGCGGATGCGATACGCGTCTCCGGCAGTGATGACGCTGACGGCCAGGCGCTGCTCGCCCTGCGCGCCCTGCACATATAGGAAGTCGATGCCGCAATCGGGCTGGTTCGGCCAGAACGCATCGGCCAGCGCCCACGGCGACGAAGCTTCGCCAGCGCGACGCGCGGCGTCCTGCGCCACCGCACGCGCGGCGGCGGCCTCGACCAGCGCGCAGGCCGCGAGTGCCGCGTCGCTCGGCACCGGTAGCGGCGGCAGCAGCGCGTCGGCGTGACGCGCGATGAAACCGGTATCGATCTCCCCGGCCGCGAACGCGGGGTGGCGCGCGACGCGCTGCAGGAACTCCACGTTGTTGCTGAAACCGACGACGGCATAGTCGTCGAGCGCCAGCGCCAGGCGTTGCAGCGCCTGCTCACGGTTGTCGCCATGCACGATCAGTTTGGCGATCATCGGGTCGTAGTGCGGCGTGATCGCATCGCCCTCGCGCACGCCGGTGTCGATGCGCACGTCGGCGTTGGTCGCGGGCGCGCGCAGTAGATTGATCGGGCCGATCGCGGGCAGGAACTGGTTGCGCGGATTCTCGGCGTAGACGCGCGCCTCGAAGGCATGGCCGTCGATGCGCAGCTCGTCCTGCAGCTTGGGCAGGCGTTCGCCCGAAGCGACGCGCAACTGCCACTCGACGAGGTCGAGGCCGGTGATCATCTCGGTGACCGGATGCTCGACCTGCAGCCGCGTGTTCATCTCCATGAAGTAGAAGCGGCCCGAGGTCGCGAAGTCGTGCTCCGCGATGAACTCGACCGTGCCGGCACCGACGTAGCCGACGGCATGCGCCGCGGCGCAGGCCGCCTCGCCCATCTGACGGCGGCGCGCCTCGGTCATGCCGGGCGCGGGCGCTTCTTCGACCACCTTCTGGTGACGCCGCTGCAGCGAGCAGTCGCGCTCGAACAGATAGACGCAGTGGCCAAGCTCGTCGGCGAACACCTGGATCTCGATGTGCCGCGGGCGCTGCAGATAGCGTTCGATCAAAACGTTGTCGTCGCCGAACGAGTTCTTCGCCTCGCGCTTGGCCGATGCCAGCGCCGCCGCAAAGTCGGCCTCGCTCTCGGCCACCTTCATGCCCTTGCCACCGCCGCCGGCGCTGGCCTTGATCAGTACCGGAAAGCCGATGCGCTTTGCTTCGGACGCGAGCAAGGCTTCGCTCTGGTCGCTGCCGTGATAGCCCGGCACCAGCGGCACGCCGGCCTTCTCCATCAGGCGCTTCGATTCGGCCTTGAGCCCCATCGCCTCGATCGCCGCAGGCGGCGGTCCGATGAACACGATGCCGGCGTCGGCGCACTGCCGCGCGAACGATTCGTTCTCGGACAGGAAACCGTAGCCGGGATGGATCGCCTGCGCCCCCGTGAGCTTGGCGATCTCGAGCACCTTGTCACCGCGCAGGTAGGACTCTTTCGGCGCAGCGCCACCGATGCAATACGCCTCGTCGCACGCGGCAACATGCATCGCATCACGATCGGCTTCGGAGAACACTGCCACGGTCTGGATGCCCATGCGGCGCGCAGTGCGTGCTACGCGGACGGCGATTTCGCCGCGGTTGGCGATTAGGATTTTCTTGAACATTTTTTAGTCCTTCACCCAGTCCGGCCGCCGCTTGCCGAGGAAGGCGCCAATGCCCTCCTTGGCCTCCGGCGTCGAACGGATCTGCGCGATGCGCTCGATGGTGTCTTCCATGAGTTCGTCGTCGATCGGCTTCTGCGCCACCGCCTGGATCAGGTTCTTGGCGGCCTCGATGGCCTTCGGGCCGTTGCCGAGCAGCACGGTGCACAGTCCGGCGATCATCTCGTCCATCGCGTCGATCGACGGTGCGAGGTCGTGCAGCAGCCCGATGCGGTAGGCCTCGGCGCCGGTGAATCGCTCGGCCGTGATGAAGTAGCGATGCGCGTAACGCGCGCCGATCGCCTCGATCACATACGGGCTGATCACGGCCGGGATGATGCCCAGCTTGACCTCCGACAGCGCAAACTGCACGTCGGACACACCGATCGCGATGTCCGCCGCCGCCACCACGCCAACGCCGCCGCCAAACGCATTGCCCTGCACGCGCGCGATCACAGGCTTGGGGCAGGCATAGATCGCGTTGAGCATCAGCGCGAGCTCTCCCGCGTCCTCGCGGTTCTGGTCTTCGTCGTACTCGGACGCACGCTTCATCCAGTTGAGATCGGCACCAGCGCAGAAGCTCTTGCCCTCGGAGGCGATGATGATCACGCGCACTGATTCATCTTCACCCAGATCGCGAAAGGCCTCGATCACCTCACGGATCATGGTCTCGTCAAAGGCGTTGTGCACTTCGGGGCGGTTGAACGCCACCATTGCCACGCCACGCGCATCGCGCTCAATTTTCAGTGTTTGCATCTCTTACATCCTGAACACGCCAAAGCGCGTGTCCTCAATCGGCGCATTCAAGCTCGCCGATAGCCCCAGACCCAACACACGCCGCGTGTCAGCCGGGTCGATGATGCCGTCGTCCCACAAACGTGCCGTTGCGTAGTACGGATGGCCTTCGCGCTCGTACTTTTCGCGGATCGGTGCCTTGAACGCATCCTCCTCGTCCTTGGACCACGCGCCCCCCTTGGCCTCGATGTTGTCGCGGCGCACGGTCGACAGCACGCTAGCTGCCTGCTCGCCGCCCATCACGCTGATGCGCGCGTTGGGCCACATCCACAGAAAGCGCGGCGAGTAAGCCCGGCCGCACATACCGTAATTGCCGGCGCCGAAGCTGCCGCCAATGATCACCGTGAACTTGGGTACCTGCGCACACGCGACAGCGGTGACCATCTTGGCGCCGTTGCGCGCGATGCCCTCGTTCTCGTACTTCTGCCCGACCATGAAGCCAGTGATGTTCTGCAGAAACACCAGCGGCATCTTGCGCTGGCAGCACAGTTCGATGAAGTGCGCGCCCTTGAGCGCTGACTCCGAGAACAGCACGCCGTTGTTGGCAACGATGCCGACCGGCATGCCGTAGATGCGGGCGAAGCCAGTCACCAGCGTTGTGCCATAACGCGCCTTGAATTCATCGAATTCGCTGCCATCAACGATGCGGGCAATCACCTCACGCACATCAAATGGCTTGCGCGTATCGGTCGGGATCACGCCGTAGAGTTCGTGCGTGTCATAGCGTGGTTCGACGCTCGCCGCAACATCGAGCTGCTTCGGCTTGACGGTGTTCAGATTGGCCACGGCCTGACGCGCCAGGCCGAGCGCATGCAGGTCATTCTGGGCGAGATAGTCGGACACACCCGAGAGCCGTGTGTGCACGTCTCCCCCACCCAGATCCTCAGCGGTGACCACTTCACCGGTGGCCGCCTTGACCAGCGGCGGCCCGGCGAGGAAGATGGTGCCCTGATTCTTGACGATGATCGACACATCGCTCATCGCCGGCACGTAAGCGCCGCCCGCCGTGCAGGAGCCCATCACCACGGCGATCTGTGCGATGTCGGCCGCGCTCATGGTCGCCTGATTGAAGAAGATGCGGCCAAAGTGTTCGCGGTCGGGGAACACTTCATCCTGATTGGGCAGATTGGCACCACCCGAATCGACCAGATAGATGCACGGCAGGTGATTCTGCGCAGCGATTTCCTGGGCGCGCAGATGCTTCTTGACGGTCATCGGGTAGTAAGTGCCGCCCTTGACCGTCGCGTCGTTGGCCACGATCACACACTCTCGCCCACTGACACGGCCGATGCCGGTGATGATGCCGGCACCGGGCGACTCGTTGCTGTACATCTCGTGCGCCGCGAGGGCCGAGAGTTCGAGGAAGGGTGAACCCGGGTCTAGCAAATGCTTTACCCGATCGCGCGGCAACAGCTTCCCGCGCGCAGTGTGTTTGGCGCGCGGCCCGTCGCCGCCCCCCAGTGCTGCAGCCGCGTGCCTGGCGCGCAGGTCGTTCACGAGCGATTGCATGGTCGCCGTCGATGCGACCGTCGCGGCATCGCGGAGATTCAGTTTTGATTCAATGACTGGCATGCGCAGACCTCAATATTTCCATCCACCGCGCTTGATCCACTGCTCCAGCATCGGCAGACGGTCGGCGCCCCAGAACGGTTCGCCATCGACGATGAAGAAAGGCGAACCGAAGATGCCTTTCGCTATCGCCGCTTCAACATCAGACTTGAGCTGGTTCTTGATCTCGTCGGCCTGCGTGGCGGCAATCACCTCGTCGGCGCTGTAGCCAAGACCAGCCGCGATATCACCCACGACATCGAGCTTGCTGATATCACGATCGCCACGAAAGAAAGCGCGGTAAAGCTCGAGCGCAAACTTTTTCGCGTGTGCCGGATGCTTGTTTTGCATCCACAGCACCGCACGCGACGGGTTCTGCCCGGCGATCGGAAACACGCTGGGCGCGTGGTACGGAATGCCATAGAACGCCGCGCTGCGCTTGAAGTCGTTCTCGGAGTACGGCCCCTTCATCGGCGCCTGCGTCAGCGGCTGGCCGCCCGTGGACTTGAACACCACGCCCAGCAGGATCGGGTGCCAGTTGATGGCACGTCCGCAGCGCTGCCCGAGTTCCTCGATCATCTCGGCGGCGAGATAGCCGTAAGGGGAGGAGAAGTCGAAGTAGAAGTCGATTGCTGATGCCATTTACTTGTCCTGCTTGACGCCAAATTCCTCGATGACCTCGATGCTGCCAACGATATTGCGGTTGAGCTCGTCGATGTCGTCGGCCGGGATCCACCATTCGGTGTGATGCGATGCGCCGACCTGCTGCACGTCGTAGCGGTCAGCGAACTCGCGCCGAACCGAGAAGCGCGTCACGGCGCCGTAGCCGCTGTCGCGAACGTTCCACTGTTGCGCGATTTCGGCCGCGTACTTCTGGTTGGTGACCGGGTAAAAGATCGGCTGGTCCGGCAGGCGTGGCGGCCACAGCTTGTTGCCCGAATCGCGAACAAGCTGCAACTCGACCGGACCGACTGGCCGGTACATGGTGATGACAGCGGCTGCAGTAGTCATGCAGCCTCGTGCGCGCCGGTCGCCAGCCCGCGCCCGATCAATATCTTCTGGATGTCGCTGGTGCCTTCATAAATCTGGCACACGCGCACGTCGCGATAGATGCGCTCGACCGGAAAATCGGTGACGTAGCCGTAACCGCCGTGAATCTGGATCGCGTCGGAGCAGATGCGCTCGGCCATCTCGCTGGCGAACAGCTTGGCCATCGCGGCCTGCGTCAGGCAGGGCACCCCCGCGTCCTTGAGGCTCGCGGCGTGATGAATCAACTGCCGCGCCGCCTCGATCTGCGTCGCCATCTCGGCCAGCTTGAACTGCACCGACTGATGCTCGAAGATCGGCTTGCCGAAGGCTTCGCGTTCTTTGGCATAGCGCAGCGCTGCCTCGAACGCCGCGCGTGCCATGCCCACGCTTTGCGACGCGATGCCGATGCGACCGCCTTCAAGCCCGGCCAGCGCGATCTTGTAACCGGCGCCCGGCTCGCCGATCATCAGGCTGGCAGGCACGCGGCAGTTCTCGAACAGGATCTGCGCGGTGTCGCTCGAATGCTGGCCCAGCTTGTCCTCGATGCGCGCGACCGTGTAGCCCGGCGTCTTCGTCGGCACGATGAATGCGCTGATGCCGCGCTTGCCGGCTGCCTTGTCGGTCACCGCCATCACGATCGCCATGTCGGCGTTCTTGCCCGATGTGATGAACTGCTTGACGCCGTTCAGCACATAGTGATC
>JABLTH010046883.1_pt1 | contig 22227 bp, 15 predicted proteins | sample 7875711 | NCBI WGS metagenome assembly JABLTH01 (sample SAMN14941262, study PRJNA633318) | bioreactor metagenome | isolation source: bioreactor | place: China | collected 2019-03-05 | reverse complement strand
GCTGGTGACGGCGCTGCACATCCAGGTGCCGGATATCGCCCGCTTGAACGCGACGCAGGCGAGCGCGCTTTCTTCGGCGATGAATAACGCGGCGGTCGTGCAGAACGGACCGGGCAATAGCGCCGATTCCGCCGCGCTCGGCCAGTCAATGGCGGCCACGGTGTTGCAGAACACGCTCGACAACCAGCGCATCGCGGCGCAGACCACGCTCAACGTCTCGGTGAACACGCTGAGCGCGTTCCGCAGCCTGAATTTGCAGCAGAGCTTGCAGGCCGCCATGACCAGTCCGCTCGGCCATTGATCCGAGCATGAAACCGAGACGGGGGAGAGGTGTCATGACCAGGTTTCGTCCGGCGGATGAGGATCGACAAGGCGGCCGCTCATCGAGCAGCGGGGGGCGCTGGCGCTGCCTGGGCGCGGCGGCGGGCTTTGTGCTGCTCGCCGGCACCGGTGCAGCGCAACAGGCCCCGCCGGCGGAGGCGTCGCCGGCCGCCGGCCAGCCTTCCGCGGCGGCGGAAGTGGACGATCTGCATCGCGCGGTGAAGGCGCAGAGCGAGCGCCTGGAGGCAATGCGCAGCCAAATCGCCGCGCAGATGGAGCAGTTGGAGGCGATGAAGCGCACGCTCGCCGCGCAGGAGGCGGAATATCAATCGCTGCGGCATGCCGTAGGCATGGACGTGCTGGATCGGCAACGCGCGGGCAACATCCGTGCCGGCGGCGCCTTCGCCACCGCGCAGCCGATGCCGGCAGCGGACGACGTGGCTGTCGCGCCCGCCGCGGACGACACCAGGCCCGTCGGGCAGGCGCCGCAGCGCGATACGCGGCCGCCGGAGGTCGCGCCGATCTTCGACCAGCCGGGCGTGCTGACGCCTCGCGGCAAGCTGATCGTGGAGCCGTCGTATCAGTTCGGCTACTCGTCGGCGGATCGGGTGGCGCTGGTGGGCTATACGATCATCCCGGCGATCCTGATCGGCCTGATCGACGTGCGCCAGGTGAAGACCACTACGCAGACCGGCGCCATCGCGCTGCGCTATGGCATCACCAACCGGCTGGAAGCCGAAGTGCGCGTTCCCTACGTGTACGGCCACACAGACACGATCAGCCGCGAGATCTTCACCGGCACGGCGACCGATCGCGTGTTCGGCGCCAGCGGCCACGGCCTGGGCGACGTGGAGGCGACGGCGCGCTACCAGGTCAACGACGGCGGTGCGGACAAGGCCTACTACGTGACCTGGTTGCGTTTCAAATCGCGCACCGGCCGCGACCCGTTCGAAGTGACCACGGACTGCGTGCAGCGCTGCGTGCAGAACGCGACCGGTACGGGATTGCCGTTGCAGTTACCGACCGGCAGCGGTTTCTACTCCGTGCAACCGGGCGTGACCTGGCTGTACCCGTCCGATCCAGTGGTGTTCTTCGGCAATGTCAGCTATCTGCACAACTTCACGCGCCACAACGTCAGCCGCACGCTGCTGCTCGCGGGCAAGGAGCAGTTGGGCGACGTGAAGGTGGGCGACGTGGCGGACGTGAGCGTGGGCATGGGTCTGGCGCTCAACGAGAAGGCGTCCTTCAGCATCGGCTACGACCAGAGCTGGGTGGGCGTCACCAAGCAGAACAACCGCACGGTCGCCGGTTCGGCCAAGACCGTGCTGGGCACATTGCTGATCGGCGGCTCGTATCGCTTCAACGATAAGCGCACGCTCAATTTCACCCTGGGCGTCGGCGTAACGCGCGATACGCCGGATGCCACCGTGACGGTGCGCATGCCGATGACTTATTGAGAGAGGCCGGCGATGCCGGCCCCTACCTGTTCCTTAGGGGGAGGGCGGCGCGCAGTGCGATCGACAGCCCCCAGGGCCGTCAAGCAGCCCGCGAGAGGCGTCGGCGCTGTGCATACCAGCCGCCGCCGCAGATCGCGGCCACCAGCGCCACGTCCAGCACGATCTTCACCCAGCCGTGGAGGTCGAACCAGGCCTTGAGCAGGTGGTCGTGCGCGATCATGCGCGCCGCGGTCCAGGCGATCGCGCCGGCGCCGATGTAGACGATGATGGGGAAGCGCTCGATCAGCTTGAGGATCAGCGTGGAGCCCCACACCACCAGCGGCACGCTGATCGCCAGGCCGATGACCACCAGCGCCATGTGTCCGCCGGAAGCGCCGGCGATGGCCAGTACGTTGTCCAGGCCCATCAGTGCGTCCGCCACGACGATGGTGCGGATGGCCGACCAGAAGCCGGCAGCCGCGCCGACCTTGTGTCCGTCACCTTCGTCCGAACGCAGCAGCTTCCAGGCGATCGGCAACAGCAGCAGGCCGCCGGCCAGCATCAGCCCGGGCAGCTTGAGCAGGTAGACCACCACGGCGGTCAGCGCCACGCGCACCGCGACCGCGCCGAAGGTGCCCCAGAACACCGCCTTCTTCTGCAGCTGCCTGGGCAGGTTGCGCGCGGCCAGGGCGATCACGATGGCGTTGTCGCCCGCCAGCACGAGATCGAGCAGGACGATGGCCATCAGGCCGGAGAAGAACTGAGGGGTGAGGAATTCCATGCGGTTCGGTTCCTGCGCGCGGGACGAATGCAGCAACCACGGGCGCACGCATCCCCGTGATTACCGCAAAAGTCTCGTTCCCGGCGGAACCGTCGCAGTGACCGGAGCGGTGCTCCGCTCGTGATGACGACCACTGCACGGACGCCTGGTGAAGCGGCGCCCGGAACTACTCCCCTTTGGGATAAGTGTCGGCGCATTGTCGGTGCCGCTGTGCATACCAGTCAAGGCAACGCCCTTAAGGAAAAGGCTGTCTCTCGCTACAATGTCCCGGTTTTGCAACGAAACGAGCGGTCGCCGGGCGGCGAGCGCGGGCCGGGCGCCGGCCCGTCGTCGGCCGGGCATTTACCTCCAGGGTTCTCGACACTTATGAATACCGTCTACCGCCATCCCCTTCCCGGCACCTCGCTGGATTATTTCGATGCGCGCGCCGCCGTGGAGGCGATCCAGCCGGGCGCCTACGACGCGCTGCCGTATACCTCGCGCGTGCTGGCCGAGAACCTGGTGCGCCGCTGCGACCCGGCGATCCTCACCGAGTCGCTCAAGCAGATCATCGAGCGCAAGCGCGAGCGCGATTTCCCCTGGTTCCCGGCACGCGTGGTGTGCCACGACATCCTCGGCCAGACAGCCCTGGTGGACCTGGCCGGCCTGCGCGACGCGATCGCCGAGCGCGGCGGGGACCCGGCCAAGGTCAATCCAGTAGTGCCGGTGCAGCTGATCGTCGACCATTCGCTGGCGGTGGAGTGCGGCGGTTTCGATCCGAATGCGTTCGCGAAGAACCGCGCCATCGAGGATCGCCGCAACGAGGATCGCTTCCACTTCATCGAGTGGACCAAGAAAGCGTTCGAAAATGTCGATGTGATCCCGCCGGGCAACGGCATCATGCATCAGATCAACCTGGAGAAGATGTCGCCGGTGATCCAGGTGCAGGACGGCGTGGCTTATCCCGACACCTGCGTCGGCACCGACAGCCACACGCCGCACGTGGATGCGCTCGGCGTCATCGCCGTCGGCGTAGGTGGCCTGGAGGCCGAGAACGTGATGCTCGGTCGCGCGTCGTGGATGCGCCTGCCCGACATCGTAGGCGTCGAGCTCACCGGCAAGCGCCAGCCCGGCATCACCGCTACCGACATCGTGCTGGCGCTCACCGAGTTCCTGCGCAAGGAAAAGGTGGTCGGCGCGTACCTGGAATTCCGCGGTGAAGGCGCGGCCAGCCTGACGCTGGGCGATCGCGCCACCATCTCCAACATGGCGCCCTAATACGGCGCCACCGCCGCGATGTTCTTCATCGACGGCCAGACCATCGACTATCTGCGCCTCACCGGCCGCAGCGACGAGCAGGTCAAGCTGGTCGAAACCTACGCGAAGGCCGCCGGCCTGTGGGCGGATACGCTGGCCCATGCGCAATACGAGCGGACGCTGACGTTCGATCTGTCCTCGGTGGTGCGCAACATGGCCGGTCCCTCCAATCCGCACAAGCGCCTGCCCACGTCCGATCTCGCCGCGCGCGGCATCGCGGGGCATTGGGAGGAACAGCCGGGCCGGATGCCCGACGGCGCAGTGATCATCGCAGCCATCACCAGTTGCACCAATACCAGCAATCCGCGCAACGTGATCGCGGCGGCTTTGCTGGCGCGCAACGCCAATGCGCGCGGGCTGACGCGCAAGCCGTGGGTGAAGAGTTCGCTCGCGCCCGGATCCAAGGCCGTGGAGCTGTACCTCAAGGAGGCGAATCTGCTGCCGGAGCTGGAGAAGCTCGGTTTCGGCATCGTCGCGTTCGCCTGCACCACCTGCAACGGCATGTCCGGGGCGCTCGATCCGAAGATCCAGCAGGAGATCATCGAGCGCGACCTGTACGCCACGGCCGTGCTTTCCGGCAACCGCAATTTCGACGGCCGCATTCATCCGTACGCCAAGCAGGCTTTCCTAGCCTCGCCGCCGCTGGTAGTGGCTTACGCCATCGCCGGCACCATCCGGTTCGACATCGAGAAGGACGCACTCGGCATCGATGCCCATGGCCAGCCGGTGATGCTCAAGGACATCTGGCCCAGCGACGAGGAGATCGACGCGATCGTGTCTTCCAGCGTGAGGCCGGAGCAGTTCCGCAAGGTCTACGAACCGATGTTCGCGCGCACCGGTCATGCCGGGACGAGCGCTGCGCCGCTGTATGACTGGCGCGCGCAGAGCACCTATATCCGCCGTCCGCCGTACTGGGAAGGGGCCCGTGCCGGCGAGCGCACGCTCAGGGGCATGCGCCCGCTGGCGGTACTCGGCGACAACATCACCACCGATCATCTGTCGCCGTCGAACGCGATCCTCCGCGACAGTGCCGCAGGCGAATACCTCGCCAAGATGGGCTTGCCCGAGGAGGACTTCAATTCGTACGCGACGCACCGCGGCGATCACCTGACCGCGCAGCGCGCTACGTTTGCCAACCCCACGCTGGTCAATGAAATGGCGGTAGTCGACGGCGAGGTGAAGAAGGGCTCGCTGGCGCGCGTGGAGCCGGAAGGCCAGGTCATGCGCATGTGGGAAGCGATCGAAACCTACATGGATCGCAAGCAGCCGCTCATCGTGATCGCCGGTGCCGACTACGGCCAGGGTTCGTCGCGCGACTGGGCGGCGAAAGGCGTGCGCCTGGCGGGCGTGGAGGCGATCGCGGCCGAGGGCTTCGAACGCATTCACCGCACGAACCTGATCGGCATGGGCGTGCTGCCGCTGGAGTTCAAGCCCGGCACGAACCGCAAGACGCTGGGCATCGACGGCACCGAAACCTTCGACGTGATCGGCGCGCGCACGCCGCGCGCGGACCTCACGCTGGTCATCCACCGCAATAGCGGCGAGCGTGTCGAGGTGCCGGTGACCTGCCGCCTCGATACGGCCGAGGAAGTATCGATCTACGAAGCCGGCGGCGTGCTCCAGCGCTTCGCGCAGGACTTCCTTGAAGCTGCCCAGGCAGCGTAAGCGAAAACATCGATGACGAACGCGACCATGGCACACGCTCCGCAGATCCGTATTCCCGCTACCTACATGCGTGGCGGCACCAGCAAGGGCGTGTTTTTCCGCCTGCAAGACCTGCCCGAGGCGGCGCGGCAGCCCGGTGCCGTGCGCGATGCGCTGTTGCTGCGCGTGATCGGCAGTCCCGATCCCTACGGCAAGCAGATCGACGGCATGGGCGGCGCCACCTCCAGCACCAGCAAGACGGTGATCGTGTCCAAGAGCAGCCGCGCGGATCATGACGTGGATTACCTGTTCGGCCAGGTGGCGATCGACAAGGCTTTCGTCGACTGGAGCGGCAATTGCGGCAACCTGTCCGCGGCGGTGGGCCCGTTCGCCATCGCGGGCGGCCTGGTCGACCCCGCGCGCGTGCCGCGCGACGGCATCGCGACCGTGCGCATCTGGCAGGCCAATATCGGCAAGACGATCATCGCCCATGTGCCGATGACCGGCGGCGAGGTGCAGGAGACTGGCGATTTCGAGCTGGATGGCGTGACGTTTCCCGCGGCCGAAGTGCAGCTGGAATTCATGGATCCGGCCGCCGAGGAAGACGGGGCCGGCGGCGCGATGTTCCCGACCGGCAACGTGGTGGACGATCTGGAGGTGCCGGGCGTCGGTACGCTCAAGGCGACCATGATCAATGCCGGCATTCCGACCATTTTCGTCGAGGCCTCCGCGATCGGCTACGCCGGCACGGAACTGCAGGACGCCATCAACGGCGACGCCAAGGCGCTGGCGATGTTCGAGACTATCCGCGCGCACGGCGCGCTGCGCATGGGCCTGATCCGGTCACTCGACGAGATCGCCACGCGCCAGCACACGCCCAAGGTCGCCTTCGTCGCACCGCCGGCCGATTACATCGCGTCGAGCGGCAAACCCGTGAAAGCGGGCGATGTCGACCTGCTCGTGCGCGCGATGTCGATGGGCAAGCTGCATCACGCCATGATGGGTACGGCCGCGGTAGCCATCGGCACGGCGGCGGCCATTCCCGGCACGCTGGTGAACATCGCGGCAGGCGGCGGCGAGCGGCAGGCGGTGCGTTTCGGCCACCCCTCGGGAACCTTGCGGGTGGGCGCCGAGGCAGCCAAGGTCGACGGGACATGGACGGTTACCAAGGCCATCATGAGCCGGAGCGCGCGCGTGCTGATGGAAGGCTGGGTACGCGTGCCTGCGGCGTGAGTCCGCAAGGGCAGGGGGCGTCCGTTCTCTGCCGCGGCGACGGGGTCAGGCAACTCCGTCGGGGCATCCAATCGCCGGGTTGAGCCGACTCGACACCATGGCGGTATTGCTGCCGCCACGAGGCGAACCTCATGAGCGTGCACGACACCCGCTCCGCCAGGCGTCCGGCCCCCGACCAGCCGATGGTCGATATCGCCAACTACGTGGTGGACTACACGGTCGACTCCGTCGAAGCCTACGACACGGCGCGCTATATGCTGCTGGATTCGCTGGCGACGGCGATGCTGGCGATGCGATTCCCCGAGTGCGTCAAACACCTCGGCCCCATCGTGCCGGGCGCCACGCTACCGGGCGGCGCGCGCGGTCCCGGCACCAGCCACGAGCTCGATCCCGCGCAGGCGGCGTTCGCCATCGGCACGCAGATCCGCTGGCTGGACTTCAACGACACCTGGCTGGCTGCCGAGTGGGGCCACCCGTCGGACAACCTCGGGGCCATCCTCGCCGTAGCCGACTATTTAAGCCGCAAGGCCGAGCGCGAGGGCGGCCGGCCGTTGACCGTACGTGACGTGCTCGGCTGGGCGATCAAGGCCCACGAGATCCAGGGCTGCTACGCATTGCGCAATAGCTTCAATCGCGTAGGCCAGGACCACGTGATTCTGGTGCGCCTCGCCTCGACGGCGGTGGTCGCCGCGATGCTCGGCGGGGACAAGGACCAGATCGTCACCGCTATTTCGCACAGTTGGATCGACAACGGCTCGCTGCGCACGTATCGCCACGCGCCCAATACCGGACCGCGCAAGAGCTGGGCGGCCGGAGATGCTTGCCGGCGTGCTGTCATTCACGCCATCCATGCCGTGTACCGCGGCGTGACGGGCTACCCCTCGGCGCTCAGCGCGAAGACCTGGGGTTATTACGACGTGGCCTTCAAAGGCAAGGCGTTCGAGTTCGAGCGTCCGTTCGGCAGCTACGTGATGGAGAACGTGCTGTTCAAGCTCAGCTTCCCGGCCGAATTCCATGCCCAGACCGCTGTCGAGTGCGCCATGAAACTGCACCCGCAGGTGGCCGGCAAGATCGACCGGATCGAGAAAGTGGTGATCGAAACCCAGGAAGCGGGCATGCGCATCATCGATAAGACCGGCCCGTTGGCCAACTATGCCGATCGAGACCACTGCATCCAATACATGGTGGCGGTGCCCCTGATCTTCGGCCGGTTGACCGCCGAGGACTACGGCGACGACGTGGCCGCCGACCCGCGTATCGATGCCTTGCGCGAGAAGATGGTCGTTCGCGAAAACCCTCGGTTCACCGCGGATTACTTCGATCCGGACAAGCGCTACATCGGCAACGCCGTGCAGGTCTTCTTCAAGGACGGTACGAGCACCGAGAAGGTCTCGATCGATGACCCGATCGGCCACCGCCGGCGCCGCGCCGAAGGCATCCCGCTGCTGCTAAGCAAGTTCGATGCCGCCATGCGCGGGCACTTGCCGGCGCACCAGGTCGGGGCGATTCTCGACGCCACCAGGGATTTTCACGGGCTGGACGGGCTGCCTGTACACGAATTCATGGCACTCTTCACGTTGTAAAGACGGTGTGAGCTGAAAACTGAACGAGCGTTCGGAGTGACTGGCAATTGTTTGTTTTTTGCTAAACTCTCTGCGCCCGTTTCGGGTGGTTTAGCTTCAAGGCCGGCATCGGCCCGGACTCATGGCGGCATGGCCCGCGGGGTCGTTCGCCTGGGGGTGGAACGGACGCGAAAACCTATAAACGAGGAGACACCTGATGAATCGTAAGGGTTTGTACTTCCTGATCGCGCTTGCCCTGGGCGGCGTAGGTGCCGCTCATGCACAGGACAGCAGCTCCAGCGCAACCACTTCCACCTACGACGACCGTTGGTACATCGCTCCGACCGTGGGTGGCTACTACAACGATACCGATCGCAACACCAACAGCCGCCAGGTCTACTATGGCCTGGGCGTTGGTAAGTTCATCGCGCCGAACGCGTCGATCGACTTGTTCATCGACCGCACCAAGCGCGACATCGATCGCAAGATCGGCGGCGGCAGCTGGTCGAACAACAACTATGGCGTTGCCGGCCGCTTCTATTTCGGCGCGTGGGACGCGTGGCGTCCGTACCTGCTGGCCGGCGTGATGGGCAGCTACCACCACAACCGCTTCGACAATGGCTGGTCGCCGGCCGCCGAACTCGGCGTGGGTATTTCCAAGACCATTACCGACAGTTCGGACATCCGCGCGGAAGCCGGCTATCGCTACGACTGGGATGACAAGTCCCAGCCGGACAAGAACGGCTATGGCGACTGGTTCCTGGGCTTCAGCGTGGTGTCGCGCTTCGGCGCTCCGCCGGCCGCGCCCACCGTCGCTCCGCCGCCGGCTGCGCCCGACTGCTCCAAGATGGACAGCGACGGCGACGGCGTGAACGACTGCGACGACAAGTGCCCGGGCACGCCCGCCGGCACCATCGTCGGCCCGGATGGCTGCCCGCAGAAGGTCGTGATCGACCTGCGTGGCGTGAACTTCAAGTTCGACTATCCGAAGAAGGGCCACGTCAAGGCCGCCGAGATCGGCAAGGCGCTGGCTGCGCCGACCGCCGATTCGATCGCCATCCTCGACCAGGCCGTCGACACCCTGCAGCGTTACCCGCAGGTCAAGGTCACGGTGGCCGGCTATACCGACTCGGTCGGTACCGACGCCTACAACCAGAGCCTGTCGGAGCGTCGTGCGCAGATCGTGTACGACTACCTGACCTCGCACGGCATCGACGCCAGCCGCCTGCAGGGCCCGATCGGCCATGGCGAAGCCGACCCGATCGACAGCAACGACACGGAGAGCGGCCGCGCCCGCAACCGTCGCACCGAGCTGCAGGTCCAGCAGTAAGCGACCCCACGGGTCGTCCGGAAAAGCCCGGCTTGCGCCGGGCTTTTCTTTTGTCGGCGAGAGCAAGCGGCAAGCGTTGGTGAGGCAGGGGTTCACGCGGTTTTGCCTGAACGAGAACCCACCAAAAGCTTAAGCTGTCATGTTTGCCTGTTAAGGGACGTGCGTATCTCTTAACCTTTTTGCTACACTCTGCGCCGCTTGCTGTTAGGAACGTCAAGCAAGGGGCCATGAAAGCCCCTGTATGTCGAACCCTGAAGTTCTGACGCGCGATTTCCGTCTGGGGTGGAACGGACGCGAAAACCAATAAACGAGGAGACACCTGATGAATCGTAAGGGATTGTATTTTCTGATTGCCCTGGCCCTGGGCGGCGTGGGTGCCGTTCACGCGCAGGACAGCAGCTCCAGCGCATCCGCCGGTTTCGATGACCGTTGGTACATCGCCCCGACCGTCGGCGGCTACTACAACGACACCGACCGCAACACCAACAGCCGTCAGGTCTACTACGGCCTGGGCGTTGGCAAGTTCATCGCCCCGAACACGTCGATCGACCTGTTCATCGACCGCACCAAGCGTGACATCGATCGCAAGATCGGTGGCGGCAGCTGGTCGAACAACAACTACGGCGTGACCGCTCGCTACTACTTCGGCGCCGCCGATGCATGGCGTCCGTACCTGCTGGCCGGCGTGATGGGCAGCTACCACCACAACCGCTTCGACAACGGCTGGTCGCCGGCTGCCGAGCTGGGCGTGGGCGTGTCCAAGTCGATCACCGACAGCTCCGACATCCGTGCGGAAGCCGGCTACCGTTACGACTGGGACGACAAGACCCAGCCGAACAAGAACGGCTACGGCGACTGGTTCCTGGGCTTCAGCGTGGTGTCGCGCTTCGGCGCTCCGCCTGCCGCCCCGGTGGCCGCCACCCCGCCCCCGGCTGCTCCTGACTGCTCCAAGCTGGACAGCGACGGCGACGGCGTGAACGACTGCGACGACAAGTGCCCGGGTACGCCCGCCGGCACCATCGTCGGCCCGGATGGTTGCCCGAAGCAGGTCGTGATCGATCTGCGCGGCGTGAACTTCAAGTTCGACCGTCCGAAGAAGGGCGAGAAGGACATCAAGAAGGCCCTGGCTGAGCCCAGCGCCGACTCGATCGCCGTTCTCGACCAGGCTGTCGACACCCTGCAGCGTTACCCGCAGGTCAAGGTCACGGTTGCCGGCTTCACCGACTCGGTCGGTAAGGATGCCTACAACCAGAGCCTGTCCGAGCGTCGCGCGCAGATCGTGTACGACTACCTGACCGCCCACGGCATCGACGCCAGCCGTCTGCAGGGCCCGATCGGTCACGGCAAGAACGACCCGATCGACAGCAACGACACGGAGAGCGGCCGCGCCCGCAACCGTCGTACCGAGCTGCAGGTCCAGCAGTAATCGACCGCAAGGTCGTTTGGAAAAGCCCGGCGCAAGCCGGGCTTTTTCTTTTGGGTGAAAGCAGGATCGGGCACGATGGGCGGCATGAGCCGACAGACAGGGCAGGGCAAAAGGGCGGCGGCTAAGCCTGGGCCCGGGGCGAAGCCGTCCGCACCCCGGCACGGGCTGGCGCGCGTGCTGAGCAAACTGGGTGTGTGTTCGCGCAGCCAGGCCGAGAAGGCCGTGCGCGCGGGGCGCGTCAGTGTCGACGGACACGTCGTGCTGGATCCCGAGCGCCCGGCGGATGCCACCCGACAGCGGATCCTGCTCGATGGCGCGCCGGTGGGCGAGGCAAAGCGCGTCTACCTCGCGTTGAACAAGCCGCGGGGCATCGTGGTGAGCGCCGCCGACGAGCGCGGACGCGATACCGTCTACGACTTGCTCAAGGAAGCCGGCTTGCCATGGCTAGGTCCGGTCGGCCGTCTCGACAAGGCCAGTGAAGGCCTGCTGCTGCTGACCAACGACAGCGCCTGGGCGGCACGGCTTACCGAGCCGCGTCACCATGTCGACAAGACTTATCACGTACAGATCGACGCCATTCCGGACAGCGCCACGCTGGACCGCCTCGTCCAGGGCGTTACGGACGAGGGCGAGCGCCTCGCCGCCAGGAAGGTCGCGCTGCTGCGCACCGGCGAAAAGAACGCCTGGCTGGAAATCGTGCTGGACTAAGGCCGAAACCGGCACATCCGCCGCCTGCTCGCGGCCCACGGCATCGGCGTGCTGCGGCTGATTCGCGTCGCGATCGGTTCGCTGATGCTGGGCGAGTTGCCCAAAGGGCATTGGCGGCATCTGCTGCCGGAGGAAGTGGCCGCGCTCTCCCGATGACGTGCACAGGCCGGATGAGCTGTGGCACTGTCTTCAGCGTTCGGCGGATGCGTTCAGCCGTTCCTGCACGACACGCAGGGTGCGTTCCCGCATCGGATGCGCACGCGCCGGATCCATCACCGCGTAAATCGTATTGAGGCAGGACTTTCCAGGCGGGCTTACCGCGACGACGTCGCCGCGCGCTTCCGCTTCCCGCGCACTGGCTCGCGGCACGACGGACCAGCCGCGGCCGGCCGCTACCCAATCCACGACCTCCTCCAGGTCCTCGAAGTGCGCGACGCTGCGCAGATAAGCGGGTTTTTCGCCAAGCGCCTGCGTAAACCAGGTGGCGAATACATAGTCGCTTTCGTCGTAGGTGACGTAATCGGCTTGCGCCAAGGTGTCTATACGCAGCACGGATGGCGCTTGTCGCGCCGACGCGATCAACGCGGTTTCTTCCATGCCCACCGCGATCAGGCGCAGCGATCCATGCGGCAGCATCAGATGCACGAAGCCCAGGTCGGCCGCTCCGGATTCCACCTGCCGGATGACCTCTTCGGCCGTGGGAAAGCTCATGCGAATGGGAACGTCGACCAGCGGCCCTTCGCGGAAGAGCGGCAGTAATTCGTAGCGGCCGAAGCCGCTCACCGCGGCGATGCGCAGCGGCGTTTCGGGCGCGACGCCGTCCTGCAAGGCTTCATGCACCCGCGCCCAGTCGCGCCCCATGTCCCGGCAGAACGCCAGCAGCCGCTCACCGGCGGCATTGGGCAGCAGCGGTCCGTTGCCCCGGTCGAACAGGGGCATGCCCAGGGCTTCTTCCAGCTTGCGCAACTGGTAGCTCACTGCCTGCTCGGTGCGGTGCAGCGTGGCTGCCGCTGCGCGCACGCTGCCGCCTTCGCAGACCGCGCGGAACGCATGCAGGTAACGCAGTTCCACATTCAGGCACGCGGCCTCGGTGAGGGGGGGGGCGAGAAAATTTTCGCGGTAGGCACAAAAAGATTCGCATGGCTGCGAGCGCAGCGGCAAGCCGAGAATCGCGCCATCCATCATCCCGGAGCATCCATGACCGCCCGCGCATTCGCACTCTTTCTGGCCTTGTGCCTGGCCTCGCCCGCCCATGCCGCGGCGGGCGAGGCCGCGCACTTTTTCGTCTACCGCATGCAGCCCGGCGCCGCCGCCAAGTTCGAGGAAGGTTACCGCCAGCATCTGGCATGGCATCGCGCCCATCGCGATCCGCTGGCCTGGTACGGCTGGACCATTGAAGACGGCGAGCGCAGCGGCTTCTTCGTGGATGCCAATGTGGGCCAGTCGTTCGCGGCCTTCGATCACCGTGTGGACGTGGCCGCGGACGGTGCGGACTTCCGCACTAACGTCTCGCCGTATGCCATGCCCATGGGGCAGCCGACCTTTGTCCTGCTGCGGGAAGCCAGTACAGGCACACCATTGGAAGACCTCAAGCCGAGCGCCACCATGCAGGTGACGCATGTCCTCGTCCGCTTCGGTATGGAGGCTCGTTTCGAACGGGCGCTCGTGGCGGCGCACCACGCCCTGCAAAAGGTTCCGGATGCGCCGCCGCATACCTGGTACCGCCTGGTCACCGGCGGCGATACCGCGCAGTACATGCTGCTGGTGGCCCGCGACGGCTGGGCCGGTTATGACCGTTTCGAACGCAGCCTCGGTTCGCTGCTGGGCGGTGACGATGCCGCCGTCAAGGACGTGGTGGACGCGGTCCAATCGGCCACCACGGAGACCTGGCGCTACCGCCCCGAGCTCAGTGCCTTGCACTGACCTCGCGGGGAACCGCACCCGGAGCGGGCCGGGTTCCCTGTGCGGTGATCAGCCGATGACGCCCAGTTCGCGTCCCACCTTGGTGAATGCGGCGATCGCGCGATCGAGATGCTCGCGCGTATGCGCTGCGCTCATCTGCGTACGGATGCGCGCCTGTCCCTGCGGTACTACCGGATAGAAGAAGCCGGTGACGTAGATGCCTTCGTCCAGCAGCTTGCTGGCCATGGCCTGCGCCTTCTTCGCGTCGTAGATCATCACCGGCACGATCGGGTGCACGCCAGGCTTGATGTCGAAGCCGGCCTGGGTCATCTGCTCGCGGAAGTAGCGGGTGTTTTCCTGCACGCGCTGGCGCAGCTCACCGGCGCTGGACAGCATGTCGAACACCTTCAGCGCCGCAGCCACCACGTGCGGCGGCAGCGAGTTGGAGAACAGGTACGGACGCGAGCGCTGGCGCAGCAGCTCGATCACTTCCGCGCGGCCGGTGGTGAAGCCGCCTAGCGCGCCGCCCAGGGCCTTGCCCAGGGTGCCGGTGAAGATGTCGATCTTGTCCATCACGCCGTTGACCTCGGCCGAGCCGCGGCCGCTGGCGCCGAGGACGCCCGTGCAGTGGCATTCGTCGATATGCACCATCGCGCCGTACTTCTCGGCGAGCGCGGCGATCTTGTCCAGCGGCGCGATGAAGCCGTCCATCGAGAACGCGCCGTCGGTGGTGATCAGCTTGGTGCGCGCGCCGGCTGCGTCAGCGGCCTGCAGCTGCTTCTCCAGGTCTGCCATGTCGCAGTTGGCGTAGCGGAAGCGCTTGGCCTTGCACAGGCGGATGCCGTCGATGATGGATGCATGATTGAGCGCGTCGGAGATCACCGCGTCCTCCTCGCCCAGCAGCGGCTCGTACAGGCCGCCGTTGGCGTCGAAGCACGCGGCATAGAGGATGGTGTCCTCCGTGCCGAAGAACTCGGCGATCTTCTTCTCCAGCTGCTTGTGCAAATCCTGCGTGCCGCAGATGAAGCGCACCGAGGCCATGCCGAAGCCGTGGCTGTCCAGCGCCTCCTTGGCGGCCTGGATCACCTCGGGGTGATCGGCCAGGCCGAGGTAGTTGTTGGCGCAGAAGTTGAGCACCTTGCGCCCGCCTTCCAGCTCGATCTCCGCCGACTGCGGCGAGACGATCACGCGCTCGGCCTTGAACAGTCCCTGGTCGCGGATGGAGTCCAGTTCGGCGGCGTAGCGCGCGCGGGTGGTGTCGGAGTAGGTCATCGGGATCGGCCCTTGGGGGGACAGATGCCGATTGTGAGCCTTTGCGGGGCGCCGGAAAACCGCCGGAAGGCCCGGGCCGTCCGGCGGCAGCGTCAATGCAGGCCGAACTCCACCCGCGTGGTCTTGCCTTTGTCGTCGATGCCCTCGGGAGTCAGCTTGGGATCCTTCATCGCATAGCGGCTGTCCGCGAGCTTGCCCTTCAGCCAATCGCGCACGGCTGCCGCACGGCGCTCGGCCAGATCGCGCATCGCCGCATCGTCGGTCTTGACGTTGGTTTCCAGCAGGGCGCGCATGTCGTCCGGTTCGAGCGATTTGTTCAGGCCCAGCACGTTGTGCGGCTTCTCCACGTCGGCGTGCTTGTAGGCACGGCGCAGGTAACGCTCGTACTCGTCGGGCGTGATCGAGACCGCGGCCAGGGCGGCTGGTGAGACGTCGGCGTTCTTGCCCGACTCGTCCAGCACCTTCTCCTTGCGCACCATCTCGTCGACGGTGACCTTGCGCAGGCCGTTCTGGTCCTGGGACGGATCGACGCGGCCGACGATGTCCAGGGTCAACGAGGTCTTCTGGTTGAGCATGGCCACCACCTTGCCCAGGCGTTCCTGCGCGGCGGCGTTGAGCAGGGCCGAGCCGGGATCGAACTCGACGTAGCCCAGGTCCTCATGGCCGCCGCCGCCGAATGCCGCGCCCAGCAGGCGGAACGGTGCGGTCGCGGCCCGGGCGATCAGATTGCCGATCGCGCGCCAGATCAGGCCGCCCATGCTGAACTGCGGATCGTCCAGCGAGCCGGAGACCGGTACGTTCACGTCGATGTTGCCTTCGGTGTCCTTGAGCAGCGCCACCGCCAATTTCACCGGCAGGTGCGAAATGCCGGGGCTTTCCAGGCGGTCGCCGAAAGTCAGCTGGGTGATGAAGATGTGGTTGTCGGCCTGGAGCTTGCGCTGGTCCAGCAGGTAGTGCACGTCGACGGTGAGCTTGCCCTGCGTGATCGGGTAGCCCGTGTACTTGCTGGAATACGCGCTCAGGCGCGTCAGTTCGACGTCGTTCGCCTTGCCTTTGATGTCCAGGAAGGCCACCGGCGTCAGCGGGTTCATGCTGCCGCTGATGTCCACCGGCGAGCTGTCGTCCAGCTGCGCCTGCACCGCCACGTCGGCCGGTGGCCCGCCCGCCGTGCCGAAAGCGCCGATCTTGCCGGTCACCTTGGTGAGGTTGGCGGTGTAGTTGGGCTTGATGAAGTTGTCGGTGTAGTTGAGCTGGCCGTTGACCAGGGTGATCTGGCCGATCTGGATGTCGGCCGCCGGCGCGGCGGGTTCGGCCGGCTTGGGCGCTTCGGCGGCCTTGGCCGAGGCGGCCTGGGCCGGGGTTTCGGCGCGCGTCACCGATACCGGCGCTTCCTGTTCGGGCTTGGCGACCACGTCCGACAGATTAAGGCGGCCGTTCGCGTTGACGATCAAGCGCGCGTAGAACGCGCTCAGCACCAGGCTGCCCACGTGCATGCGCGGTGCGCCGCTGCCGTAGGCCACATCGAGGTTGCCGGCGTTAAGCGCGCTCCAGCGCATGAAGTCGTCGCCCGTCACCTTGTCCTGCACGCGCACGCGTTCCAGCGCGGCGTTGCCCTTGAAGGTGAACTTCGGCTCCTTGCCGCGCCCGTCGTAGTGCACGCGGCCCTTGCCGCTCATGCGCGCGCTGGAGATGGTCACGTTCAGCGGCACGCTGATGTACGGCGCGAAAGTCGCGATATCGAGCCCGCGCGTGGTCACGTCCAGATCGGCCACGGCAGGGGAGGGCTGCACTTTGCCGCTGGCCGAGAACGAACCCTTGCCGATGCTGCCCTCCAGCTTGAGGGCGCGCGGCCGGTCGAACTTGTCGCTCAGGTCGTCGATGCCGCCCTTGAGCGCCTTGATCTCCACGAGGGCCGGCTTGTCGCCGCCCGCGGCGCGATCGGTGAAGCGCACGCCGCCGTCTTCCACGCCCAGGTGCGCAATGCTCCATTGCCACGCGGGGCCGGCTTCGGCCGGTTTGGCCGGCACCCGCGGCGCGCCCTTGGGCGGCGCGAAAAGCTGGGTCAGGCTGATCGTGCCGTTGGCGGCGCGCTGCACATCCAGGCGCATGCCGTTGGTTACCAGGCTGGCCAGGCGCGCCTGGCGGGAGGCCAGATCGATTTCGGTGATGTCGGCGTCGAGCTTGCTCCAGCCCACCGGCGCGGCCTGGCCCTTGCCGGCCGCCTCCAGTGCGAAGTCCGTCACGGTGGCGTGCGCAGGCGCCAGGTGGACGTTGACCGCCTTGCCCCAGTCCAGCTGCACCTGGCCGCTGGCGTCCAGCTTGCCCTTGGCGGCGCGGGCCGCCATGGCGGACCCGGCCATCGCCTGCAGCGGCACCATGTCCACCTGCTTGAGCGTCAGCGCCGCATTGAGCTTGGACGCCGACAGGTCGAGCGTGCCCTTGGCGCCGATATCGCCGCCGAACAGCTGGCCGGCGAGGTCCAGCTTCGCCGGCGGCGCGGCGAGCATGCTCAGCCCGAGCAGGTTGCCGTGCAGGTTCGACAGATCGAGCTTGTTCTGCGTGGCATCCGTGTAGTGGACCGCGCTCCCCGTAAGCGCGAGCGATGCGATGCGTAAGTCCGTCGGTGCGGCCTTTTTCTCAGGCTCCGCGGGCGTGGAGGGAGAGGGCGCCATCAGCGTGTCGAAGTTGCTGTGCCCGCCTTCGCTGGCCGTGTAGTAGACCTGCGCCTGGTCCAGTTTCATGGCGCCGAACTGGTAGCGCGACACCAGCGGCTGCACGTCCGCCAATTCCGCCGTGCCATGGCCCAGGCGCGCAATCGGCTCGCCCTTGCTGCTGTCCAGCGCGAAGTCGTCCAGCTGCAGGTGGCCGATCAGCCTGACCTGGGGCGCTTCCGGCGTCTGCAGGAAATGCAGTTCCACCGCGCCGCTGAGCAGTCCCTTGGGAATCGCCACCGGCAGCGGCTTGGGCACGTAGCCGAGGTAGCGCGGCAGGTCGAAGCGGTCGAGCTGGAAGCCGATGGTGGAATCGCGGTTGGTGGCGAAAGGCTTGGTCTGGCCATCGATGCGTACGGGGCTGCCGTCCACCTTCATCGCCAGCAGCGGCTTGACGAACACGTCCGTGCTGCTCGGCAGGTTGGCGAGGAAGGGAATGCCCACTTCCAGTTGTTCGACGTGGTGCGTGGCCTTCGTCGCCTGATCGTCGAACACGATGTCGCCGCCGTGCACGCTGATGTTCGACAGCGCGAAGCGCGACGGCTTGGCATTCGGATCGGCCGGTTGCGAAGCGTAGCGATCGACGATGTCCGAGAAGTTGAAGCGCTGGTCCGCCGTGCGCGCGATACGAAGGCGCGGCCGCTGCAGCGAAAGTTCGTCCAGCACGGGCGCCAGGCGGAACAGCGTGGCCCAGGAGGTGTTGGCGACGACTTGGTCGACGTCGACGAAGCTGGTCTTGCCGTCGCGCTCGCCGATGTGAAGCTGGTCCAGTTCCAGCCGCAAGGTGTACGGATTCAGATGCACCGCACCGAGTGTCACCGGACGGTCCAGCGCGGCGCTGGCGCGTTTTTCGATCTGGCTGCGGATGATGGACGGCGCAGCGAAAAAGCCGAACAGGCCGAACAACACCAGGACGATGGCGAGGATCAGCACCGTCTTGCGCGTCCGCCGCGAGCGGTACACGGCGAGCGCACGCGAACGCGCCGCCGCCAGCCGGGAACTGCCGGGAGAAACCTGATCTGCCATGCGGGCAATGCTCCGTCGATGTCGCGACCCGACGGCGAGCGGCCCTACCCCGGCCGCGCACTCCCTAACCGTGTCCTAATAAAGCGCCGGTCGCGGGAGGAGTTTACTCGTGCGTGAGAGTTTTCTGCATGGCTCCCGCGCACATCCGGCGCGGGAGCCGCGAGGCCTTTCAGGCTTCGCTCACAGGCGACGCGTTCAAAGCCAGGAGCAGACGACCTTGCCGCACTGGCCGGCATCCATCAGCTCGAAGCCCTTCTGGAAGTCGTCGATATGGATCTGATGGGTGAGCACCTTCTGTAGCGGGAAGCCGGTGAGCACCATCTGCGTCATCTTGTACCAGGTCTCGTACATGCGGCGGCCATAAATGCCCTGCAGCGTGAGGCCCTTGAAGATCACCTTGTCCCAGTCGATGCCGGCGCCCTTGGGCAGGATGCCGAGCAGGGCGATCTTGCCGCCGTGGTACATGCACTCCAGCATGTCGTTGAAGGCGCGCACGTTGCCGCTCATCTCCAGGCCCACGTCGAAGCCTTCGATGTGCAGGTCCTTGACCACGTCCTTCAGCGACTGATTGGCCACGTTCACCACGCGCGTGGCGCCCATGTCGGCGGCCAGCTTCAGGCGATAGTCGTTGACGTCGGTCACCACCACGTTGCGCGCGCCCACGTGCTTGGCAATGCCTGCCGCGATGATGCCGATCGGGCCGGCGCCGGTGATCAGCACGTCCTCGCCGATCAGGTCGAACTCCAGCGCGCAGTGCGCGGCGTTGCCGTAGGGGTCGAAGAAGGCGGCCAGCTCGGACGGGATCTGGTCCGGGATCGGCCACAGGTTCGAGGCCGGCATGGTCATGTACTCGGCGAATGCGCCATTGCGGTTCACGCCGATGCCCACCGTGTTCGGGCACAGGTGCTGGCGTCCGGCACGGCAATTGCGGCAGTGGCCGCACACGATGTGGCCCTCGGCCGAGACGCGGTCGCCGATCTTGTAGCCGGTGACGCCCGGGCCGATTTCCACGATGCGGCCGACGAACTCGTGGCCGATGGTGAGGCCCGGCTTGATGACGCGCTGGCTCCACTCGTCCCACTTGTAGATGTGCAGGTCGGTGCCGCAGATGGCGGTCTTCTCCATCTTGATCAGCACCTCGTTGGGGCCGACCTCCGGTACCGGCACTTCTTCCATCCAGATGCCCTGCTCGGGCTTGCGCTTGACCAGGGCTTTCATCGTCTGAGGCATGGGGAATCCATCGGCTGGCCCGCAAGGCGGGCGGGGAAAGCGGCGATTATAAAGTGCGCGTGCGGCAGCCCGTCTTCGTGCAGTGCAGCGTTGCCGGGATCGGCGCTTCCCTCTATGGTCGCAAGTTTGTGCGATCGGGCATAAGGGGCAAACAGCATGCGTAGGAAGACGATGAGCCTGGCCGCGGCCATGGCGATGGGGCTGGCGCCGGCGGCGCAGGCGGACGAAGGCATGTGGATGCCTTCCCAGTTGCCCTCGATCGCCAAGCCGCTGCGCGCGGCTGGCTACCAGGGCAATCCGGCCGACCTGGCGGACCTCACCAAGCCGCCGCTCAGCGCGGTGGTCAAGGTCGGCGGCGCTACGGGCGCCTTCGTCAGCGGCGATGGCCTGGTGCTGACCAATCACCACGTCGCCTTCGGCGTCATCCAGTACAACACCAATCCGCAGCGCGACCTGATCCAGAACGGCTTCGTCGCCGCAGACCGCACGCAAGAGTTGCCGGCCAACCCGGACTTCCGCCTGCGCGTGACCACCGGCTTCGACAAGGTCACCGACAAGGTGCTGGCCCAGGCCAAGGGCAAGACCGGCCGCGCCTATTACGACGCCGTGGATGCGGCCAGCAAGACACTGGTGGCGGAGTGCGAGCGGGAGGCGGGTTACCGCTGCAGCGTCGTCAACATGTTCTACGGCCGCGACTTCTACCTGGTGAAGCAGTTGGAGATCCGCGACGTACGCCTGGTGTACGCGCCGCCGCGCGCCATCGGCAACTACGGCGACGAGGTGGACAACTTCGTGTGGCCGCGCCACAGCGGCGACTTCACGGTGCTGCGCGCCTACGTAGGGCCGGACGGCAAGCCGGCCGACTACGCCAAGGACAACCAGCCCTACCACCCGCCGGCACACTTGCAGATCGCTACCGAGGGCGTGAACGAAGGCGACTTCGTCATGCTCGCCGGCTATCCCGGCATCACTTATCGCCACCGCACCGCGGCCGAGTTCGCCGACCAGGTGCAATGGCGCCTGCCCAAGTCGGTCGAGGTGATGAAGCAATTGCAGGGCGTGATCGAGGACGCCGGCAAGACCGACAAGCAGGCGGCCATCCGCTATGCCTCTCAGCTGCAGTCCCTGAAGAACGGCATCAAGCGCTTCAGTGGCGAGCTGGACGGCCTCAAGCGCAGCGACGCCGTCGCAGTCCGCCGAAAGGACGAGGACGCCATGCTGCTGTGGCTCGACAAGCAGCCCGACGCCAAGACGCTGAAGCCGGAGATCGATGCTGCCGCGAGGCTCATCGCCGCGGGCAGCGCCACCCGCGAGCGCGACCTGCTGTTTGCCCTGATGCAGTCGCAGACCCAGCTGCTGCGTGCGGCCACCACGCTGCAGCGCCTCGCCCACGAGCGCACCAAGCCGGATGCCCAGCGCGAGACCGGCTACCAGCAACGCGACGAGGACCTGACCGCGGGCATGCTCAAGCAGGTGCAGCGGCGTTTCGATCCGGCGGTGGAAAAGCGCCTGCTCAGCGCGTTGCTGAGCCGCTACCAGCAGCTGCCGGATGCCCAGCGCGTGCCTGAATTCGATGCTGCCTTCGGGCGTACGCCGGCCGAACTGGCCGCGACGCTCGATCGGGTGTACGGCGCCAGCAAGCTCGGCGACGAGGCGCAGCGGCTGCATTGGCTGAAGGCTGCGCCCGCTGAGGTGATCGCGTCGGACGACGCGCTGCTGAAGTTCGCCGCTTCGCTGCAGCCTGCGCTGCTGCGCATCGAAGACCAGCGCAAGGAGCGCGAGGGCGATCTGCTCCGCCTGCGCCCGGCCTATATGCTGGCACTGATCGCCTACCGCGAGCAGCAGGGCAGGGCGGTGTATCCGGATGCCAACTCCACCCTGCGCGTGAGCTACGGCAAGGTCACGCCGCTGAAGGCGCGTGATGCGGTGACCTATTCGCCGCTCACCAGCACCGCCGGCATCGTGGAGAAAAACACCGGCGTGGAACCGTTCGACGCGCCCAAGCCGTTGCTGGACGCCATCGCCAAGGGCGACTACGCCGGCTACCTGGACAAGCGTTCGGGCGTGATGCCGGTGGACTTCCTGAGCAACCTCGACACCACCGGAGGCAACTCCGGTTCGCCCGTGATGAACGCGCACGGCCAGCTGGTGGGCCTGAACTTCGACAGCAACTGGGAAGCGGTGAGCGCGAGCTGGATGTTCGATCCGCGCTACAAGCGCGCCATCCATGTCGACATGCGCTACATGCGCTGGCTGATGGACAAGGTCTACCCGGCGCCGCACCTGCTGCAGGAACTGGGCGTGCCCACGAAGTAGGCACGGCCGTCCCCCCCATACGAACGGGCCCGC
>JABLTH010039838.1_pt1 | contig 22238 bp, 19 predicted proteins | sample 7875711 | NCBI WGS metagenome assembly JABLTH01 (sample SAMN14941262, study PRJNA633318) | bioreactor metagenome | isolation source: bioreactor | place: China | collected 2019-03-05 | reverse complement strand
GCGGCACCATTTTCTTGACGTGCTTGAGCACGACATTGATCAGCATGCCCTTCAGGCCCAGCAGGTCGCCGATGCCGGTGGTGACGATGTGCTTCACTTCCGTCTCGGCGACCACCTGCTGCAGCGTGGCGGCGAAGTTGTCCAGCACGACGATGGCCTTGGCGCCGGAGTCTTCGAGCTGGTGCCGAAGTTCGCGGGCGGTGTACATCGGGTTGGTGTTCACCACCACCAGGCCCGCGCGCAGCGCGCCGAACAGCGCGATGGGATACTGCAGGACGTTCGGCATCATGATGGCGACGCGGTCGCCCTTGACCAGCTTGAGTACGCCGGTGAGATAGCCGGCGAACTGGCCGCTCAGTTCGTCGATCTGCCCATAGCTAAGCTCCTTGCCGAAACTATGGAACGCGGGGCGGCCGCGGACCTTCGAGAAGGCTTCCTCCAGCACCGCGGCGACGGAGGCGTAGGCATTGAGGTCGATCTGTGCGGGTACGCCTTCCGGGTAATGGGCCAGCCACGGACGCTCGTTGCTCATGTTTGTTCCCTGCTCCTGTATCGACTGCCTTCGGCTTCGGACGCGCGCAAGGCATGATGGTGACGCGGCATTGGAGCATACGCTCGCGTATAGCGGCAAGCCGCGTCGCAGCGGGGTTTCGGGAGGTCCATGACGATGCGCAAGGCTGTTTTGCTGGGGTTTTTGGCTCTGCTTGCATGGGGACTGGCCGGCGGCCGGCGTGCGCCGGACGAAGTGCGCATCCGCGCGGCCATCGACGCCGCGCGCACGGCGGCGACCGAGGTCGATGCCGGCACCTTGATGGAAGTGCTCAGCGAGGATTTCGACGGTAACGCCGGTGCGATGAGCCGCAAGGACCTGGGCAACCTGCTGCGCCTTGCCCGGTTTCGTGGCGAAACGGTACGGGCGGTACTCGGTCCGGTCGAGGTGGAGCCGCGCGGCGAGCGCTACGTGGCACGGTTCACCGTCACCCTGGGAAGCGGCGGCAAACTGTTCCCGGCCGAGCTGGGCGTGTTCAAGGTGGAGACGGGCTGGCGCAGGGAGGGGCGCGAATGGCGTTGCTTCACCGCGACCTGGGAACCCCAGTTGTAGCGCGCCTCCTGCATGCAGCTTCGATCGGGTGAGGCGGTCGCCGGTGGCGAAAGAACGCCGCCCGGAGGCGGCGTTCCTCACTCAGCGCTCGGCCTGTGCTCAGGCCGCTTTCTTTCCGGCCAACTGACGCAGCACGTATTGCAGGATGCCGCCGTGGCGGAAGAACTCCCGTTCCTTCGGGGTGAGCAGCAGCACCTTGACGGTGAATTCCTTCTTGCTGCCGTCGGGCGCGGTGGCGGTCACCTTGGCCTCTCTCGATTCGCCGTCGTTCAAGCCGGTGATGTCGAAGACTTCCTTGCCGGTCAGGCCGAGCGATTGCGCGTTCTCGCCGTCCTGGAACTGGCAGGGCAGGACACCCATGCCGACCAGGTTCGAGCGGTGGATGCGCTCGAAGCTTTCGGCGATCACGGCTTTCACCCCGAGCAGCAGGGTGCCCTTGGCCGCCCAGTCGCGCGAGGAACCGGTGCCGTATTCCTTGCCGGCCAGCACCACCAGGGGGGTCTTTTCCCCCTTGTATTTCATGGCGGCGTCGTAGATCGCCATCTGCTCGCCACTGGGCACGTGCAGGGTGTAGCCCCCCTCGACGCCGTCGAGCATCAGGTTCTTGATGCGGATATTGGCGAAGGTGCCGCGCACCATGACGTCGTCGTTGCCGCGGCGCGAGCCGTAGGAATTGAAATCCTTCGGTTCCACGCCCTTGCCGATCAGGAAGCGGCCTGCCGGGCTGTCCTTCTTGATTGAGCCGGCCGGCGAGATGTGGTCGGTGGTGATGGAGTCGCCAAACAGTCCGAGCACGCGGGCGCTGTGAATGTCTTCCACCTTGCCGACCTCGCGGGTCATGCCTTCGAAGTAGGGCGGGTTCTTGATGTAGGTGGAATCACCCCACTGGTACACCGAGCCATCCGGCGAGGCGATGTGGTTCCAGCGGTCGTCGCCCTTGAACACGTCGGCATAGTTCTTCTCGAACATGGCCGGACTGATCGCGCCGGCGATGGTCTCCGAGATCTCGCGGTTGCTCGGCCAGATGTCCTTCAGATAGACCGGCTGGCCGTCGCTGCCGGTGCCGACCGGATCCTTGCTCAGGTCGACGTCCAGTGTGCCGGCCAGCGCATAGGCGACGACCAGCGGCGGCGAAGCGAGATAGTTCATCTTTACTTCGGGGTGCACGCGGCCTTCGAAGTTGCGGTTGCCCGAAAGCACGGACGCCACGGCGAGATCGCCTTCGGCGATGCCTTTGCTGATCTCCACCGGCAACGGACCGGAATTGCCGATGCAGGTGGTGCAGCCATAGCCCACGATGTAGAAGCCGACTTTCTCGAGCTCCTTCAGCAGGCCGGTCTTTTCCAGATAGTCCGTCACCACCTTCGAGCCCGGTCCGAGCGAGGTCTTCACCCACGGCTGCGCCTTCAGGCCCTTGGCGGCCGCCTTCTTGGCGAGCAGGCCGGCGCCGAGCATCCCGGCCGGATTGGAGGTATTGGTGCAGGAAGTGATCGCGGCGATCACCACGGCGCCGTCGGAAAGGCGGAAGGTCTCGCCATCCTTCTCCACCAGCACGCCGCTCTCCGAGACGGCATTGGCCGGATTGCCGATCGCCGCGGAACCGCCCTCGCTGATGAAGTTCGATGTCTCGCCATTGCGCGGGCGGCGGTTGGCCGTGAGCGGGCCGAGTGCGTCGCGGAAGCTCTTCTCGACGTCCTGCAGCAGCACGCGGTCCTGCGGCCGCTTCGGGCCGGCGAGCGACGGGCGCACGTCGCCCAGGTCCAGCTCCAGCGTAGTGGTGAACTGGGCGTGCGGCGTGTGCTCGTCATGCCACAGACCCTGGGCCTGCGCATACGCCTTGACCAGTTCGATCTGCGCCTCGCTGCGGCCGGACAGACGCAGATAGTTCAGCGCTTCCTGGTCGATCGGGAAGATGCCGCAGGTCGCGCCGTATTCCGGCGCCATGTTGCCGATGGTCGCGCGATCGGCCAGCGCCAGATCCTTCAGGCCGGGGCCGAAGAATTCCACGAACTTGCCCACCACGCCGAGCTTGCGCAGCATCTGCGTCACCGTAAGCACCAGGTCCGTGGCGGTCACGCCCTCGGAGAGCTTGCCGGTCAGCTTGAAGCCCACCACCTGCGGGATCAGCATCGACGAAGGCTGGCCCAGCATGGCTGCCTCCGCCTCGATGCCGCCCACGCCCCAGCCGAGCACGCCCACGCCGTTGACCATCGTGGTGTGCGAGTCGGTGCCGAATACGGTGTCCGGATAGGCCCACGACTGGCCGTCCTTGTCCGCGGTGAACACCACGCGCGCGAGGTGCTCCAGATTGACCTGGTGCACGATGCCGGTGCGGGGCGGCACCACCTTGAAGTTGTCGAAGGCTTTCTGGCCCCAGCGCAGAAAGGCGTAGCGCTCCTGGTTACGCTGGAATTCGATCTCGACGTTCTTGTCCAGCGCCGACGGCGAGCCGTACACGTCCACCTGCACCGAATGGTCGATCACCAGTTCGGCCGGTGCCAGCGGGTTGATCTGCTTGGCGTCGCCGCCGAGCTTGACCACCGCATCGCGCATAGCGGCCAGGTCGACCACGCAGGGCACGCCAGTGAAGTCCTGCAGGACCACGCGGGCGGGCATGAAGGCGATCTCGGTGTCCGGCTCCGCCTTGGGATTCCAGCGTGCGACCGCTTCGATCTCCTTGGCCGTGACGCTGACGCCGTCCTCATGGCGCAACAGGTTTTCCAGCAGGATCTTCATCGAGTAGGGCAGGTGCTTGATGTCGAAGCGCTGGCCGAGCTTGGCGAGGCTGGCGACCTGGTACGAGCTGCCGTTGACCTTGAGGGTGTCGCGGGTGGCGAATGAATCCAGCATGGGTGAGCTCCTGTTGCTTGAGTCTGCGGCGCACGGTGGTGTGGCCGGGGGATCCTAGAGCAGTGCACGTGAGCGGAAGGCGCAGGGTGGGCCATCCGCTCGAATCCTGGGCAGTTTGAGGCAAAAGGCGCTACGCGCAAGTTACCCATCCGGCTATTTCGCGCACTCGCCCTTGCAAGATATCGAACGCTGCCGGAAACAACGTCTTGCGTTGCGGCGCATGCTGCGCGGCTGGCAAAATAAGCGGCTGAAATGACGCCCTCAAGCGGCTTTGGGACGGGCTTCGCGGCCCTTCGCCGGATCCGGACATCGTTTTGCCGAGGCCGCAGCCGGCTCATGTGCCGCGGTCCTGCTCCCCGCCATTCAACGGACGAGAACCACATGCTCAACGCCTATCGCCAACACGTCGCCGAGCGCGCCGCCCTCGGGATTCCCGCGCTGCCGCTGACGGCCCAGCAGACCGCCGACCTGATCGAGCTGTTGAAGAACCCGCCCGCCGGCGAGGAGGCCTTCCTGGTCGACCTGATCACCAACCGCGTGCCTGCCGGCGTGGACGACGCGGCCAAGGTCAAGGCGTCGTACCTGGCAGCCGTGGCGTTCGGCAAGGAAGCGTGCCCGCTGATCAGTCGCGAGAAGGCGACCGAGCTGCTCGGCACCATGCTGGGCGGCTACAACATCCATCCGCTGATCGAGCTGCTGGACGATGCGCAGGTGGGCGGCATCGCCGCCGAAGCGCTGAAGAAGACGCTGTTGATGTTCGACGCGTTCCACGACGTGAAGGAAAAGGCCGACAAGGGCAACGCGAACGCCAAGAGCGTGTTGCAGAGCTGGGCCGACGCCGAATGGTTCACCAGCCGTCCGGAAGTGCCGGAGAGCCTCACCATCACGGTGTTCAAGGTGCCGGGCGAGACCAACACCGACGACCTGTCGCCGGCGCCCGACGCCACCACGCGCCCGGACATCCCGCTGCACGCGCTGGCCATGCTGAAGAACAAGCGCGAAGGCGCGCCGTTCCAGCCGGAGGAAGACGGCAAGCGCGGCCCGATCCAGCAGATCCAGGACCTGGCCAAGCAGGGCCACCTGGTCGCCTATGTCGGCGATGTCGTGGGCACGGGTTCCAGCCGCAAGTCCGCCACCAATTCGGTGCTCTGGTGGACGGGCGAGGACATTCCCTTCATTCCGAACAAGCGCTTCGGCGGTGTGTGCCTGGGCGGCAAGATCGCCCCGATCTTCTACAACACCATGGAAGACGCCGGCGCGCTGCCGATCGAGCTGGACGTCTCCAAGATGGACATGGGCGACGTCGTCGAGCTGCGCCCGTACGAGGGCAAGGCGCTGAAGAACGGTGAGGTGATCGCCGAGTTCCAGGTGAAGTCCGATGTGCTGTTCGACGAAGTGCGCGCCGGCGGCCGCATTCCGCTGATCATCGGCCGTGGCCTCACCGCCAAGGCGCGCGAAGCGCTGGGCCTGGCGCCGTCCACGTTGTTCCGCCTGCCGCAGAACCCGGCCGACACCGGCAAGGGCTTCACCCTGGCGCAGAAGATGGTGGGTCGCGCCTGCGGCCTGGCGGAAGGCCAGGGCGTGCGTCCCGGTACCTATTGCGAGCCGAAGATGACCTCGGTGGGTTCGCAGGACACCACCGGTCCGATGACCCGCGACGAGCTGAAGGACCTGGCCTGCCTGGGCTTCTCGGCCGACCTGGTGATGCAGTCGTTCTGCCATACGGCGGCCTATCCGAAGCCGGTGGACGTTAAGACGCACCACGAGCTGCCCGCTTTCATCTCCACCCGCGGCGGCATCTCGCTGCGCCCGGGCGACGGCGTGATCCACTCCTGGCTCAACCGCATGCTGCTGCCCGACACGGTCGGCACCGGCGGCGATAGCCACACCCGCTTCCCGATCGGCATTTCGGTCCCGGCCGGCTCCGGCCTGGTGGCCTTCGCGGCCGCTACCGGCGTGATGCCGCTGGACATGCCCGAGTCGGTGCTGGTGCGCTTCAAGGGCGAACTGCAGCCGGGCGTGACACTGCGCGACCTGGTCAACGCGATCCCGCTGTACGCCATCAAGCAAGGCCTGCTGACGGTCGCCAAGCAGGGCAAGAAGAACATCTTCTCCGGCCGCATCCTGGAGATCGAAGGCCTGCCGAACCTCAAGGTCGAACAGGCCTTCGAGCTGTCCGACGCCTCGGCCGAGCGTTCGGCCGCCGGCTGCACCGTGCGCCTGGACAAGGCGCCGATCATCGAATACCTCAACAGCAACATCACGCTGCTGAAGTACATGATCGCCCAGGGCTACCAGGACTCCCGCTCGCTCAGCCGCCGCATCAAGAAGATGGAAGAGTGGTTGGCCAATCCGCAGCTGCGGGAGCCGGATGCGGATGCCGAGTACGCCGCGGTGATCGAGATCGATCTGGCCGACGTGCATGAGCCGATCGTAGCCTGCCCGAACGACCCGGACGACGTGAAGTCGCTGTCCGACGTCGCTGGCGCCAAGATCGACGAAGTGTTCATCGGTTCGTGCATGACCAACATCGGCCACTTCCGCGCGGCGTCGAAGCTGCTGGAAGGCAAGCGCGACATCCCGACCCGCCTGTGGGTGGCACCGCCGACCAAGATGGACCAGCAGCAGCTGACCGAGGAAGGTCACTACGGCGTGCTCGGTACGGCCGGCGCTCGCATGGAAATGCCGGGCTGCTCGCTGTGCATGGGCAACCAGGCTCAGGTGCGCGAGGGCGCCACGGTGATGTCCACCAGCACCCGCAACTTCCCCAACCGCCTGGGCAAGAACACCAACGTGTACCTCGGCTCCGCCGAGCTGGCGGCCATCTGCTCGCGCCTTGGCCGTATCCCGACCAAGGAGGAGTACATGACCGACATCGGTGTGATCAACGCCAACGGCGAGAAGATCTACCGCTACATGAACTTCGACCAGATCCCCGACTTCAAGCAGGTTGCGGACACCGTCGAGGCCTGAGTCGCGAACCGACGCAATACCGCTCCAGGACGAAGCCCGGCCCCGTGCCGGGCTTCGTCGTTTATGCTTTGCGCCGCCTCGATGCGGGGCCGGGCGACAAGGCGCAGGCTGCAGGATGATCTCCACCCATTTATCGGCCGTCTCCCTGCGCGACCTGATCCTGGTGCAGGCCGTGCGCCGCCACGGTAGCTTCAATAGCGCCGCGCGCGCCATGCACATCAGCCCCTCGGGCTTGTCGCACCAGGTGCAGAAGGTGGAGCAGGCACTCGGTACGCCCTTGTTCGAACGGGGTGGGCGGCGCGTCGTTCCGACCGCCGGCGGACAACGCCTGCTGGAGCAGATCGACGCCGTGCTGTTGGCCGCCGAGCACCTGCAGCAGGCGGCGAGGGCCGGCGAAACCGCCTTCGGCGGGGAATTGCGCCTGGGCGTCCTGGCGACCTTGGGGCCCTATTTGCTTCCGCATCTCATCGCGCCGTTTCCCCAGCACTTCCCCGGTGCACGCCTCAGCCTGTCCGAAGGCAAGCCGCGCGGACTGCTGCGTCGGCTGCAAGAAGGGGAGCTGGATGCCGTGCTGGCGCAGCCCGCCCCGCCCGTCAGCGGTATCGCCATGCGATCCCTGTTCTTCGAGCCGTGGGAAGTGATGCTGCGGACCGACCATCCGCTGGCCAATCGCCGCTCCGTCACGCTGGAACAGCTCGACGCCGCCGACGCGACGCTGATGGCCGAGAGCCGGGCGGACGACGTCCTGGGCGGCGGGCACGTGCAGGACGTGAGCCTGGAAAGCCTGGCCGCGCTCGTCGGCTTGCGCGGCGGCTACGCCCTGGTGCCGGCGCTCGCGCATGAGCGCCTGGCCTCCATGCCGGGTGTGGCACTGGCCAAGTTCAAGGGGCAGGCGCCTGGACGGGAGATCGCGCTCTATTGGCGTGAGGCCTCCCCCTGGGAGGCCGATCTGCAGGCCTTCGCCGGATTGCTGCGCAAGCTGGCCCGGCAGCGGCCGGGCATCAAGGTCATCGATGCGGCATGAGCCGAGCCGCGTCAGCCGTTATCCAGCGTGACGCCCGTCAATAGCCCCCGCGCCAGCATGCTGCACTGGCGGCGGTAAAGCAGCAGCTGCCACTGCCTGCCGCCGATCTGGCGCCACAGCACGGCCGAGCGGACCGCCGCGAGCAGGCTGGCGCGCACTTTCTCCACCACCTTGGGCTGCTGCAATTGCTGCGGGTTGCCGGTCACCATGACCCGCGGCTTGAGCGTGGATAGGGTGGAGGCATAAAGCTCGGCCAGGCGCTTGATCACCTGCGGCGAGTTCTGCCCGAAATGCTCGACCTGGCGCTGGGCGGCGACGATGCCTTTCTGCAGATCGTCCAGCAGATGGCGTTGGCGCGCGAGACTACGCTCGAGACGCATGACGGTGATGGCCATGCGGGTGACGCCCATGTCGCGGCCGGTATCGTCCAACTGGGCGATCAATTGGCGCAGCCCGAGGCGCACGCCGCCGATATGGCCGTAGACGCCGACCACAGAGGGGGCGTCGATACGGAACACGCTGCCAAGGCTGGTTTCGAACGCGTTCTCGTCGCAGCGGCCTTCATTGGCCAGTTGCTGAGCAAGCGTGGTGGCCTGGACCAGGCCGGCGAGGGCGAGCACGCGCTCCTCGGTCATGGCATAGGCTTCAAACACGTTGTACGGACTCTTCGGGGACGGAGGCGGCGTTCCAGCCGCCGTAGGGCGCGTCGGTGCGGGCGATCACGGCGCCGCCGAGGCAGGCTTCGCCATCGTAGAAGACGACGGACTGGCCAGGTGTGACTGCGCGCTGCGGTTCGTCGAATTGCACTTCCAGGCCGTCGGCATCGATGCGCACGCTGCATGCCTGGTCGTGCTGGCGGTAGCGCGTTTTCGCCGTGCAGCGGAATTCCCGCGCTGGCGGCTCGCCGGCCACCCAGGTCGGCAGCTCGGCGCGCAGGCGCTGCGAATGCAGCCAATGATTCTCCCCGCCCTGGGCCACGTAGAGCACATTGGCGGGACCGTCCTTGCCCACCACATACCAGGCCTCGCCGCTCGCGCCCTGGCGGCCGCCGATGCCCAGGCCGTTGCGCTGCCCCAGCGTGTAGTACATGACGCCCTGGTGCTCGCCGACGCGCTGGCCGTCCGGCGTGCGCATCTCGCCTGGGCGGGCGGGGATGTACTGGCTGAGGAATTCGCGGAAGTCCCGTTCGCCGATGAAGCAGATGCCGGTGGAATCCTTCTTCGCGTGGGTGGGCAGGGCTGCCTGCAGTGCCATGCGGCGAACCTCCGCTTTCTCGATCTCGCCCACCGGAAACAGCGTGGCGGCTAGCTGCCGCTGGCCCAGTGCATGGAGGAAATACGTCTGGTCTTTCGCCATGTCGACCGCGCGAAGCAGACGGTACCGGCCGTCCCGGCTATCCACCCGGGCGTAGTGGCCGGTGGCGATCTTCTCGGCACCCAGCGCCTGGGCCTCGTCGAGGAAGGTCTTGAACTTGATCTCGCGATTGCACAGCACGTCCGGATTGGGCGTGCGGCCGGCGCGGTATTCCGCAAGAAAATGCTCGAACACGCCGTCCCAGTATTCGGCCGCGAAGTTCCGCGCATGGAACGGAATGCCCAGACGCCCGCATACCGCTACGGCATCCTTGCGGTCGGCATCGGCCGTGCAGGGGCCGGCGCGGTCGTCCTCTTCCCAGTTCTGCATGAAGAGGCCTTCGACCTCGTGGCCGGCCTGCTGCAGCAGCAGCGCGGCGACCGAAGAGTCGACGCCGCCGGAGATGCCCAGCATCACCTTCACGGGTAGCGATCCTCGGGCAGCAAGCTGCCCAGGGCGGCCAGCGGGAGACGCTGGCCGGACAGCCATGCGTCGATACTTTGCAACACCAGCGGGCTGCGCAGCCGGTCCCCCAGATCGGCCACTTCGGCGCGGGTCAGCCACAACGCACGGCGAATGCCTTCGTCCAGCGGACGGGAGGGATCGTGGCTGACGGCGCGCGCGGCAAAGCTGAAGCGCAGCACGCTCTCGCCGTGCTCGGTGCTGCGCCACTGATGCACTCCGACCAGGGCCTCGAGCTCGACCGTCCAGCCGGTTTCCTCCAGCGTTTCGCGCACGGCGGCGCTGGCGAGGCTCTCTCCGTCGTCCAAATGGCCAGCCGGTTGGTTGTAGGCGAGGCGGCCGTTCACCTCCTCCTCGACCATCAGATAGCGGCCTCCGTCCGCGACGACGCAGGCGACGGTGACGCGTGGGCACCAGACTTTGGCGGTGGCCGGCAAGGAATTCATGAGTCGTATATGGCGCCGAGTCGGCCCTGGAAAAGGTGGCATTGTGCCATCACCTGAAAGAGCTATTCCGACCTGCGGAAACCATTCCGTGGGGCGGGCGGTATACTGGCCCACAAGATCAAGACATCGGAACTCATGGCGCACGAACCCGAACACGAGCAGGGCACCGGACACGGCCTGGCGCTGGAAACCTCCCGGCCGGAGGTGGCACGGCCGCCGCTGTTTCAGGTGGTCCTGCTCAACGACGATTTCACCCCTATGGATTTCGTGGTGGAGGTGTTGCGCAGCTTCTTCGGCCTGGACCAGGAGCGCGCGGTGCAAGTGATGCTTCACGTGCATACTCGCGGCAAGGGTGTGTGCGGGGTCTTCACGAGGGAGGTGGCCGAAACCAAGGTGACCCAGGTGAACGAATATTCACGTGCTCATCAGCATCCGTTGTTGTGCACTATGGAAAAGCTCTGAGCGCCCCCATTTCGTGGTCATCGCGGCGCTAGCCGCCCTGCCATCCAAGCGGAGAAGGTCCGGATGTTCAGCAAGGATCTCGAAGTCACCATCGGCCAGTGCTACAAGCAGGCCCGCGAGCAGCGCCACGAATTCATGACGGTGGAGCACCTGCTGCTCGCGCTCACCGAAAACCAGTCGGCCCTGGGGGCGCTGCGCGCCTGCGGCGTCGACCTGCCGCGGCTCACGCACGAGCTGGAAAAGATCATCGCCGAGACCGTGCCGATGCTGCCGCATGGCGACGAGCGCGACACGCAGCCGACATTGGGCTTCCAGCGCGTGCTGCAACGTGCGGTCTACCACGTGCAATCCTCCGGGCGTAAGGAAGTCACCGGCGCCAACGTGCTGGTCGCGATCTTTGGCGAGAAGGATTCGCACGCCGTGTATTTCCTGCACCAGCAGGAGATCACCCGTCTCGACGTCGTCAACTACATTTCGCATGGCATCGCCAAGATCGGCGACGAGCCGTCTCCCGGCTTGTCCGGCACGGATCGCGAAGGCGAAGAGGGCGGCGATCCGAAGGGCAATCCGCTCAGCGAGTACGCGAGCAACCTCAACGAGCTGGCGCTGGAAGGCAAGATCGATCCGCTGATCGGCCGCCAGGACGAAATCGAGCGCACCATCCAGGTGCTGTGCCGCCGCCGCAAGAACAACCCGCTGTACGTGGGTGAAGCTGGCGTGGGCAAGACCGCGCTCGCGGAGGGCCTGGCCAAGCGCATCGTCGATGGCGACGTGCCGGAAGTGCTGGAGAACGCCACGATCTGGTCGCTCGACCTGGGTGCGCTGGTAGCCGGCACCAAGTACCGCGGCGATTTCGAGAAGCGCCTCAAGGCGGTGATCACCCAGCTGAAGAAGCAGCCGGGCTCGATCCTGTTCATCGACGAGATCCATACCATCATCGGCGCGGGTTCCGCTTCGGGCGGCACCATGGATGCGTCGAACCTGATCAAGCCGATGCTGGCCTCCGGCGAGCTGCGCTGCATCGGCTCGACCACCTTCCAGGAGTTCCGCGGGATCTTCGAGAAGGACCGCGCACTCGCCCGCCGCTTCCAGAAGATCGACGTGGTCGAACCCACCGTGGCCGACAGCATCGAGATTCTCAAGGGGCTGCGTTCGCGCTTCGAAGAGCATCACAACGTGGTCTACACCAATGAGTCGCTCAAGGCGGCGGTGGACCTGTCGGTGAAGCACATTCCCGACCGCTTGCTGCCGGACAAGGCGATCGACGTGATCGACGAGGCGGGCGCCCGTCAGCGCCTGCTGCCGCTGGATCAGCGCACCGGCAAGATCGATGTGCCGGAGGTGGAGTACATCGTCGCCAAGATGGCGCGGATTCCGGCCAAGCAGGTGTCCGCATCCGATCGCGACGTGCTGCGCAATCTCGAGCGCAACCTCAAGATGGTGGTGTTCGGCCAGGACGCGGCGATCGAAGCCCTGGCCTCGTCGATCAAGATGGCGCGTTCCGGCCTGGCCGACCCGTCCAAGCCGATCGGCTCGTTCCTGCTCGCCGGCCCCACCGGCGTGGGCAAGACCGAAGTCACGCGGCAGCTGGCGATGCAGCTGGGCATCGAAATGATCCGCTTCGACATGTCTGAGTACATGGAAGCGCACTCTGTCTCGCGTCTGGTCGGCGCCCCTCCGGGCTACGTAGGTTTCGACCAGGGCGGCCTGTTGACCGAGGCAGTCACCAAGCATCCGCACGCGGTGCTGCTGCTGGACGAGATCGAGAAGGCGCACCCGGATGTTTACAACATCTTGCTGCAGGTGATGGATCGGGGCGTGCTGACGGATACGAATGGCCGCGAGGCGAACTTCAAGAACGTCATCCTGGTCATGACGACTAATGCCGGCGCGCAGCAGGCGGCCCGGCGCGGGATCGGCTTCGTCAAGCAGAGCCACACCACCGATGCGATGGAAGTGATCCGCCGCACCTTCACGCCGGAGTTCCGCAACCGTCTCGATGCGGTGATCCAGTTCAACCCGCTGGATTTCGAGCACATCCTGCGCGTCGTGGACAAGTTCCTGATCGAGCTGGAGTCCCAGCTGTCGGAGAAGCACGTGGCGCTGGACGTGGACGGCGATGCTCGCCGCTGGCTGGCCGAACACGGCTTCGACCCGCAGATGGGTGCCCGCCCGATGGCCCGCGTGATCCAGGAGAAGGTCAAGCGCCCGTTGGCCGACGAACTGCTGTTCGGCAAGCTTGCCGAGGGTGGCAAGGTGAAGCTCAGCGTTGCGGAGGGTGAACTGAAGGTCGACACCGAAGAGGCGGAAAAGCTGCCGGCGGTGGTCTCCTAAGCCGAAACCGGCGATGCCGAAACGAAAAAGGCCGCGCTTGGCGCGGCCTTTTTCTTTGTCCCGGAGGAACCGGGAGGCCTCATCTCGGCCCGGCAGGGCTCACTTCATGAGGTAAGTGATACGGCCCTTGGTGAGGTCGTACGGGGTCATCTCCACCTTCACCTTGTCGCCGGTGAGGATGCGGATGTAGTGCTTGCGCATGCGGCCGGAGATGTGGGCGGTGATCACGTGCCCGTTTTCCAGCTGCACGCGGAACATGGTGTTGGGCAGGGTCTCCTGGACCGTGCCTTCCATTTCGATGACGTCGTCTTTGGCCATGCGTTCCGGTCGATGAAGGGGCGGCCGCCGCGGCCGCGTAAGCGGGCGATTATGCCACGGAATAACGGATGGTTAAAGAATCATCAGCCGAAGTGCTCGTCCAGCTTCCGGCGGATCTCCTGTTCCACCATGCCCTTGAGCGGGGCCAGCATCATGCCGAGTTCGGCCTTGACCTGGATGGCGTCCGCGCCTACCTCGATCGAACCGCTGACGCCGGAGCGGGTGAAGCGCAGCGTATCGCCCTGCCATTGACCTTCCATGCCGAACTTTTCGCGCATGCGCTCGGCCACCTTGTCGACCACGGCGCGCGCTTCGGCCACGGAAAGCTGATGCGGTCGGCGGATATCGATCTTGGGCATGGCCGTTTCCTGACGGGAAACCGCACATAATAGCGGCGTCCGCGACGACTCGTCGCATGCATCTGCTAGAGTCCCGCCGTCTATCGACTGGTTCACAGATGCGCATCGAGTTCCCTCATTCAGCCCGCGAAGACTTCCGCTGGGAGCAGCCGCTGCTGAGGATCGGCAGTGCGCCGGATAACGATCTCGTGCTGGCCGCGAAACAGGCCGGCAGCCATCACCTGCGCAGTCACCAGGATCGCCGCGGCTGGGTACTCCAGGTGTTGCCGCAAGGCAACCGCATCTACGTCAATGCCCGTCCCGTGCGCGAGCGGGCGCTGCTGAGGCCGGGGGACATCCTGAGCGTTGGCGATTGCCGGATGGCGCTGCGGGCCGATCAGGATCCCGACACGCGCGCCGCACTCGATGGCGTTGCCGGTGCGGACCGATGTGCCGTGGCCCTGCGCGCGGTCGCCGGTCCGCTTTCAGGCACGATCATCCCGCTGGCCGACTCGATCGAGTTCGGGCCGCTGGGCAGGTATCCGTTGGAGCTGCCGCAGGGCGAACCGGCCTCGCTACGGGTGAGCTGGAAGGATGGCCGGGTCTGGCTGGAATCGCTGCAGGCCTCCGTGCGCTATCCGTTGCGCCTCAACGGCGCGCCAGTCGAGCGGGTGGTGCTGCATCCGGGCGACCAGATCGGACTGGCGATGCATCGCTTCGTGGTCGATGCGCCCGGTATGGAGCGTGAGCCGGAGATCCCGGCGGCGCCCCTCCCGCCTGCGCATTTGCCCGAGGAGGATGCCGGTCCGCGGGGAGAGGTGTGGTGGCTCATCGTCACTGCCGCCGTGCTGGCGCTCGGAATCGCGCTGATCCTGCTGGTTCGTTTCTGAAGCAACCATTTTCGCGGTTGACGCTGGGTTGTTGCGGCGCGGCATAATGCGGCGCTTATCCCCTCGAGAGGCGTCATACGTGAGCAGGGTCTGGAACTTCAGTGCGGGGCCGGCCGCGATTCCCACCGCGGTGCTGGAACGCGCTCAGCGCGAATTGCTCGACTGGAACGGTAGCGGCGCTTCGGTGATGGAGCTGTCCCATCGCGGCAAGCTGTTCATCGGCCTGGCTCAGCAGGCCGAGGCCGACCTGCGCGAATTGCTGAAGATATCCGCCGACTATGCGGTGCTCTTCCTGCAGGGCGGCGCTACGCAGCATTTTGCGCAGATCCCCATGAATCTCGCGGGTGAAGGCGAGAGCGCCGACTACGTCGTCAATGGCCATTGGGGCGAGAAGGCCGCGAGCGAGGCCATGCCGTACGTGCGCGTGAATATCGCTGCCAGCGCCAAGAGCGACGGCCATCTGCGCCTGCCGCCACGCGATACGTGGAAACTGGATTCTCGCGCCGCCTACGTGCACTACACGCCGAACGAAACCATCCACGGTGTCGAGTACCGCGACATTCCGGAGGTCGGCGACGTGCCGCTGGTCGCGGACATGTCCTCGAACATCCTTTCCGAGCCCCTGGACGTGAGTCGCTTCGGCCTGATCTACGCGGGCGCTCAGAAGAACATCGGCCCGTCCGGCCTGGTCGTGATGATCGTGCGGCGCGATCTCCTGCAGCGTGCATCGCGTCCGATGGCCAAGATCTTCCGTTATGCCGAGCAGGCGGCGAACGATTCCATGCTCAACACGCCCAACACCTGGGGCTGGTATCTGGCTGGGCTCACTTTCCAATGGCTGAAGGAGCAGGGTGGCCTGGAGGCGATGGCTCAGCGCAATCGTGCCAAGGCGGAACTGCTGTACCAGGCCATCGACGGATCCGGTGGGTACTACCGCAATCCGGTCGACCCCGCCGCGCGTTCGCGCATGAACGTGCCTTTTACGCTGCACGACAGCGCGCTGGATGCCGATTTCCTGCGGGAGTCCGAAGGAGCTGGCTTGCTGGCGCTGAAGGGACATAAGGCACTCGGCGGCATGCGGGCCTCGCTCTACAACGCCGTGCCGCTGGAGGCGGTGCAGGTGCTGGTGCAGTTCATGAAGGACTTCGCCACTCGCCACGGTTGATGCGAATCCTGTGCCTTTCCCGGCGGGGATGAGGCACTATGCGGTTCCCCGTTTGGACATCTTTACTCCCACACGTTGCTCATGACCGATCAAAAGCCCTCGCTCGAAAAGGTGCGCGAACGCATCGACAGCATTGACCGCCAGATCCAGGAGCTCATTTCCGAACGGGCCAACTGGGCGCAGGAAGTGGCGCGCGTGAAGGGCGAGGGCCTGTCGGCGATCGACTATTACCGTCCCGAGCGCGAAGCCCACGTGTTGCGCATGGTGGTGGACCGTAACAAGGGTCCGTTGTCCGATACGGAAATGGTCCGGCTGTTCCGCGAGATCATGTCTTCGTGCCTGGCCCAGGAGGACCCACTGAAGGTCGGCTTTCTCGGCCCCGAAGGCACCTTCAGCGAGCAGGCCGTGCGCAAGCACTTCGGCCACGCCGCCTACGGACTGCCGCTGGGCAGCATCGAGGAGGTCTTCCAGGAGGTTGCCGCCGGCCATGCCGATTTCGGCGTCGTGCCGGTGGAGAACTCGGGGCAGGGCATGATCCAGGTGACGCTGGACATGTTCCTCACTTCGTCAGCGACCATTTGCGGCGAGGTCGAGCTGCGCGTCCATCAGTGCCTGCATTCGCAGAGCGGCAAGATGGAAGGCATCCGCCGCGTGTACGCGCACGCGCAGTCGCTGCAGCAGTGCAAGACATGGCTGCGCATCAATCTGCCCAGTGTCGAATGCATTGCCGTCAGCAGCAATGCCGAGGCAGCGCGGTTGGCGCGGCATGCCGACGACGCGGCCGCGATCGCGGGCGAAACCGCGGGGCGCGTGTATGGACTCAAGACGCTGGCGACCGGGATCGAGGATCGCGCGGACAACACCACGCGCTTCCTAGTGATAGGTCGTTCGCTGTTCCCGCCTTCGGGCAACGACCGCACGTCGCTGCTGATCACCGTGAACGACAAGCCGGGCGCGCTTTACGACGTGCTCAGCCCCTTCGCCAAGCATGACGTGAGCCTCAATCGCATCGAGTCGCGTCCGGCGCATACCGGTAAGTGGCAATACGCTTTCTTCATCGATGTGTCCGGCCATGTGCAGGACGCGCCGATCCAGGCCGCGATGCAGGAGATGGGCGCTGCCGCCGCCCAGGTGCGCGTGCTCGGTTCCTACCCGGTGGCCCTGCCCTGATGCATGGAGCGGCGGCTGCTGGCCGCCGCCTGGAGATCGTTCGTGAGTCGAATCGACTGGTTGAGCCAGCCCGCCAGCGCGCTGCACGGGGATGTGCGTGTGCCGGGCGACAAGTCCGTTTCCCATCGCTCGCTGATGCTGTCCGCACTGGCGGAAGGGCGTTCGCATATCCGCGGATTCCTCGAGGGCGAAGATACCCGCGCCACGGCGGCGGTGCTGCAGCAACTTGGTGTGCGCATCGAGATGCCGAGCGAAGGCGAGCGCGTGGTGCATGGCGTGGGCCTGCATGGCTTGCACGGTACCGATCGCCCGCTGGATTGCGGCAATGCGGGTACCGGCATGCGGCTGCTCGCCGGCCTGCTCGCGGGACAGGAGTTCGATAGCACCTTGGTGGGCGATGAATCGCTTTCCAAGCGCCCCATGCGCCGCGTCACGGAGCCTCTGGCAGCCATGGGCGCGCGCATCGACACGCTAGAGGGCCTGCCCCCGCTACGGATCCATGGCAGCCAGGCTTTGAAAGGCATCCGTTACACCTTGCCGGTGGCCAGCGCGCAGGTGAAGTCCGCGCTGCTGTTGGCGGGCTTGTATGCGGAAGGCGAGACCGAAGTGATCGAGCCGCACCCGACCCGGGATTACACCGAGCGCATGCTCGCGGCTTTTGGCTGGCCCATCGACTTCGAGCCGGGCCGCGCCCGCCTCAGCGGCGGCCATCGCCTGTGCGCCACTGATGTGGACGTTCCGGCCGATTTTTCCTCGGCGGCCTTCTTCCTCGTGGCGGGCAGCATCGTGCCGGGCTCGGCACTGCGCCTGCCCGCGGTTGGCCTCAATCCCCGCCGTACCGGCTTGCTCCAGGCGTTGCGCCTGATGGGCGCCGACATCCGCGTGGAAAACGAGCGCGAGAGCGGCGGTGAGCCGGTCGGCGATCTGATCGTCCGCCACGCGCGCCTGCGTGGCGTCGAACTGCCGGAGGTGCTGGTGCCGGACATGATCGACGAGTTCCCGGCGCTGTTCGTAGCCGCCGCCGTGGCCGACGGGCGTACCGTGGTTCGCGGGGCTGCCGAGCTGCGCGTGAAGGAATCCGACCGTATCGCCACCATGGCGACGGGGTTGAAGGCGATCGGCGTGGCGATCGAGGAAACCCCGGACGGGGCGATCATCGAAGGTGGCGCCTTGCGTGGCGGCGACGTGGACAGCCATGGCGACCATCGCATCGCCATGAGTTTCGCCGTCGCCGGTCTGCTCGCCAGCGCGCCCATCCGCATTGCGGACTGCGCCAATGTCGCGACCTCGTTCCCCGGCTTTCTGGAACTGGCCAACGGCTGTGGTTTCGCCCTGCGCGGTGCGGATTGAAGCTCTGATCGTGGCGCGGTTGGGTTAGGCTTGGCGGCCTCCGCCGCAGAGGTCGCCATGTCCGTCCAGGTTCCGCCTTTCATCGTCGCCATCCCCGCCCGCTACGGTTCCACCCGTCTTCCCGGCAAACCCTTGCGCGAGATCGGTGGCGTGCCGATGGTGGTGCGTGTGGCTCAGCGTGCGCTGCAGGCCGGTGCCGCGCAGGTGGTGGTCGCGGTGGATGACTCGCGCATTGTCGAGGCGCTGGCGGGGCAGGGTGTCGAGGTTTGCATGACCCGCAGCGACCACGCGTCGGGCAGCGATCGTCTGGCCGAATGCGCGGATCACTACGGCTGGGCCGACGACGCCATCGTGGTGAATCTGCAAGGCGACGAGCCTTTCGCGCCAGCCGCAGGCATTCGCGAAGTGGCAAGGGCTCTCGCCGAGGACGATGCACCGATGGCCACGCTGGCCACGCATATAGCGGATGCACACGAGTTGTTCGATCCGAACGTGGTCAAGCTGGTGCGCACCGCTGCCGGACGAGCGCTGTACTTCAGTCGCGCGCCCTTGCCCTGGGCTCGCGATGCCTTCGCCGTGGATCGCGACAGCCTGCCGGACGGCGTCCCCTTTCTGCGCCATATCGGCATCTATGCCTACCGGGCGGGGTTCCTGAAGCGTTACGCCGGTCTCGGCCGCACGCCGCTGGAGCAAGCCGAGTCGCTGGAACAGCTGCGGGTGCTGGAGCATGGCTATGCCATTGCCGTGCGTCTCACGCCGGAACCGTTTCCCCCGGGCATCGATACCGAAGCCGATCTGGCGCACGCGGAGCGCTGGGTAGCGGAACAGCCATGAGCGATCCGCGACTTCTTTTCGTCTGCCTCGGCAACATCTGCCGCTCACCCCTGGTGGAAGCCGTGGCGCGCAAGCGCTGCACGGAGGCTGGCTTGGCCGTGGAGCTCGCCTCGTGCGGAACCGGCGACTGGCATGTGGGCCATGGCGCGGATCCGCGAATGGTACGCGCGGCCGCTGCGGCCGGTTTCGATCTTGCGGCGCACCGCGCGCGGCAATGGCAACCGGCGGACCTCGACGCCTATGACTTCGTGCTGGCGATGGACGGGGACAACCTGCGAACCATCGAACGCTTTGTCACGCCACGCTCGCGGGCGGAAACCGCCCTGTTCCTGAGCTGGGCCGGTGCGGAGCCTCCGCAGGACTTTCCCGATCCGTACCACGGCGGTTTCGACAGCTTCGTTGCCTCCGTGGCGCTGGCCGAGCGGGGCGTGGCGGGTCTGATCGAGCGTTTGCGCGAACGCTGATCCGGGCATTGCAATGCGGCGGTTGGCCACCATAAGAACGAGGCGAATCCCGCTAGAATTCCTCCCATGCTGCCCACTCCGCCGCAGGCCTTCGATGGCAAGGCCTTCGTCCGTACCCTGACCACCTCGCCCGGCGTCTACCGTTATTTCGACGCTGACGGGGACCTGCTCTATGTCGGCAAGGCGGGCAACCTCAAGAAGCGCGTCGGCAGCTATTTCCTCAAGCCGCGCATGGAACCGCGCATCGCGTCCATGGTGTCGCAGATCGCGCGGACGGAAATCACCGTCACGCGCACCGAGGGCGAGGCGCTGCTGCTCGAATCGCAGCTGATCAAATCCCTGAAGCCGCGCTACAACATCCTGCTGCGCGACGACAAGAGCTATCCCTACATCTATCTCTCCAGCAAAGAGGACTACCCGCGCCTGGCCTTCCATCGTGGTGCGAAGAGCCTGCCGGGCCGTTATTTCGGGCCGTATCCCAGCGCGTTCGCGGTGCGTGAGAGCCTCAATCTCATGCAGAAGCTGTTCAAGGTGCGCCAGTGCGAGGACAGTTATTTCCGCAATCGCTCACGCCCGTGCCTGCAACACCAGATCGGCCGTTGCACGGCTCCATGCGTGAAGTTGGTGACGGTGGAGGATTACCGGAACGACGTGCGTCATGCGGAGATGTTCCTCGAGGGACGCAGTAGTGCCGTGATCGACGAGCTGGTCGCTTCCATGGAGCAGGCCAGCAAGTCGCTGGAGTTCGAGCGCGCCGCTTCCATGCGCGACCAGGTGGCCGCATTGCGCGGATTGCAGGCGCAGCATCACGTGCACGGCGCCAGCGCTGACATGGACGTGATCGCCTGCCGTATCGAGGCGGGCATGGCTTGCGTCAGCGTGCTGTTCTTCCGCAATGGCATCAGCCTGGGAACGCGCGATTTCTTCCCGCGCCTGCCGCTCGACGCCGAGCCGGCGGACGTGCTGGGGCAGTTCATCGCTCAGTATTACCTGGACCGTCCCGTGCCCCGCGAGCTGGTCCTTTGCGAACCGATTCCCGACCAGGACATCCTGGGCGAGATGCTCACCCAGCAGTCCGGCCATGCCGTCGAATTGAAGGCCAGTGTGCGCGGCGAGCGGGCGCGTTTCCTGCAGATGGCCGAGCGGAATGCCCAGGCCTCGCTGACAGCACGCCTGGCCAGCCGGCAGACGCTGGGCGCGCGCTTCGACGATCTGCAGAAATTGCTGGAACTGGATCAGTCGCCACGACGCATCGAGTGCTTCGACATCAGCCATACGATGGGCGAGGCCACCGTGGCATCCTGCGTCGTGTTCGGGCCGGAGGGGCCCGAGAAATCCCATTACCGTCGTTTCAATATCGCCGGCATTACGCCAGGCGACGATTACGCCGCCATGCACCAGGCGCTCACGCGGCGTTTTCGCAGGGTGGCGGAGGGTGAAGGGGCCAGTCCCGACATCCTGTTGATCGATGGCGGAGCGGGGCAGGTGGCGCAGGCGCTGGACGTATTGAAAGCGCTGGGCGTTACCGGCGTACGCATCGTGGGTGTGGCGAAGGGGCCTGGACGCCGGGCGGGCGAAGAAACGCTGATTCTGGCCGATGCCGGCCGCGAGATTCATCCGGGACCGGCGTCGCCGGCGCTGCATCTGGTGGCCGCCGTGCGCGACGAGGCGCATCGTTTCGCTATCAGCGGCCATCGCAAGCGCCGCGAAAAGGCGAGGGAGCGTAGTGTGCTGGAAGAGGTCCCGGGTATCGGTGCACGCCGGCGCGCCGCGCTGCTCAAGGCGTTCGGAGGCCTTGGCGGCGTCGAGGCGGCCGGCGTCGAGGAACTGACGAGGGTCAAGGGGATCGATCGAGGGCTGGCGGAGCGCATCTATGCCGCGCTGCACGGCTGAATGTTCAATGCTGTGGGCAAGTCGGGTGCAGTGAGACACTGCATCCATTGACGATCAAGGATCTTATGCACATCAACTTGCCGACCTGGCTCACCCTGTTCCGCGTGGCGCTGCTGCCGGTGATGGTGGTGGTGTTCTATTGGCAGTTTCCCGGCCACAACATCACCGCGGCGACCGTGTTCCTGTTAGCCGCCATCACCGACTGGCTCGACGGCTATCTGGCGCGCCGCTTGAACCTGACCTCGGCGTTCGGCGCGTTTCTCGATCCGGTGGCCGACAAGCTGATGGTGGCGGTGACGCTGTTCCTGCTGGTGGAATCGCATCGCGGGGGCTGGTCGGGCGTGCTCATGGCAGTGACCGCGGCGGTGATCGTAGGACGCGAAATCAGCGTGTCGGCACTGCGCGAGTGGATGGCCGAAATCGGCATGCGCGCCGCGGTGAAGGTGGCCTTCATCGGCAAGCTGAAAACGGTCATGCAGATGGTCGCCCTCGTGGTGCTGATCGTGCAGCACGAGAAGAGCGCCGAAGCGCTGCGGCTGTATCACATCGGCGAAGCGTTGCTGGTGGTGGCGGGTGTGCTGACCATCTGGTCCGGCTTGTATTACCTGCGTGCGGCATGGCCGATGTTGCGCGGCGAACCGCCTCTACAGGGATCGCCGGACGAGGATGCCGGATCTTCGTGACGGAGGCTTGACGATCGCGGTTTACCCATTAGAATGCGCAACTCCGATGCGGGAATAGCTCAGTTGGTAGAGCACGACCTTGCCAAGGTCGGGGTCGCGAGTTCGAGTCTCGTTTCCCGCTCCAGAT
>JABLTH010014530.1_pt1 | contig 22256 bp, 16 predicted proteins | sample 7875711 | NCBI WGS metagenome assembly JABLTH01 (sample SAMN14941262, study PRJNA633318) | bioreactor metagenome | isolation source: bioreactor | place: China | collected 2019-03-05 | reverse complement strand
GCAGGCTTTCCGGCGGTGCCGGCTTACTTGCCCAGTTCGGACAGGCGCACCTGGGCGATCTTGCCGCCCTGCACCACGCCGACGATGGTGTCGGCCACCGTGCCGCCCTTGGCGTCGATGCCCTCCACCTCGTTGGGGTTGGCCTCCTTGGCCATGGTCTTCACCGCATCGGGCAGCTTGGCGCGGATGGCCGTGGCGTCCGAGGTGGTGCCGGCCAGCTTCATGGCGCCGGCCAGTGCGTACACCATGGTGTAGTTCAACGACATCTCGGTGGTGGCATCCTTGCCGTCATGCAGCTTCTTGTAGCGGCCGTTGAATGCCTGCGCCGCCGGACGCGCATCGTTGACCAGCGGCAGCACGCCGATCGAGCCTTCCAGCATGGCCAGGCCGTTGGTGACCTTGGCCATCTCGTCGAGCTTGGCCTGGTCCATCACGATGAAGCCGCCCTTGAAACCCAGCTCACGCGCCTGCTTGACCACCAGCGCGGTGGGCTCGGAAGGGCCGCCGACGAACATCACGTCGGGTTTGTCGGCCAGCACGCGCGACACGCCGCTGTAGAAGTCGGTGGCCTTGGTATAGGACATCGGATTGTTGGCCACCACCTTGCCGCCCGCGGCCTCCCACGCCGGCACGAAGGCCTGCACCCAGGCCTTGGCGTAGTCGTGGTCGGCCGGCGCCAGCGCGACGTTCTTGCCGAAGCGCTTCATCTCCGCCTTGATGAACGGCTCGATATAGCCGGTATAGGCCGGCGGGATGCGGATGGTCAGCTTGTTGCCCACGTCGGTGATGCGCGGCACGCTGGAGTAGGCCATCACCAGGAACTTCTCCTGCTCGTTGAAAGCCTGCAGCGCGAAGATGCCGCCCGAGTGCGGTACGAACACGGCAGGCGTCTTGTACTGCTGCACCAGCCGGCGCGCGTTGATGGCGGCGTCCGCCGGCGAGTACTTGTCGTCCAGCGACACCACCTCGAGCTTGACCTTCTTGCCGCCCACCTCCAGGCCCTTGGCGTTGATCTCGTCCACGGCCATCTGGATACCGGACAGCACGTTCTTGCCGTACAGGGCGGCGCCGCCGGAAAGCGGGCCCGTGTAACCCAGCTTGACCACTTCCTGCGCCAGCGCGGCGCCCGAGGCGAGCAGGGCGGCCATCGCGGTGGCGGCCAGCGGGAAGATGCGGCGGATCGTCTTTTGCTGCATGAGGCTGTCTCCTGTTGTCGTTGCGTATTGCTCGGGTATGGCTTGCTTGTTCATCGTGTTGCTGTGCCCAGGGAGCAGGGCGGGTAGCCGGGTCCGTGGAGTGCTGCCGGTGTGCTCCCCTCTCCCGCTTGCGGGAGAGGGGCCGGGGAAGAGGGCAGGAGCCCGCTGGTCGGGGCTGCGAGGATGACACCCTCGGCCCGCTTGCATCGCTCACCCGCCGATGTACGCCTTGCGGATGCCTTCGTCCTTGAGCAGGGTGTCGCGGTCGCCTTCCATGACGATGCGCCCGCCTTCGATCACGTAGGCACGGTGCGCGATGCCCAGTGCCGCGTAGGCGTTCTGCTCGGCCAGCAGCACCGTGGTGCCGGCGCGGTTGATGCGCTGGATCACCTCGAACATCTGCTTGACCACCAGCGGCGCCAGGCCGAGCGAGGGCTCGTCGAGCAGCAGCGCGCGCGGGCGGCCCATCAGCGCGCGGCCCAGCGCCACCATCTGCTGCTGCCCGCCGGACAGCGAGCCGGCGGCCTGGTGACGCTTCTCGCGCAGGATGGGGAACATCTGGTAGACCTCTTCCAGCGTGCGCTGGCTGCCGGCGCGGTCGCCGCGGTGCACGTAGGCGCCCAGCACCAGGTTCTTCTCCACGCTCATGGCGGGGAACAGCTTGCGTCCCTCGGGGCAGTGCACCAGGCCGGCCTGCACGATCTGCGACGGCTTCATGCCGCCGAGTTCGCGGCCGTCGAAGCGCATGCTGCCGCCGCTGGTGCGGTGGATGCCGCTCAGGGCCAGGAAGATCGAGCTCTTGCCGGCGCCGTTGGCGCCCAGCAGCACCACCAGCTCGCCGGCGCCGGCGTGCAGGTTGATGTTGTCGAGGGCGCGGAAGCTGCCGTAGGAAAGCGAGACGCGCTCAAGCTGCAACATGGTCGGCTCCCAGGTAGGCCTCGATGACGAGCGGATCCTGCTGGATCTGCGCGGGCGTTCCCTCGGCGATCTTCTCGCCGTAGTTCAGCACCATGATCTTGTCGGCCATGCGCATGATCATGTCCATCTTGTGTTCGATCAGGCAGACGGTCTTGCCATGGCGCACCATCTTGCGGATCAGTTCGGCCAGGCCCACGGTCTCCTCCGGATTGACGCCGCCGGCTGGTTCGTCGAGCAGCAGCAGTTCCGGGTCGGTGGCCAGCGCCAGCGCGAAGGCGACGCGCTTGCGCTGTTCCTGCGTGATGTCCGCCGCCACTTCGTGCGCCAGGTGGGAGAGCCCGACGAAGTCGAGTGCCTCCTCGGCCTTGGCGCGGCACAGTCGCTCTTCCTCGCGCAGGCGGCGCGTGTTGAAGATGACGTCGGCCAGTCCGGAGCGGGTGCGCAGCCGGTGGCCCACGATCAGGTTGTCCAGCACGGAGGCGCGGTCGAACAGGTGCGTGGCCTGGAAGGTGCGGGCCACGCCCAGGCGCGCGATCTGGTCGGCGCGCAGGCCGGCCACGTCCCTGCCGCGCAGCAGGATCTGGCCCGAGCTGGGCGCATGCGTGCCGGCGATCAGGTTGAAGAAGGTGGTCTTGCCGGCGCCGTTGGGGCCGATGATGGCATTGATGTGGCCGGCCTCGAATTTGACCGACACATCGTGCACGGCGGTCAGGCCGCCGAATTTCTTGGTCAGGTTGCGGATCTCAAGCATGGTCGGCTCCGGCGGTGGGGCTGGCGGCGCGGGCGGCCTGGGCCGTGCCCGGTTGCCGTGCGGTGCGGCGCATCGCGGCCTCGCGGCGCGCCTGGCGCTTGAGCCAGGAGCCGACGATGCCGTCCGGGACGAAGATGATCAGCAGGATCAGCACCGGGCCGAACACCAGCATGCGGTAGTCCTGCAGGAACTGCAGCGTCTGCGTCACCCACGGCACCAGCACCGAGCCCAGCAGCGGTCCCAGCAAGGTGCCGGTGCCGCCCACCAGCATGGCCATCACCATGTCGAAGGTGAGGTCGGTGCGGGCGATGTCCGGGCCGAGGAAGCGCACCTGGCCCGCATACAGCGCGCCGGCGAAGCCCGCATAGCCGACCGACAGCACGAAGGACAGCACCTTGGTGCGCATCAGGTTGACGCCCAGCGCTTCGGCCAGCGCCTCGCTGTTGCGCACGGCCAGGAAGCTGCGTCCCAGCAGCGAGCTGACGATGCGGTGCATCAGCCAGGTGCCCAGCACCAGGAAGGCCAGCACCAGGTAGTACTGCGCCAGCACGCTGTCGAACTGCAGCGGCCCGATGGCCGCCGGCACCGGGATGCCGATCAGGCCCACGGTGCCGTGCGTCAGGCTTTCCCACTTCTCGATCAGCAGGTAGATGATGTAGCCGACGCACAGCGTGAAGATCGAGAAGTAGTGCCCGCGCAGCCGCAGCGACACCAGGCCGACGAAGTAGCCGATGACCATGCAGACCACGCCGGACAGCGCGAACGCGGTCCAGAACGGCACCTGGTGGTCGACCGTGAGGATGCCCAGCGTGTAGGCGCCGATGGCCATGAAGCCGCCATGCGCCAGGTTGAGCTGGCCGGTGTAGCCGGTGATCAGGTTCAGGCCGAGGGTGGCGATGGCGTAGATGTAGGCCAGCGTCATCACGGTGTGGAAGTAACTGTTGGAGGCGACCAGCGGAAAGGCCACCGCCAGGGCCAGCAGCAGCGCCCAGCCCGTCTTGCCTTGCAATGCGTTCATGGCTTCCGGCTCCTTATGCGGTCTTGGCGGCGAACAGGCCCTGCGGGCGCACCGACAGGATGGCCACCAGCAGCACGAAGGCGATGATGTCCTTGTAATCGGTCGACACGTAGAAGCCGCCGAAGCTCTCGGCCATGCCGATGATCAGGCCGCCGGCGATGGCGCCCGGGAAACTGCCCATGCCGCCGAGGATGATGATGACGAAGGCCTTGGTGATGACGAGGTTGCCCATGCTCGGGTAGACCAGGTTGATGGGCGCGTACAGCGTGGCCGCGACGGCCGCCAGCGCACCCGAGATGGCGAACACCAGCAGCGTCACCCGGGTGGCGTCGATGCCGACCAGCGCCGCGCCCTCGCGGTTCTGCGCCATCGCCATGATGGTGGCGCCGGTCACGGTGCGGGTCAGGAACAGGTGCAGCAGCACCATCAGCGCGAAGGCCGCCACGATGATCAGCAGGCGCTGTGCCGGCGCGGTCAGGCCGAACAGGTCGACGAGCTGGCCGTAGGGCGTGGGCATGCGCTGGAAGTCGGCGCCCCACAGCGCCTGCGCGCCGGCCTCGAGGAACAGCATGATGCCGATCGCGGCGATCATGTCGTGCAGCTCCGGCGCATTGCGCAGCGGATGGAACACCAGCCGGTCGGCCAGCATCGACAGCAGCGCCACGGCCAGCGCCGCGCCCGCCATGGCCAGCCAGTAGTTCCAGCCGAGCGCCGTCATGGCGTAATAGGACACGTAGGCGCCGGCCATGTAGAAGGCGCCGTGCGCGAAGTTGGGAACATGCAGGATGCCGTAGACCAGGGTCAGGCCCAGCGCCACCAGGCTGTAGACGCCGCCGAGCGTCAGGCCATTGAGGAATTGCTGAAGGAACAGTGCCACAGACTTGCCTATTTTCGAATCGCAAACGAAGGCACGCACGGGCCGTGCGGGCCCGGACGCGGCGAAGCAGGGTGGGCGGCAGGTGCGCCGCCAAGGCGTCGAGCGCTAGCGGCGTGGCGGCGCGGTGGCGGATAAGGTGTGGTGCATCTCTTGTCTCCTGAAGTTGGCGGCCCGGCGGCGTGGACCGGCGCCGTGGCCCGTCGTGTCGTGGAAGGCAGGTCAGCCCTGATATTCCCGCACGATCGTTCGTTCTAATTGACTATTGCATACGGCCTGATGCACAGTCAAGGAATACGGAGATGTATTTCGCTGCGCGAAATAGGTCGTTCTCACGCCCTGGCGGCCCAGGCCGCTGGTCGTCGTTTTTCCTGTCGTTGTCGTCATGAAGCGCACCATAACGATCCCTTTGTCAACCGATGCGAGCGCGGCGCCCGTTGCCGGCGCCGCTTCCGGCGCGCCGGTGGCGGCAGCGGCGGAGGATGGCGAGGCGGACCGCAGCTTCGTCACCGCGCTCGCGCGCGGCATGGAACTGATGCGTGCCTTCGGCCCCGACGACGACTATCTCGGTAATGCCGAGCTGTCGCGCCGCACCGGGCTGCCGCGCCCCACGGTGTCCCGGCTCAGCTACACGCTGGCGCGGCTGGGCTATCTGGTCTATGCACCCGAGCGCGAGAAATACCGGCTCGGCCAGGGCGTGCTGGTGCTGGGCCACCGCTATATCGCCGGCTCACGGTTGCGCGACATCGCGCGGCCGCTGATGCAGTCGCTGTCGTTCGCCACCGATTGCACGGTGGCGCTGGCGATGCCGGACCGGCACGAGATGATCTACCTGGAGGCCTGCCAGCCGCGCGGCGCGCTGGTCAAGCGCCTGACGCCCGGCTCGCGCCTGCCGATGGCCACCTCGGCGATCGGGCGCGCCTGGCTGGCCGGCCTGCCGCCGGCGCGCCGACAGCCGGTGCTGGCCACGCTGGAGCGGCACTACGGCCCGCGCTGGCCGGGCGTGCGCAGCCGCCTGGAGCGTGCGCTGCGCGACTACGCGCGGCACGGTTTCTGCCTCGCCCACGCCGAGTGGGAGCGCAGCGTCGCCGGCGCGGCCGCGCCGGTGCGGCTGCAGGGCGGCGCCGAGGTGCTGGCCATCAATATCGGCGGCGCGGCCGAACGGCTGCCGCCCGAGATCCTGGAAGCGAACCTCGGTCCGCGCGTGCGCGCGCTGGCCGATGCGATCCAGCACCGGCTCTGGCAGGGCGGCGACAGCACGGAGGAGCGCCTGCCCTGATCCGTACCCCTTCATCCTGCCCATTCCCCAACACAGCAACAACACAGCAACAACACAGCAACAGGAGACATGAGATGGATATCCGCAACAAGACGGTAGTCGTGACCGGCGGTGCCACCGGCATCGGCCGCGCGCTGGTGCTGGCCTTCGCCCGCGCCGGCGCGCGCGGCGTGGCCGTGGCCGACATCGACGCCGACGGCGCCGAGCAGGTCGCCGCAGCCGCGGCCGCCGAGGCGCCGGGCTGCGAGGTCTTCGCCCGCCGTACCGACGTGGCCGATGCCGCCGCGGTGCAGGCGCTGGCCGACGAGGCGACCCGCCGCTTCGGGCAGGTCGACGTGTTCTGCTCGAACGCCGGCATCATCCTGCGCAAGGCGCTCGACGCCAGCGCGGAGGAATGGCAGCGCATCTGGGAGATCAACGTGATGGCCCACATCCATGCGGCACGCGCGGTGCTGCCGCAGATGCTGGCGCGTGGCGACGGTTATTTCGTCAACACCGTGTCGGCGGCCGGCCTGCTGTCGCAGATCGGCTCGGCGCCCTATGCGGTCACCAAGCACGCCGCCATCGGCTTTGCCGAGTGGCTGTCGATCACCTACGGTGACCGCGGCATCAAGGTCAGCTGCATCTGCCCGCAGGGCGTGCAGACCAAGATGCTGTATGGCGAAAAGGGCGAGCGCAAGGGCTTCCTGCAGGATGGCTCGGTCACGCCGGAGCATGTCGCCGCGGTCACGCTGGAGGGCATCGCCGACGAGCGCTTCCTGGTCCTGCCCCACCCCGAAGTACTGGAGTACTACCGCCGCAAGGGCCAGGACTACGACCGCTGGCTCAAGGGCATGCGCCGCCTGCACGATAAAGTGATGCAGGAGTTCGGCAACCTGCCCGTCTGACGGGGCCGGCTCCCCGCGCGGACGTGGTGCGGCCCGGGCGGGCCGCGCCACGCCCTCTCACGAACCGAAGCCAACTTGGCAAGGCCCCCGGCAGAAGCGGGCCTGCAGGAGACAACAGCATGCGAATCCAGTCCTGGCGCACGGCCCTCGCCGCCGCCGCCCTTGCCGTCGTGGCCGCCGCTCCGGCGCACGCCGACACCTACCCGAGCAAGCCGATCCGGATGGTGGTGACCTTCCCCGGCGGCGGCGCGCCCGATATCCTGGCCCGCCTGTTCGCCGAGAAGTCGGCGCTCGGCCAGCCGGTGGTGGTCGACAACAAGCCCGGCGCGGGCGGCAATATCGGCGCCGAAGCGGCCGCGCGTTCGCCTGCCGACGGCTATACGCTGGTGCTGGGCACGGTCGGCACGCACTCGATCAACGGCTCGCTCTACAGCAAGATGCCGTATGACATGGTCAAGGACTTCACCCCCATCATCCTGGTGGCGTCCACGCCCAACGTGCTGGTGGTCAATCCCTCGGTGCCGGCCAAGGACGTGGCCGAGCTGATCGCGCTGGCCAAGACCCGGCCGGGCGCGCTGACCTTCGGCACGCCCGGGGTCGGTACCTCGCCGCATGTGGCCGGGGAGATGTTCAATACCCTGGCCGGCGTCAAGCTGACCCACGTCCCCTACAAGGGCCGCGCGATGGCCTTGCCCGACCTGCTCGGCGGCCACATCAGCATGATGTTCGACAACCTGCCGTCGGCGCTGCCGGTGGTGCGCGAAGGCAAGCTGCGCGCGCTGGGCGTGACCAGCCTCAAGCGCTCGCCCTCGGCGCCCGACATCCCCACGCTGGCCGAGCAGGGCCTGCCGGGCTTCGATGCCGATTCCTGGTTCGCCATCTTCGCGCCCGCGCACCTGCCCAAGGAACTGCAGGACAAGCTCAATGCGGAGGCCAACCGCGTCTACAGCCTGCCGGACGTGCAGGCCAAGATGAAGACGCTGGGGCTGGAACCGATGCTCGGCTCGCCGGAGCGGCTGGCCACCTTCCAGCGCAGTGAGATCGCCAAGTGGGCCAAGGTGATCAAGGCTTCGGGAGCGAAGGCGGATTGAGTGGTGGGGGTGCGGGCGCTTTCGGTGCCGCGGTGGCGGGAATCACACCGACGGCTTCGCTTTTGTGCTCATGTGCTGGATCACACCGACGGCTTCGTTTTGCGTGGCGCCTTGCTAAACCACCGCTCTCCCCGCCTTCTCCCCGTGCGGGGAGAGGGAGCCAAGACACCATGCTTGGCGTGCCTTGTTGGCCTTGTTGGCCTTGCTGGCGTCGCTGGGGTGCTCAGGCGTCCGGTTCCGCCGCCGCGTGCCCGTGCGTCGTTGCCTTGTCGTCGCGCAGCCGGCTCAGGCTGACCACCGCGCCCAGCGTGGCCACCGAGGCCGCGACGACCAGCGCCATGCGTGCCGCGCCGCTGCGGTCGAGGCTGAACAGCAGCGCGACCACCGCGGTGCCGGTGGTCTGGCCGAGCAGGCGCGTGGTCGCTTGCGCGCCGCTGGCGCCGCCGCTGCGCTCGGGCGGCGAGGCGCCGATCATGGCGCGGTTGTTGGGTGACTGGAACAGGCCGAAGCCGAGCCCGCACATCGCCATGCGCCACATCACGTCGACATTGCCGGCGTTCTTGTCGAGCAGCGCCAGGCTCAGCAGGCCCGTGGCGAGCAGGCCCAGGCCGCCACCGGCCAGGACGCTGGCCGGGTAGCGGTCCGACATCCGTCCCGAGACCGGGGCCATCAATGCCACCATCAGCGGCCAGGGCGTGATCAGCAGGCCGGTCTCGTGCAGCGAGCGGCCGAGCTGGTACTCCAGGTAGAAGGGCATGGCGACGAAGGACAGCATCTGCGTCATGAAGGAGCAGAACGACGTGCCCACCGCCAGCGTGAAGGCGCGGCTGCGGAACAGGTCCACTGGCACCAGCGGGGCGGGGCGGCCATGCTGGCGGCGCACCAGCACCCAGCCCAGCGCGAGCGCGGCGACCAGTCCGGCGCCGCCGGCCAGCCGCAGCGAGGCGTGGCCGAGGCCGTCGACGCCGAGGATGAACAGGCCGAACACCACCGCCGACAGCGCTGCGCTCGGGTAGTCGAAATCGCGCGGCTGCGGCGGTGTCTCGGGCAGCGAGCGGCGGCTCAGCGTCAGCGCCAGCAGCGCCACCGGCACGTTGACGGCGAACAGCCAGGGCCAGTCCGCCACCGACAGGATCAGCGCCCCGCGCGCGGGGCCGATGGCGGTGGTGATGCCCACCACCAGTGCATTCAGGCCGATGCCGCGGCCCAGGCTGCGGGGCGGATAGATGAAGCGCACCAGCGCGGTGTTGACGCTCATGATGCCGGCGCCGCCCAGGCCCTGCAGCACGCGTGCCGCCACCAGCATCGGCAGGTTGACCGAGAGCGCGCACAGCAGCGAGGCCAGCAGGAAGATGGCCAGCCCGGCGCGGTAGACGCGCTTGTAGCCGAGGATATCGCCCAGCGAGGAGAGCGGCAGCAGGCAGACCGTGACCGCGAGCTGGTAGCCGTTGACCACCCAGATGGTGTCCGCCGGCGCGGCACCGAGCTGGCGCGAGATCGAGGGCAGGGCGATATTGGCGATGGAGCCGTCCAGCACGGCGAGGACCAGGCCGCTGAACACGGTCAGGACGGCCCAGGCGCGCTGGGGATGGGGAAGGCCTTGGTGTGACGGCATGGGACGGATGGCGGCGGAGGCGGGCACCCGGGCGGGCGCCCGCCATTATCTGCCCGCCCGCGCCGATGCGCAAAGCGGGAAGTTGTATCGGTGCATTGCGCGTGGCTTCAGGTGGGGACCACGCGTGGCGGGCGGGGCCGGGTGGCGAGCGCGAAGGCGATCTGGGCCAGGCCGGCGCTCAGTCCCATCACCACGCCGGCCCGCCAGGCCATGGTGTAGGAGCCGAGGGCGTCATAGACCAGGCCGCCGCCGAAGGCGCCGACGAAGCTGCCGATCTGGTGGCTGAAGAAGGCCACGCCGCCGAGCATGGCCTGCCAGCGCAGGCCGAAGGTCTCGGCGATCCAGCCCGACACCAGCGGCGCCACGCCCAGCCAGAGGAAACCCATGATGGCGGCGAACGCCAGCGTGCTGGCCGGCGTGGGCGCCGAGGAGAAATACCAGGTCAGCACCAGGGAGCGGGTGGTGTAGATGCCGCCGAGCAGCAGCAGCTTGTTGTAGCGCCCGCCGGCCCAGCCGAAGAACAGGCTGCCCAGCACATTGAAGCCGCCGATCATGCCGAGCGCCTGGGCGCTCAGCATCGGGTCCATGCCACAGGCGTCGAGATAGGTCGGCAGGTGAGTGGTCAGGAACACCAGTTGCATGCCGCAGACGAAGTAGGCCAGCGCCATCACCACGAAGGGGGCATGGCGCAGCGCCGTGCCGAGCGCCGCGCGCGCGCTCTGGTCGCCGCCGCCGGCGCTGGCTGGCAGCGGCAGCCGGTCGACCCGTCCGGCGAACCAGGCGGCCGGCAGCATCAGCAGCGCCAGCAGGATGAAGGCGCCGATGCCGCTGCGCCAGCCATGCGCCTGCGTCACCAGCTGGCCGATCGGCGCGGCCAGCAGGGCGCCCAGCGAGCCGGCGCCCGACACCAGGCCCAGCACCGTGCTGCGCAATGCCGCGGGCACCGGGCGTGCCGCCACCGCCAGCGAGATCGCGCTGCCGGTGCAGGCCATGGCCGCCCCGATCGCCACGCCGGCGCCGAGCGTGACCCCGACCAGGCCGTGCGCGGTGGCCAGCAGGACCAGCCCCGCCAGGTAGAGCACGGAGCCGCCCAGCATCAGGCGGCGGAATCCCAGGCGTCCGGCCCAGGCGCCGGCCAGTGGCTGCAGCAGCCCCCAGGACAGGTTCTGCACGGCGATGGCGACGGTGAAGTCGGAGACCGTGATGCCGATGTCGCGGGTCAGCGGTGGCATGAAGATGCCCAGGCTCTGGCGCAGGCCCATGGCCAGGCTGAGCATGACGGAAACGCCGAGGAGGATGGGCAGGGCGGGGCGCAGGACGGAGAGTCGGTTTGGCACGGTGGGTGTCTCGGTTGTCGTTCTTATTGTTCTTATTGTTCTTATTGTTTTCTTGTATGTTTTGTCTGCCCGGGAGAGCCGGGGCATCGGACGAGCGTAGGCCTGGCGGCAAGCGGCTGTCAACGCGCCCGGCACTTTGCCGGGCGATCGGCGCGCATGCGTTCTGCAGGGCGGCACGGGCGGCGCGCGGGGGCGATGCCAGGCTTGCCTGCTGTCCCCCCCTGGCCCCCTCGCAAGGGGTACAGGCACCGTTCGCGACACGCGCGAGGCACCCGGACCCTACTGAATCCGTTCGCGCTGCCGATAAGACAAGGCGTGATCCGTTGGCGCGGAACGCCTCGGCGTGCGCCTCGCTCCTCTCTTGTCGCCCATGCTCAAGCCACTCGACGTCGGACCGGTTGGGAATTGGTTCCGTCGCCGGGCCCGGAACTGCCGGCCCGGCGGGAGCCAGCACGGCGCATTGGCGCCGCGCCGCCCGGCGTATGCCTGGCGCGCGCCTTGTGACCGACGCGGCTGCCCCGGCAGCGCCTCCGCCGCCCGGGTTGTCCGGGGCGTGGGCGCCGCCGCGCGCCGCGCCACGCGGCCGGGCTGATCCGCGATGCCGCAACGCCAGAGCCACCGGGCACCGCCGCCGGATGCCGCCGCCCCCCTGCCGCCGGGCCGCATGCGCTGGCGGCTGGGCGTGGCCTATGCCATTCCGGCGGCCGCGCTGCTCGCCTTGCGCGCGCTCAGCGACGACCAGCGCTGGTTCAGCCTGCAGGTCCATACCGCCATCGAGATGCTGGGCTTATTCTCCGGCTCGCTGCTGGCGGTCATGCTGCTGATCCTGTTCCTGTACGACCGCCGCCGCTACGCCAACCCGTGGGCCATCTGCGCGCTCAGCACCATGAGCCTGCTCGACGGCTTCCACGGCCTCAGCAGCTACAACCAGGCCTTCGTCTGGCTGCACAGCCTGGCCACCTTCTGCGGCGGCGTGTTCATGGCAGCCTCGGTCTCGCGCCGCTTCATTCCGACCCGCAAGGCCCTGGCCTGGCTGGCGCTGGTCACGCTGGCGGCCCTCATCATCGGGGTGCCGGCGCTGATCTGGCCGGAACTGGCCCCGCGCGTGCAGGCGGCCGGGCGTTATACGCTGCTGACCCAGTGCCTGAACGTCGGCGGCGGTCTCGGCTTCCTGTTCGCCGCCGGCGTCTGCCAGCGTGCGATCCGGGGCCGCGCCAGGCCGCATGCCTGGTCGTTCTCGGTGTTCTGCGCGCTGTTCGGCATCGCGGGCGTCATGTTCGTGCTCAGCAATTCATGGGGCCTGAACTGGTGGGGGCTGCACGCGGTGCGCCTGCTCGGCTACCTGCTGGTCATCGCCGAGATCGTCATGGTGTTCGTGCGCGGACGCGAGGAACTGGTCCGCATCAATGCGCAGCTGGACCAGCGCGTGGCCGCGCGCACCGCCGAACTGAGCCAGGCGCTGTCGCACCTGCAGCAGACGCAGCATGAGCTGGTGCAGGTGGAGAAGCTGGCTTCGCTGGGCTCGATGGTGGCGGGCATCTCGCACGAACTGAATACCCCGCTCGGCGTGGCGGTCACCATCCTGTCCGTGGCCGCCGAGCGGCTGCGGCAGCTGCTGGAGCACCTGGCCGGCGGCACGCTCAAGCGCACCACCTTGCAGGAAGGACTGGCCGAACTGGACGAAAGCATGCGCCTGCTGCAGCGCTCGGTCTCGCGCGCGGCCAAGCTGGTGGCCAGCTTCAAGCAGATCGCGGTGGACCAGACCTCGGAGCGACGGCGCGAGTTCGACGTGCGCCAGAGCGTCGACGACCTGGTTGCCAGCCTGCGGCCGAACTGGAAGCACCGCGACGTGCGGGTGGTCAACGCGATCGCGCCCGGCATCGTCTGCCACTCGCTGCCGGGCCATATCGGCCAGATCGTCGGCAACCTGCTGCAGAACGCCGTGCTGCATGCTTTCGAGGGGCGCGCGGGCGGCCGCATCACGATCGACTGCAGGCCCGCGGGCGATGCGCTGGAAATCCGCGTCAGCGACGACGGCGTGGGCATGCCGGCCGATGTGCTGGGCCGCATCTTCGAGCCCTTCTTCACCACCAGGCTGGGCACCGGCGGCTCCGGCCTGGGCCTTGCCATCGCCCACCGCATCGCCACCACCATCCTCGGTGGTGAACTCAAGGCCGATTCGGTGCCTGGCCGCGGTACTTGCTTCGTGCTCAAGATCCCGCTGCACGCCAGCCCGGCAGCACCGTCTCTTTGAATCGATTCCAACAACATGCGTCCCCTTTCTCCGCCTGCCAGCGACCTCGACGACATCGTCTTCGCCGAGGAGTCCCTCGAGCCCGCGCCCAGCGCCACGGAGCCCTGGAAGGTCCTGATCGTCGATGACGAGCCCGACGTCCACGACACCACCGAACTGGCGCTGCGCGGGCTGGAGGTGCTCGGCCGCCCGCTGCAGTTCCTGCATGCCCGCTCGGCGGCGCAGGCGCGCGCCTGCATCGACGCCGAGCCCGAGCTTGCCGTGGTGCTGCTCGACGTGGTCATGGAGACGCCGGACGCCGGCCTCGAACTGGTGCGCTACATCCGCGAGGAGGCGCGGCGCGGCTGCCTGCGCATCGTATTGCGTACCGGCCAGCCCGGCTATGCGCCGGAGATGGACACCATCCGGCTCTACGACATCAACGACTACAAGACCAAGACGGAGCTCACGCGCACCCGCCTGTTCACCACGCTGATGGTCGCGATCCGCTCATACCAGCAGCTGCGGCAGGTGGAAGCCACCCGGCAGGGGCTGGAGAGCATCATCAGCGCCAGCATGGACCTGAGCCGGCTGCGTGGCCTGAAAAGCTTCGCGGAAGGCGTCGTGATCCAGCTCTGCGCCTTGCTCGGCGTGCAGAACGAGGGCCTGGTCTGCGCCTTGAGTACCAGCGAGCGCTTCGACCCGCTGGTGGTCGCCGCCTCGCGGCGCTACGCCGACATGATCGGGCAGCCGCTGTCGCACTGCGCGCCGGCCCACCAGGAGGTCATCACGCTGCTGCACGCGACGCTGCGCGAGCGCAGGAGCACTGCCGGCAAGGCATTGGGCCTGTATTTCCCGGTTTCCAGCATGGCCGGCATGGCGGCCTATATCGACGTGCCGGGCTCGCTCAGCGAGGTCGACCAGCGCCTGATCGAAGTCTTCGTGGCCAATATCACCGCCGGCTTCGACAACGTGCTGCTGAACGAGCGCATGACCCGGCTGGCCTATTCGGAGTCGCTGCTGGGGCTGCCCAACCGCAACGCCCTGATCGACTGGCTCGACGAAGGCAGTACCAGCGACGCGGTGGTGGCGCAGATCGACCTGGACGGCTTCGCCGACATCAACTCGACGCTCGACCAGCACTTCGGCGACCTCGTGCTCAAGGCGGTGGCGGCGCGGCTGGCGCAGTGCTTCCCGGCGCCGACGCGGCTGGCCTACCTTTCGGTGGACGTGTTCGGCCTGCTCGGCCTGCCGCAGCGCATCACGCCGGCGGCCATCGCGCAGGTGTTCGCCGAACCCTTCGTCATCGAAGGGCAGATGTTGCGGCTGTCGGCGACTTCCGGCCTGCTGCACGTGCCGGCCGGCGCGCGCGGCATCGGCCACGATGCCATCACGAAGTCGTCGATCGCCGTCAAGCAGGCCAAGACGCGGGCGCGCGGACAGGCCTTGCACTACGATGTCTCGCAGTCCGAGCTGGTGCGCGAACGCATGCGGCTGCTCAACGAACTGCGCAGCGCGTTGTCGTCCAACCGCCTGTTCCTGGTCTACCAGCCGGTCGTCGACCTGCGCAGCGGTGTCATCGTCGGCGCCGAGGCGCTGCTGCGCTGCCGCGCCGAGAGCGGCGAGCTGATCCCGCCGGGCCGCTTCATCCCGCTGGCGGAGCAGTCCGGCATGATGGTGCCGATCGGTGCCTGGGTGGTGCGCTCGGCGCTGGGCGAGCTGCGCCGCCTGATCGACCTGGGCCATACCGGCTTCCGCATGGCCATCAATGTCTCGCACGCGCAGTTCCGCGAGCCCGACTTCGTCATGCAGTTCGCGCGCACCATGGCCGAGTGCCGGGTGCCGGCCACCAACATCGAGCTGGAGTTGACAGAATCGGTCGCCGTCGAGAACACCCAGGCGCTGATCGAGAAGCTCAACCAGGTGCGTGCGCTGGGCGCGACGGTGGCGATCGATGATTTCGGCACCGGCTACTCCGCGCTGTCGATCCTGCGCCAGCTGCCGCTCAATCGCATCAAGATCGACCGCAGCTTTGTCAGCATGATCGACAAGGATGCCTCCTTCGCCCGCCTGATCGTCACCATGGGACGCCAGCTGGGCCTGACCACCATTGCCGAGGGCATCGAGTCCGTCTTGCAGCTGGGCGCGCTGCAGGCCATGCATTGCGAGGAAGGGCAGGGCTACCTGTTCTCCCAGCCGGTGCCGGCGCGCGAGCTCCAACAATTGCTGGCGAGCGGCAAGCCGCTGCTCTGACGCTGGCGGGGAGCCCGGCATCGCGCCCCGGCTCAGGACCGTGCCGGCGCCGGCGCCGGCACGGTAGCCGCCGCCGCGCGCGTGCCCGCCGCCGGCGGCATGGCGCCGACGTAGGGCGCATCGGTGAGCGCGCGCAGGAAGGCGACGATGTCGTCGACGTCCTGCTCGCTGAGCGCGGGCGCCATGCCGGGCGGGCGGTTCATCGGCATCGAGTTGACATTGATGTTGGCGCGGTAGGCCGCCGGCACGTCGTCGAAGGTCGGGGCGCCGTGGTACCAGCGGCGCGGATCGGTCGAGCGCGTGTTGTAGAAGGCCACCGCGTCGCGCAGCGAGCCGAACACGCCGTTGTGCATGAGGCGCTGGCGTACGGCGACATTACGCAGGCCGGGCGTGCGCAGGTAGCCGCACCACTGCGTGGGTTCGGGCCAGCGCAGCCTGCGCGCGCTGTCGCACAGGCCGTTGTCGAAGTGGCGCGCGTCGCGGTTGGCGGGCAGGGCGCGGTTGCGCGGCACCGCGATGGCGTCGTAGCCGAAGTCCGTGAAGAGCGAGCGCTCGGGCCGGCGGGCGGTGTCCGACAGCGTGTGGCAGCTCATGCAGTTGCCCTTGTCCGGGCTCTTGAACAGCGCCAGGCCGCGCTGCTCCTGCGCGCTCAGCGGCGTGCCGCGGCGCAGGTAGTCGTCGAAGCGCGAGCTGAAGGGCGCCATCTCGTCGCTCTGCAGGTAGGCCTGCAGCGCCTCGCCGAGGGCGCGCACCAGGCGCTCGGGATCGTGCCGCACCGCCGCGCCGAAGCGCGCGGCCAGCGCCGGCGCCAGCTCGGTCCGGTTGACCTTGCGCAGCAGGGCGGCCGGCGAGCCGTTGTTCATCTCGTTGGGGTCGAACAGCGGGCCGCGCGCCTGCTCGGCCAGCGTGTCGGCGCGGCCGTCGGCGAACAGCCCGCCGAAGGGTACCGGCTGCAGCGCATCGTCATCCTGGTAGAAGTGGCGGCGCGGCACGTAGCGCACGTAGAGCAGCGAGGGCGCGTTGCGCAGGCTGAAGCGTCCCGGCCGGCTGCCTTGCGGCACGCCCGGGCCCTGCAGCGCGGCCGGCGAAAGCGTGGGCGAGAAGGCACGCGCGGGGTCGTGGCAGCCGGCACAGGACTGGCCGCGCGGCTCGGACAGGCGCGCGTCGAAGAAGATGCGCCGGCCCAGCGCGGCCAGCCCGGCGTCCGCGCGGAACACCGCGGCTGCGGGATCCACCTTGGCGGCCACCTGCGGCGTGCCTGCGCCGATGACCGCCACCACGCGCGCGGGAGGTGCGCCCGGCAGCAGCGTGACGCCGGCCGCCGCCGGAGCGCCGTGCGCGGCGGTGCCGGCCAGCGCCAGCGCCGCCGCCAGGCCTGCCGCGCTCAGGGCGCGACGAAGCCGCTCTTGTCGCATGCCAGGCTGCTGCCGGTCTGCGTGCAGGTGGTGAGCAGCTTGCCCGCCACGGTGTAGGACTTGAACAGCCAGCCTTTGGCAGGGGAGGCGCGGCGTTCCATCAGCATGAAGCCGAAGCTGCTGTGATGGGTGATCTTGTCCAGCGTCGTACCGGGTGCGGGCAGGATGCCGGCGGGCAGCGGGTCGGGCAGGGCCACGTCCAGGTTGTCGCCGCCGTTGCCCGAGACGATGGTGGCGGGGTGCGTGGAAGCGAAGTTGATGGCCTGGAAGTCATGCACGTGGCCGTGCAGCGCTACCTGCACGCCGGTCGGGTAGTAGGCGGTACCGTTCAGGTCGGTCATCACCGATTGCATGGCGAGGTTGCCCGGGGCCGGATTGGCGCCGGCCACCGGCGCAAAGGCCAGGATCGGATGGTGGTTGGTGAAGATGGTGGTGCTCATGCCCGTCTTGCCCGCCATCGCTGCCACCGACTGCAGCTGTTTGCGATATACCTGGAACTGCGCATCGGTGGTCTTCAGCGCGGCCTTGCCCACCTTGGCCGTATCGAACACGATCACCTGCGATTCGCTGCCCAGCGTCACCGCATACGGCTCCGAATAGTTGGCGGTGTTGTCGTCGGCCGGGTTGTCGCAGGAGGTGGCGCTGGCGTAGGGGCGCGTATCGAGGAAGCGGTACCAGCCCTGGCCGGCGCGCGCGCATTCTTCGTGGTTGCCGCGCACCATGATCCAGGGCGCCTTGGCCAGCAGCGGCGCGGCGGGCTTGAACAGGTCGGCCTGCCAGGTGTCCCAGCCATAGCCCCACGGGCTGCCCTTGCAGCCGGCGATGTCGTCGGGGCAGGCGTTCTCGCGGTAGTGGTAGTCGCCGATATGCAGCACCAGGTCGGGGTTGAAGCCGGCGGCGGTGGTGGCGAGCGCGGCGAACGGCCAGGCGGTGCCGTCGCTGCAGGGCTGGTAGGCGTTGTCGGCCTTCTTCAGGCGGCAGCCGGTATCGGCCAGCACCAGGATGCGCTGTGGCTCGGCCTTGGGCAGCGGCAGCTTCTGGCCGGCCACGCTGGCCGTGGCGGCGCCGGCCGGCAGCTTCGCTTCGCAGACATTGACGGGGAAGCTGGACGGCTTGGAGTCGGCCGGAGCGCTCGCGGTGGTGCGCAGGGGCACGGTGCCGGCGGCCACGCGCAGCGTCATGCGGCTGGCCTTGCCATCCACGGTCAGCAGCGGGCAGGAGGCGTTGGGGTCGGCGCTGCCGGAGGCCGGCAGCGGCGCGCTGTAGCTGGTGATGGCGCGGGCGATGGCCTGGTTGTCCTCGCCGAGCACCACCCAGGCGGACTGGATGTTGGCGCTCACGCTGGCGGCGTCGCCCAACGGCTGCGGCTGCGGTTGCGGCTGGGTGGCGATGGGCGCCGTCGCGCTTTCGCCGGATGGATTGTCGCTGCCGCAGCCATACAGCATGCCTGCGGTGGTCAGCGCGGCGAGTACGGCCAGCAGGCCGCCCCTTTCTTGTGTGCGCATGGGTTCCTCCCTGATCGGAGCCGGCAAGGTAGCCCATCACTGTGAAAGAAAGATGACGCTCTGTTCGCGCGAGCAGTCAGGCAGGCAGCGAGTAGCGGCGAGCGGCGGGCGCCGCCGGGTCAGCGCGCGGGGGCGCGCCGGCGTGTGCCGCGACCGGATGCGCTGGTCTGGTCGGCCGCGCCAGCCCCGCCGGCTTCGCCGGCCACCGCGCGCAGCGTGTCCGGGAAGGCCCGCACCTGGTCGGCGAAGAAGCGCCGCTCGGCCGGGCGCAGCGCCCTGACCTGCCGGGCCAGGCGCTCGATGGCAGCGCAGGCCGCGCGGCTGCCGCCTTCCTCGCGGGTCAGGTGCCAGGCGGATTCCAGCAGCAGGTTGGCCAGCTGCAGCGCGCCGAGGCGGGCATGGCCGCTGTCGTGTTCTTCGATGGCGAAGGCCGCCGCCGAGGACCAGCGCACGAAGCCCTTGGCCGGCGCCAGCGGCGCGTGGAAGGGGCGCAGGGCTTCGACCGCGTCCGCCACGCGCAGCGGCTGCTGCGCGCGGAAGGCCGCCACGCTGCCGTCGGCCGGGCGGCAGTTGCCGCGTGCCACGCGCAACAGGAAGATGAGGTTCCAGGCCGAGCCGCCGCCGACGCCGAAGCGGTCGCAGATCCATTCGGACAGGCCGAGCCAGCGCATCGCCTGGCACTGCACGGCGGCCGGCGCGAGTGCGCGCTCACCATCGATCAGGCCGTGCTGCCAGAACAGCCACAGGCACCAGCCGAGGTTGGCCGCGGCATGCTGCGCGGCTTCCACCGAGTCGGCCTCGTAGGCGGCCTGCAGCGCGCCGGAGAAGGCGGCCAGGGCCGCCTGCGCGGCCTTGGCGCCGGCCGTGCTCCGGCGCCGCGGCTGGCGCGCGCCGGACGGCGCCGGCTGCGTGGCGGCGATGGCGTCGTGCTTGTGCAGCAGCGCGCCGAGGTTCAGGTACTCGAAGCGCACGCGCGGGTTGTAGCGCAGCACCGGCCGCAGCGCGCGCGCAGCGGCCAGGCTGTCCAGCTCGGCGCGTGCCGCGGCGGTGTCGCCGCGCGCATAGCGCTCCCAGCCGCGCACCACGTGGGCCATCGCGGCGAAGGTGGGCAGCGACTGGCTGAGGCCGCCGCCGATGACGATACGGTCGAAGCGGTACAGCGCGGCGCGGCAGCGCTCCAGTTCATCGTTGCGGCGCCAGGCCAGGCTCTCCTTGAGCAGTACCAGGGCATGCTGGAAATCGTCGCCGGCACAGCGCCGCGCGGCCTGGAAGGCGGCCGCCATGCCGCTGTCCGGGCTGCCGGGCGCGCCCATGCGCAGGCCGCGCATGGCGTGGGTCAGGTGGTTCCAGAAGGCCGGCTCGGCCAGGGCATAGCCGAGTCCCGCCGGGGCCGCCGCGACATCCTGCGCCTCGCCGCCCGGTGCCGCCGCCGAGGCCAGGTCGAGATAGCGGGCCAGTGCCGCGCGTCCGGCGCGCTTGCCGTCCAGCATGAAGGCGAGGCGGCGGCCCGCGCCGGGCGCGAGCCAGAACGGGCCCTGGCTGCGCCGTGCCGGATCGAGGCGGGCGGGCGCCGTGCCGCGCTCCAGGCCCCAGCCGACCGCTACCTGCCAGCGGCGGAAGTCGGCAAAGGCGCGCGACACCGGCATGCGGATATCGGCCGCGCGCGCAAAGCGCGCCCGCACCGTGGCGGCCGTCACGCCGTCCTCGCCGGCCAGCTGCGCGTAGCGCAGCCGCGCCAGCAGCCAGACCGACTGGGGCCGGGCAGGCTGCCCATCGACGCGGCAGGGCGGGGACAGGTCGACGATCAGGGGGGGCGGGCGAAGGGGCATGGGCGAGGCGCGGACGTGGCGCGGACGTGGCGCGGGCTCGATGCCGCCCGCGCCGGCTGCCCCGCATCTTACGGCATGCCGCCGGCCGCTCCTGCGCCGCGCCGACGCAGCGCTACTGGACCACGATCGACAGCGTGCTGCCGGCCGGTACCTGTACGGCTTCCTTGTAGGTGCCGCTGACCGCCTTGCGCACCACCGGGAAGCTGGCGTAGGCCTGCAGCATGGCCGGCACGGTGCTGGCCAGCGTGCGCTGGGCCGCCAGCGTGGCCGGGTCGATCGCGGGGAGCGTGAAGCCGCTGTCGGCGCGCAGCGGATAGCCGTAGCCGGAGGGCGTCTGCGCGGCGCTCATCAGGGCCCCCGTGGTGGCGCCCCAGCGCGTCAGCTGGTCCACCACGCCCGAGTCCGGCTGCACCGACTTGATGGCGGCATCCAGCGAGGCCAGCGAATCCATGCTGCTGGCGCTGGTCAGCAGGTTCTTGTAGAAGGCCAGGCCGAGCTGCCGGTTGAGGAAGCCGCCGAAGGAGCCCGACACGGAGTAGCTCTCGCAGCTGCCCGAGAACGGCGTCCAGACCGTCAGGCCGCAGTCGTAGCTGCCGCCGCCGTAGGCGATGTAGTCCGGCAGGCGGACATCGCGGATGGCGTTGTAGCTCGGGTCGATGGTGAAGTCGGCGAAGTCTTCCATCATCATCGCCGTGGCTTCCTCGAGCCAGGTCGAGAACGCGTAGAGCGGGCCCATGCTGATGCTGCGGCGGTAGAAATTCTGCATATGCAGGCTTTCGTGCGCCATGGTGGTCAGGATGGTCTGCACGCCCCGGCTGCCGCCGAGGTAGAGCGTCTCCGAATCGAGGTACAGCGAGACCGACTGGTTGCTCAGTGGCGTGGTGCTGCTGTTGACGAAGTTGTTCATCGCCCAGAAGTAGCCGACCAGGCCGTAGGGGGCGTTGTTGCGGTCGAAGTTCATGACCACCAGGTCGATCGGCTGTCCGCTGCCGGCGATCAGGTTGTTGTAGTTGTGCGGCCCCCAGACCGGCCCGCCCACCGTGCGCAGCATGTCATAGATGCCGCCGGCGCGGGCGTAGGTCGAGCCCAGCGTGCTGACCAAGGCCGGCGTCACCATGCCGGGGCCGGACTCGCTGTTCTCCACCCACAGGTTGATGACGGCGCCGTCCGAGCCGGTCCACTGGCCCTGCAGCGTGGCGCTGCGCACCGAGCCGTCCTTGTAGTACCAGTCGCGCGTGCTGCCGAGCGCGGCCGGCGTGACGCTGGCCGCGGACTGCACGGACAGGCGCGGCGCGTTGGCGGCGGTGGCGAGCCTGGCCCAGCCGCTGCGGTTGAAGTCGCTGATATCGGTGCGCGCGCTTTCTGCGCTCTGTCCGGCCTGCTGGATGGTGCGGGAGGGCTCGACCAGCGACGAGACCGCCAGCGTGATCGGCGGCATCGTCGCCGCTGCCGAACTGGTGTTGGTGAGCACCAGCGTGACGTCCTGCCCGGTCAGCCCGGCGATGCTGACCGGCACGGTGGCCGTATCGCTGCCGTCATTGCTGCCCTGCCAGACGCCGATGCCGGAGCCGGCATAGGTGTGCGGGCCGAGCGCGCTGCAACCGTTGCAGGCGGCCGCCATGGTGACCTGCTGCGTGGTCGTGCCGGTCGGCGACGAGGTCGCGGTGGTGCCGCTGCCGTTCCTGCTGCCGGCGCTGTCATCGCCGCCACCGCCGCAGGCGGCCAGCACCAGGCAGGACAGCAAGCCGGCCAGTGCGCCGCGCAAGGCGGGGCGTCGTATCGTTGCGACGGAATGGGTGTCGGGGCATGCTTGTGGCCGCTGGCCTGCATGGCATGCACACGGGTTGGTTGACCCCACGAGCCGGTGATTTCCCTGCAATGAATGCATGGGTCTCTCCCTTGTTAGCTTTCACGTTGGGCAGGTGTCGGGGCGCGCGCGGTTTGCTCCTGCTGAAAGGGGTTATCGGCAGCGGAAGCGCGGGGGTTGAAGGCCGCGAAGAGGGGATTGAAGTGGCCGTGGCGCCACAGTGGCCAGGCGACGGGCGCACCGCGGCG
>JABLTH010016702.1_pt1 | contig 22311 bp, 23 predicted proteins | sample 7875711 | NCBI WGS metagenome assembly JABLTH01 (sample SAMN14941262, study PRJNA633318) | bioreactor metagenome | isolation source: bioreactor | place: China | collected 2019-03-05 | reverse complement strand
GGGGCGAACAGCAGGAACCGCACCGGCCCCTGCCTGCGGGACAGGAGCCCCGCGACGTCTTCAGCGCGCACCGTCACCGCATCCCCTCCCTGCGGAGCGCCTTCGCTATGGCGGCGGCCCGCGAATCCACCCCGAGTTTCGCGTAGATGTGCGCCAGATGGGTCTTGACGGTGGCCTCGGAGATGAACAGCTTCCGGCCGAGCTCCTTGTTCGAGAGCCCCTGGGTCAGGAGGGTCAGCAACTCCGCCTCCCGGGGCGTCAGCGCTTCGTCGGGGTTCCGCATCTGTTGGAAGAGCCGGCTCGCGACGGGCGCGCTCATGTGGCTCTGCCCCCGGGACGCGCCCCGCACCGCGGCGAAGATCTCGTCCGGGGCGGCGTCCTTGAGGAGGTACCCCATGGCCCCGGCGTCGACGGCACGCACGATGTCCGCGTCCGAGTCGTAGGTGGTGAAGACCAGGACGGCCTGCCCCGGGTGCTCGGCCCGCAGCCGCCGGATCGCTTCGATACCGTCGATCCCCGCTCCCATGGCCAGATCCATCAGCACCACATCCGGTGCCTGGTCCAGCGCGACCGACACGCCCTCCTCACCCGAGGACGCCTCAGCCACCACCTCGATGTCCGGCTGGGTGCTGAGCAGTGCCCGGAGCCCGCTCCGCACCACCAGATGGTCGTCCACCAGCAGTACCGTGATCACGTCGTTCCTCCTTCCACCGCGCCGGTGTCCCCGGCCGGGATCTCCACGCCGATGACCGTTCCCTCGCCCGGCGCGGATTCCACTGCGAACGTGCCGCCGAGCTGTTCGACCCGCTGCCGCATCGCGCGCAGCCCGTACCCGCCTCCTGGGCCCGGCTCCGGGGTGGTGGTGGGCAGGAAGCCCACGCCGTCGTCGTACACATCCAGAGTGACGGACCCCGGCAGATAGCCGAGCGTGACGCTCGCCCCCTGGGCGGAGGCATGCCGTTCGACGTTCGCCGCGGCACTCTGGGCGATGCGCACGACGGCGTGCCGCACCTCGGGCGGCAGGGCCCGAGGAGTGCCGGTCACGCTGATCCGCATCGCCGGAACGTGCCGCCGGACGGCCGTAGCCAGGGCCTCCTCCAGCGGCAGATCGGGTTCCGGGGCGGTGGCCAGATTGTGGACCAGCCCCCGGGTCTCCGCGAGGTTCACCCTGAGCTGTTCGGTCGCCTGCCGGACCTCGGGGCTCAGACCCTCCGTGCGATCCGCCGCCTCCAGCAGGAGCACCGTGCTCGCGAGGCCCTGCGTCACGGTGTCGTGGATTTCACGGGCCACGCGTTCCCGTTCCGCGAGTGTGCCGGCGGCTCGTTCCGCGGCGGCCGTCTGGGCCTGCGCGGTGCGCAGCTCAGCATTGAGCTGGGCCTGGCGGGACAGGGCGTCCTCCAGGCGGTCGTAGACGAGGGTGAGGACCAGTGCCGCGGCCGCCGGGCCCAGCAGCGCCGCGACGTCGGTGTACCCGCTGAGCTTGAACAGTCCCACGGAGGTGCTGAGTGCTGTCAGCCCGGTCGCCAGCGCGGCGGCCATCCCCGACACCGCGGACCGCCCGACGAAGAACACCGCGAACGCACACCAGGCGAAGCTCGGAGCGAGGATGACGAGTGCCGCCCAGACCGCGACGAGAACCCACGTGACCGCAGGCCGGGCGGCTCCGCGCATCCGGACCGCCGCCGCGTACAGGGCGCACAACGCAGCGGCCAGGACCAGGACGAGGGAGTTCTCGTCCGGCCCGTGACGCAGCACGTACCGGATCAGAGAAGCGGTCAGGAGCACCGCGAAGCCACAGTGCACCGCCACGCCGAGATAGCGCTCGCGGCCTGCCGGGGGTGCGGTGATCATGGGGCCACTCTACGAGACCGGGCCGACAGGAAAGCGCGTCTCATCCTTTTGGCTGAGACGGCCACCCGAAGGCATGACGAACCCCTGCCGGAACAGCCGATGTGCCCGCAAGCGCCGCTCGGAAGGATGGATGTCAGGAGTTCACGGACCCGTCAGGAAGGCCGGGGGAGACCCGGCACGCCGGGGTCCGTGAGCTCGCACCGAGACCATCGAAACCGATCCACGCACGATCCATCCCCGAAGGGCAGGCACATCATGGCCATCAGCAAGAGCAACATCAAGGTCCTCTCCGCAGCGGCGGCGGCGCTCCTCCTGACCGGCGGCGTCACCGCGGCCGCCAATGCCGGGCAGGCGTCCCAGCCCGCGGCCGCGCCTGCCGCGGAGACCGCCAAGCGTCTTCCCACGGCGGACATCCCGGCCGGTGAGGGCACCACCGTCTCGCAGAACCGGATCTCCGCGACCGCTTCGGCCAAGGCCGTCCAGGCCGCCCTGGCCAAGTGCGTGGGGGACAAGCTCCCGTTCGTCTCCGTGACGGTCGTGGACCGCTTCGGCACGGTCCAGGCGGTCCTCCGGGGCGACAATGCCGCGCAGCACACCCTCGAAGCGTCGAAGCAGAAGGCCTACACCGCGGCGGCCTTCGGCGCTCCCACGAGTGAGCTGGCCGGACGCATCAGCGGCAACGGCAAGCCCTCCATCGCCGATCTGCCCGGCACCCTGTTCCTGGCGGGCGGCGTCCCGCTCAAGGTGAACGGCGTGTCCGTGGCGGGGATCGGCGTCGGTGGCGCACCCGACGGCGCCCTCGACGAGGCCTGCGCCGCGGCCGGCGCCGAGGCGATCCTGGGCCGCTAGGAGCCATGATGGAAGCCATGCCGACGCGTGGCGCAGTGCTGAAGGGGAGCCTGGCGGTCCTCGCCGTCGGGCTCCTCGGCGCGTGCGCCCCGGGAGGCGCCCGGCCGGGATCAGCTCAGCCGGGTTCCACTCAGTCGCCCGACGACGACGCCGCACCCTCCGCGCGGCCGTCGCCGCCGGCGTCGTCCCCGGCGCAGCATGGGTCACCCGCCGCCGAAAGCGGCAGCACGGCGTCGCCCGCCGTGCTCGACGCCCGGGCCCGAGCCGCCGCCCGGGCCCGCCTGACCGAGGCTCAACGCGCCCGATTGGACCAGGACCTCATCCGGGCCGCGAAACGGAACGACGCCGCCGAAGTGAAACGCCTCATCGAGCAGGGCGGTGACGTCGATGCCAAGGATTCGATCCAGGATTCCGCCTTCCTCTACGCCGGGGCGGAAGGGTTCAACGAGGTCCTGCGCCTCACCCTGGCGGCGGGAGCGGACGTGCGGAGTGTCAATCGCTTCGGCGGGACCGCGCTCATCCCTGCCTGCGAGCACGGACATGTCGAGACGATCCGGATCCTCCTCGCGGCGGGGGTGCCGGTGAACCATGTGAACCGTCTCGGCTGGACGGGGATGCAGGAGGCGATCTTGCTGAACACGGGTGGGCCGCGGCAGCAGGAAGCCGTCCGGCTCCTCCTGGCCGCGGGCGCGGACCCCGGTATCCGGGATCCGCAGGGCCGCACGGCCCTCGACAACGCCCGGCGGATGGGCTTCACGGAGATCGTTCGGATGCTCGAATCGCATCGTCCCTGACGCCCCGCCCCCACCACCCCCGATCGACTGCTCCATACGATGCCGAAATCCCCGGAATTCCGGGCCGAATGACATCGTGGGGAGCAGTCGATCGGAGGGGCGCGGGATGTTGGAGCGCTCCAACAATGAGGTGTCCGTAGACACACCCGATTCCGGCCCGGCAACGTGGAGTCCGAAGGGGAGTAGTTCAGTCCGGGCACGACATCCGGACGCGCTGCGTCGACATGCTGACCGCCATCGAGGGTGGTCCGGCGCGCCACCTCACCGCGTGAGGCGAACGAGACCTTCGGCCATGAGTCGCGGCCGGAGATCTCTCCCGGGCCGCGGCGTGATGCAAGGAATCCGCCATGCCACCTGCTCTGATCCGCCGTCTCGTGCTGTGCTTCGCGATCGCCGCCCCGGCCGTCGCGCTGCGCCTCACCGGCATCCATCTGCCACCCGTCGTGGGACTCCTCGTCTTCGGAGCGTCCGTCGTCGCCGCCGCGTTCCTTCTGGCCTGGGCCGCGGAGGCCGCCCAGAAAGACATCTCCGGGGCGCTCGCCATCGCGCTCCTCGCCCTGATCGCGGTGCTGCCGGAGTACGCGGTGGACCTGTACTACGCCTTCCGGGCAGGGTCCGACTCCGCCTACACACACTTCGCCGCCGCGAACATGACCGGTTCGAACCGTCTTCTGCTCGGCTTCGGCTGGCCGCTCGTCGTGATCGTGGCCTTCGTCGTCGCACGGAGGATGCGGACGCCGTCCGGCACATCGCCGCACTTCATCCGTCTGCCCGAGGACAGCCGTCTCGACATCGGATTCCTCGCGATCCTCGCGGTCCTGGCCTTCGCGATCCCGCTCCTGGGGAGCATCCCGCTGTGGCTGGGCTTCGGCCTCATCGGGGTCTTCGGCCTCTACCTCTGGCGGGCGAGCCAGGTCCACGACGCGCAGGAGGAGGAGTTCGTCGGGGCCGCGGCCCTGATCGCGGGGCTGGACCGTCGACGCCGCCGGATCACCGTCGTCGCCTTGTTCCTTCTCTCGGCGGCGATCATCGTCACCGCGGCCGAACCGTTCGCGGAGGCGCTCGTCGCGTCCGGCTCGTCCCTCGGCATCGACAGCTACTTCCTGGTGCAGTGGCTCGCGCCCCTCGCCTCCGAGGCCCCTGAGTTCATCATCGCCGTCATGTTCGCCCTGCGGGGGATGGGCGCCGCGGCCATCGGCACATTGATCGCGTCCAAGGTGAACCAGTGGAGCCTCCTGGTCGGGTCGTTGCCGGTCGCGTACTGGTTCGGCGGTGGCGGGGCGGGACTGCCGATGGACGCCCGGCAGATCGAGGAGTTCGTCCTGACGGCCACGCAGACGCTGCTGGGCGTCGCCGTCATCGTCGCTCTGCGGTTCCACTGGTGGTCGGCGGTCGGCCTGGCAGCGCTGTTCGCGGTCCAGTTCGTCGTCACGGACACGGGCGGCAGGTACGTCCTGAGCTTCGTCCAGGCGGTGCTCGCCGTGGGCTTCCTGGTGGCCCATCGCCGCGACATCCTCCCGACGCTCGCCGCGCCCTTCCGGAGGCCGAGACGTGTGGAGCCGTCTCGGGTGCCGGAGAGGGAGGCCCACTAGAATGCGGAAGATGGGCAGCCCAGCAGTCACCCGCGTCGTCGAGGACTACGTCACGCTCATCTGGAAGGCGTTCGAATGGCCGGATGGCGGCCCGACGACGACGGAGCTCGCCGCCCAGCTCGACGTCACGCCGTCGACGGTGTCGAGCACCCTCAAGAAGCTGGCGCGGGACGGATTCATCGAGTACGAGCCGTACGGCGCGATCTCGCTGACCGACGCCGGCCGGCGCGTGGCGCTGCGGATCGTGCGACGCCACCGGCTGCTGGAGACCTACCTCGCCCGCGCCCTGCACGTCCCCTGGGACGAGGTCCATGCGGAGGCGGATCGGCTCGAACACGTCATCTCGGACACCCTGCTGGAGCGGATGGACGCCGTTCTCGGTCACCCGGTCCGCGACCCGCATGGGCACCCCATCCCCGACGTCACCGGCGCCGTGGTGACGGAACCGGATCAGGCGCTCGCCGACGTCGCGCCGGGGATGCAGGCGAGGATCACCCGGGTCTCGGACCGGTCGTCGGAGCTGCTCCGCTATCTCGAGTCGCTGGGGCTCACGGTCGGGGTCCAGGTCCGGGTCGAGACCGTCTCCGCGGCTGCCGACGCCGTCACGATCACCGTCGACGGCGAGCCGGCCCAGTTGAGCACGGTCGCCGCGGCAGCGCTGCGGGTCGCTCCTCTCTGAGCGACTGCTCGATGTTCTGATCGACTGCTCCGTACGATGCTGAAATCCCCGGAATTCCGTGCGGAATGACATCCTAGGGAGCAGTCGATCCTGCGGTCGGGCGGTCGGGGGGTCGGGCGGAGGGCCGGGCGGACCTAGTCCCTCCGTGTCGAGGCACGGGGGCGGAGCCGGGCCCGGGTGAGGCGCGGGCCCACGGTCTCGCCGGTCTTGAGCAGTTCCTGCAGCATGTCCAGGAGGAGGTCGGCAGTACCGGCGGGGTTGAGTTCGAAGGCCGTGATGGCGGGCCGGCTCGAGCGGGCGTGCTCGGAATCCGACGCGGCGGCGATCATCACGTCGCCCGGCACGGCCAGCCCGGCCGCCAGGATCTCCTGCTGGACGCCCGCCGCGTGCCGCCCCGTCATGCAGAACACCGCCTCGGGGACGCCGTCCGCAAGGATGCGCAGCCCGGCGTCGCGCCCGCCGTCGAGGCCCGACCGCTCCGACTGCTCGTAGACCCGCGGCGTCACCCCGTGGCGCTCGCACCATGACAGGTACTCCTGGAGGAAGTCCGCGTTCCAGGCGTTCCGGTCCGTTCCGGAGACCAGCACGATCTCACGGGCTCCGGCCGCTTCGAAGTGCGCCAGGATCTGCCGGGCGGCGAGGGGGTCGTCCTCGGACGACCAGCGCGTGAAGTCCGGCTTGTCCAGGAGCTTGCCGTAGCAGACGTAGGGGATGCCGCGCCGGTCCAGGAGGTCGATCACGGGGTCCTGGGCGTTGGGGCTCATGATGACGTACCCGTCCATCGAGAACGCCAGTGGTGGCACCGGGCTGCGCGTCAGATCCGGCACGAGCGTGAGACTGAGCCCGCGGGCCAGGGCACGGGAGGACAGGATCCCGGCGAAGCGCTCGAACACGTCGACGCCGGCCGGGGTGTAATCGCCCAGGGCGTCGAGGGAACGCATCACGAGGCCGATGGCGCCGATGCTGCCCTGCCGCATGCCACGGGCGAAGGCATCCGCCTGGTAGCCGAGTTCGTCCGCGGCGGCTTTCACGCGTGCCCTGGTCTCCTCGCTGATGGTCCCTTTGCCGTTCAGCGAGTGCGAGACGGCGGTGATGGACACCCCCGCGCGGCGCGCCACATCCCGGATCGTCACCCCTTTGCCACGTGCCACGGACCCTCCTCAAGTCGTTGTCACCCCCATTTCACCAGGGACGTAACCGCCCGCACACGGGTCACGGAGGCCATGTGGAAAACCATCATTGCATAAAACGTTTTACTTCCCTAATGTGATCTGCACCTCAGAAAACGCCCCCACGAAGGAACCCCCCATGAAGCTCTTCACCGCCATTTCCACCACGCAGGCCCCGGCTGTCCGCGGCCGTGAACTCGGACTGGAATTCGGCGACCGTTTCGAGGACGTGGCCGGTCTTTACCTCGAGCACTTCGCGGCGCTGAAGATCCCTGCGGGGACCGTCCGGCGTATCGCCGAGGCGAGCCACGCGGCACTGGCCGACTGGGCTCCCGGCCTCGCCGCGGAGTCGGAGGCCATCGCCGCGGCCGCGGGCCTTGAGCTCTGGCAGCTCGCCGCCGTCGGCGCCCGCACAGAGATCCTCGCCGCCGAGCCGCCGCGCGGTGAAGGCGAGTGCTCCACCGCGGTCCTCACCGGTGAGGACCGCGCTCCGGAGACCCTCCAGACCTGGGACTGGCACGAATTCCTGGTGCCGGACGGCCTCCTGCTGGACCTCACCACTCCGGCCGGCCGCCGGGTCAAGCAGTTCACCGAGTTCGGCACCGCCGCGAAGATCGGCGTCAACGACGCCGGGCTCGGCCTGCACTTCAACATCCTGTCCCACCGCAGCGACTCCGATCGGGGCGGTGTTCCGGTCCACGCGATCGCCCGCCGCATCCTGGAGGAGGCCGCGACCGTGGAGGAGGCCCAGGCCATCGCGGCGAGCGCCACCGTCAGCGCCTCCACCGTCTTCACCGTCTTCGACTTCCATGACGGCGGCTCCCGCGCCGTGAGCCTCGAACTCGCCCCGGCCGGCCTCGGCGTCGTCCGGCCCGGCGAGGACGGCTGGCTCTTCCACACCAACCACTTCCTCGATCACGACCTCTTCCAGGGCGACACCATGCCCGCCGACTCCTCCACCGCCGAGCGCTACCAGCATCTCGACGCCGTCCGCGGAAACCTCACGGGCCTGGCGCCCGTCGAACGGGCCCGTGCCGCGTGCGGCGGCGAAGGATCCGCCGCCGCCATCTGCATGTCCCCGGACACCACCAAGCCCGTCATCGATCAGTGGGGCACCCTGCTGACGATCGGCGTCGACGTCGAGCACTTCGCTCTCGACTATTTCGCCGGCCGCCCCGACGAAGCCGCCGTTCACGGCCTCGCGCGCTTCTGACCTCCCCTCCCTCCCCGCATCATCTCCTCAAGGAACCACTCTCATGTCCCACACCCAGTCCTCACCGGCCGCCGCCCCGGCGCCGCAGGATGCCCCGACACTGGGCACCCAGGCCACCACCGCGCTGCGCACCTTCTTCATCTCGGGTTTCGGCACGGCGCTGGAGTTCTACGACTTCATCGTCTACGGCCTTGCCGCCGCACTCGTCTTCCCGACGCTGTTCTTCCCCGCGACCGACCGGCTGACCGGCACCCTCGTGGCCTTCGCCGCGTTCGGCGCCGGGTTCATCGTCCGGCCGCTGGGCGGCATCGTGGTGGGCCACTTCGGCGACCGGATCGGGCGCAAGTCCATGCTCGTCATGACCCTGCTCCTGATGGGCGGCAGCACCTTCCTCATCGGCTGCCTCCCGACGTACCAGAACGTCGGTCTGCTGGCTCCCGTGCTGCTGGTGATCCTGCGCCTGGTGCAGGGATTCGCGGCCGGTGGTGAATGGGGTGGGGCATCGCTCTTCGGCATCGAGAACTCGCCCGAGAACCGTCGCGGCCTGTGGGGCAGTTTCACGAGCACGGGCATCGGCATCGGCAGCCTGTTCGGCACGGGTGTCTTCACGGTGATGACGCTTCTGCCGGAGTCCGAGCTCACCGCCTGGGCCTGGCGTGTGCCGTTCTGGCTGGGTGGTCTCCTGGTCCTCGTGGGCCTGATCGCCCGCACGCGCATGCCGCACGAGACGGTGAACACGGAGAGCGCCCCACGCGTTCCCCTGCTGGCGGCCATCCGGAAACACCCGAAGCAGATGCTTCTCGCCATCGGCGTCGCGTTCGGCTACAACACCATCGCGTACATCGGCTCCCTGTTCACGGTCACCTACACCGAGGAGCGTGGCTACACCGACACGCAGTCCCCGCTGTTCCAGGTGGCCGGCTCGTTCGCCTTCATGCTCGCCGCCCCGTTCATGGGTCTGCTCTCCGACAGGATCGGGCGGAAGAAGGTGATCGCCGGCGGCGCCGTGATCTACGCGGTGTTCTTCTTCCTTTTCTTCGGGATGGTCGACAGCCGGGTCGCGTTCCTCGCGACCGTCGCCTTCATCCTGGTGAACATCTTCATGGCCATGCCGCAGGGCTGCATCCCGGCGTTCCTGGGTGAGCAGTTCTCGAAGGAGAGCCGTTACTCTTCCATCTCGGCGACCTACCAGACGGGCGCGGCGCTGGGTGGCGGCACGGCGGCGAGCATCGCCACGGCCCTGTTCATCGCGTTCAACCGCGGTTCCCTGGGCATCGCGCTGTACTCCGGCGCCGCCTGCCTGGTCCTCGCCCTGTGCGTGCTCGGCCTCCGGGAGACGTACAAGGTCCGCACCAAGGACCTCGGCGAGAAGCCGCAGGACGTCCGCGCTTGAGGCCTCGCCGCTTGGGTGAGGTGCGCGGTCTGCGCCCGGCTCAGCCTCCTCCTCCGTCCACCGACGGAGGAGGAGGCTTTTCCACATCGGGTGCCGTTGCAGATGAAACTGGTCCGCCTTTCGGGCAAGCTAGAGCCATGGAGCCTTCCAGTACCAGCGCACCGTCCACTCTCTCCGCCTCCGCCGCCATGGCAGGGCAGCCTGCCGCGGAGGTGAAGCCCGCGGAGGTGACCTTCGAACAGCGTGGTCACGCCGGGGTGGTCATCCTCAACCGGCCGCGTGCGGTCAACGCGCTCAACCAGGGGATGGTGGAGGCGGTGGACGCGCAGCTGCGGGCCTGGGCGGTCGATCCGTCGATCGAGCACGTCGTCATCACCGGGGCGGGTGAACGTGGGCTGTGCGCCGGCGGTGACGTCGTGGCGATGTACCGGGACATCGTGGCCGGAGAGCGGGCGTCCCACGACTTCTTCCGTGCCGAGTTCCGGATGAACTCGCTGATCTTCGGCTACCCCAAGCCCGTGATCGCCGTGCAGGACGGCCTGGTCCTGGGCGGCGGTGTGGGCATCTCCGCCCACGCGTCTCACCGGGTGGTCACCGAGAACACCCGGATGGGCATGCCGGAGGTCACCATCGGCTATGTTCCCGACGTCGGCGGGACCTGGCTGCTGGGCCACGCCGGCGTGGCGGGTGTGCACGCTGCGATGACGGGTGACCATGTGGGCGCCGGGGATGCGATCCACCTGGGGCTCTCGGACGCCTTCGTGCCGGCCGCGAACCTCCCCGAGTTCCTGGCCTTCCTGGAGACTGACACCGCCGACGACGCCGTGGCCCGCTTCGCCGGGATGGCACCGGAGGCGGTGCTCGCCGCGGCCGGGGACGCTGATGGGGCCGCCCCCTGGATCGAGGACTGCTACGCGGGGGCCCTGTCCGGCGACGCGTCCGCGGCCGTCATCATGAGCCGCCTCGAAACGCATCCGGACCCGCTGGCCCAGGAGGCCGCCGCGACCCTCAAGACCAAGAGCCCGCGTTCCGTGGCCGTGGCGCTCGAAGCCGTGCGCCGGCACTGCTCCGGGACGCTCGAGGAGGCTTTGCGGGAGGAGTTCCGCGTCGCCGTCCGGTGCCTGGCCTCTCCTGACATGCGGGAGGGTATCCGCGCGCAGGTGATCGACAAGGACCGCACCCCGCGCTGGGAGCACCCCGGGCTGACCGAGGTCAGCCCTGAACTCGTCGCCTCCTACTTCGCCCCGTTCGCACCCGGCGAGACGGACGGCGGGGACCTGGTCCTCTGATCCGGGAGGCCATGCCTCCAGAGCCCGACACCGCAGCAGTCAGCCCGCATTCCCCATTTCTCAGACGCCGATTGCGAAGGAGCAAACACCCGTGCAGAACATCCTGGTGGAGCGCCGTGGGCGCGTCACGATCGTGACCCTCAACCGGCCGGAGGCGCTCAATGCGCTGAACCTGGCGACCATGACCGAGGTGGTGGAGGCCGTCCGGGCGGCGGATGCGGATCCCGGCACCGGCGCCGTGGTCCTCACGGGGTCGTCCAAGGCGTTCGCCGCCGGTGCGGACATCAAGGAGATGGCGTCCAAGGATCATCTCGAGATGTACCGGGCCGATTGGTTCCGCGGCTGGGAGGAGCTCTCCCGGGTGCGGATTCCCGTGATCGCGGCGGTGTCCGGCTACGCGCTGGGCGGCGGCTGCGAACTGGCGATGATGTGCGATCTGCTGATCGCCGCCGAGAACGCGAAGTTCGGTCAGCCCGAGATCAACCTCGGCGTCATCCCCGGCATGGGCGGTTCGCAGCGGCTCACGCGGGCCGTGGGGAAGGCGAAGGCGATGGACCTGGTGCTCACGGGCCGGATGATGGACGCCGCGGAAGCGGAGCGGTCCGGGCTGGTCTCCCGCGTGGTGCCCACGGAATCGCTCCTGGAAGAGGCACTCGCAGTCGCCGAGACGATCGCCGGGAAGTCCAAGCCGGTGGCCATGATGGCCAAGGAGGCCGTCAACGCCGCGTTCGAAACAGGGCTCGCTCAGGGCGTCGTCTTCGAGCGCAGGCTGTTCCACTCCCTGTTCGGCACGCCCGACCAGGTGGAGGGCATGGCGGCATTCCAGGAGAAGCGTCCGGCCGAGTTCAACCGGGACTGATGGCGAGGCCTTGAGGTGTTGTGTGCTCAGCAGATGCGGGTGTTCAGGGCCACGACCCACGACTACTGAGCACACAAGACGGTTGAGTCGTTTGAGATTGAGGCAGTGCCACTGGTCGTCCGGGCAGTCCTCAGCCCAGGGACGCGATGACGGCCTCGCCGTTCTCCCAGGTGGCCACAAGCCGGGATCCACCCTGACCGGGCCCCACGCCCGGAGCGGACAGCCTGCGCGCCACGAGGAACCGCTCGTCCCCCGTGCCCACCGCGTCGAAGACGTTCTCCACGGAGGCCGGCGCCGGAGTTCCGCCGGCCGCGGCGTCGGCCATGACGAGCGTGATCCGCACCTCCGGTTCGAGGCGCTGGACGACGGTGCCGGCGTCGTCGTGGACTTCGAGGATCGCCTGCTCCTGCTCACCGCGGAGGGCGCAGCGCAGCGCGTCCTGGCCGACCGGGTCCCCGATGCCGTCGTACACCCAGCGGGTGCCGAGAACCGAGTGTTCCATGGTGCCGATCAGCCAGTCATCGGCGCCGCTCAGGGGAGCCCCACGGTACGTGAGCACCACGTGGAGGGTCTCCGCGCCGCGGCGGAGCAGGAAGCCCTCGATCCCGACCTCGCCCGCCGGGTCGTCGAAGCGGTAAGCGCCGAGGCGCTCGAGCTCGCCCCCACTGCCGGCCCAGGGCTGCCCGCCGAGCCACGACGCGAGCAGGTCCAGCTTGGTGGGACTCAGCGTCGCCTGGTGGATGACGGCCACGAGGTCAGCCCTGCTTCCACCACTCGTCGTGGATCGTGACCGGAGTGGTGCGCTTGTGGCGCGTGCGGAGGTACTTCTCCTCGATCGTCGCGGCGACGCCCTCGGGAACCTCGCGGCCCTCGAGGTAGTCGTCGATCTGGTCGTAGGTGATGCCCAGCTCGTCCTCGTCGGTGCGTCCGGGCTTGCCGTCCAGAAGGTCCGCCGTCGGGACCTTCTCCCACACCTGGCGCGGCGCGCCCAGGTGCTCCAGCAGCTGACGGTTCTGGCGCTTGTTGAGGCCGAAGAGCGGCAGCACATCGGCCCCGCCGTCGCCGAACTTGGTGAAGAACCCGGTGACCGACTCGGCGCCGTGGTCGGTCCCCACCACGAGGTAGTTGTGTTCGCCGGCCAGTGCGTACTGCGCCACCATGCGGATGCGGGCCTTCACATTGCCCTTGTTGAAATCGGAGATCTCGGAGCCCGTGGTCTTCAGGAACTCCTCCTCCACACCGTCCACGCCGGGCCCCACATTGAAGGTCCACTCGGTGTGGGGTTTGATGAACGCGAGCGCCGCCTGGGCGTCGTCCTCATCGTGCTGGACGCGATAGGGCAGACGGACCGCGACGAAGGCGGCCTCCACCTCGTCGAAGGAGAGCTTCTCGACGGCGAGCTGGCAGAGCTTCCCGGCGAGGGATGAGTCCACTCCTCCGGAGATGCCCAGCACGAAGCCGTTGGTCTTGGTCGCCCGCAGATAGGACGCCAGGAAATCCACCCGTGCCGCAACCTCCGCTGCGGGGTCGATCTCGGGCTTGACGCCCATTTCCTCGATGATCTGTGCCTGAAGTGCGCGCATACGCCCAGGGTACTCGCCTCGCGTTTCGCGAGGGTTACACCGTGTCCCGACGCTGCCCCCGCGCGCCACGCCCCGCACCGGCGCCCCGCGCCGACCGCCCCCGCACCCACCCGGACGCTCCCGGGGGCAGAATGGAACCGGCGGCACCCGCCGTCGTCCTTCCGGGCTCATCCCGCCCCCGGGGGGCATCGCGCTGCAGAACCGGAGTTCCTCGGCATGAAGACCGGCCCCGCCGCTCAGCGGCTCATTCTCTGGATCACCATCCTGGCGTCCTTCGTCTCGTTCCTGGACGGCAGTGTCATCAACGTCGCGCTCCCGGCCATCGACCGTGAGTTCGGCGGCGGACTGGCCACGCAGCAGTGGGTCGTGGACGCGTACCTCATCACCCTGGGCGCTCTCATCCTGCTGGCGGGATCGCTCTCGGACGTGCTCGGCAGGATCCTGATCCTGCGGATCGGCCTGATCGGCTTCGGTGTGACCTCGCTCGTGTGCGCCTTCGCCCCGACGGCGGAGGTCCTGATCGTGGGCCGCGGATTCCAGGGGGCGGCCGCCGCGCTCCTCGTGCCCAGTTCGCTGGCGCTCATCACCGCGAACTTCAGCGGACCCGACCGCGCGAAGGCCATCGGCCATTGGACGGCGGGCACCACGGTGGCCTTCATCGCGGGGCCGATCCTGGGCGGCGTCCTGGTGGACACCGTCGGCTGGCGCTCCGTGTTCTGGATCAACGTCCTGCCCATCGCCGTGACCCTGTACCTGCTGGCCGTCCTCGGGATGAAGGACACCCGGGCGCAGGGTGTCCGGATCGACTACGCGGGGGCCGTCCTCTGCGTGCTCGGCCTCGGCGGCCCGGTGTACGCCCTGATCGAGCAGGGGAATCTGGGCTGGGGGAGTCCCGGCATCTGGGTCCCGTTCGTCGTGGGCGTGCTGTGCCTGGCGGGCTTCCTCTGGCGCCAGGCGACGGCGAAGCAGCCCCTCATGCCCCTGAGCCTGTTCACGGTGCGCAACTTCGGCGTCGGGAACATCGCCACCACCTTCATCTACGCGGCGCTCTCGATCGGCGGCCTGATCGTGGTGCTCTTCCTGCAGCAGGTGGCGGGGTTCCCGGCCACCTTCGCCGCCCTGGCCACGCTGCCCATCAGCATCCTGAACATCGCGCTCTCCAGCTGGTTCGGCTCCCTCGCGGGACGTTTCGGACCGCGGTGGTTCATGGCCCTCGGGCCGATCCTGGGCGGCGCCGGCTACCTGCTCATGGTCACGACCCGCATGCCGGTGGACTACTGGACCCAGCTGCTGCCGGGCATCCTGCTGTTCGGCGTCGGCCTGTCCGTGACGGTGGCCCCGCTGACGGCGGCCATCCTCGGCTCGGTGTCGGAGGAGCAATCGGGCATCGGCTCGGCGGTGAACAACGCCGTCGCACGGGTGGCGGGCCTGGTGGGCGTGGCCGTGCTCGGCCTCATCGTGGGGCCGACGCTGGACCTCGACGGCTTCCACCGGGTCCTCCTCGTCACGGCGCTCCTGCTGGTTGTGGGCGGTCTGGTCTCCGCGGTGGGCATCCGCAATCCGCCGGTCCAGGAGCCGGCTGACGGCGCGGCCGCCGCCAGTCGATAAACTTCTCGTATGACTGCCCTCGACGCCGCCGCTGCCCGCGCCCGCCTGCTCGACCTCATCAAGGAACTCGCCGTGGTCCACGGCAAGGTGACCCTCTCCAGTGGCAAGGAGGCCGACTACTACGTCGACCTGCGCCGCATCACCCTGCACCACGAGGCCTCTCGCCTGGTGGGTCAGGTCATGCTCCAGCTGCTGGACGACGCCGGCATCGAATTCGAAACCGCGGGCGGCCTGACCATGGGCGCCGACCCCGTGGGCACCGCGCTCATGCACGCCGCCGGCGACGCGGGCCGCTCCATCGACGCCTTCGTGGTCCGCAAGGCCCAGAAGTCCTACGGCATGGGCCGCCAGGTGGAAGGCCCGGGCGTCGACGGCCGCGATGTCGTGGTCCTCGAGGACACCTCCACCACCGGCGGCTCCGCACTGACCGCCATCGAGGGAGTCCGGAACGCGGGCGGCAACGTCAAGGCCGTCGCCGTGATCGTGGACCGCAACACCGGAGCCAAGGAAAAGATCGAAGCCGAGGCGGGCGTCCCCTACCTGTTCGCCTTCTCCAAGGATGAACTCGGACTCGACTGATCTCCCGCCCCCTGTGCCCGGGCCGGACGGTCCGGGCACAGGGGGCGACGACGACGGCGCGGCCCGCCGTCGCGATCTCGCGTCCCTGCTGCGCACGGCCGGCCGCATGCGGCGGTTTTCGCGGCGGAGTTTCCTCTGGCTGGGCGGCGCCTCCGCATTCCTCGCCGGGGACCTCGTCTACACGAGGGCCATCGCCGAGCAGCGACGGCAGACCACGATCCTGACCCTCGGTGACGACGCGCCCGGGGACGCCCCGGCCGACGCGGGCTGGTACCTGCTCCCGGGATTCAAGACCAGTTGGGACGAGGCGTCCTTCATCCTGACGACCCTCAAGCCGGCGATCGGCCGCTGGGGCCGGATGGCCGCCGTGGGGTACTCGAATCTCGGCCTGTCCGTGAACGACGTGGTGGACGCCATCGCCGCGTCGATCCGGCTCCGCGGGATCCGCCACGTGTTTCTGTACGGACACAGCTTCGGCGGGATGCTCGCGGTGCAGACGGCGGTGCTCCTGTGGGAACGCCATCGGATCCAGGTGCGGTTCATCCTGCTCGACTCCAGCCCCGCCAGCCGCTACGACGTGCTGGACCAGGACTCGTTCGGTGGCGTCGTCTACACCTACGAGCAGGGCGTGCCGATCCCCACGATCGTCCGGGGCGGTTACGAGCTGGGGGAGCGGATCGTCAACAAACACGAGCGGACCTGGCGGCAGATCCTGGAACAGACGGCCGAACAGCTGAGCCCGCTGGCGCCGTCGTCGTTCCTCATCCAGAGTGAGGCGGCCTACGTGTACGGCTTCGAGGTGCGCCCGTTGGCGGAGCGGCTGCCGTACACGAGCCTGGTGTTCATCGGCAATCCGGAAGACGGCACGGTGGACTACGACACGGCCCGGCAGGGCTGGCGGAACGCGTTCCCGTCCCAGCTGCTGAGCTCCGACATCGAGACGCTCGGAGCGGTCCCCGCTCACGCCAGTCCGCAGTGGAGCCCGCAGGTGTACCACCCGATCTTCGAGCGGATCATGAATCGCTACTTCCCACTGTGACCTCCGGTAGGCGCACCCTCCAGGCGCGCCGTGGCCGTCGCACTGTCGCGTTCCGCCCCGACTACCCGCCGCGGCGGGCGCACCGGTAACTTTGGTACATGGCAAACAACCTTGATGATTCCGGGGTGGACGTCCTCCCCGAGCCCGAACGCGAAGTCCTCACCTGGGACACCTTCGGCGGCGCGTCGCGCGAGCTGGCCCAGACCGTGGTGGACAGCGGGTTCCAGCCGGACGTGGTGGTGGCGATCGCCCGTGGCGGCCTGCTCCTGGCCGGCTCCATCGCCTACGCCCTCGGGGCCAAGGCGTGTGGCGCCCTGAACGTGGAGTTCTACACCGGCATCGGCACCGTGCTGCCGGAGCCCGTGGTCCTGCCGCCCATGCTGGACGAGGGCGCGCTGAGCGGTAAGAAGGTGCTCCTGGTGGACGACGTCTCCGACTCCGGCCGCACCCTGGCCAAGGTGGTCGACCTGATCGGTGACTGGGGCGCCGAGGTCAAGACCGTCTGCCTCTACACCAAGCCCCGCACCATCCTGGCGCCGGACTTCGAGTGGCGCCGCACGGACAAGTGGATCACCTTCCCGTGGTCCTCGCTGCCGCCGGTCGAGCCGACGGTCTGAGCCCTGGTCTTCGACCCTGGAGCACGACGGCGGGCCGGCCTCCGGTCCGCCGTCCCGGCTCGCTGACGAGAGCATCCTGAGGAGAGCGGTATGAGCGTTTCCGGGCAGCCCCTGCCGAACGGCGTGATCCCATACGTCGAGCACCACGAGGGGGAGCGGCGCCTGCTGACCCTTCAGGTGACCACCCAGAACGTGATGGCCTCGGGCCGGTTCTGGCCCGTGGTGAGCATCGACGGCCGCAGTTACGTGGTGTTCTGGGGGTTCATGACCTTCGAGATCCCGGCGGACCGCTCCTGCCACGTCGCGGTGTACATCCAGGCCGACGCCATGACGCAGGCGGCCTCCCTGCTGCTGCCCCCGGGCCGTGACGTCACGCTCGTCTATGCGACCGATTTCGCCACGGGCCTGGGGAGGCTGGGCCCGGCCGCCTGAGCCGGCCCTGCCTGGTCGCCTGAGCCGGCCTAGATCTGGTCGACGAGCGCCGCGACGCTCGTGAGGACCTGGTTGGGACGGAACGGGTAGGAGCTGATCTCGTCGCTCCGGGTGATGCCGGAGAGCACGAGCACCGTGTGCAGCCCTGCCTCCATGCCCGCCACGATGTCCGTGTCCATGCGGTCGCCGATCATGGCCGTGGTCTCGGAGTGGGCGTCGATCCGGTTCATGGCCGAACGGAACATCATCGGATTGGGCTTGCCCACGATGTACGGTTCGCGGCCGGTGGCCTTGGTGATGAGAGCGGCGATGGCGCCCGTGGCCGGCATCGGGCCCTCCTTGGAGGGGCCGGTGGCGTCCGGGTTGGTCGCGATGAACCGGGCGCCCGCCAGGATGAGGCGGATGGCCATGGTGATCGCTTCGAAGGAGTACGTCCGGGTCTCGCCGAGCACCACGAAGTCGGGGTCCTGATCCGTGAGGATGAAGCCCGCCTCGTGCAGCGCCGTCGTCAGTCCGGCCTCACCGATCGTGTAGGCGCGGTTGCCGCTGTCCGAGCTGTGCACCTGCTCCTTCAGGAACTGGGCCGTGGCCAGCGCGGAGGTCCAGATGTTCTCCTCGGGGACCTCCAGCCCGGACGATGCCAGGCGTGCGGCGAGGTCCCGCGGCGTGAAGATCGAGTTGTTGGTCAGGACGAGGAAGCGCTTGGAGGTGTCGACCCAGCGCTGGATGAGTTCGGCGGCTCCGGGGATGGCATGGTTCTCATGAACCAGCACGCCGTCCATGTCGGTGAGCCAGCATTCGATCTCCTGACCGCTCCGGTGATTGCGCAAGGGACTGCGTTCGGCGTCGCTCATGATTCCTCCTCAGATGAGACTGTCTCCACTCTACGTTCCGCCCCGCGTCTGAACGGAACGTGAAATCTCCGTCATGACTGGCGCGACAGCCCGGAATATGGCGAAATGAGAGAGAGTTTCCCAGTGAATCCAACGATTTGATTTAATGGGCCTCATCACTCCTCCTCGCGAAAAGAAGACCCATGGACCCGAACAACGAGCCTGAACAGCCGCCCCTCGGCAGCACCCGACCCCTGGACCCGCGCGATGTCCCTGGCCGGCCCGGCCAGAATCCGCAGCAGAACCCAGGACAGCAGCAGGGGAACCCGTACTCCGGCAACCCCTACCCGGGGAACCAGTACCCGGGCGCCGGTCAGCAGCAGAACCCGTACCCGGGTTCCTCCTACCCCGGTCAGGCTTCGACCCAGTCGTATCCTCAACAGCCGGGACAGCAGCCCGGTCAGCAGCAGTCCTTCCAGGTGCACGTCTCGGAAGAGGAGGACCACACGGTCCTCCGCAACGGCCTGCCGCCCGTGCCGCCGCCCCCGTCCTCCGGCAACCGCAAGACCCTGGCGATCGTGCTCGGCAGCATCGCCGCCGCACTCGTCGTGGTGCTCGTGGTCGTGTTCGCCTGGCTGGTGCCGGCACTGTCCGGCAACAAGGAGCCGCGCGCCGTCGACACCGCGTCGCAGCAGAGCAGCCCGGAGTCCAGTCCCGAGGAGACGACGTCGGAGCAGCCCTCCGAAGAGCCGTCGCCGGAGGACTCCAGCGCCCCCGCCGTGTCGATGCCCGCCGGCGCCGTTCCGCTCCCGGAGGAGTGGAAGGTCTACAAGAGCCCGGACGGCGCACCGGCGGACGGCGATTCCACGTTCAGCCGTTTCGTCACCGGTGAGTCGAGCTTCGCCCGCCTGAAGGAATGGTCCACGGACGTCAGCCTCGGCATCACGAAGGACCCGGAAAGCGGCCAGGAGATGCAGCGGGCCGCCGCGGGCACCAATCAGCTCGACTCGGACGGCCTGTCCGTCGCGTTCTCCTTCTTCGCCGAATCGGAATCTCAGAAGTACGGTTCCGACCCGGAGAAGATCAAGGGCCTCATCAAGCAGCTTGAGACGAAGCTCAGCGGGATGTCGTCCGAACAGCTCGCCTCCGTGGTGGTGAGCCACAAGTGCGCCTCGGACTTCCGCACCACGAAGCCGGAGATCCGGTCCTTCCTCCGCGGCCTGGCCGTGGTGGTCGGCTTCGAATGCAAGACCTCGAAGGGCGACGCCATCCAGGGCGTCAACCTCTTCACCATCACGCCGTGGGGCACGCCCCAGTTGCTCGGCGTGAGCGGTCACCAGAGCTACTGGGATCAGCACCCCGGCCTCATGGCGGAGCTGGCCAACTCCTTCCGCATCAACAAATGGCGGATGCCCTGAGCGGCCCACGCCTCCCGCTCGGCCTCGTCTGAGGCCGGCACTCCGCGCAGAGCCCGGGCCTTCGGTCCGGGCTCTGCGCGTCCCACTACAGTTGAAGGGTGACTGATCAGACCTCCGGTGACCCCGGCCTGCCCGCCCCCGCACAGGACACGGACGACGACGCCGGGGCCCGCGCCGTCGTCGCGCCGGATGCCGAGGGCGGAGCGGACGCCGTCGGGGCTCCGGAAGTGGGCGTCGGCCCGTGGGAGGGGCCGTGGCCCGAGGGGGACCACTGGGACCCCGAGCTGCTGGAGCACGGGGACCGGCGCAATGTGCTGGACCAGTACCGGTACTGGAAGCACGACGCGATCGTGGCGGAGCTCGACACCCGGCGGCACGACTTCCATGTGGCGATCGAGAACTGGCAGCACGATCTCAACATCGGGACCGTGGTCCGCACCGCGAACGCGTTCCTGGCCAAGGAGGTCCACATCATCGGGCGCCGGCGCTGGAACCGCCGCGGGGCGATGGTGACGGACAAGTACCAGCACATCCGGCACCATCCGACGGTCGAGGATTTCGTGGCCTGGGCCCAAGGCGAGGGTCTCACGATCCTCGGCGTGGACATCTTCCCGGACTCCGTGCCGCTGGAGACCTACGAGCTGCCGAAGAACTGCGTTCTGGTGTTCGGTCAGGAGGGCCCCGGGCTGTCCGAGGAGGTCCACCGGGCGGCGGAGGCCACTCTGTCGATCGAGCAGTTCGGCTCCACCCGGTCCATGAACGCGGCCTCGGCCGCGGCGATCGCGATGCACGCGTGGGTGCGTCGTCACGTCTTCGGCCAGCACGTGTCCTGACGCGGCACGGCAGACGGCCCCGGCGTGCCGCGCGAGACTCCGCGGAGCGCCGGGCCCGCCGCGCGTCATGATCCGGGCCACATTCCATGCCCGCGTGCTTGCTGGCTAGGATGGGTTCAGTCACGCGGAAATAGCGCGAATCGGCCGGCACCACCCCTGCTGTCCGGCCCATCCCGTTGCATCACCAGGAGTCAGCATGCCTATCGCAACCCCGGAAATCTACGCCGACATGATCGACCGTGCCAAGGCAGGCGGCTTCGCCTACCCGGCCGTGAACGTCACCTCCTCGCAGACCCTCAACGCGGCCCTCCGTGGTTTCGCCGAGGCCGGCTCTGACGGCATCATCCAGGTCTCGACCGGTGGCGCGGCCTACTGGTCCGGCGCCTCCGTCAAGGACATGGTGGCCGGTTCCCTCGCCTTCGCCGCTTTCGCCCGCGAAGTGGCCAAGAACTACGACATCAACATCGCCCTGCACACGGACCACTGCCCGAAGGACAAGCTGGACGGCTTCGTCCTGCCGCTCCTCGCCGCCTCCGAGGCCGAGGTCAAGGCCGGCCGCGACCCGCTCTTCAACTCCCACATGTGGGACGGTTCCCACGAGGAGCTCGGCGAGAACCTGCGCATCGCCCGTGAGCTCCTGGACCGCACCGCGGCCGCCAAGATGATCCTCGAGGTCGAGATCGGCACCGTCGGCGGTGAAGAGGACGGCGTGGAGAACGAGATCAACGAGAAGCTCTACACCACCACCGAGGATGCCCTGGCGACCATCGAGGCCCTGGGCTCCGGCGAGAACGGCCGCTACATCACGGCCCTCACCTTCGGCAACGTGCACGGCGTGTACAAGCCGGGCGGCGTGAAGCTGCGTCCCGAGCTGCTGAAGAAGATCCAGGAGGAGGTCGGCGCCAAGATCGGCAAGGCCAGCCCGTTCGACCTGGTCTTCCACGGCGGTTCCGGCTCCTCCGAGCAGGAGATCGCGGACGCCGTCTCCTACGGCGTCATCAAGATGAACGTGGACACGGACACCCAGTACGCCTTCACCCGCCCGGTGGCCGGCCACATGTTCAGCAACTACGACGGTGTGCTGAAGGTCGACGGCGAGATCGGCAACAAGAAGGCCTACGACCCGCGCGTCTGGGGAGCCTCCGCCGAGGCCGGCATGGCGGCCCGCATCGTCGAAGCCGCTCAGCAGCTCGGCTCCGCCGGCAAGAGCGGCAAGTAAGCATGTCCGACGAATTCCGTTCGAACCTCCTGGGGCCTGAGCCTACGAAGCTGCCGGCCGAGACCGAGGTGTACCAGCACCTCGCCGTCGGCGCGCACCCCCAGGAGCTCGTGGCGAAGTACCCGGCGTCGTCCCTGCTCTGGGCCCTTGCGGCGGAGCAGGCCTGGACCGAAGGCCGGACCGTCGAGTCCTACGCGTTCGCCCGGGTCGGGTACCACCGCGGCCTGGACGCCCTGCGCCGCAACGGCTGGCGCGGCGCCGGTCCCATCCCGTGGGAGCACGAGCCGAACCAGGGTTTTCTCCGGGCGCTCTACGCCCTGGGCCGCGCCTCCGCGGCCATTGATGAGCCCGACGAGCCCGAGCGGATCGAGAAGTTCCTCAACGACTCGGACCCCACGGCGAAGGCGGCCATCGAGGCCCTCTGAGCTTCGGCTGAGCTTCGACTGAGCTTCGACTGAGCCG
>JABLTH010012003.1_pt1 | contig 22314 bp, 23 predicted proteins | sample 7875711 | NCBI WGS metagenome assembly JABLTH01 (sample SAMN14941262, study PRJNA633318) | bioreactor metagenome | isolation source: bioreactor | place: China | collected 2019-03-05 | reverse complement strand
GCCGGCCCGCCGGGGTCCCGCGCTTTTTGGGGGGGCGGGTGGGGGGTGCTCTGCCCGAGGGGGGGGGGGGGGGTGTCTACGGGGGGGCGGGGGGGGGGCGGGCGGCACCGCCGCGGCGGTCGGCCTTACTTGCCCTTACCGCCGGCCATGTTGGCGTGGATGATCTGCGCGATGACGCCGTCGGCCTGGGCCAGCTGCTTGTCGTAGACGTCGGTGTTGAGCAGCGGCGCGGTCGGCGACTGCTGCGCCAGCATCGGGCCGTTCTGGTTGTGCAGGCTCACTTCGACATTGCTGGACAGGCCGAGTCGCAGCGGATGCGCGTCGAGCTGCTTGGGCTCGGTGAACACGATGCGCACCGGCACGCGCTGCACGATCTTGATCCAGTTGCCGGTGGCGTTCTGCGCCGGCAGCAGCGAGAACGCGCTGCCCGTGCCCACGCCAAGGCTCTGCACCTTGCCCTTGAAGGTGACGTCGCCGCCGTACACATCCACATCCACGTCCACCGGCTGGCCGATGCGCATGTGGGTGAGCTGGGTTTCCTTGAAGTTGGCGTCGATCCACACCTGGTGCAGCGGCACCACCGCCATCATCGCCATACCCGGCGCCACGCGCTGGCCCAGCTGCACCGAGCGCTTGGCGACGTAGCCGTCCACCGGCGCCACGATGGTGGTGCGCAGGTCGTCGAGGTAGGCGGCGCGCAGCTTTGCGGCGGCCATCTGGACGTCCGGATGGGAGGCGACCACGGTGTCGTCGACCAGCACCTTGGAGGTGTTGTACTGCTGCTGCGCGTTGGTCAGCCCACTCTCGGCAGCGGCCAGCGCGTCGCGGGCGTGGGCCAGCTCCTCAGCGGAGATGGCGCCGCTCTTGGCCAGGTTCTTGCGGCGCTCGTAGTCGGCGCGGGCCTTGTCCACGGCAACCTTGCGGGCCGCCACGTCGGCCTGTGCGCCGGTGACGGAGTTGTAAAGGCCGCGCACCTTGCGCACGGTGTTGGCCAGATTGGCCTTGGCTTCGGCCAGCGCCACGTCGGCGTTGCTCTTGTCCAGGCGCACCAGCACATCGCCAGCATGCACGAGGTCGCCGTCATCGGCGCCGATGCTCACCACGGTGCCGGCCAGCTGCGGGGTGATCTGCACCACGTTGCCGTTGACGTAGGCGTCGTCGGTGCTTTCGTACCAGCGGCCGTCGAGGAAGTACCACGCGGTCCAGGCGATGGCGGCGAGCACCACCAGCACGCCGAGCAGGCGCAGGAAAAAACCGCGGCGGTTGTTCGCCGGCTTGGCCGGCGCGCCGGCCTGGGTGTCGGCCGGAGTGGAGGGTTGGCTGGACATGGGTCAGGCCTCAGGAATGATCGGAAGGGGAGGAGGAGGGAGCATCGGCAGGCGGCGTGGCGGGCGGCACCGCATCGGCGTTGCGCGGCTGGTAACCGCCACCGAGCGCGGCCAGCAGCTGCACCGACAGATCGACCTGCTGCGCCTTCAGCGCAGCCAGGCCCTGTTCGGCCTGCAGCAGCTGCTGGCGCACGGAGAGCGCTTCGAGGTAGCTGCCCACGCCGGCGTGATAGCGCTGGCTGGCCAGCTCCCACGCCTGGCTGGCGGCATCCAGCGCACGCTGCTGGGCCTCGACCTGGGTGGCGAGCGAGTCGAGCCCGGAAAGATCGTCGGCGACCTCGTTCACCGCGCCCACCAGCGTCTGGTTGTACTGCGCCACGGCCAGGTCGTAGGCGGCGTCCTTACGGTCGAGGTTGGCGCGCAGGCGGCCACCGTCGTAGATCGGCAGGCTCAGCGTGGGGCCGAGCTGGTAGAACCGCGCCGGCAGCTGGAACAGGTTGGTGCCGCCGGTGGCGAGCACGCCGGCCAGGGCGCCGATGCTGAGGTTGGGCAGGAATTCGGTCTTGGCCGCGGCGATGTCCTTCTGCGCCGCCTCGACGCGCCAGCGCGCCGCAACGAGATCCGGGCGGTGGCCGATGAGGTCGGCCGACAGGTTCGCCGGCACCGCCACCGCGGTCGGTTGCAGCACGGCCGGGCGACCGATCGCCAGGCCGCGGTCCGGGCCCTTGCCGAGCAGCACCGACAGCGCCGAGCGGGCAGCATCCACCGCACGGTCGGCCACGGCCTGGGCGCGCTGCGCCAGCGCCACCTCGGCGTCGCCCTGCTTGAGCTGTAGCGTGCTGTCCACGCCGGCGTCGACGCGCTGGCGGGTCAGCTTGCGCGCCTCGCTGGCGCGCTGGAACTCGGCGTCGGCGACGTCCTTCTGGGCGAACGCATAACCGAGCTGCGCGTAGGCGCGTGCCACGTTGGCGGACAGCTGGATGCGCGCGGCGCGCGTCTCGATGTCCGCGGCCTTGGCGGCGCCCACGGCTGCCTCCCAGGCGGCCTTCTTGCCGCCCCACAGGTCCAGCCCCCAGTTGAAGCTGGCGTAGGCGTACTTGGCGGTAACGAAATGGCCGCCACCCACGTCCGGCGGCACCGCCGTGGTCGGCAAGTGCGCGCCGGAGACGGCGGCGCCGGCGTTCACGCTGGGGCCGCGCGCGGCGTTGGCGCTGCCCACCTCGGCCTGCGCGGCACGCGCGCGGGCATCGGCGACGGCGAGGCTGGGGTTGTCGCGCAGCGCCTCGGCGATCAGTGCGCCGAGCTGGGGATCACCCAGTGCGGTCCACCAGTCCTCGCTCGGCCAGGTGGCTTCGGCGGCATGCAGGCGGGCCAGGCTTTGCGCGGTGGCCAGCGTGGACGGATCGGTCGGCGTGCCGCGGGTATGCAGGCCGCCGCTGCTGGCGCAACCGGCCAGGGCGAGGGCGAGCCCGATGCCCGCGGCGAAGGAGTGCAGACGCATGGTCATGATCTCTGGGGAAAGGGGAGTCGGGTCGGGGAATCAGGACTTGTCGCGCAGCGCGTGCAGCACGCGCTCCAGGTAGTCGTGCAGTTGTTCGCGCTCGGTGAGGCTGAGCGAGCGCTGGGCCGCTTCCAGCACGCGGTCGTTGCAGTCGGTGAGGCGCTGCCACAGCGCATCGCCGACCTCGGTCAGCTCGATGCGCAGCGCGCGGCGATCCTGCTCGTGCGGCGTGCGGCGCAGAAAGCCCTTGGCCTCGAGCTGGTCGAGCTGGCGGGTCATCGCACCGCCGTCCAGCTCCACCGAGCGCGCCAGCTCGCTGGCGCTCATCGGGCCGAGCCGGGCCAATCGCTTGAGGATCAGGAACTGGGTGAAACGCAGGTCGATCTCCTGCGCGGCCAGCTCGGCTTCCATCGCGCGGACGATCTCGGAGCGGACCAGGCCGAGCAGCACGCCGAGGCTCTCGGCGGGGCCCTTGAGGATGGGAGCGGTGGGGTTGGCGGTGTTCATAGCCGCGCATTCTATTGCCGCAAGTTTATTTGTCAAGGCAAATATCTCAGCAACAGCCTTTGCAGCGGCAAAACTCCCGCGGCGCTGGACCCACCCCTCGCGGGGCGCGGCCGCTGGCGTGACAAACGCCGCGGAGCCAGGCAGACTCTGGAAATACTTATTTCAATGAAATATGAATAACGATCCCCTCCCCACCGCGCTCCTGCACCAGCGCGCGCAAGACACGGCCCGCCTGCTGCAGGCGCTGGCCCACCCCACGCGCCTGCTGGTGCTGTGCCGCCTGTTCCGCCAGGGCGAGGCCAGTGCAGGCGAACTGTCGACCCAGTTGGGGATTGCGCCCTCGGCCCTGTCGCAGCACCTGGCGCGCATGCGCGAGGAGGGGCTGCTGGAGCAGCGACGCCAGGCCCAGCAACTGTTCTACCGGCTGGGCGCCGAGGCCTCGGCCCACGTGCCCGCGCTGCTCACCAGCCTGTGCGCGCTGCCCCCGGACCCCGCCCCACCGTCAGGAGACGACCCGATGAAAGCTTCCGCACTGGCCGCCGTGCTCGGCCTGGCCCTCACCCATGCCGGCGCGATCGCCGCCGATGGGTTCTGGATCACCCCCACCATCGAGGGCGCCGGCAGGATCCACCCGCTGCCGCAGGCGCACTACCAACCCGACGCGCGTGCGTCCTACAAGGTGGTGTTCAGCCTCACCGGGGCGGGCCAGCCCGATCAGGTCAATCCGGGGCTGCAGCGCGTGGCCCGCACAGTGAACCTGTACACGCACGCGGGCGTGCCGCTGAACCACCTGCACTTCGTGGCGGTGGCGTCCGGCGCGGCCACGCCGCTGGCGCTGGACGACGCGCATTACCAGGCCGCGTTCGGCCAGCCCAACCCCAACCTGCCGGTGATCGCCCGCCTGCGCGAGGCCGGTGTCGACGTGGCCGTCTGCGGCCAGGCCGTGGCTGAGCACGACTACCCGTACGAGGCGGTCGACCGCCACGTCACGCTGGCCCTGTCAGCGTTGACCACGATCACCGAGCTGCAGCAGCAGGGCTACGCCCTGATGCCGCTTTGAACACCTGCAACCGATCACGACACGGGATGACACGATGAATCGTCGATGGGACGTCATCGCCGCCTCGCTGCTGGCGGCGGTCGCCAGCCTGGCCGGCACCGGCTCGGCACACGCGCAGGACGCGGCGCAGATCGCCACCCAGGGCAACGGCAAGGGCGCGCCCCCGTGCCTGGGCTGCCACGGCGTGGATGGAGCCGGCCAGGCGGCCGCCGGGTTTCCGCGGTTGGCCGCGCTGGACGCCACGTATCTGCGTCGCCAGCTGGACAGCTTCGCCGACGGCAGCCGCGAGAACCCGGTAATGAAGCCGATCGCCACCGCACTCTCCAGCGAGGAGCGCCAGGCGCTGGCCAACTACTACAGCCACCTGCCCCTGCCGCCGACGCTGGCGCATCCCAGCGCACCAGCACCGGCGCCGGACAGCCGCGGCGCGCTGCTCGCCACGCGCGGGCGCTGGAGCCAGCAGGTGCCGGCCTGCGAGCAATGCCATGGACCGGGCGGGGTGGGCGTGGGCGCGGCGTTCCCGCCGCTGGCCGGGCAGTCCGCGGCGTACATCACCGCGCAGCTCAAGGCCTGGCAGCAAGGCAGTCGGCACAACGACCCGCTGGCGCTGATGCAGCACATCAGCAAGGCGCTGGACGAAGAAGACATCAAGGCGGTAGCGACATGGTTCGCCGCGCAGCCGCTGGACCACGCGGAGGCCACGCCATGACGCGCCGCCATCGACTCCCGCTGCCGGCGATGGCGGCGGTGCTGCTGGCCGCCTGCCAGCCCTCGTCTCCCGCCAGCGATACCGGGCCGGCCAAATCGGCCTCCACCCCCACCGCGCCGGCGAGCCCCGCATCGGTGGCCAAGCCAACCGCGCCGACGCCCGCCACCGCCTTCACGCCACCGCCGGAGTCGGCGATTCCCGAGGGGCCGTTCGGCGACATGGTGCGCGAGGGGCGCGAGCTGTTCGTGCATACCGCCGAGAAGGCGCCGGCGTATGTCGGCAACGGCCTGACCTGCGCCAACTGCCACCTCGATGCGGGCCGCCAGCCGAACTCGGCGCCGCTGTGGGGCGCTTACGGCATGTATCCGGCCTACCGCAGCAAGAACAAGCACGTGAACAGCTTCGGCGAGCGGCTGCAGGGCTGCTTCAAGTACAGCATGAACGGTAAGGCGCCGCCGCTGGACAGCCACGAGATGCTGGCGCTGGAAACCTACGCCTACTGGATGGCCAGCGGCGCTCCGATCGGGGTGAAGCTGGACGGCGCCGGCTATCCGAAGCAGGGCTTCAAGCCGCCGCAGCCGCCGGACTACGCGCGCGGTAAGGCGGTGTTCCAGCGCGACTGCGCGCTGTGCCACGGCAGCGACGGCCAGGGCCAGAAGGTGGCCGGGCGCTACGTGTTCCCGCCGCTGTGGGGGCCCGATTCGTTCAACTGGGGCGCCGGCATGCATCAACTCGACAATGCCGCCGCCTTCATCAAGGCGAACATGCCGCTGAGCCGCGGCAACACCTTGAGCGACCAGGATGCCTGGGACGTGGCGATGTACATGGACGCCCACGAGCGCCCGCAGGACCCACGCTTCAAGGGCGACCTTGCAAAGACCCGCAAGGATTTCCACGACACCCCGATGTCGCTCTACGGCACCACCGTCAACGGCCACCTGCTGGGCTCCCAGCCGGCCAAACGCTAGGACCCGCCATGACTGTTTCCTCCCTGCTCCGTCGCGCCGCGACGGGGACCGGCGCCGCCTTTTTTCTCGCACTGGGCCTGGCCGGCGGCGCATACGCGGCTGACACCCCGGTGGGCGCGACCACGCTCGGCGGCAAGCTGTTTCTCGACGTCAGCCACCTCAACGCGTACCGCAACGGCCGGCGCACCGCGACGAGCCGCAACGGCGCCGACCTCAAGCGCTTCTACCTGGATCTGGACCACCGCTTCAGCGACGTGTGGTCGGCGCACCTCACCACCGACATCAACTGGGCGCGCGACAGCTCGCCCACCGACCTGTGGCTGAAGCACGCCTACCTGCAGGGCGCCTTCAGCAAGGCGCTGGTGCTGCGCTTCGGCTCGGCGCCGTTGCCGTGGGCGGGCTTCGTGAACCAGTGGTCGGGCTATCGCTACGTGGACAAGGAGCTGGTGACACGGTTGAAGTTCGGCGCGTCGGCCGACTGGGGCGTGCACGCGCTGGGCGCAGTCGGTGACCGCGGCCGGCTGCAGTACGCCGCCTCGGTGATCTCCGGCTCCAGCTTCAAGCACCCGCGCACCGGCGACCGGCCCGACGTGGAAGCGCGCGTGGCGTGGCAACCGAGCGCGCACAGCGTGCTGGCGGTCGGCGGCTACGACGGTGAGCGTGCGCTGGGTGGCGGCAACCTGCCCACCTACCACACCGCTCGCCGCTGGGACGCCATGGCGGCCTACGCGACCCAGCGCGTGCGCCTGGGTGCACAGTATTTCCGCGCGGTGGACTGGAACCAGGTACGCAGCCCGCGGGGCGACCGCGCCAGCGGCTGGTCGGCCTGGGCCAGCGTGGTGCTGGACCCGCGCTGGGCCGTCTTTGCCCGCTACGACCGCGCCGACACCAGTGCATCGCTCGATCCCTCGCGGCGCGACCACTACGCCAACCTCGGCGTGGCCTACCGCGTGTCCCGGCAGGTGCAGCTGGCGGCGGTGTACAAGCGCGAGCGCATCTCGCACGAGCACCTTGCGCTCAGCTCCAGCAACGAGCTGGGCGTCTACGCGCAGATCGGCTTTTGAACAACGCGGCCACGCACGCATGAGCGACCGGGCATGAACCTCGGCCCGTGGGCGCTGGCCATCGGCCCGCTGGCCCTGCTGCTGGGCGCCATCGTGGCGCTGACGGTGGAGGCGCGCCTGCACCGGCAGGGCGCTGCGCGCGTGGAGGGCATCCTGTGGTGGCTGCTCGGCGCCGGCGTGGTGGCGGCGCGGCTGGCGCATGGCGTCGCCTGGTGGCCCGAATATGCGCGCGAACCGGCCAGCCTGATCGACCCGCGTGCGGGCGGATTCGTCACCTGGGCCGGCCTGTTGACGGTGCTCGGCGGCGCGGGCGTGGTGGCCTGGCGCGCGCCGGTGAAACGCCGCCCCCTGCTGCTTGCCGTCGGGGCCGGCTGCCTCACCTGGGGCCTGGTGAGCCTGACCGCCTGGCGGTTGGAGCGCGCCACGCAGCAACCGTTGCCGGCGATGGTGCTGACGGACCTGGACGGGCGCGACGTGGCGATCGATACGCTGGCCGGGCAACCGCTGGTGATCAACGTGTGGGCGACCTGGTGCGGCCCGTGCCGGCGCGAGCTGCCGATGCTGATCGAGGCGCAGCGCCGTCTGCCGGACGTACGGTTCGTGTTCGTCGATGCCGGCGAGACGGCCGATGCGGTGCGCCGATTCTTCTCCTCGCAGGGGCTGCAGACGCCCCGCCATGTGCTGCTGGACACCGGCGGCGCGCTGGTCGCGCACTACAACGTGCGCGGCTATCCCACCACCTTGTTCATGGACGCGGGCGGTCAGTTGCGCGATACCCACCTGGGCGAACTGTCCGCAGCCACGCTGGCCGAATCGCTGCGGCGCGCCGCGCCCGGCACCCCATCCGACGACTCTGGAGCACACCCGTGAAACGATGGCTTGTCCTGATGATCTCCCTGGCCACGGCCGGCTGCAGCAGCGCCAGCGAGACCCCGACCTTGCCTGCGCCGGTGCAGGCGCTGGCCACCAAGGGCATCACCATCAAGGGGCCGCTGCCGGCGCCGAAGGGCTATCGCGGCTTCGTGGGCGAATACCGCGGCCGCGCCCTGCCGGTGTACCTGTTGCCGGATGGCGAGCACACGGTGATCGGCTCGCTCTACGACCGCGCCGGCAACGACCTCACCAGCGACGCTCTGGAAGCCGCCGCCGCACCGGTGCTGGATGAGACCACCTGGACCGAGCTCGGCAAGACGCGCTACATCGCCGAAGGCGCCACCCACCCCAAACGCATCGTCTACGTGTTCACCGACACCGAGTGCCCGTACTGCCACAAGCTGTGGGCCGCCACCCAGCCGCTGCTGGCCGGTGGCAACGTGCAGGTGCGCCACATCCTGGTGGCGGTCATCGCGCCGCAAAGTCCGTACCGGGCCGCGGCGATCCTCGACGCCCCCGACCCGCTGGCCGCACTGCAAAAGCATGAGCACAGCTTCGGCCACAGCACGGTGGCGCCGGCCAAGACGCTCGCGCCCGCGACCGAGGCCGCGCTGGTGGGCAACGGCGAGCTGATGGACAAGCTGGGCGTGCAGGGCACGCCCGCCACCGTGTATCGCGACGCCGATGGCGCCATCCGCATCGCCGGCGGCATGCTGCCGGACGCCCAGCTGAAGGCGATTTTCGGACCGCGCTGACTCGTCCGCGCTCGACCGAGCGGGGTGGTGCGCGCCGGCATCGACCGGAACCGTGGCGGCGGCTGACGCGATCGGTCGCCACGTCGCCTTGCAGCGGCGAAACGAGGCTCCCGGTGTCGATCGCTCCCGGTTGAAGCGACTGGCTAAACGCCGGCTGTCCGGAAGCGGCAGGCGGCGGGCAGTTGCTTGCGCGGGCCTTCTACTGCCCTGTATATTCATATCTTCGAATATTAAAAACAAAGACCATGCACCCGTACCTTTCCTCTCTCCTCGGCGGCACCCTGATCGGCACCGCCGCCGTGCTGCTGATGGGCAGCCTGGGCCGGATCACCGGCATCAGCGGCATCGCCAGCGGCGTGTTCATCGGCGATCGCGGCGACCGCGGCTGGCGCGTGGCCTTCATCGTCGGCCTGATCGCCGGGCCGCTGCTGCTGGGCGTGTTCGGCCAGGACCGCGGCATCGGCGCGCCGCAGGTCGGGCTGCCGCTGATGGCGCTGGCCGGATTGCTGGTGGGCGTGGGCACGCGTCTGGGCAGCGGCTGCACCAGCGGCCACGGCGTGTGCGGCATCGCCCGCCTGTCGCCCCGCTCCCTGCTGGCCACCGGCGTGTTCATGACCTTCGGTATCGCCACGGTATTCGTCATGCGCCATCTGCTCGGGAATGCCTGATCATGAAAACCACCATCGCACTGCTCGCCGGCCTCGTGTTCGGCCTCGGCCTGAGCCTGGGCGGGATGACCCAGCCCGCCGTGGTGCTGGGCTTCCTCGACCTCTTCGGCGCCTGGGATCCGCGCCTGATGTTCGTGATGGCCGGCGCCGTGCTGACCACCGCGATCGGCTACCGGCTGGTGTTCCGCCGCGACCGGCCGCTGTTCGAATCGGACTTCCAGTTGCCCACCGCCCGGCGATTCGACGCGCGGCTGATCGTCGGCTCGGCGCTGTTCGGCACCGGCTGGGGCATCGCCGGCTACTGCCCGGGCCCGGCGCTGGCCTCGCTCGGCGGTGCTGCACCGTCGCTGCTGGTGCTGGTGATCACGATGGTCGCCGGCTGGTGGCTGGCGGCGAAGATTCCTGCGGCGCGCGCGTAAGCGCGCCCTCCCCACGCGACAGGAGATGACCATGCAACGCCCCGACGTCAAAGCGTTCTTCGACGAACCGAGCAATACCTTCAGCTACGTGGTCAGCGACCCGGCGACCAAGCGCGCGGCGGTGATCGACAGCGTGCTCGACTACGACGCCGCCTCCGGCCGCACGCGCCATGCGTCGGCCGACGCCATCGTCGCCTGGGTGCGCGAGCACGGCCTCAGCGTGGACTGGGTGATCGACACCCACGTGCACGCCGACCACCTCTCCGCCGCGCCGTACATCCAGCAGCAGCTGGGCGGCAAGCTGGGCATCGGCGAGCACATCCGCACCGTGCAGAGCACCTTCGGCAAGCTGTTCAACGCCGGCACCGAGTTCGCCCGCGATGGCAGCCAGTTCGATCACCTGTTCGCCGACGGCGAGCACTACCGCGTGGGCAACATCGACGCGGTGGCGATCCACACGCCCGGCCACACGCCCGCCTGCATGACGCATATGATCGGCGATGCGGCGTTCGTCGGCGACACGCTGTTCATGCCGGACTACGGCACCGCGCGCTGCGATTTTCCCGGCGGTGATGCGGCCACGCTGTACCGCTCGATCCAGAAGATCTACGCGCTGCCGGAATCCACGCGCATCTTCCTGTGCCACGACTACAAGGCGCCGGGCCGCGACGACTACGCCTTCGAGACCACGGTGGGTGCCGAGAAGCACGGCAACCTGCACGTGCGCGACGGCATCGCCGAGGCGGACTTCGTGCAGATGCGCAGCGCGCGCGACGCCACGCTGGCGATGCCCAAGCTGATCCTGCCCTCGGTGCAGATCAACATGCGCGCCGGCCACAAGCCGCCGCCGGACGACAACGGCGTGAGCTACCTGAAGATCCCGCTCGACGCGCTCTGAACCCGACCCGCCTCCGCTCTCCCGAGGGAAAAACGATGCTCATCAAACGCCTCACCGATACGCTCAGTGTCGCCCCGCAGATCAGCGAGGGCGACCTGGCCGCGCTCGCCGCGCAGGGCTTTCGTAGCGTGATCAACAACCGTCCCGACGGCGAAGCCGGTGACCAGCCGGCCAGTGCCGTGCTGGCAGCCGCCGCGGCGCGCGCGGGCCTGGTCTATCGCGATATCCCGGTGATCTCCGGCCAGCTGCAGGACGCCCAGGTGGCGGCCTTCGGCAAGGCGCTGGCCGAGCTGCCGACGCCGGTCCTGGCGTTCTGCCGCACCGGCACGCGATCCACCACGCTGTGGGCGCTGGATGCCGTGCGCGCGCGGCCGGTGGCCGAGGTCGTGCACACCGCCGCGCAGGCCGGCTACGACCTCGACGGCCTGCGCCCGCGGCTGGAGCAGGCGCGGCAGGCAGGGCGTTCGTGATGGCCCCCGGCAAGGCCGCAGCGGAGCTGGCGCCAACGCCCGGCGCCGAGCTGCCGATGGAGCGCATGCAGGCGTATGCCGACGAGGCGATCGCCACGCTCAAGGCCATGGCCAGTCGCAACCGGCTGATGCTGCTGTGCCAGCTGATCCCGGGCGAGCGCTCGGTGGGCGAGCTGGCGCAGGCGCTGGGGCTGGCCCAGAGCGTGGTCTCCCAGCACCTCTCGCTGCTGCGTCGCGATGGCGTAGTGAGCGGCCGGCGCGAGGCGCAGTCGATCTATTACCGCATCAGCGACGCCCGCGTGCAGGCGCTGATGCAGACGCTGTTCGACCAGTTCTGCCCCCTCTGACCCAAGGCCACCTTTCATGCTCCATCTCGATCTCATGCAGGCCCTGCTGGCGATCGCCTGCGGCTCGCTCGTCGGATTTTCGCTGGCACTGATCGGCGGCGGCGGCTCGATCCTGGCCGTGCCGCTGCTGCTGTACGTGGTGGGCGTGCGCGATCCGCATCTGGCGATCGGCACCAGCGCGCTGGCGGTGTCGCTCAACGCGTTCGCCAACCTGATCCCGCACGCGCGCGCCGGCCACGTGCGCTGGAAGGCCGCCTTCATCTTCGCCGCCACGGGCGTGGTCGGCGCCTTCATCGGCTCGACCATCGGCAAGGCGGTGAACGGCCAGCGGCTGCTGGTGCTGTTCGCGATCCTGATGATCGTGGTGGCACTGCTGATGCTGCGCGGCCGCCGCGGCGGCGGACCGGACCGCTACCCGCTGCCGCACGCCAACCCGCGCCTGGCCGGCGTGGGCCTGGGCGCCGGCGCGCTGTCGGGCTTCTTCGGCATCGGCGGCGGCTTCCTGATCGTGCCGGGGCTGATGCTGGCCAGCGGCATGGAGATCATCCACGCCATCGGCACCTCGCTGTTCGCGGTAGGCGCGTTCGGCCTCACCGCCGCCACCAACTACGCGGTCTCCGGCCTGATCGACTGGCCGGTGGCCGCCGCCTTCATCGGCGGCGGCGTGGCCGGCGGCTGGCTCGGCGCACACGGCGCGAAGAAGCTCGCCAGGACCCGCGGCGCGCTCAACGCGATCTTCGCCGGCGTGATCATCGTGGTGGCGATCTACATGCTGTTCCACTCGCTGCGCGGCTGAGGCCGTCCATGGCCGGCCGCGTGGGCGCTCAGGGCGTCGCCGCGCGACCCTTCACGTAGGTGTCGAACAGCTCGTCGATGCGGCGGTACTCGTCGTACCACGAGTCCGCATGCACGAAGCCGTGCCGCTCGAGCGGGTAGAGCGAGATCCAGAAGTTCTTCTTGTGCAGCTCGATCAGGCGCTGGTAGAGGCGGATCGAATCGGCGGTCATCACGTTGTCGTCGATCAGGCCGTGTTGGATCAGCAGCGGGTCGCGCAGGTTGGCCGCGTATTCGATCGGCGAACTGGTCTTGTACGCCTGCGGATCGAGCTGCGGGTCGTTGAGGATGTTCGAGGTGTACTCGTGGTTGTAGGTGACCCAGTCCGACGGCGGACGCAGCGCCGCGCCCGCGGCGAACTCGCCCGGCGCGCGCAGCAGCGCCATCTCGGTCATGAAGCCGCCGTAGCTGCCACCGTAGATGCCCACGCGCTTCGGATCGACGCCGTGCTGCTTCACCAGCCAGGCCTTGCCGTCGAGGATGTCCTCCAGCTCGGGGTGGCCCATGTGTTGGTAGATCGCGGTGCGCCAGGCGCGGCCGTAGCCTTCCGAGGCGCGGTAGTCCATGTCCAGCACCACGTAGCCCTTCTGCACGAGCCGGTTGTGGAACATCTGCTCGCGGAAGTAGTAGGTGGAGCCCAGCGTCACGTCCTGGGTGTAGCCGGCGCCGTGCACGAAGATCACCGCGGGGCGCGAGGCCGGTGCGTCGGTCTCGTTCGCCGGGCCGTAGTACTTGGCGTAGATCGTCCCGGCGCCGTGCGAGGAAGGCACCTGCACGATCTTCGGCGCGATCCAGTCGTGCGCCATGTAGGCCGGCTTCATGGTGTCGGTGAGTTCGCGCGGCGTGCCGCCGGCGGCGCTCTGCGCGGCAAGCTGGCTGAACACGTAGGGCGATGAGTGCAGCACGGCGAGCTGCTGGCCGTCCGGCGAAAGCGCGAATTCGTCCATGCCCTGGTACCGGGTGATCCGGCTCAGTTCGCCGCCCGCGGCCGGCACGCGGTAGACGTCGTAGCTGTACGGCGCCACGCGGTTGGAGCGCAGGTAGAACCAGCGGCCGTCCGCGCTCAACTGCGGATGGCTGAGCTCGAACTGGCCCGAAGTGAGCGGCTTCGCCTTGCCGTCCAGCGGCTTGGTGTAGAGCTGCGAGTAGCCGGTCTGCTCGCTCAGGTACCACAGCGTGCGGTTGTCCTTCAGCCAGCCGAAATCGTTGAAGTTCCAGTTGATCCAGGCGTCGTCGTGCAAGCGCTGCTGGTTCACCAGGGCGTGGTGGGTGAAATCGACGCTGGCGATCCAGCGGTCCTTGTTGTCGATCGCACGCAGCTGGATGGCGAGCTGGGAGCCGTCATCGCTCCACACGATGCCGCCACCGGAGCCGTCGTCGTCGGTGGAGATGACGTGCACCGGGCGCACGTCGGGTGCGGCAAGCGCCTTGGCGCCGTCTTCGTCACCGGCCTTTTCGCGCGCGGCAATGGCCTTGGTGCGCAGGGCTTTCAACGGGTCGTCCTTGATGCCGGGGAGCACCGCGGTGTCGAGCGCGTAGCTGGTGTGCGTGGACAGATCCAGCAGCAGCAGCGACTGCGGCGTCGGATCCTTGCGGCCGACGTAGCTGCGCGCGTCCTTGGCCTCGGTGTAGCCCGAGTCGGTGACGTAGTGGATCACCTTCGGCGCCTCGCCCTTGGCGGCGTCCTTGGGCACGGTCACCAGCAGCATCCAGCGGCCGTCCGGCGAGAGCTCGGTGTCCACTGCGCTGATCTTGTCGCCCAGCCAGAACGGCTCGGGTGCGCGACCGGGATCGGCCGCCTGCAGTGCCTTCTCCTGCGCGCGCTCGGCGTCCTTGTCGGCCTTGAGCTGGCGCAGCGTGGAGAACAGCGCGCGCTGGTGGTCGCGCAGCGTGTCGGGCTTCTCCACCTGCGGATCGTCGGCGAACTTCAGCACGGCGGCCGGGGCGCTGACGCCGCTGGCCAAGTCGTAGGTGAACCAGTCGTTGCCCTGGCGGTACTGCAGCGCCCGCCCGTCGGCGGAGAACTGCGGCGACGATTCGTCCTCCGGCGTGCGGGTGACCTGACGGCGGCGGCCGCTGGCGAGATCCACCACGAACACGTCGCCGTGGCGGATGAAAGCCGCGTGCGTGTGGCGGCGGTCGAACACGGCCGGGCCGTCGGCCTGCGCCACAGCGGCCGGGTCGAGCTTCTCGCTCTTGCCGGTGGCGGGATCGACGCGATACAGATCGCGCACCGGGCTGCCGTCGCGCTGCACCTGGTAGTAGATCGATCGACCGTCCACGCTCCAGTACGTCGACTCGACCGGGTGCCCGATCCAGTCCGGGTTGGCCATGATGGTTTCCATGTCCAGCGGCTGGCGCGCCGACGGTGCCGGCGTGGCGGCATAGGCAGGCAGCACGAGCAGGGCCGCAAGGCCGGCGAGCACGGTTCGATGCATGGGTCGCTCCACGTTGGCAATCCTTCAAGCGTAGCGAGCATGCAAGGGTTCGCACACCGGCCGTTGGTCAGGGGTGGCGTCGCACGCTGTTACGATGCGGCCCCACGCCACCACGGAAGCCCCCCATGAGCCTGCTGCCCTGCGTCGAACGCGAGACCGACGCGAACCCGAGCCACAGCGTGATCTGGCTGCACGGGCTGGGCGCCGACGGCAACGACTTCGCCCCGATCGTGCCCGAGCTGGTGGCGCGCGACTGGCCGCCGCTGCGCTTCGTGTTTCCGCATGCGCCGGTGCAGCCGGTGACGGTGAACGGCGGCATGCCGATGCGCGCCTGGTACGACATCGTCGGCTTCGACCTGATGAGCCGCCAGGACGAGGCCGGCATGCGCGCCTCGATCGCCGCGGTGGAAGCGCTGATCGCGCGCGAGCACGAGCGTGGCGTGCCCAGTGAGCGCATCGTGCTGGCAGGCTTCTCGCAGGGCGGCGCGATCGCGCTGGCCGCAGGCCTGCGGCACGCGCAGAAACTGGCCGGCATCGTGGCGCTGTCCACCTACCTGCCGCTGGGCGCTGCGCTCGCCGCCGAACGCAGCGCGGCGAATGCCGGCGTGCCGATCTTCTGGGGCCACGGCACGATGGATCCGGTGGTGATCCTGCAGCGCGGGCTGGACTCGCGCGCCGCGCTCGAAGCGCTCGGTTACACGGTCGACTGGCATACCTACCCGATGCCGCACTCGGTCTGCGCCGAGGAAATCGCCGACCTGCGCGAGTGGTTCGGCGCCCGCCTGCGCAGCTGACCGCCGGCGCTGCATACTGCGCCGATGCGACCCGCCCCGCGTCCACCTCGCGAGCATATGCCCCTGCCGGACTTCTGCCGGCTGCCGGCGCTGTTCGCCCTGCTGGTGGTGGGCGCGCTCACCGTCACCGTGATGTGGCTGGCGCCGGATACCCGCTTCGGCTGGCGCGGCTACAGCGTGGGCATGACCTTCGTGGCATGGCTGGCGGTGCTGGTGACGCTCACCCTGTGCAAGGTGCGGCCGTGGCTGCAGCACCTGTCCGGCTGGATGCCCTATGCCGGCGTGTGGCTGCTGATCGTGGTGATCGTGATCGTCGCCAGCGCGGTGGCCCGCTGGATGGACGCCACGCTGCACATGGCGCTGATCCACGGCGGCTACGGCCAGTTCGTGCGCGACAACGCGCTGATCGCCGCCCTGCTTGGTGCCGCGCTGCTGCGCTACTTCTACGTGCTGGCGCAGTGGCAGCTGCGCCTGGCCGCCGCCGCGCGGGCGCAGGTGGCCGCGTTGCAGGCGCGCATCCGTCCGCACTTCCTGTTCAACAGCATGAACACCGTGGCGGCGCTGGTGCGGGTGGATCCGGACGCCGCCGAGCGCACGGTGGAGGATCTCTCCGAACTCTTCCGCGCCGCGCTCGGCGAGCATCGCAGTGGCGACGGCACGCTCGCCGAGGAGCTCAACCTGGTCGAGCGCTACCTGGCGATCGAGCAGCTGCGCCTCGGCGACCGGCTGCGCGTGCGGCGCGAACTGCACGATCTGCCGCCGGATTTTCCGCTGCCGCGCCTGCTGCTGCAGCCGCTGGTGGAGAACGCGGTGCGGCATGGCATCCAGCCGCGGCGCGAGGGCGGCGAGATCCTGCTGGCTGGCGGTCGCGAGCAAGGCATGCTGTGGATCGAGATCGCCAATCCGCTGCCGGATGAGCCGGCGCCCGGCGGTCACGGGCTGGGCCTGGACAACGTGCGTCAGCGCGTGGCGTATCGCTATGGCAGCCGCTCGCGGGTGGATGCCGGGCCGCAGGGCGAGCGCTTCGTCGTTCGACTGCGCCTGCCGCTGGAGACCGCGCGCCATGGCTGAACTCGCCTGCACACCCTTCGGAGCGATGCCATGCGCGTGCTGATCGCGGACGACGAACCGCTGGCGCGGATGCGCCTGGCCGCCCTGCTGGGCGAGTGCGAGGGCGTGCAGGTGGTCGGCAGCGTGGGCGACGGCGAAGCGGCGCTCGCGGCGGTCGCCGAACTGGCGCCGGACGTGCTGCTGCTGGACATCAACATGCCCGGCCTGGATGGCACCGCGTTGGCACGCCGGCTCGGCGCGCGCGCGCGGCCGCAGGTGGTGTTCTGCACCGCCTACGAGAACCACGCGATCGAGGCATTCGAGCTGGGTGCGGTGGATTACCTGCTCAAGCCGGTGCGTCTGGAGCGGCTGCGCGAGGCGCTGCAAAGGGCGGCGCGGCGGCTGGAGGCCACGCCGCGCGAACCGTCCGGCTACTTGCACGGGCGGCTGCGCGGCGAGCAGGTGCGCATCGCGCTGGACGAGGTGATCTCGCTGCAGGCCGACGAGAAATACGTGACCGTGCAGCACACCGGCGGCGAGCTGCTGATCGAGGAATCGCTGCGCCAGCTCGAGGACACCTACCCGCAGCAGCTGGTGCGATTGCACCGCAACTGCCTGGTGCCCCATGCGCGCCTGGTGGGCCTCAAGACGCTGGCCGATGGCCGCACGCTGGCGCGCCTGGCCGGCACCGAGCTGCAGCCCGAAGTGAGCCGCCGCAACCTGCCCGCGCTGCGCAAGCTGCTGCGCATGGGCTGACGCGGCAACGTCGCAGGGTCGAGCGCATCGATCGATCTGCGCGACAATGCGCCGTTGTCCCCTGTCCGCGGAGCGAAGCATGACCCCGACCACCCTGCGTATCGCCACCCGCAAGAGCGCGCTCGCGCTGTGGCAGGCCGAGCACGTGGCTGCGTTGCTGCGCGCGGCGCATCCCGGCCTGGTGGTGGAGCTGGTGCCGATGAGCACGCGCGGTGACGAGATCCTCGATCGCCCGCTGGCGACGATCGGTGGCAAGGGGCTGTTCCTCAAGGAGCTGGAAGTGGCGATGCTCGAAGGGCGCGCCGAGCTCGCCGTGCATTCGCTCAAGGACGTGCCGGCCGAGCTGGAGCCGGGCTTCGTGCTGCCGGCGATCCTGCCGCGCGCCGACGCCGCCGATGCCTTCGTGAGCAATCATTACGCCGATCTGGCCGCGCTGCCGCTAGGCGCGCGTGTGGGCACCTCCTCGCTGCGGCGCCAGGCCCAGCTGCGCGCCACGCGTCCGGACCTCGAACTGCTCGACCTGCGCGGCAATGTCGGCACGCGTCTGGCCAAGCTCGACGCCGGCGATTACGACGCGATTCTGCTGGCCTGCGCCGGGCTGGAACGGCTGGGCCTGGGCGGACGCATCCGCAGCCTGCTGGTGGCGCCGGACTGGCTGCCCGCGCCGGGGCAGGCGGCGATCGCGATCGAGGCGCGCGAGGATCAGCCGGCGGTGCTCGAGTTGCTGCGCGCGCTCGATGATGCCGACACCCGCGTCACCGTCACCGCCGAGCGCGCGATGAACCACGCGCTCGGCGGCAGCTGCACGGTGCCGGTGGGCGCATGGTGCGTGCGCACCGAGCACGGACTGGACCTGCGTGGGCTGGTTGGGGATGCGGTGGGCGGCCAGTTGATCGTGGCGGCCGCGCAAGGCCCGGCGCACGCGCCGGAAGCGCTGGGGCGCGAGGTGGCCGAAGCGCTGCTGGCGCAGGGCGCGCGCAGCCTGCTCGATCGCGGCCACTGAGCGTCGCCATCCGCGCATGAAAAAGGCCGGCTGAGCGAGCAGCCGGCCTTTCACTTCTTTAGCCCACGGTGGAACGACGGCTCAGAAGTTGTAGACCAGGTTGGTCGTGGTGAGCGTGTCGGTGCTCTTCGTGCCGGGCTGGGTGTCGCTGTTGTAGCGCACCTGGAAGCCGAGCTTGAGCGCCATCTTCTTGGTCATGCTGACCGACAGGCCGGCGTCGTTCTGGTAGTACTTGTTCTTCGAGCCCGCTTCGAGCAGCAGCGTGTCCTCGAAGGCGGTGTTGTCGGTGAGGCGGTACTTGTAGTTCACCAGGCCACGCGCCACACCCTCGCCGACCGTGTCCTGGCGCACCGGCACGGTGACGCCGCCCACGTCCTGCAGCTCGTTGGCCGGGCGGTAACGCTTGTAACCGGGACCGATTTCGAACGACAGCTCGGTGCGCTGGTTCTTCAGCGCGATGTAGCCGTAGCCGAGCGACACCGTGCCCTGCCACAGGTTGGAGCCGAAGTCGTCATGCTCGTAGCGCACGGCGCTGACGATGTAGCTGCGCGGGTCGAGCTTGTAGCCCACCGAGGCGCCGCCGTCGTAGCGGTTGGCGGTGGTGCTGAAACGGTTGATGGTGTTGCCGTCGGCGTCCTGCACGGTCACCTCGCCCTTGGAGCGCAGGCCGTTGAGGAAGAAGTTGTTCTTCCACAGCTCGTTTTCCTGGCTCAGGCCGAGCTTGGCATTGAGGTTTTCCGAGCGCGAGTTGCCGCGCGCGGAGGCGAAGCCGAATTCACCCGAACCGCTCCAACCGCCGTTGCTGGCGGCACCGGAGTCGTCGCTGGGGGTGCTCTGCGCCTGCACGCCGGACGCGGCGAGCAGGGCAAAAACGAGAAGGGCGAGTGGAGCTTTCTTCATGGGGAGCGGGGTCCAGTCGTTAAACAAACGTAATCGCTTACCTTAACGGCTCGCATTGAATGCGTTGTGAATCGCGCCGCAGCTCAGGCGAAGGCGGACCCGCCGACCCGGTTCGCGCGGGCGTAGAGCTGCTGCTCCAGGGCGCGGCCGATCAGGGCGCTGAGCGCCGCCAGCAGCGCCAGCGCTCCACTGGCCTGCCAGCGATCGGCCAGCAGCAGGGCGATGCAGGGAATGGCGTAACCAAGCAGCGCCGCGGCGAAGCGTGCGGGCAGCACGCGGCCACCTTGCGGGGCCGACTCCGACTCGCTCTGGCGCAGCGCGTGCCAGCGCATACCCTCGATCAGGCCCAGCAGCAGCGCCATCACCAGCAGCACCAGCAGCCACGGCTGATGCTGCGGCTGGGCCGGGCCGACCGCGATGCTGCCGTCGGCGGCCACGAACAGCCACAGCCACAACCCGCCGCCATACAAGGCCGCCATCACGCGTCCCACCGGCAACACGGCGGAACTGGCCAGGCGCGCCGGCGCGCCCCAGCGCGGCATGCCGTGGATCAGGCTGCCGAGGCTGCACAGCATCAACGTGGCGCCGGCCAGCCGGGTAGCCCAGAAGTCGTTGTCGCCGCGCGTCAGCCCGGCCACCGCAAGCATCGGCAGAAAACTGGCCAGGGCGATCAGCGCCGAACGGGGCGGCCAGGCGTGATGGCCTGGACGCCAGCCGTGCCAGGCCGGTCCGCTGGAACCACGCACGCTGGCCACGACCAGACCGGCGATGACGAACAGCGTGCCGACCGCGAGCGGCACCAGCGATTCGCCTCGACCTTCGCGGAAGATGCCAAACGCCAGCGCCATTCCCTGCAGCGCCCAGATGCCGTAGCCGGTGTCGGCCAACACCTGCAGGACGATCGCGACGGGGCCCGCGGCGTGATCGCGCGGGCGAGCGGCGGATTCGGCTCCGGCCTCAGGCACGGAGGGAGGGGCTTGCATCGGGGTTGTCATGGAGTTGAGCCACGGGCAACGCAGGGAAGGTGACGACGACAGATCGCTCTTGCGGCCGTCCGGGGGCATGCCCATGCTACACAACGACTTTCCTCGACGATATGCCATGGACCGTTACGAGCGCATCCTCACCCTGCATCGCCTGCTGAAGTCGGCGCACTATCCGGTGCCGCTGCCGCGCCTGATGGACGAGCTGGAATGCTCGCGCGCCACGCTGTATCGCGACGTGGCTTTTCTGCGCGACGCGCTGGGCGCACCGATCGAGAGCGGCGGCGGCGAGCAGGCGGCGTTCCGCTACGAGCTGGGCGAGGGTGAGCGCTTCGAACTGCCCGGGCTGTGGCTCACCTCCGACGAACTGGCCGCGCTGCTCGCGCTCAACGAACTGATCGGGCGCAGCGGGCCGGGCGTACTGGCCGGTGCGCTGGCCCCGTTCAAGGCGCGCATCGAGGGTCTGTTGTCCGACCAGGGCAGCGGCAAGGCGTTGCCGATCGAGCGCATCCGGGTGATTCCCTGGGGCGAACGCAAGCTCGACCAGCAGGTGTTCCGCATCACCGCCGGCGCCGTGCTCGAGCGTAAGCAGCTGCGCTTCCGCTACCGCGCGCGCACCACCAATTCGGACAGCCGCCGCACCGTCTCGCCGCAGCGCCTCACGCATTACCGCGACAACTGGTATCTGGACGGCTGGGATCACGACCGCGAGGCACTGCGCAGCTTCGCGGTGGATCGCATCCTGGAGCCGCACGCGCTCGATACGGCCGCCACCGACGTGGGCGAGGCCGACCTCAATGAGCTGCTCTCCTCCAGCTACGGCATCTTCGCCGGCACGCCGAAGGCGTGGGCGACGATCCGTTTCTCCGCGCACGCCGCGCGCTGGGTGGCCGACGAGCACTGGCACTCGCAGCAGAAGGGCGAGTGGCTGCCCGACGGCCGCTACGAGCTGCAGGTGCCCTACTCCAACTCGCGCGAGCTGCTGATGGACGTGCTCAAGTACGGCCCGGATGCGGAGATCGTGGCGCCCCTGCCGCTGCGCGAGGAAATGAAGATCCTGCTGCAGCTCGCGCTCACCGGCTACGGCCGGTAAGCACCGCCGTCCGGACCTCGCGCACCTTCGCCTGCTTGGCAGGCGCTCCGAGGGAGCGAAACCGCGCGGCGCGTTCGCCGCCTCTCCCTCTCGGGGAGAGAGCTTGGCCTTGGTCTGATCGAGGATTGGGTGAGCTTGCGCCAGCACCATCGAAGCGCCTTCCCGTTCTCGCCCACGGCCAGCCACTCACCGCTAACGCTCTCTCCGTCACGGACGGGCGCAGCCGCGTCAGTGCGCCACCGCCTGGAACGGCCAGAAGTGCGGGATCAGCCACATCGACAGTGCGCAGAACAGCAGGATGAGCGGGATGCCGACCTTCATGAAGTCGGTGAAGCGATAGCCGCCGGCGTAATACACCATGGTGTTGGTGGGGTAGCCCACCGGCGTGGCGAACGAGGTAGCCGCCGCGAACGCCACCGCCACCACGAACGGGCGCGGATCCACGTGCATGGCCTGCGCCACCGAGGCGGCGATGCCGACCATCAGCACCACCGAGGGGTTGTGCCCCATCAGTTCGGTGAGCAGCGCGGTCAGCAGGTAGATCATCAGCAGCGCGGCCAGCGGACCATGGCTGCCGACCACCGCCATGCCCATGTGCACCACCGCGTTGGACAGACCGCTCTTCTCGATCGCCACGCCCAACGGCAGGATCGCCCCGAGCAGGATGATGATCTTCCAGTCCATGCCCTCATAGACGTCTTTACGGCCAAAGCAGCCGGCCAGCGCCATTGCGGTGGCGCCGCAGATAGCGGCGATCGGAATCGGCAGCCAGCGCAGGCCGGACGCCACGATCACCGCCGCCATGATCGCCACCGCATAGAGCGCCTTACGCGGCGTGCGCGGCGCGTTCTCGCGCTCGCTGAGCACGATGAACGACTCGTCGTTGCGCACGTTGG